>ERZ761603.2438-NODE-2438-length-12767-cov-15.776982_pt1 | contig 12767 bp, 9 predicted proteins | sample MGYA00511879_ERZ761603 | MGnify/ENA primary metagenome ERZ761603 (study PRJEB28899, sample SAMN02850040) | bioreactor sludge metagenome | biome: EBPR Sludge; feature: EBPR Bioreactor; material: flocular biomat | place: Australia: Thorneside Wastwater Treatment... | reverse complement strand
GGCTGCTGCTCGGTGAGCGAGCATCCGGCGGTCTGCACGTGGGTCTTCATGAACCAGGAGCGCTCGTTCTTCGCGCCGTAGCGGTCCTTCATCACCCTGGCCCAGATGCGGCGAGCGGCCCGGAGTTTGCAGATCTCCTCGAAGAACTCGTTGTGCGAGTTGAAGAAGAACGAAAGCCGCGGCGCGAAGGCGTCGATGTTCAGGCCCCGTTCCATGCACGCCTCAACGTACTCCATGCCGTCGCGCAGCGTGAAGGCGAGTTCCTGGGCCGCCGTGCTGCCGGCCTCGCGGATGTGATACCCGGAGATGGAAACGCTGTTCCACTTCGGCACACACCGTGATTGATACTCGATCGTGTCCACCACAAGTTTCACGGACGGCTCGGGCGGATAGATGAACTCGTTCTGGGAGTGGAACTCCTTGAGGATGTCGTTCTGGAGCGTGCCGCCCAGGCTCTCCCACGGGATGCCACGCTGCAGAGCGTGAGCCAGGTACATGGCCCAGATGGCCGCCGCGGGGCCGTTGATGGTCTGCGAGACGGTGACCTCGCCGATTGGGATGTCGGCGTACAGCCGGTGCATGTCCTCAATGGTCGAAATGGCCACGCCGCACTTGCCGACTTCTCCGATAGACAACTCATCGTCGCTGTCACGTCCCATGAGGGTCGGCAGGTCAAACGCGGTAGAAAGACCGGTGTTGGCCTTGGTTCCCTTGGCCTGCGAGAGCAGGTACTTGAATCGCTTGTTGGTGTCATCGGCGGAACCGAACCCGGCGAACTGACGCATGGTCCACAACCGGGTGCGGTACCCTTCGGGAAAAAGCCCGCGGGTGTAGGGGTAGCTGCCGGGCGAGGGTACATCCCGCTGGATGTTGCGGAGAGCCTCGGCGGGTTGCTGCGGCCCGTACGAAGGGTCGAGCACCAAGCCCGAAATGGTGACCGCGTGGGGGTCAACCTTCGAGGGGTTGATGCTGACGGTGTTGCGGGATGGGGCGGTCGTCATGCGGGAATAGTACGGCTCTGGCGGGTGGGCGAACGTGATGGGTCCGGCATCCACAGCCAAGGAAGGTGAAGGAGCGATGCGGTCTCGCGGTGGTATCATGGCTCACCATGTCACCCATGCCGATGTCACGTCGTGCCGCCATCGGCGTACTCGCCGGCGCACTGGGAACGGCGTTCGCACGGCCCGGGACCCCCGCGCTGCCCGTGGCACCTCTGGGCAAGACCGGACGGGTGATTCCACGTCTGGGTTTGGGTTGTTACCCCCTGGGCAATCTGTCGAATGAAGACGCGGCGGTCGGGATCATTCATCAGGCCATGGACGCCGGTGTGCGCTACTTCGACACCGCTCCGTCCTATGCCTCGGGCCGTTCGGAGCGCCGCATCGGCATCGCGCTCGAGTCGTGGCTCAAGGCGCACCCCGAGGCCACGCGGGCCGACTTCTTCATCGCCACCAAGACACTGCAACGCGATGGGGACGGCGCGAAGCGGGAACTGGAGCAGTCGCTGCGACATCTGCGAACGGGGTATGTAGACTCCGTCCAATGCCACGAAGTCCACGAAGATTGGGAGCGGCTCTTCGCAGAGAACGCGGTGGTCGCCGCCCTGGAGCAAGCCAGGGAGGAGCAGATCGTCCGTTCCATCGGCATCACCGGGCACCGTGATCCGGCGCACCTGGTTCGTGCAGCGCGGCGATACCCGCCGGTCGAGGGCGGTCGAGGCTTTGTCACGGCGCTGGTTCCCGTGAATCCGATCGATGTGCAGCACAGGTCATTTGTAAGAGAGTTTCTGCCCGTCGCGGAAGAGTTGGGCATCGCCGTGATCGCGATGAAGGTCTTCGGCGGCGGGTTCCTGCTTGCCGAGAAAAACCAAGCCGGGGAACCGTTGTGCAGCGCTCACGAACTGCTCCGGTACGCGCTCGCACAACCTTCGGTCGCGGTGGTTGTGCCGGGGTGCGACGCGTCGGCCCACATCGACGAGGCGAAGGCCGCGACCGTGGCTTTCACACAGCCCGAAGCACCATGGTTGCAGTCACTGGAGGCGAGGATGCCCGTGCACAAGGGCAAGACGTCGGAATGGTACAAGGACGCGGAGTAGCACCTACCAACCGACCCAGTAGACACGGGTAGAGGGTGTCTCGGTACGTTGGAAGTACGTCACGGTCTCGGGTGTGCGCGAGATCGTCACGCGGCGAACGTTTGCAAGACTCGGTTGGGGAGTCCCTCTCCAACTGTCATATTCGAATCGTGTCTCCGGGGGACGAGAGGCAAAGAGGGCATCGCGCCTGTGGTTTTCCCATGCCGCTTCGGCGGGTGAAGCCGTGCTGAAGATCCCGGGTTCGGTCTCTGGATGAGTCGTGACAACGGCTCCGGGGCCGCGTCGAACCGCGGGTGCGCTGCAGCCGCTCGCGACGAGTGCGAGCAGCACGAGTGCACATGGCTGGGCGTGTCTTATGTTCATGTCCCCGATTCATGGTACACGAAGAACACGACGAAACAAGAACTACCTCGATTTCGTTCACCACTTTCTCCACACCGGCCGGAACCGAAGGCATAAGCGTGCTATCCCGACCAGGTTCACCAGGAAAGTGTCCCGATAATTCCGCGCACGAATGAACTTCTCGACCGGGAGTGACGTCCTAGTGTTATTGAGGATTGATTCTCAATAAGATTCGGAAGTTGTCAGTCCGCGGGCTTCACGAGGGAACGAGGCATGGTCTTGAAGTTCATGGCAGTATTCGCGGCGTTCATTGCGTCGGCGATCACATTGGCGCAGCCCGCTCCGAAGCGCCCGCCCCGAGTGGTCGTGTCGATTCCTCCGCTGGCGGGATTGGTTCGGCCGTTGCTGCCGGAGGGAAGCAAAGTCGAGATTCTGATCCCGCCCGGGGTCAGCGAGCATGGGTACGACATTCCACCTTCTAAACTCGCCGCCATGGCCGGGGCAGATCTGGTGGTGTACGTCGGGCTGGGATTGGAACCGCAGATTGAAAAATACGTCAAGGATCACCCACGGGCTGGTCGTCGTGATGTCTCCTTTGCTGCAGCCGTCGGGCGAGATGCCTCGAACCGCGCGGGGCATGATCACGAAGACCACGACCACGCCGATGGAGAAATCTGCGATCATCATCACGGGACCGACCCGCATTTGTGGTTGGACCCGATCCTGGTGCGGGCCTTCGTGCCCGTTTTGGCCGAGCATGTGACCTCGCTCCGAGCGGAAGGCGACGAATCGAGCGTGAAGGTGGCCGCGCGGCGAGATGCGATGCTCGAACGGGTCAGAGAACTCGATGCGGCGTTCGTGGCGATGTCCGCGGCCGCACCCCGCAAGACGTTGGTGGTGGGTCATGATGCGTATCGCCTGCTGGCCGACCGTTACGGACTCAGGACGTTGGCCCTCGCGGGGCTTTCGGCCAGCGAGCCGACACCAAGCGCCCTGGCGGCGGTCTCCTCAGCCGCGAAGAACGAAGGTGTCACCACGGTCTTCATTGAACCTCAACTCTCCCGGAGCGCGGCGGATCGCATCGCCCGGGCCTGCAAACTCAAGGTTCGGGTGCTTGATCCGCTGGGCAGCGGCGACTATTTCGGCCTGATGCACAGGAATCTCACGGAGATCGGTGAAGCCCTGGGAGTTCCCTCCACCGAGACGCGATCCGCGCCGAAGTAATCACCCGGGACGGTGCTCGCGGCGTGGAACCTGGTCCGCGGGCGTAGAGTGGTGCTACCGAGATTGCACGAACGGACCCAAGCCTGCATGTCAGAGTCGGCCGGCCCCATCATCGAAGTCGAGCGAGTGTCGTTCCGATACGCGGGCTCGGATGCCCCGGCACTCGAGAACGTTTCGATCTCCGTCCGGGCGGGTGAACGCCTGGGGATTCTGGGTCCTAACGGCGGGGGCAAGAGTACCTTGCTGCGGCTGATCCTCGGCCTGATCGAACCAACCAGCGGGACGGTGCGCGTTTGTGGGTTTTCCCCCTCGGACGCGCGTGCCCGAGGTCTGATCGGTTATGTTCCGCAGCGCCCGGAAGTGGAACTCGGGATGCCGCTGAGCGCATGGGAGGCCGTCGAGTTGGCGGTGCTGTGGAGGCGGCCGCCCTGGCGCGGTCTGACACGCGAAGAACGGGCGGAGTTGGAGCGGATCCTCTCTCTCGTCGGTGCATCGACCTTCGCGAACAGGCCCATCGGCAAGCTCAGCGGCGGGCAGGTGCAGCGTGTTCTGATCGCCCGCGCTCTCGCCTGTCGTCCACGTATTCTTGCGCTCGACGAGCCGATGGTGGGCATTGATGCCGCCGGGCAGCGGACGTTCGCCGATCTGTTATCCGTGGTTCACCGGGAGTTCGGCCTGACGATTCTGACCGTGACGCACGATCTTCGAGCCATCGCCGCGGCCAGTGATCGCGTCGCCTGTCTGGCCCGTCGTCTGCACAGCCACGGTTCGCCCCGGGGGTTGACACCGGCGATCCTTGCTGAACTGTTCAGCCACGACATCGCGGGTCTCTCGGGCGTGCTCGAAGGCATGCACATCCACGCGCACGCATCGGGAGAGGCGTGCCCCTCCGACTCGGTGAGCGGCGTCGAACAGCCCGGTGGACGGATCCCTCCGGGCTGCGATCAGAAGGAGGGGCATGCGCACTCTTGAGTTTCTTCGTGATCCGGCGATGCGTGAAATCTATTTTCACGCCGCGCTCGCGGGACTGCCGCTGGTGCTGGCGTGCGCCGTGCTGAGCGTGCTCGTGGTCGTAAAGCGACTGGGGTTCGTGGGCCAGGGGGTCAGCCACTCCGCCTTCGGCGGCATCGGCGTCGCCGCGCTGTGCAGCGCGTGGGGCTTCCTGCCCGATGGAGCCTGGGCCGGGCCAGCCCATCTGGCACTCGTGCTCGTTTTCTGCATCGTGGCGGCGCTCGGGATGGCCGCTGTCAGCGATCGACGAACCGTTCCGGTTGATACGGCCATCGGCATGTTTCTCGTGGGTTCGATGGCGGTGGGGGCCATCCTGGTTCAACTCGCCCGGGGCGTGGCGGAACGCGCCCAGAGGCCCGGCATGGTGCAGAGTTGGGAGTCCATCCTCTTCGGGTCGATCACCGCCGCCGGTTCGGCTGATGTCGCGCTGAGTGTTCTCAGCGCTGCGATCGTTCTAACGGTGTTGTGGTGGGTCCGCAGACCGCTGCTTTTCTGGAGCCTGGATGAAGAGTCCGCGGCGGCGTTCGGCATCCGCGCCCGAAGGGTCAAGGCGTTGCTGCTCATCCTCCTGGCCGTCGCGGTGGTCACGGCGATGAAGCTGGCGGGGGTGATTCTTGCCACCGCGCTGCTTGTGCTGCCGGGAGCGGCGGCGCTGAAACTCACGGATCGCCTGTACGGCGCGGTCGCGCGGTCGTGCGGCATCGGGGTCACCGCGCTGGTCGTCGGGCTGGTCGTGAGCATCGAGACCGACTGGCAGGCCGGTCCGAGCGTGGTCATGGTAATGGTGCTGTGCTTCGGGCTTTCCGCGGCGCTGGGGTCTATCAGACAACGCACGGCCGTGTGAGACTCATGGTGGGGCCTGCGTGTGAACTCGCTTGTACGTGAGCCCCGCCCGAGTCCGTTCACGCGCTCTGGATCCGAGCCGGGAGAGCATCCTTCGTCGTTCGACCCTTCCTAGCCTTTGGGCATCCGAAGGACAGCACACCCCGAGCGAACATGGACCGAAGACTCATCCGCTATTACGACCGGGAACTGAGGCACCTGCAATCCGTGGGCAAGGAGTTTGCACGCGAGTTTCCGAAGATCGCCGGCCGTCTCGCGATCGAGGATTTTCCGTGCGTGGATCCCTACGTGGAGCGTCTGCTGGAGGGGTTCGCCTTCCTCGCCGGTCGCGTGCAACTGAAACTCGACGCCGAGTTCCCGCGCTTTACGCAGAACCTTCTGCAGGTGGTGTACCCGCACTATCTTGCTCCCACGCCGAGCATGACCGTGGTTCAGTTCAACCACAACCAGGGGGAGGCGGGCCTGGCCGAGGGGTTCACGATTCCGCGCAACTCCGTGCTGCGTTCGCAGCCCGTGCGAGAGTCCACTGTCTGCGAGTATCGAACCTCGCAGCCGGTGGACCTGTGGCCGATGGTCGTGGCGGAGGCCCGCTATTTTACACGGGATGTCGGAACGCTCGAACTGGGCAAGGTGTGGGGCGATGTTCCCGATGCGCCGGCCCGGAACATCTTCGGCCCGGCGGGCTCCATCAAGTCCGCGCTGCGCATCCGCCTGCGGTCCACAGCGGGAGTTCCGTTCGGGAAGATGGGCACCGATGATCTGACCTTCTTCCTGCGAGGGCCCGACGCCACGCCATACCGCATCTACGAGGCGCTGCTGGCTCACGCCAGGGGCGTGCTGGTTCGCCCCGTCCCCGCGGGGCGAACATCAGGGGCGTGGCAGGAGCATTTGTGCGACTCGACATCGGGCCAGACACCCATCACGTTCTCGCGCGTGGGGTACGGTGCGGGTGAATCGCTCCTGCCATACGACGGGCGTGGTTTCCAGGGCTACCGGCTTTTGCACGAGTATTTCACCTTCCCGCAGCGGTTTCTGTTCGTGAAGGTCGGCGGGCTTCGGCGTGCCTTCTCCAGGTGCGAGGGTGGGCATCTCGATCTCATCGTCCCGTTGTCGCAGGAGAATCCGGACCTCGAAGGCGCTGTCGAGGCCGACAACTTCGCGCTGCACTGTGCGCCCGCGATCAACATTTTTCCCAAGCGTGCGGATCGCATCTTCGTCACCGAGGCCGCCAACGAGTTTCAGGTGATCCCCGACCGAACCAAGCCGCTGGACTTTGAGGTCTACCGCGTGAACCGCGTGACGGGCTTCGGCGCTTCCGCGGATGAACGCGTCTTCCGTCCCTTCTACGCGGCCACGGACTCCGACGACCGCGGAGGAGGAGCCGCCGCGTTCTTCGCCACGCACCGCGTGCCCAGGGCGCTGTCGGAACGCGAGCAGCGGATGGGAGTTCGCAGCGGCTACACGGGCAGCGAGGTCTACGTCTCACTGGTCGATGCGCAGGCGGCGCCTTTTTCTTCGGACATCCGCCAACTCGCGGTCGAGACGCTCTGCTCCAACCGCGACCTGCCGCTGCAGATGCCGGTGGGCAAGTTCAAAAGTGACTTCTCGCTCGATCAGGGTGCGCCGTGCGAATCGATCCGCATCGTGGCGGGGCCGACACCGCCGCGGGCAAGCCACGCCGAGGGGGATGCCTCCTGGCGGCTCATCAGCCACCTGACGCTCAACTATCTTTCGATCACCGATGAGGACATGGACCGCGACGGCACCATCACCAGCGAGGAACGCCAGGGAGCAGGGGCATTGCGTGAACTCCTCAAGTTGTACGGAGACATCGGCGACCCGGCCATCCGTCAGCAGATTGAGGGGTTGCGGGCCGTGCAGACCCGCCCCATCACACGCCGCACCCCGACACCCGGGGTGGTCGCGTTCGCGCGGGGGCTGGAGGTCACCGTGGAGTTTGATGATTCGTTTTTCGAGGGGACCGGCATCTTCCTGCTCGGGTCCGTGCTCGATCAGTTCTTCGCCCGCTACGTCGGGATGAACTCATTCACCGAAACCGTGGTCCGCTCGCAGGAGCGGGGGGAGGTCATGCGTTGGAACGTCCGCGTCGGACAGCGTCCGATCTTGTAGCCGGTGAGAGCGACGCGCTCGATGCGCTCCTGACCCCCGCCGAGCCGCCCGCGAAGGAATCGGTTCATCCATTCGACCGACTTCCCGATGATGGCCCGCCGGATCCTGCATCGGCGCGCGTGGTCTCCGACCAGGAGCGAGAAGCCTACTGGTCACGCCTCTCCGAATCTCCCTGGTCGATCGACTTTTTCGCGGCGGTTCGGCGTCTCGAAGCGCTCTACCCCGAACTGCCGGGGTTCGGTGCCTCCAACCGCGCCGCGGAGGATATGGTGCGATTCTGTCAGCACCCATCCCTCTCTTTCGCGCCGTGCACGGTCAACGAACTGCGCCCGCAGACAGGCACGGCTCCCACTCGGATGTTCGTGAACTTCATCGGCATGTTCGGCCCCAACGGGCCGCTGCCGCTCCACCTGACCGAGCACGCGTACGGCAGGGAACTGCATCACAAGGATTTCACGTTCTCGCGGTTTCTGGACGTGTTCAATCACCGCATGGTGAGCCTCTTCTATCGCGCCTGGGCCACCAGCCAGATGCCCGCGAGTTTCGACCGCACCCCTCCCGTCGCGCTGAAAGGTGATGTCGATTACCGGGATCGGGCGAGGGTGTTGTCGAGCGAGAAGGACCGATACCCGGTCTATGTCGGAGCGCTTTTCGGCATGGGCATGGACTCTGCGCGGCACCGGGACGCCGTGCCGGACAACGCCAAACTGTATTTCTCAGGGAGGTTGGCGGGCTCGCAGAACGGCCCGGAGGGTCTTCGCGCGATTCTCGCCGACTATTTCGGGGTGCCGGTCCGGATCGAGGAGTTCGCTGGGCGGTGGCTCCCACTGCCGGAGCAGTATTTCACAATGCTCGGCGGTGCCCGCGATCCGTACGCGCCTCACGCGGGGGACAGAACCGCTGGGGCGTGCCTGGGGAGTCTCGGCGGCGGTGCCGCCGTCTGCGGCAGACATGTCTGGGATTGCCAGGGCAAGTTCCGAATCCATCTTGGACCGATGGGACTTTCGGACTTCGAAAAGTTTGTCCCCAACTCTCCGAGTGAGAGGCGCCTTCGCGCCTGGGTCCGCAACTATTGCGGCGATGAGTTCGCGTGGGAGGCGATCGTCTGCCTTCGCGCTGCGGAGGTGCCCCGCACCCATGTGCGGACGCAGAGACTTCCCGAGGAGATCGGGTCACGACTGGGCTGGACAACCTGGATCAGAACGTTGCCCGAGTCCTGTGATCGCGCCGACCTGATGGTTCGGGACGACACCCCGCGTTAAGACATGTTCATTTCGGACTTCAAGCGGCAGGACGATGCCGCCGTGCCGGAGAATGAGTAGATGAATCGTGCGTTATGTGTAGCGGTGCTCGGAGTTGTATTCACTTCCATGGCAGTTCGCGCGCAGAGCGTAGAAGGCACGTGGCAGAATCACTGTGCCTCGTGCCACGGGAAGGCCGGCAAGGGGGGCGGAGCCGGTACACGGTCGCTGATCTCCGATGATCTCTTCTCGCAGGACAAGGACAGAGCGTTCTTTGATGCGATCAGGAACGGAGTTCCTGATACGGCGATGCCCGCGTACGGCGAAACGATGGACGATGCCCGCATCTGGGGTTTGGTCGTTCATATCCGTGAGTTGCAGGCTCGTGGTCTTCGTCAGGAGCAGGGCTCGCCGAAGCCAGAGGGGGGAGTGTTCACGTCAGCCCATCACGCCTACCGCCTCGAATCAGTGCTCGAAAAAGGTCTGGTGACTCCTTGGGCCGTGGATTTTCTCCCCGATGGACGCATTCTCTTCACAGAGCGACCCGGGCGCGTACGGGTCTTTGTGCCGGGCACGAAGCCCGAGCTGATGCCCCCGTTGCATGGCACGCCCGCCGTTCGAGATCGGGGACAGGGCGGCATGATGGAAGTCGCCGTCCACCCGGACTACGCCGCGAACGGGTGGGTGTATCTCGCGTTCTCGGACCCGCAGGGTGAGGGCGGTCGCCGGAGCATGACCAAGGTCGTACGCGGTCGCATCAAGGGTGACCGGTGGACGGATGAGAAGACGATCTTTCAGGCTGCGCCGGAGACCTACAGCGGCTCGGATCTCCATTTCGGTTGCCGCATCGCGTTCGGGCCGTCGGTGAACGGGCGCAGGCACCTGTATTTCTGTATCGGTGACCGTGGGTCACGCGAGAAAGCCCAGGATCTGTCCGAACCGAACGGCAAAGTTCACCGCTTGTGGGACGACGGACGAGTGCCCGACGACAATCCGTTCGTCGCCACCCCCGGCGCGCTCAAGTCGGTGTGGAGTTACGGTCATCGCAACCCGCAGGGTCTGACCTTTGACCTCGACGGATCGCTCTGGGTCACCGAACACGGCCCGCGCGGAGGGGATGAACTCAACCGCGTCGAGCGGGCACGAAACTACGGATGGCCCACCATCTGTTTCGGGATCGACTACAACGATACACCTTTCCGCACCCCGTGGCCCCGCGAGGGTGAGGACTTCACGATGCCCGTCCTGCGCTGGTTGCCGTCGATCGCGGCGTGCGGTCTCGATGTTGCGCGAGGGCCGATGTTCCCGTCATGGAAGGGGGACCTGCTCGCGGGCGGACTGGCGGGTGAGGTCCTGGAGCGAGTGCGTGTTCGGGGCGGCGTGCTGATCGAGCGCGAGGAACTGATCCACGGTTTGGGGCGAGTGCGTGATGTCGCCTGCGCTCCGGACGGCTCCATCTATGTCGCGCTCAACGACCCCGTACGCGTGGTGCGACTCGTGGAAGCAGGGTCGAACGGGAACACCGGGAGCAAGTAGTCGTCGCGGGGTGTTCTGTCAGGGCAGAGGCCGCAACCACTCAGGATCCGCCTCGCGCATCGCGGAGGCGGATCCATCGATCATCGCACCTTGAAAGAAACGAAGACCCGCGTGGCGAAGGGCCAAACGTTCTGTTACGTGCAGGGGTTCCCTGAAATCAAGAACGCTCGCGGTTCGCGTTGGGGGTGGTGCGCCAGGCGCGGGCGCGGCGATACCGGAGTCCACCAGCAGCACCGCACGTGAAGGGAACCCCACCCGATCCAGTTGGATATGCGCTTGTTCCGTATCGTAATTGTCGGGGTCGGTCGGCCGGCCCGCGTGCCCCGTGGCGTTGATGGCGTACGTTCGTTGCATGTCCGAACCCAGCAAGAGCCGAGCCGTCGGGCAGACCAGCACACTCCGAACGTAATACAGATCGGCGCTTCCACCGCCCGAGAGGCCCGAGCCTTGAAGTACCACGAGCGCCCAGTTCGGCGGCGCGGCGTAGGGCTGGCCGATCGCGGGCGAGAGTCCGCGCGCATCATCCGCGTATGACCGGCAGATGACAAAGGACTGGCGCAGGTTCGCCAGGCACGCGGCACCGCGGCCCGCTTCGCGGGCGCTACCAAGAGCCGGCAGTGCAAGAGACACCAACACCGCGACGATCGCAATGACGACGAGCAGCTCGATGAGCGAAAAGGCGCATCGGGAACGCACTCGCGAAGAGTACGTGCGCTCAAGGCGGCGTGATGGTTCGAGCCGCGGTGTGGTCGCGGCCGCTGGCCGAATCGGTGAGTGTGGCCGTGATGATCGCCGGGACTCTCTCCATCGGCGCCGCGAGCGGCAACTCGACCGCGTAGTGTGTGCCGGTGAAGCCGGAGCGATAGGCCTCACGCAGCGGCATCGGGGTGAGCATCACCGAAGCGATCTCATCGCCTTCCAAGGTCGTGGCGCGGACGCGCAGGGTGCCCACGGCCTGCACGAATCGTCCGTGCCCGTCGAGCGGGCGAACATAGACCATGATCCCACGCGCAGCCACTGAACGATCCGTGGGCATCCAATGCGTGAGCGAGCCGATCTCGATGGATGAGAGGACAGGCAAGGCGTGGAGGGCTTCACCTGTGAGCGGGGAGGAGGGCGCGAGTTTGGCGGACAACTCGGCGTTGTCCGCTTCGAGCATTCTGACCGTGGCCCGAAGGTCGTGCACCTCGCGGCGCAGCCGGTCGTTCTCAGCCGAAGCGGAGGATGAGCCACCGACCGTGCACGACACCAGCAGCCCGCACGACAAGCAGGTCAGAAGAACACGGCGGATCGTCCGCGAGGCATGCATGAACGAACGTAGGCCCGCCGCGGGCATGAAAAAAACCCGCGGCTGCATGCCGCGGGCTTCGGACGGTATCGGGAATCGGGGCCGGGTTACTTCTTTGCCTTTCCGCCCTGCTGCTCTTCGAGCATGGCTTTTTGCATGGCGGCGGGCATGGGGCGATACTCGAGGAACTCCATCGTGTTGCTGGCGCGACCCTGGCTCATGCCGCGGAGGCTGGTGGTGTAACCGAAGAGTTCGGAGAGGGGCACTTCGCAGGTGACGATCTTGACCGGGTCGCGGTCTTCGGTATCGATAATCATGCCGCGGCGGCTGGAGATATCACCGGTGACGTTGCCGAGATACTCGTTGGGCACGGTGACAACGACCTTCATGATGGGCTCGAGAAGGACCGGCCCGGCCTTCTCCACGGCCTCGATGAGGGCCAACCGGCCGGCCTGCTCGAAGGCGACCTGCGACGAATCGACATCGTGGTAAGAGCCGTAGGTAAGTGTCGCCTTGATATTGATGAGCGGGTAGCCGAACTTCACGCCCGTGACGGCCGTCTGGCGGATGCCGTACTCGACGCTTGGGATGAACTCCTTGGGGATCACGCCGCCGACGGTGCCGTTCTCGAAGGCGATCTGATCGGTGTAATCCAGATCCTCCTCGGCGGCTTGTGCGGCGGTGTAGGGTTCGAGGCTGATGACACAGTCGCCGTACTGACCGCGGCCGCCGGTCTGCTTCTTGAAGAGACCGCGCACATCGGTCACCTTGCGGGTGATCGCCTCGCGGTACGAGACCTTGGGCTTGCCGACGTTGACGTTGATCTTCATGTCGCGGACGAGTTTGTTCTTGATAATCTCGAGGTGAAGTTCACCCATGCCGGAGATGATCGTCTCGCCGGTTTCTTCATCGAACTTGGAGCGGAACGAAGGGTCCTCGCGGCGGATGACGCCCAGTGCTTCGGACAGGCGACGCTTATCGTCCTGGGTCTTGGGCTCGATGGCCATGGCGATAACCGGCTCGGGGAAGTGCATGCGTTCGAGGATGATGGGGTCGT
>ERZ761603.2437-NODE-2437-length-12777-cov-12.107216_pt1 | contig 12777 bp, 10 predicted proteins | sample MGYA00511879_ERZ761603 | MGnify/ENA primary metagenome ERZ761603 (study PRJEB28899, sample SAMN02850040) | bioreactor sludge metagenome | biome: EBPR Sludge; feature: EBPR Bioreactor; material: flocular biomat | place: Australia: Thorneside Wastwater Treatment... | reverse complement strand
CCAGGCCCGCCTCCGGAGCGACACCGGCACCACCGGTGCCGTTGTTCAGCGCCGCGGCGATGACACCGGACACGGCCGTACCATGCCGGTCGCTGGAGTTGCCGGGGAACGGGTCCGCATCCAGGTCGAGCGTGTCGTAGTCGAGCGCGCTCCGGTACTGGGCGGCGAGGTCGGGGTGCGTATACTCGACGCCGTCGTCGATCACCGCGACGACTACGCCGGCACCCCGGTAGTCGTCCCAGACGCGCAGGACGTTCGCGCCCTTGACGGCCCCGCCGGCGTCGCCGAGGTACCAGTAGTGGCTCGCGAGCAACGGATCATTGTAGGCAGCCTGTTCGCTGACGTCGAGTTCCGCAACCGCCATGGTGTAGTTCAGACGGATCATTGAGGCCCCTCCCTGAAAACAAGCTGAAGACCGGAGCGCGGACCTTGTGCCGCGCCTCGCTGCTGCTCCGCCTCGTCAGACGGCTGTCTTCGGCTCCGACGTGGCAGGTGACCAGAGCCGGGATTCTTTCCGTACGACTACATCCTCTCTCCTCGAATATCGGAGCTATGACGTCAGATCTGGCCGGCGAGTTCGGGCGGCGGTTGCGGCAAGTCGGGAAACAGGCGCCACACGATCCTGCTCATCGGGAACAGGACGACCCATGCGGTCGCGAAAACAAGCAGGAAGTACGTCCGTACGCCTTGGTGGGCAATGTACCAGTTTTCCAGCTCTCCTTTGTACGGCGCAATCACTCGATCATAGAACGCCACGTCATCCTGCGCGCCGTGGAGAAGGTTCTCCTCGTCGCGAAAGACGATCGAGCCGATTCCCGAGAGGCCCGGGCGAACCTTGACGATCTCTCTTTGGATCTCTGGGGGGAAGGCGTTGAAGCAGCGCTCGGCCTGCGGCCGTGGCCCGATGACGCTCATGTCCCCAACGAGGATGTTGAGCAGTTGCGGCAGCTCGTTGATCTTCGTCTTGCGAAGGAAACGTCCCGCTGGAAGAATTCGTGGATCGTTCTTCAGCGTAACGGTTCCTGTACCCATGCTCGGACTGTTCTTGAGCATCGTCGCAAATTTAAGCAGACCGAAGCGCCGACCGTTGAGGCCGACCCGCTGCTGGACGTAGAACACTTCGCCCTCTCCGGTCAATCGCAACAGGACGAGCACCGGCAAGAGCAGGGGCGACAGCACCACAATCGCCAAGGCCGAAAGAATCAGGTCGAAAACCCGCGTCACGTCACATTCTTCCGTCAAGGTACTTGCCGGTTTCCTTGTGACCGAAGTCCGGCAGCATCATGTGGAAAAGACCCACCAAGTCCCGCTTCTCCCACCGGCCCTGTTCCCGCAGCGACGAAACCGCTTGGATGAAGTGATCCAGCTTGGCGCCGTCGTAGGCCGCCTGGTTCCTGATCACGCCGATACTCTCGAAGCGCCCCATGTCGAGGCTTTCCGACTCCGTATAGAACTCCTCGAAATCCTTCTCCCCCGTCGTGTCGCTTTCGAAGAAATAACACGGCCACCGTCTCGCCGCGATCAGCTCAGCAGCCCTGGCGCGCGCCTCGTCCTCGCTGGAACAAGCGAAAGCGTCGTAACCGAGAGACTCCAGGTACTTGACCGCGATCTCCGAGAACGTCGTCAAATGCAGTTTCTCGCTGAGTTTCGGGAAGAAGATGTCGCGATTCTCGCCCAGCAGGCAGGACATGAGGCAAAGCTCGCCCGATTCCTGCGGCGTCACGAAATAGCGCCGGACGTCGCACGGCGCCGAGATTGGCTGCCTCTTGGCAAAGCGCTGGTTGAATCCATGGAGCAGGCTACCGTCGGAAAAAGCCACATTCGCGAACCGAGCCGTCGAAATCGGTGTCTCCAGGCTGGCTCGCATCAGGAACATCTCCATGATGCGCTTGCTCGCGCCCATCATGTTGACCGGATTGGCCGCTTTGTCCGTCGAGACACAAAAGTATTTCCTCCCATGCATCTGTCGCGCGAGCCCGACGGTCCGAATCGTGTTCAGGATGTTGACGTCGATCATGCGCATCAGCGTAAAGGGATCCTTTTCGCTGCGGACATGCTTGAGCGCTGACAGATTGAGAATGTAGTCGTACTCGCCGGACGCCGCGACGAGCGCGTCGAACTCGCGGGAGCCGCAGTCGATCGCGAAGGTTCTGAAGTCGCCCTGTGTGTAACCCAATGTGCTGCGGATGTCACGAACCAGTTCGACCATGTTGTTTTCACTGATATCCACGACGTGCAAGATCTTCGGCTGCCGCGCGAATATCTCCCGCGTGACGGCTTGGCCAATCGAACCGGCGCCACCAATGACCAGGAATCGCCCGCCCGCTACCGCAGCCGACAGTTCGCGCTCGTGCGCAGCGACATCATGCGTGAACAATCCATCCTGACGACCGATCAGGTCCAACATGTTCATGCGCGCCCCTCTCTGACTGCCAAAGCGAAGGCGGAGATGACGAGCTCGATCTCGTCATCCGCCATGGTCGGATAGAGCGGTAGAGTCAGCTCCCGGTGCGCGATGTCCCGAGCGATCGGCGTGTTGTCCAGCTGGAGGTGACTGAATCCACTGAACTCCTGCAGCGCAGGGTAATGAATGCTCGACTGGATACCTTGCAGCTTCAATGCCTCGATGACCCGAAGACGGTCGCAACCCTCAGGCAGGAGGACCGGAAAGATATGGTACGCCGGTTCGACGTCAGTCGCCGCGGCAAACGGAATCGTCAAGCCGTCGATGCCGGCCAGGGCCTCGGTGTAACGCGCCACGATACGGGCACGCTCTCGCTGTGCATCCGGAAGCTTTGCCAACTGCACCAGACCCAGCGCCGCGCGCATTTCGTCCATGCGATAGTTCAGGCCGGGGCGGACGACGTCGTAAGACGTCGCTCGCCCTTGGTGCCGATCCAGAGTCAGCGTGGTCATACCATGCGAACGCAGATAGAGCACCTGCTGCTCCAAGTCCGCCGACGAGGTCGTCACCATCCCACCCTCGCCAACGGAAAGGTTCTTGTTGGTAAAGAAAGAGAAGCAACCAAAATCGCCAAACGTACCGACACTCCGGCCGTGATAACTTGCTCCGGGAGCGTGCGCGCAGTCCTCGATGAGCCTCAACTTGTGACGTCGGCAAAGCGATAGAATCGCATCCATGTCGCAGGGGTAGCCGGCGTAATGGACGATCATCACCGCTTTGGTCCTTGAGGAAATCTTCCGCTCGACATCGGCCGGATCGACGTTCCAGTCGGTCAAGGAGCTGCAGTCCGCCGGTACTGGTGTTGCACCGGTCAGCACAACGGTATTGATGTCCGCCACAAAGGTGAGCGACGGGATGATGACTTCGTCCCCAGGACCAATGTCAAGCGCCAGTAAAGCCAGATGCAACGCCGCTGTGCCATTGGCGACGGCGATCGCCTTTGCACCGTGGCCAGTGAAGCTGGCGAACCCAGATTCGAATTCCTTGGTCTTTTCGCCCATCGTCAGCCAGCCACTCCGGACAACATCAGAAACTGCTGCGACTTCCCGTTCATCGAAGTTCAAGCGAAAAAGCTGGACCTTCCACATTATCTGATCTCCAGTTAACAGCAGACTACTCGCGCGAACCGACCGAAGCGGTTCGTCAATATCGTACAGTTGCAGGAAAACGCGATCAATAGAGCGGGGGCACTTGAGTTGGACAAAACGGACTGGCCGGTTCCAGAAAAGCTGGTAACAGCAGGACTCATGCGGCCAATCAGAGCATCGCCTGCAACATGAGCTATCTTGTCAGCTTGCTGCAGTCGCCCCCAGAGCCTCGTTTCAGCACTAGGAAATCCACCACACCTCTAAGGAAACCCAGTCCGTAGCCGAAATGGTAGGCCGCAAAGACAAATGGCATTACCGGGAGGTACTTCCAGTTGGGTCTGGGGAGACAGCAGCTAAGAGTACCGGCCAAGTTCGCCATCGTGTACGCTGCCACCAGCGCAATCCACGCCACCGCTGCCAATCGGCTGAAGATACCTAGCACACCGAGGAGCAGCAGGGCGGCAACAAAGCCGCCCGGAACCAAGTGCCGCAGCGAGGCCGGAAGTCGGTGCTTCTGTATCACCCTCACCTTCCAGTACCCATATTGCATATACTGCTGAAACAGTTTGTCCAACTTTGCTCTCGGGAAGTACCATGACTTGATTGACGGAGTCTGCCAGATTCGCCCACCGCTACGAGTCAATCGGAGGTTCAGTTCGTCATCTTGATTGCGCACAAGCTCCTCATCGAAGAGTCCCAGTTTAAGAAGAGTCTCCTTGAGCCAGCATCCATAAGTAACGGTGTCTACCCACCCTTGATATGCCCGATCATGGAAACGAGCCCCCCCCACAGCGAACGGGGAGTGATAAGCCAGCGCGTTCGCTTCCTGCACGTAACCGTGAGCTCGAGTGCCTGCCGGTCCGCCAACATTCTCTGCTCCGGTCGCAAGCAGCGTCTCGACACAGCGAGCAACATAATCCTCTGCATAGATGGTGTGCGTGTCCATGCGAACGATAATCTCGCCGCGCGCAGCCACGACTGCTGCGTTCAACCCAGTGGAGACGATATGACGCGGATTGTCAATGAGGCGAAGACGTGGATCTGCCATGGCAAGACTTTCAAGCAGTGCGCGTGTGCCATCATCGCTCTTGCCATCGGCAACAATCACTTCGAACTTGCCGCTGTAATCCTGCGAAAGAAACGATTTTGCTGCTGCCTCTATGTGATCCCTCTCATTTCGGCAGGGGACGATGATTGAAACCATGGGAAGCTGCACGAACATTCTCCAAGAATGTGTCTAGAGCACTTGGGCGCACGCCCGGCGCACGGTAGGTTTTGGAACGTGGCCCTCGCCCTCTTGGTTGGCAAACCCCTCGAAACTACTGCGCGGCACTGCGTGACAAGCATCTCCCTTGATCTATTGCAGCAAGACCATCGAAGAAACGTGGGTCTTCTGGCTGCGGCTCGTCTCTTGGACGGGCGATCGCTGCGCCGCGCCAACCATCCTTAAACTCGCGTCGTCCACTCGCCAATCGGAAACGGTCGCGGCTTTACTCGAAAGAAATCGGTCACCTCATGCTTCCGACGAGGGACGGCCAGAACATCAGTCGCTCAAGCAGTGACGCCCTCCCCTTGGCCGTCTTTCTCAGACTCGAGTAGTATCTTTCGACGAAGGCTATGTCGTCAGGCCGTTCGCTATCGAAAAGCGCGTAGAGCCTAAGCGCGAGGTCGCCAATCGTCGGCTGGTATCGCGCCCAAGTCACGAACCCCCCCGTGACAAAAGACGAGGACAAACCAAACGGTGGAGTTCCTTCGCGACACTGCCCCGTGCCATCGTCCCACGCTACGCGGTACCAGCCATTGGCTCCGCTAAAGTAGTTCGAGAAGAGCGGGAATCTAGAATCCCCATTCCACACGTGGGCGACGATATTGTTGGCAAAGGCCCTTGTCAGCACAGATGGTGAAATGTAGCGGTCCGTCCGTCCCCAAACCTGAAGCACTGCGTCCTCGTTTCGCTGCCACGCACTCAGGGCATGCACCAGCCGGCGTGCGTGGCTAATGTCCCACCCCGTCTCGGAGAGAACCGGCACCACCTCCGGCGGCAGAATCGTCTCGGGAAGCACCTTTCCTTCTGCGCTTGCCGCACAGCGCACTGGGCTCTCAGAACCCGAATACCCCGCATAGCGGCTATCTGGGTACAACCGCCAGAAGCCTCTGTCGAGATCGCCCAGTGGCGCACTCACCGAACCACCCGGACGCGGCAGCCACAACGTTACACGAGCGAGGAAAAAGGTCATGAGTGCGCGATAGTGGTTCTGCAAGCGCCGCCAGTCCGCAGACGGAATCCGCGCCGCCGGGCCACGACCCGCCGTCTTGGTTGCGTCAAGAATTCCACCGAGTTCGGAATAAATGGCAATCTGCCAGAGGTGCTTGTCGGTAAAGAACAACTGAGCTGACGCGCCTGCCACGGCTTCCGGAGAGTAGGTCGCTTTCTCCAAAAGCGACTCAATGACCGGCTCGCTGCCCCACCGAAGCAGATGCTCAAGCGCAATGGCCCCGGTCTCCTCGATGAAGTCCTTGTCAAAGGCACTCGGCGAACTCTGGGAGGTGGCGAGTGCGTTGGCAACCGAGGTGGCGAGGCCAAGGAACTGCGCGCTGTACAGTTGCACCTCGGTATTCAGCAAGCGGTTACGGCTTGTACACACTCTTCCCCCGCGGCAGACCCAGCTACGCCCTTTGCTTCCCCCGGCTTCGAGTGCCGCATAGGCCTCCCGAACCGCACCGGCAATCTCCCGTAGCCGATCAACCCGCCTGCAGCGCTGTGCCATAGCGACCAAGTTGTGCGTGTATGTCTGAAAGTCATAAAGAGCCCGGGTGTCCCTTTGGGCTCGCAAGCGATCTTGAACAACATCATGCCTGATGAACGGTTCAACAACTTCCTTCCATGCAGCCCAAACATCCCGCTCCATGCTTGCGTCGCACCTTAGATCTGACACGCCGACACCCGCACAGACGGGCGAAAAGGAGACCAATAGAGATGCCGTACAAGCTATCCAGAGGCGCCGCATTGACAACCTCCCAAACACACGTGGGCGTCGGACGTCTAGTCTCAGCGCCTAATACCCCTTGCCACGACACCCGGCGACGCGAAGCCAAGCACAGCGGTGCCAGACACCCCCAATTATCCCCGAACAACTGTCTTGGGAAGCACCGATTTAGTCGCCCCGGCGGAGGATGCTCCTCGTAAGATGTGCACGTCGCTGCAAATGGGATTGGGCAGTGAACCAGAACAGCTCTTCGGACGTGGAGTTTGCTGCGAAGAAACGGGCAACCACACGCCAGCCCTTTCTGGCCGACATGGAAGGGGTCATCCCCAGGGCCTCCGCACTCGCAATGCATACTCTGACGTGTTGTTTACAATGCTATTTCACGCTTTTCATGGGTTCTCCGCCACGCCACGGCCCGGTGTGCGATAGCCCTCCGGCACATCATGATACGTGAAACGTCGAAAAGCCGCCTCTTGGATCGCTGAACAGTTCTGTACAATCCTACGGTTACAGTCAATCTGGCCATATGCCATCCGCGTGCGGAGGCCCTCGGGTCATGCCCTGGCAAGAGGTGCTGGCGATCATCGACACTGCCCGAAAGGGAAGCGCCACCGGCCGCCGATCGGGCTGGAGCGCATGCTGCGTGTGTACCTGATCCAGCAATGGTATGGCCAGTCGGACGATGGGGTAGAGGATGCGATCACCGACAGCCAGCCGTTGCGGGGATTACGGTGGTCGGAACGTCGGCGAACGTCGCCGACGTAACGCAGACCGCCGAATTGCTGCGCGGCGAATGGAAGACGGTGCGTATGGATGCCGGTTGCACCGGTGTCAAGAAGCGCGAGGGCCTGAAGGACCGCGACATCGACCTGCACGTGGCTACCAAGCGCAGCAAGCTGGAGGCTATCCCGAAGGAAAGCAAGCTTGGCCCACTCGTGCGCCGCCTCGAATCGGTGAAGGCGAGCATCCGTTCGAAGGTCGAGCACCCCTTTCCGATCGTCAAGAATCTCTTCCGCCATCGCAAGGTCCGCTACAAGGGGCTGACGAAGAACACGGCCCAGTTGCACATCCTCTTTGCGCTGGCCAATCTGGTCATCGCAAAGCGGCAGCTTCTGGCCCTTCACGGCCAAGGTGCGTCCTGAGCACGGCGAAGGGCCCCGAAAAGGAGCGGCAAAGGCCAGGACGAGGCTTTGAACCCCGGAGAAATCGGCCGGAACGGCGCGACGCCTGACCGCGAGCGCTCGGTTCCCCGACCGGGAGCGGCTTTGGCGTGTTGAGGTCCATTGATCAGTGGTTCTCTAGACTTGCCCCAAAACCATCTTATAGAAAGCCAGTAGTTTCTCTTCCTCTCGTTCCCAATTGTATCGATTAGCAGCAGCGCGCCTCCCATTCTCACCCAATCTTCTCGCCAGCAGGTGATCTCCTGTCAAGAGGTCAATCGCGCGAGCGATCTCCCTAGGCGCCATCGGATCCACGCAAACCCCACAGTCGCTGGTCTCCACAATATCGCGCCACAGTGGGAAATTTGACGCAATTACAGGAATGCCGGCTGCCATGTATTCGAACATTTTTACAGGAAGCGAGTCAATGTAATTCGACGCAGGGTGTAGCGTCACTAGACCCGCGACCGATCGTGCGAGGGTGCTCCGAACGCCTTCTCGATCCAAGAAACCCAACTGGTTAACGCGCTCCCACTGCGGATAGGCTTTCACCTCATCTTCTAGGACCGCATCCGCAAACCTACCACCAAGATTGAGCCGTACTGGCACCTGAACATACTCTAGCGCTCTAACGATCTCCCTTATACCTCTAATCTTGGATATTGACCCAATATAGCAAACTTCATTAGGCTTAATGTCCCCAGTACCAAGCTGATAAATGTCAGTACTCAGAGGGAAGTTATTGACATCAACAGTCCTCGCATTAACTTCTAGAAACTTGTCCCTGATGGTTGGCGTCGCAGCCACTATGCCGTCAAACTTTGCGCAGGCAAAGCGTTCAAAGACAGAGATGCAGGCCGAAGCAACTCGAGAAGACACCGGCCCTAAGTATGGCTTGCCCAAGAGCTGCTTCGGAACGTCCTCATGAGAGTCGAATACAACCTTCTTCCTATGGCGGCGCAGCCTGAGGCCGATCGGGATAAGTTCCGGATCGTGAAGATGATAAAGATCAGCATCAAGACTCAAAGCAACGTCGAGAATGGATATTGTCGTCTCCGTCATACGCGCCAAGCGAGAGCGCGGCTCTCCAACGTCGACCACCGCCACCCCGTTCTTAAACTCTGGGCCAAGCCCGTCTGCAACAACAAGGGTCACGTTGTACCCATTTCGGGCTAGCCTGCAGCACATCTTCACAAAAACCCGAGTGTCGGCTCTGGGATGCGCTGACGTCAAGTGAGCGATTTTCACGGTTTAAACGTGTCCCAATGTTTCTTATCGGCTCTGAAACGCATCATGCCCGCCATCCCTCCGCTACCTATTCCCGCTACGGCGTGTGTCGCTGCCCATCGCATTCACTACAAGACCCCAGCCGAATGCGGGTACGGCCCAAAAAACAGGCTTTGCGACGACGATCAGCAACAGCGCTGCCAGATTTACACAAAAAGACAGTCGCCAGGCTGAGCCGGACGACGGCTGCCTACGAAGTCGTGCGAACGAAACAGTCGCGCAGTATAAAGTAAGTCCGACGTACATGCAGAATCCCGGCAAGCCGAAAGAGACCCAGGCGGACAGCGCATTGTGTGCGTATGATCCCTTCCCCCCAGCCTCGAAGTTCCCGCCATAGCTGCCAACTAGAGGATGCTCTGCAATCTGCTGCAGCGCCAAGGCCTGATATTCGTTGCGTGACACCCACGAGGTGGCGTGGCTGATGTCCAGGACTTGCGCCTGCCGCGAAGCCATAAAGTCGTCGATGTGGCCCGCCAGGAAGGCAGCTGACGCGCCAACGGCCGCCAGCAATACGACTGCCCGTCTCCCAGACCGCCAACCGTCCATTAGAAAGAGAACGCCGACGATCGCAATGAATCCAAACAACTCGGATCGCGCACCGAGGAGGAACAGGACGGGTATGGCGACGATACTGACCCCAGCTCTTCCTAGAACCGTGCTCGACACTCCCAAGAGGAAGAGGGCGGTCAAGAAGGCACTTCTCGCGTACCCCTGATAGGTAGCCACGCGATCCGAGAACTCGTAGAGAGACCTCGGATTGAACATCATCGTTTCGCTGTCGAACAACAAGAATACGGTACACGCGATGAGCCCGAGCCCGATGCCGAGCATCCAGTGCAGCCGCGCGCGCTGCACCGGGAGGATGACCCCAATGACGAACAGTGCCAACCACGCGAACAGCAGACCTAGAACCTGTTCGGCGGCTTCTTCTCGATAGGAGGCACTCGTTGTGTGATGGTGTATGATGAACCAGAACGCACAGTAAAAGAAAATCAGGGCGAAGGCGAAGATTACATTCTTCCCTCCCCTGCCATACCTCGCCAGTATTGCCGGCGCAGCGAGGATGAAGATCGCTGTCAGCACGACGGTTATTGGGCCGAAGAGGCCCCCAAAAATCCCGGGGATCAGCTGACTAGTCACAGCAAGATGGTAGAAGAAGAATACTGGAAAGAGAAGGCAGAAGCCGATCTCGGCACAAATGCGCGACAATTCCAATATTGATGTACGACCAGAAATCATGTTTTCGCCGCTCCCTGACGAGTCCTCCCAAACATTCAGATCTTTCCCATTTGCATCGTACGGGTTCCGTTGGACGGCCAGTGCATGGGGAATTGCCTCATTTTCTCAGATCAAGACTCGAATCACAATCCCGAACGCGAGCCAGAACAGCACGAATGGTCCGGCGCCGGCTAGAAGTCGAATACCATGCGCGATCGAAACCCCGGAGATCGATAGGATCGTAAGTAAATAGAAGAAGTAGAAGATGAAGCCGGAAATGGCGTATCCTTCGCTCACGAGCTCACCGGCAGAAAGCTCCATCAGTGCAAGAACGCTGCCGGTTCGCAGGAGAAGACCCAGCAGCTGTATCATCAGGCCCAGTTTCTGGTTAGATGTCACATGGATGGCCATCGAAACAGGCTGCGACAGGAATTGAAATACAAACCAGGGCGTCATCCAGGCGACGAGTTCGCCCGCACGCAGCCACTGAGGTCCGAATATCATTGGAAAAAGCGCCGGCGCAACAATGCCCGCCCACAAGAGGGGGCCGGCGCCGATTTTTGCCAGAGACGCCACCGCGCCAATCGTAAGTCCAGCGAGTTGCCCCTGCCGGTGCTGTTCGACGGCTCGAGGGAAATACACCTGGTTGATGGAAGATCCGATAAGCCCAACGGGCGCCTGCATTACCCGCATGCCCAGCATGAGGTAGCCAACCTCCTCGCCTGCCACCAGGCCGGCAATGAGAATGAGTGGAAGCTGAACTGCTGCCATATTGGCCAGTGCTTCGACTGCCGAGTATTTCGGGAAGCGCTGGTAATCGCTCGCAGCAGATCGCATTTCGCCCCAACTCAATGACCGCAAGCTCTCTCGATCCTCCTTGGCCGCCCGCCACGCGAGGCCAAGAAACCCAGCTCCCGCATTGACGACCTGTCCCAGAACCAGACCCCACGCGCCAACGCCCATCCAGCCGAGAAGCGCTTGAGTAGAGAGACCGCCCACCGCCTGCTGGATTCGGGTGGCGGCGATGCGACGAAAGGCCTTCTTGCGAGTGGCCCAGAACTGCAACGCAGCGTAAGCGCTGGTAACCGATACGCCAAGCGGCAACAGCCACCACATTTTGGCCAACGCTGGCGAGTTGACGAGGTGACTGATCGGGCCGGCAAAGAGGAGCGTGACGGCCGTCACCAGCACCGAGACCACCGTGCTGCAAAGCAGCGCCACCGCCAGCAGGTTGGCCGCACTCTTGTCAGACTCTGGAAGTGGGATAGCGATCTCGTAGCGCAGCCCGGCCATGACCGAGATCATCCCGAGCATCGCCACAAACACGCCGAGCGTGCCGAACTCCTCAGGCGAGTAGAGACGCGTCAGCAGAGGCAGCCCAAGCAGAGCGATTCCCTGAGCGACGGCAGTACCGCCCGCCAGAACGGAAACGTTCCTGACAAAGCTGTTTGCCAGCAGCGCCTTGAGCTTCAGCACGACACCAAAGCCCCGCAATGTCTCTTGGGAAAACTGGCGTCAGCTTGGTGGCGACAGTACATCCAACGACTTAGTAGGCTCACTCGCATCTCCTTCGGGAGGCCCTCTCGCCAGCTGACATCACGAGGGAAGAGTCACCGCGGAAACCTAGGCTGGCTTGGGAGGAATTACTCCGAGCTTGCATAAGCCTCGGAACAGTACTGGCGGATTCCTGCCCCACGGCTCGATGGTGTGCCGTGTCGGTCGACCGCCACGGTGGCGACTGGCGGACTGACGCGGCGTTCAAGCGGGTCGAGATCGGGTTTGACGTGGCAGAGTCGAGCCCGCGGGACTGCTTCGAACCGCTCCGGTCTCGCATCGTCCGCTTCCAGGCTTGGCTTGGTCCTGCAAGGGCAACCTTCGCCGGCCCTTGACAGCAACAGCAACAGCAACTTCAACGCTCACAACGCAGTTGCTGAGGTGCCCTCGCAGGCGTGCCGTCCGAGTATGGCTAGCCGCAGCTCCCACATGAGCCGCCACACACCCGTGATATCGACCCCTCAGGCGAGCGCGGCAGCCGAGAAGATTGCCTGCGGGCTGCGCCCAACGCATACATCGCGCACTACATTGACATCAATGTCACTTGGGCAGTTACGCGGGCAACTGTCAGGACAAGTTGCTCCCAACGAGCCGATGAGCGGTGCCGGTAACCGGACAAAGGGCCTCTCCTTCCCCGCAGACCGGCAACTCGAGCCGCTCAGCGTGGGCGCTGATGTAGCCGATCTGCCGCGCGGGCACGCCGGCCGTCAGTGTGCATGGCTCGCCGTCGCGGTTGATCACGGCGCCGGCGGCAACGAATGCGCATTCGCCAATCGTCACTCCGCAATCGATGGTGCAGTTGGCTCCCAGGGCAGGGCCGCCGCACGCATGCGTTCAGCGCCAGATAGGGGCATTGGCGTCAAATTGAGCACCTTGTTCAGCAATTGCCGCAGCGTGTGCGATCCAGGCGGACACGGTTGCCCGATTCGTCGAGAATTCTGGAAACCCGCAGCGCGAGCGCGCGTGCGGTGGTCCATTTGCCGCCAAAGACGCTGATCAACGCGCCGTCGCGGTGCACT
>ERZ761603.2436-NODE-2436-length-12777-cov-14.413457_pt1 | contig 12777 bp, 10 predicted proteins | sample MGYA00511879_ERZ761603 | MGnify/ENA primary metagenome ERZ761603 (study PRJEB28899, sample SAMN02850040) | bioreactor sludge metagenome | biome: EBPR Sludge; feature: EBPR Bioreactor; material: flocular biomat | place: Australia: Thorneside Wastwater Treatment... | reverse complement strand
CAGTGATGATGGCCACCACGATCTGCGCCTGCTGCAGCATCTTCAGGCCGTGCCCGTCCAGACTGTTGAACGCCTTGATCTCGACACCGGCGTCGGTATACAGCAAACTTCCGTCGGTGAGCACGCCATCGACATCAAAAGCCATCAGCCGGATGCGGCTGGCGCGGGCAGTCGCGGCGGTGAGATCGCCCGGCATCAGATCACCTTGCCGATGACGGGCTGAACGGGGTCGACGCCAGCAGCTTGGCGGCACGCAGGATCGCCGTCAGATCAACCCCGCGCGCGCGACCAAGCGCTTGCAGCGATGGCTGGGCGTACTTCATGGCTTGGCGGCGTTAAGCATGCGGAGAGTATAACAGAAGGCCGCGCCGCGCCGCGTGAGGCCGCTTCGGCGCGGCGCGCGGAGAACGGGACGGTTTGCGCCGCCTACATCACAACAGCGGACGCTCCAACTGCACCACGTTCAGAAGGCCATGCAGACCGTGTATCTTTGACTGTCCACGACCGCGGCCGTGGCAACCGCGGCGCCGCCACGCACCAAGGTGTCGAGCACTGCCTGCACGGCGCCACTGGCGGTGTTGCCATCGTCCATCGTGAGATCGATCTGTTTCGCGTAACGACCCGCGATGCCCGCGGAACAGACGAACAGCGATCCGCGCATGCCCGCGATGAAAGGCGCGGCCAAGCCGGTACCGCCGTTGATGCCACTCTCGATACCGATAAGGCCACCGTCGGCGTTGCGTGGTTGATAGTTCGCGTCGGCAAGGACAATCGACCCTGTCGCCAGGTTGGCCAAGCGAACGTGTTGCCAGAAAACCGACGTTTCATCCGTCGCCACCCCCGCGCCGGCGGCGCCGGCAAACCAGTCGCCATCCAAGCGGCCATTGCCCGGGTCGCAGGGAGTTCCCGCCGCTGCCGGGACACACGCCGTCGGGGCCGCCGGCGCCGGGAAGGCCGTCGCCAGTTGCGCAGCCGTCTGGTCACCCGGGAGCGCCCGGAAACGATCCTGATACGCGTAAACCATGCTCGAAACCGAACGCAGATCGTTGATCATGTTCTTCACCTTGGCGCTGTGGACCAGTTCTTGCCCCTTCAGAACGCCGCCGAGTAGCAGGCCGATGATGACGAGTACAATCGCAATCTCCACCAGCGTGAACCCTGCCTGTTGCTTTCTCATTGTCTTCTCCACTTTGGGTCGAAAGTGACAGAAACTGGCAAGCACGTTTCGTGCCAAAAATATCACGCTCTAACGAGTACCGGCGTTCGTTGGAGTGTCGAGTTTTCGACAGGAATGTCCAAACTCGGACTGATTCTTGACCAAAACGGCGGCCACTGGCCGGCTCCGGGCAGCCGCGAGTGAACGCACTGCAGCGTCTGGGAATCGCGTTGCGCCAACGCCAGCGCTGGTTGTTGATCGCCTTGCTCGCACTGTTGCACTTGGCATTGGTGACCAATCCGGAGAGTGGCTTCAGCGTTCTCTGCTGGTTGGCCGATGTCGGACTGTTCATCCTCTGGCAGCCCTTCGACTACGCCGAGCGCAAGCTTGACCTCAGCGGTTTGGGCATGATCGCACTGATCCTCAGCTTCGGTATCGTCTGGTATGGCTGGTGGCTGCTGCTTGCCTGGGTCGTTCTGCTCGCCGCACTCGTCGGCGGACGAGTGATGTTCATCGATCACCGCCCGACGCGTCTTTTCTACCTGATCGCGTTCGCTTATCTGCTGGCAGCACTGCTGATCGGGCTGGTACCGCATGTCGTTGCGCAAGCGGCGCCGCTTGGGCCATCACTGAACCGGGAGTTTGCCTGGGGAATGCCGGCCTTTCTGATCGTGATGAGCTTGCTGCCGACGTCCCCTCAGAGCGACCGGCCGGGCAGTGCCATGGTCGACCTCTTTTACAGCCTCCTGATCTTCCTCCTCATTGCAGTGCTCGTCCTGGGCAGCCTGGCTTTCATGCTGTTGCGGCAGTTCGCTTACCTCGAGGCGCTATTGCACACGCTGATGCTGATCGCGGCGCTGCTCCTGCTGATCGGTTGGCTGTGGAACACGCGCCCGGGATTCACAGGCGTCGACGTCTTCTTCTCGCGTTATCTGCTGACCATCGGTTTGCCTTTCGAAAAGTGGCTGCACCGACTGACGACTTTGGCCGCCGATGACAATAGCCCGGAACGTTTTCTCTCACAGGCACTCGCCGCGATGCTCGACCTGCCGTGGGTCGACGGCGGCACCTGGAGCGCCGGAACAAACGGTGGCTCGTTCGGACAATCGTCGCGCTTTCGCCACGATTTTGCCGTTCAGGATCTGGCGCTGACTCTGCATACGCGCCACAAGCTGAGCCCGGCGCTACTCTGGCACTTTCACCTGCTGGCGCAGCTCGCCCACGAACATTACATTGCCAAGCGAAGCGCCCGCGAACTGCAGCAAGTCAGCTATCTGCGGGCGATTCACGAGACCGGCGCCCGTCTGACGCATGATGTCAAGAATCTGCTGCAGTCGCTGAATAATCTTTGCTACCTGGCGCAAACGTTGGACCCCAATGCCGACCAGCGCCTCGATCTGTTGCTGCGGCGCCAGTTGCCGCAGATCGCGCAACGCCTGCAACAGACTCTGACCAAGCTGCAAGAGCCGCAGACCGAGGCCGGCGACGTGCTGCCTGCCGAAATGTGGTGGCGCATTCAGCAACAACGCTGCAGCGATCCACTGGTCGTCTTCGTGAGCCAGCATTTTGACCCCGAGGCGCGGGTACCGACGGCGCTGTTCGACAGCATCACTGACAACCTGCTGCAGAACGCACTCGTCAAACGCCACACGGAACCCAGTCTGCAGGTAACCGTCATGCTCAGCACCGATGCCTCACGCCTGTCCGTATGCGATAACGGTGGAGCCGTCCGCAGCGAGATTCTCGGTGACCTGCTGCGTGCCCCGGTCGCGTCCGAGGACGGACTCGGCATCGGGCTCTTTCATGCCGCCAGGCAGGCCGAGGGATATGGTTACGCGTTGCGCTTGGCGAGCAATGCCCCTGGTCGCGTCTGTTTCGAATTGTCTCGGACCGCAGGCAGCTAGGCCCGGTTGCTACTTGGCGCGTGCCTGCCGAGCAGCCGGTACACAACCATATTGCCCTTGCCTTTGAGGTACAACATCTGCGGTTCCTGAAAGGCAAACTGTTGACGCAAGCGCTGGTAGCTTCGTTCGTCGACCTGGATCACGCCGGGCAGCCCTTCACTGGTGACCCGACTGGCAATATTGACCGTGTCTCCCCAAAGATCGTAGATGAACTTCTTCTTGCCGACGACGCCAGCGACGACCGGCCCGGTCCCGATGCCGACGCGCAGTTCGAGATGCATCTCGTTGATGCTGAAATCGTGATGTAGCAGGGAGCACATCTCGAGCGCCATGTCGGCGAGCGTTACAGTCGGCTCGCCGAGTGCATCGTCAAGCCCGGCAGCGACCATGTAGGCGTCGCCTATGGTCTTGATCTTCTCGAGACCATACTTCTCGGCCAGCTCATCGAAGCAGGAGAAGATCTTGTTCAACATCGCAAACACCTGCTGCGGGGTCAGACCCTCGGCCACGCGTGTGAAGTTCACGATGTCGGCGAACATCACCGAGACCTCGGCGAATCCGTCGGCAATCGTCTGATTGCTGTGCTTGAGCCGCTCCGCAATCGGACCCGGAAGAATGTTGAGCAGCAGTCGCTCGGAGCGTTCCTGCTCGATCTGCAACAGCCGGTGCGCCTCCTGCAACCGCTGCTGTGCCTGGTGCTTTTCGCGGTCGGCGTAGCGCAGCAACAGGTAGACGATCGTCGATACGGCCGTAAAGTTGAGGGCGAAGAAAACCGCAGCCGTCTGCGACGAGACGTGTTGCGCCGGCGCCAGCAGCGTGTCGCCGACATAGAAGTCGAAGGCACCCGAGAGCGTCGTCAGAAAAACATAGGCGAAGAACCAGGCGCCGGATTCACGGGGACCAATGAAGAGAATGGCGCCAACCGGGGCCAGCAAGGCCCAGATGCTGATGCCGCTGGCGGTGATGAAGCTGCCGATGCTCCACTGCGCGACAAACGGCGTAAACAGGAACAAGGCCAGCTGAATAACGCGGAAGACATGAAAATTGAGCGTTTTCAGGTAGACGAGCAGATTGCCCACCAATAGCAGTTGCACTGCAAACGGCAGGTTAGACGAGAAGCGCGGCCCCAGTTGCCAGTAGATCAGCAGCCACACCATCGAAGCCAGACAGATCAGGCCGGTGGCAAAAACCAGCAGCGACTTCTGCAGGCGCAGTTCCTCCGAGTCGGCCGGATCAATGCCCGCGTTACGCAAGCGCTCGAGATACGTCTGTTCGCTCCTGATCGGGTACGGGTTGTCGCGCGCAGCAATGCTCATGGACTGATTCCTGACCTCCGCAATGGTAGAAGCCGCCGGTCCCTGTCTCGACACCGCTGGCCGCACTAAGGCAGCCGGAGGGCACTGACCATGCGGCTAAGCAGCACGCCCGGCGCAAGCCATATCACTTCGTCGTCAAAGGCGTCACCGGGGGGTCTGCTGACGAAATTGAAGTTGGCGGTATTCGTTCCCGCCGCAGTCAGCTGGTTATCCAGTTCGTCGGCGTCGGCGCCGACCGGTCTCTGTGTACCCTGCGGCGTAAACGCACCGTTGCCATTGCGTCCATGGGAAACGACGACCGCGGGAACTTTGGTGGCGATCAGCGTACCGCCGGCCGCAAGGACGTCAAGGTTGCCCAGCGAATTGAGTCCGAAGGAGACGCTCGGTGATGCACAGAGCGTTCCCGAGGCGACGAAAGGCGGCGGTGGCACGCATTGGGCGAACTCCGGAGTCACCCGATACGTCAGGCGGCGGCCCCAGGCGTCGGTCTCGCTGACGCCAAGCGTCGCCCAGGGGACGACACCGGCCGCGTTTGGACAAAAACCAGCAGCATTGAGCGGGGTTTCGATCCCGGCGCCCGGCGTACCGCTGACTGTCGTCGCCGATGCCGGGCAAGGCAGGCGCCCCTTGGCCACCGCGTAACCGAGCAGGGCTTCGCGCACTTCGGCAAGAAACTTCCTTGTTTCGCTCGTATTGCGCAGTTCAATTTGCGTCGACAGGGGCACCAGCAAACTGCCGACGAGCAGAGAGACGATAACCAGGACCAGCGCCAACTCGGTAAGCGTGAACCCGGCGGCCGCCGGTGCCGGACGATGGCGGCGACTTAAGACAGACATCTGACGATATCCGCGCTCGGCGACCGCCAAGTGAAAACGGACTGTCCGGCAAAGCTGGACGAAGCGGCCACCGGCACCGCGAAGGCCGTCTCGTTTCCGGCTTCGAGATAGTTGAGCGGGTTATTCCGGTCAGCCGGCGTATCGCGATACTGGCTGGTGGTCTTGCGGCCAGCAAAGAACACGACCCGAGTGCAAGGCACCGGCCACAGGCTGCCGTCGATCCTGATCTGGGCTGGCGGCGACAATTGCGTCAGGAGCAGCATTTCTTTCCAGTTTTTGCAGAAGGTCTGAAAGGCGTCACCAGTAACGGCGACGCAAATTGCCCTGTTGCACCAGCAGTTAACATTGGCGGTACCTTTGGCGCCACTGATGGCGACCGTCTTCAGGTGGGCCTGAAAGAAGGGGTCGTCGAGCAAAGCCCCGATCGCCGCCGAGAAATCGCGGCGGCGGATCAGCGGGTTGAAAATGTCGTCGACGGTAATGAAATGGAACTGATCGTTGTAGTGCGCATGCCCTTCCACCCTGACGAACTTCTTGTTGCTGGTGCCCGAAGCCAACCGACTGTTGATGCTGCCGGCAAAGTAATTGACTTCGCCGGCCACCGCGTCGGCGACGTTGAAGGAATCGAGATACTGCCGTGCATCATAATTGCCACCGCATTCGCGGTATCCGGCAGCGGCCAGCGCATGACTCTGGCCATCGATTGCCGGCCCCGGAGCCACCATCAAGGCAGCAAGATTTTTCGCGATGTACTGCCCGCTGGCGTTGACGACGTCGACCTGGCCCAGCGTGTCCCAGTTGAAAACGTCCGTTTTCAGGACGTCGGTGTCGTTCTTGAAGGAGCCGGAAACGACGTACCACAGGCACTCGCCATGACGGTCTCGGCGTGCCGGGGTCGCCAGCGTTCGCCAAGGAAACTTGCCGATAACCGTGAGGTCCTTGGCGTCACCGGTGAAGGTGCCGGAGGCGCTTCCCTCAGGAAGGCTTCCGCCCAGGTCGGGAAGGCGCAGGAAACCGGCATCGCTCACCGGCAAACGTCGGACCGCATCGCCGATCAACTCCTGCGCCGCCTCCGCCAGCGCGGTCGCCGTCAACTCATGGCGCTGAACGGCGATCTTCGTCGCCCCGAGCTGGGCAACGAAGATGGACAACCCGGCCAGGGCAAGCAGGGTCAGCAGAATCAGAAAGGCAAAACCGCTTTCCTGTCGCCGTTCGCCGTCACCGGAAGAAGCCCTGGCTACGGTCTGGCGCGGTCCAGGCACAGGATGACGGTTGCCGGAAACGAGGTCGCCGCTGCTCACCATCGTCGCTAGCGCGCGGGCCGGGGCTGCGCCTTGATCACGATCCGGCCGCCCTGGAGCAGATCGGTCGCTTCGCCACGGCTGCGGTTGATCGTCTCGCCGACACGCGCCCGCACCGCCGGCGCCTCGTTGGCCTCGAACCAGACCCTGCCCGGTTCCCCTCGCTGCGGTGTGACGCTCACGCCGCTCCAAGCTTCGTCCTCATTTTGCGGACTGGCGTTCACCCATGCCGTTCTGCGGCCGCTGCTGCGAACGACGATGCCATCGATGGTCAGCGTAGGGTCGGCGGGAAGCTGCCGGTCGGAAACATTCAGCTCGCGCTGGCGATCCAGTTGCTGACGACGCTCGGGGGTGAAGAAGAGGCGTCCCAGAACTTCGCCAGCGTCAACCGCCGGCACCACCGCGAGCGCCAACAGACCAGCGCTGAGACGCAATAGGCCGGATCTCGGCAAGACTCTGGTCATCCACTTGACTCCTGCTGTTCGGCCGACCTTGGCCTAGTTGCGGTGCACCGCGTCTGCCGTCAGCCAGTCGATTTCACATGCGGCCGCAAGGTTGGCGCGTCGCCCGGCACGTTCGTCAGCGCCTGCTGGCAAGCGCCCGAGATCGCACCTCCTGACGCTGACCAAGGCCTTCGCCCGGCTGCGCAGGTCTGCCAGCAGCCGCATCAGATCCTCCTCGTGCAGCAGACGAAGGTCGAGCTTCATGGTACTGCCGTAGAAGGCAAAGCCGGTCGCCGGTTTGCCGTCGAGCGCGCGTTGCGGCGCGATCTCGTACTGCAGATCGGGCAGGCGCCGTTGATCGCGTATCTCCTTGAGCAGCTCCACCCACTCCAGACGCTGCTCCGCACCGATGATGCCAAGCTGCTGCAATCTGGCATACAAGGCGGATTTGTTCTTGATCTCGATCTCCTCGTCGCGAACTTGTTTCAGTTTGGCGTCCGCTTCCTGGCGTTGGGCCATCACGAGGTCTCTTGCCTGGCGTGCGCTTGTCTCGGCCTGGGACGAGAAATACAGAACCGCGGTGCCGACCGCCAGCATCAGTAACGCCAGCCAGAGGCCTGTCTGGATCTTGGCCAGATCACTGCGCGCGAATTTCATGCGCCAACGGCCTTGCGGATCTGTACCGTGAAGGAGCGCGGCCGGCTCTCATGGACCTCGGCGTCGCCGCCCTTCAGAGACTTGCCCGACTCGATATCGAAGGGTTGCTGCAACACTTCGACCTCAAGTGCCGGATTGCGCTTGAGTGCGTCGAGGAAACGGTCGAGCACGGCGAGCACTTGCCGCGGATTGCTCTCCGAACCGGAACGCAGGGTCCCGCGCACGATCGCCGTTTCCTTTTCTGCGCCGCTCCGGGATCGGCCGGCGCCAGCGGCGGAGGGCGGCGACCTCAACGACTCCACAGGTACACCCTTCCATTCGATGCCCTCCAGCTCGACGGCGGCGACGCTGTCCAGGGCTTTACTGATCTCCCGGTAGAGAGAGTCCGGCGACGTACTGATGCGCTCGAGTTCGCTGTAACGGTCGATCAGGGCGCGCAGGCTTTCGTTGCTGGTCGGAATCGGCGGGAAGGTCTTGACGATTGCGTCGTAGCGCTGGCGTGCCAAAGTCGTTTCTGCTCGCCAGCCATCCGCTTCCGCGTTCAGCCGATAGGCTTCCATCAGTTGCCGTGCGGACAGGAGCAGGCAGGCAGACAAGCCAACGGCGCCCACCCCCTGGAGCAGCGAACGGATGAACGCAAGGTGGTAGTCGTGCCGCTGCTCGTCGTCGGCAAACTGAGAAGAAGGCGGATCTCTGCCCAGCAGTCCCAGAAACAGCAACTCACTGTGCGTATCCTGTGGCAGCGTCTTCAGAGCGCATTGGCGGGTGCTCTCCTCAATGTCGAGCATCGCAAACGAAAGCGTCTCGCTCCCCAAACAAGCATTCTCGATCGCCGGCCGAGCACTGGCGTGGGCCAGAAGGTAGGCGGTAATCGGCGCCTTGCGGCCAAGCACGCGCTGGCTGACGAGGTATTGCTGGAGCTTGAGTGCTTCGGCCGAGAACGCCTGCGCCATGCCGACGATGCTGCTCTGATGCAAGGGCGTCAGGCGACTGAACTGGAGCTTGCCCTGCGCGAGATAGGTCTGCCGTATGCTTTGGTCCTGGATCGTCAACAGCAGGCAGTGTTCGTCGACGATGCCCAGTTTTTTCAACAGCAGCGGCGCCAGCAGCGGCAGCGAGTAGAGTCCGGCCAGTGCAACCTCGGCGGCGGCAATCGCCGCCAACCAGGGAGCAAAGAAACCCTGATTGGTGAGCGCGGCAAGCAACACCCGCTCGTCCTTGCGTCGCGACTTTTCATAGCCAAGTGACACCGCCGTGCTCAAGCGGGCGTTGAAAAACAGTTGCCCGAGCTTGCGCGCAATGATGGCTGTCCGATCGCCGCCACGCAGGAACGGGATGGTTTCGACATGAAATGCCTCGTCGCCGACGTTGGCGAGCAGGGAAAAGACGCTACGCCGCTGGCCAGCCAGGTAGCTGGCGAACTGCGTGAGCCCATCGTCACTGTGTGCAAATGCAGCTTCTTCGCTGAGGGTGCCGCCTTGCTGGCGATAAGCCGTCATCTGCAGGGCGGTGAGGTAGAGGAGACGGCGAAGGCGCACGACGCTACGGCCTGATCTTGCTGATGACGTCGTAGACCGGCCCGAGGACGGAGAGCATGATCCACCCGAGCAGACCACCCATGACGACGGTCAGGATCGGCTCGGTCAGTTGTTGCGCCTTCTGAACCGATTCACGCACATCACGGGTATAGAAGTAAGCGACGTTAAGCAGGGCTTCATCGAGCGCGCCGGTGTTCTCGCCGACGCGCAGCATGCGAATGACCAAAGGAGGGAAAAACCCCGTCGTATGAAAGGCCGTGGTCACGTTCTGTCCTTCACCAATCAATTGTTCGACGCGCTCAAGCCCACGCCGGATGGTGAGGTTGCCGACGACACCTTGAGTCGTCCGGATCGACTCGATGATCGGGATACCGGAAGCATAGAGCAATGCAAACGTGTTGGCGAAGCGTGCGAGCACGATCTTGCGCAAGATGCCACCAAGCAGGGGTATGCGCAGCTTGACGGCGTCAAAACGCAGCCGGGCCAGCGGGTTGTCGTGAAGCACCAGGCGCACAGCAACGGCGGCGACGAAGGGAGCGATGAGCAGCAGATACCACCAGTGCACCATGAAATCGGAAACCAGGAACAGAATCTGCGTCGGCAAGGGAAGCACCTGTCCCAGGTTGGTCACGAACAGCTTCAGCTGCGGCACCATGTAAATCAAGAGAAAGCAGGAGGCGGCGATGACAATCGAGCCAACGAAAATCGGATAGGCGACCATCTTTCTGGTTTGGGAAGCCAATTCGTCTTGCCACTTGAGCGACTCGTTGAGACTATGCAAGACCTCCGGCAAGCGACCCGTCGCCTCACCGGCGCGGATCAAGCTGACAAAGACACTGTCGAAGACGCGGCGATGCCCGGCCATTGCCTGCGAAAGCGTCTGCCCTCCTTCGATGCCTTCGATCAAGCTGGCCACCACTTCGCGAAAACGCGGGTGCTCAAGACTGTCGCGCAAGTCGCTCAGGGCGTCGATGATGGGCACACCGGCACGCCCCAGTTGCTGCAGGTGAAAGCAGAAGTGAATCAGTTCACGACGCGGCACGCGGCTGCCGCCGAAGGGTCCCTTGTTCGCCAGAGGCTCCCCGTTGACCAGGTCAAGCTCCATTCGTCGCAGCCGCATCTCGAGGTCTACCAGATTGAGCGCATCAATGCGGCCAAGCACGATACGTCCATCGGGGTTGACCGCCTTGTAGGCGTAGAGCGCCATGGCGGCTACATCCGGTCGGTGAGATCGACGACGCGCCCAAGCTCCTCGAGCGCGGTCGAGCCGTCGAGAACTCGCCGCAGGCCGTCATCAGCCAGCGTCGTAAAGCCCTGGCGGAAGGCGAGTTGTCGCATTTCGCGGACGGTACTGCGGCGCGCGATCAGTTCGTCCATCTCGTTGTTGATGCGCAGCAGTTCCATCACCGCCAGACGCCCACGATAGCCCTGGAAGTCGCAGCGATCGCAGCCCACTGGCCGGTAGATCACCGGGCGCGGCCCTTCGACCAGGTTGCCCAAGAGCAGCGCCTCGTGCGCTTCGGCCTGGTAGGGGCTCTTGCAGTGAACGCAAAGGCGCCGCACCAGGCGCTGCGCGATGATCCCGATAATGTTGCCGGCCATGATGTCGGGCAGGATGCCGATATCGAGGAGTCGCGGGATGGCGCCGATCGCCGAATTCGTGTGTAGGGTCGAGTACACCTGGTGGCCGGTCATCGCCGCCCGCAGCGCCATCTCGGCCGTATCGGCATCGCGCACCTCGCCGACCAGGATGATGTCCGGATCCTGACGCATGATCGAACGGATGCCGTGAGCGAAGTCGAGCTTGACCGACTCGGCAGCCGAGGTCTGGCGAACCAGCGTCATCGGGTATTCGACCGGATCTTCCAGGGTCATGATGTTGACCCCTTCCGAGTTGATATGGTTGAGCACGGAATACAGTGTCGTCGTCTTGCCGCTGCCGGTTGGTCCGGTCACGAAAACGATGCCCTCGGGACGGGCGATCATCAGCTTCAATTGATCGAGCTGTTGCTCGGCCAAGCCGAGCCCTTCGAGTGGCACGATGCCCTTCTGCCGATCAAGGATGCGCAAGACGATGTTCTCGCCATGAATCGTCGGTTGCACCGAGGCGCGGAAATCGACCTGCCGACCACGCATGTTGAGCGAAATGCGCCCATCCTGCGGCGCCCGTGTCTCGGCGATGTTCATTCCTGAGAGGACCTTGATCCGTACCGCCATCGCCGGCCAGTACGTCTTGTGCAGCGAGCGAACCTGCCGCAGCATGCCGTCGATACGGTAACGAATGCGAAGGAAGCTGGCTTCAGGTTCGAAATGGATATCTGACGCGTCGTGCTTGACGGCATCGGTGAGAATCGAGTCGATCAGCCGAACTACGGGCTGGCTGTATTCGTCAGCCGACGATTGCAGTCCGCGAAAGTCGATCTCGCCGGTTTCGATCTCGTGCAGGATACCGTCGATCGACAGTTCGTGGCCGTAGTACTGATCGATCGCACGATCGATCTCGGTTTCGCCGGCGAGCAGGGTATCGATTTCGATTTCGTCGCCGGCAAGGCCGCGGATCTTGTCAAGCGCGACGATGTCGTTGATGTCGGCGATCGCCAACGTCAGGCGCTGATTCTCGACATCGTAGTCAAGCGCCAGCAAATGGTGGCGTTTGGCAAGTTCACGCGGGACGAGCTTCAGCGCTGCCGGATCGATGATCGCATGGGAGAGATCGACGCTTTGCTTGCCCAGACTTTCCGACAGCGCATCGCGCAGCGTCGCCTCGGAGACGAAGCCGAGCGACACCAGAAGCTTGCCGATCGGCCGGTTCGACTTCATCTGCTCGAGCAGGGCGATCCGCAGTTGATCTTCGCTGAGGATTCCCTTGCCGATGAGAATCTGACCCAAAGGCCGCGCGTGCGACTTCCCGGGCAGCGCGTTCATGAGGGCTTTCACCGACTGGCCGCGCAGCGCGCGCAGAGATGAAGTCGATCGTCACCTTTGCAGTTCAAGGAGGCGCTTCCCGGCTGCATTTTCGTCGAAAGCCCCGCGCCGCGTTTCAGCAGCAGCCAGCGCCATGCGGTAGTACTGCGCCGCCAGCTTGCTTTGGCGCAGGTGGTCGAGACTGACGGCAATGTTGTAGAGGTAGTCCGCGTTCTCGGGTTCCAGCGCATACGCTTGAAAATAAGCCTGTTGCGCTTCGCTCCAGCGACCCTGGCGAGCGTAAAGGTTGCCGAGTGCGAAGTGCAAACCAGGCGTATCGGGCTGGCCGGCGAGCAGCGTCTTGAGCCGGCTTTCGGCGTGCCCGGAGTCACTCGGTCCACGCAGATTGATGAGTGCCGCCTGCGCCGAGACATCAGCCGGATTGGCTTCGAGCGCACGCAGGTGCAACTGCTGCGCACGCTCGCTGTGCCCCTGGCGAGTGGCGATTGCCGCCAGTCCGAGCAGGGCATCGACGTTGCGCGGGTCACTGTGCAGTACCTGTTCGTAGGCGCTGCGTGCTTCGTCCAGGCGATTGGCGTGCACGGCGTCATAGGCGTTGACGAGCGTCTGGTCGATCTTGGCGCGGCTATTGGCGAGGCGCAGCCATCCGGGAGCAGCCTCCGCCGGCAGCGGCCGCGGCACGTCACGCGCCACGCGTTCGG
>ERZ761603.2434-NODE-2434-length-12790-cov-9.556262_pt1 | contig 12790 bp, 2 predicted proteins | sample MGYA00511879_ERZ761603 | MGnify/ENA primary metagenome ERZ761603 (study PRJEB28899, sample SAMN02850040) | bioreactor sludge metagenome | biome: EBPR Sludge; feature: EBPR Bioreactor; material: flocular biomat | place: Australia: Thorneside Wastwater Treatment... | reverse complement strand
ACGGCGACCACCGAGATCTACACTCTTTCCCTACACGACGCTCTTTCGATCTCTGGGGAGCCTTGCTCAGGCGCAAGCCTTGCACGCCGTGCACCGCACCGACGAAGCCTGGTCCTTGCTGGAGCAGGGCCGCCACATCGCCCTGTCGATGCGCAGTGGCATCCAGTGCTTCCAGGCCGATCTGTGCGAGGCTTGCTTCGCGCTTGACGAAGGCGATGACGAGCGTTGCGCGAGTGCGCTGCAAAGCGCTTTTACCGTCGGTGCCGAGCACGACTATCTCAACCACAACACCTTCCGGCCCGCACTCATGGCGCGTCTCTGCGCCTTTGCCCTGGGGCACGGCATCGTCCCCGAGTATGCGCGGCAGTTGATCCGCCAGCGCGGCCTCAAGCCCCCTGGTATCGAGGCGGAATGCTGGCCCTGGCCGGTGAAGATCTACACCCTCGGTCGCTTCTGCCTGGTCGTGGACGGTGAAACCGTTACCGAAACGGGCCGCTTGCAGCCGAAGCCAGTCGAGCTGCTGCAGGCACTGATTGCGCTGGGAGGGCGCCAGATCGCCATCCCGATCCTGATCGAGGTGCTTTGGCCAGAGGCGGAAAGCAAGGGTGGCCGTGGCGCCTTCGAATCCAGCCTGTCGCGGCTGCGTCGACTGCTTGGCCACGAGGATGCACTGCTCATCGAGGGTGGCCGGCTGACCTTGAACCCAATGCTTTGCTGGGTAGATGTCTGGGCCTTCGAGCGCTTGCTGGGTCGCTTGCAGGCAGCGCTCCACTACCCTGCCCAGGCAGTCATCGCGGGCCTGCTGGCCCAGACCGACAAGCTCACGCGCCTGTACCAGGGCGGCTTCCTCGACCGCGAAGGCTGTCGTCCCGGTGCTTTGTCGCTGCGGGAGCGCCTGCGCACCCGCCTGGCGCACGCGCTCGCCGAAGTGGGCGGCCGCCTCGAAGACGCAGGGCAGTGGGAGACGGCCGCCAGGCTCTACCGACGGGTCATCGAGATCGAACCGCTGGCGGAAAAGGAGTATCGCCGCCTGATGACCTGTCTGCTACAGCAAGCAGAGACAGCCGAGGCGATGCACGTCTATTTCAGTTGCTGCGAAGCCTTGTGGGTCGGCCTGCACACCCTCCCGTCAAAGGACACCGAGGCGATCCACAGATCGCTGGAAGCGATGTCGCAGCCGAACCTCCCACCGGGCACCTGACAGCGTACCCGGCATCCCGTCCAGCAGGGCATCCTCAGGCCGAAGTCACGGCGATTTCGGTCACTGCGACTGATGACAGCAATGACCCTTTGCCTCACCCCCACGCCCCCCCACAAGTGTGCGAGGGGAAATTCGCGAGTCGCTGCCGCAACTTTCACGACAACTCTCGCCAGGAACCTGATTCCGGCAAAAAGGTGACGCCGTGTATGCGGGCTGTATGCAGCGGTCTGCCATCCTATAAATAGGGGTGCCCTCATCGCTCTGGCCTCAGCATGCGCGAGGGTGCAGAACACTGAATGGGGAGGAAGCACAAATGTCCAGGACTTCTCAGATCTCCCATGCCGACGCGCGTCGGATCGGGGCGTCACTCCTTACCCGCATGCCCGCAGCGTGCCGGAATGCACTCGACTCGTTCGGGCTGGCAAAGCGCTTGCAGTGCGCCGAACCCCCCTTCGGCCGCAAGGTGCTTTTCGAGACCCTGGAGCCGCGCCTGCTTCTCTCCGGCGATGTCAACCCCGCGGCCTCGGCGCTGAATCCGCAAGACCAGCCCAGCAACGACTTTGCAGTCAGCAGCACGCTGCTGTCGCTGAGCGACGACCCGGCGAGCAGCGGCCTGGCGGTCGTTCGCGTATCCGGGCCGCAGGAACCCGTGGTGGCCGGAGACGGTCGCGCCGCAGGAGACTGGTGGCGGCTCGATCTGAAGCAGGGTGACATCCTCTCGCTCAACGTCGAGACGCCCGACAGCGACATGGACCCGTACCTCTCGCTGAGCGACGCCAGCGGCCGGGAGATCGTCTCGGACGATGACGGTGGTCCCGGCAACGACGCCTTGATCAGTCACCAGGAAGTTCTGGTGACGGGAACCTACTACGTTCAGGTTCGCCCTTCAGGCGACGATGCGAAATCAGGTCAGTACGACTTGCGTGTTGAGCGAAAGCGTGCGGTTCAGCAGGAATCCGACAGTCAAGTCAGCAATGACGCCCTGGCCAACGCCAAGCTACCTATAGCTGTGGATCAGGAGGGCGCCGCGCCGATGGCGCTCGGTCTCCCGGCGGAAGTCAATCAGGCGGGGCCCATAGGGGCGCCGATGGACGCTGGAGGTTTCGGTCCGGCGGCTGCTGCCATATCGCCGTCGGCCACGACGGCGATATCCACTGGTGTTTCCGGGTTCGCGGACTGGGTGGGCACGCTCGGCGCCTATGAGCAGTTTGCGCAAGTGCTGCCGGCGATCCAGCAATCGGTCGGACAGTCGCTTAAATTGCGGGACACACTCCTCGCTCACGTGTCCCAACCGATTGCTTCGTATCTGGCTGCGAATGCCACACCGACTGTCGAGGAACTCCGAGCCATCCTCGAAGAACTGGACGCGTCGGTTGGCGACCTGATTTTCCAGTCGACAGTGACAAACAGCGGGATCTTCGGAGTCCCGGGGGAGGAAGAGCTCCGGTACGACCTGGTGCTTGAATTTCAGTGGACCCGCCCGCTCGGCCTGGACCTTGGCGTCGCGGTCAGTGACGGGCTCTATCTGACCGACGTGACCGATGAGGGCGACTTCGGCATGGTGCTCGATCTATCTCTTGGCGTGGATCTGACCCCAGGTCTAGCGCCAGAAAATGCGTTCTTCATTCGCCCGAACGACCTCCACACGTCATTCGACCTTCACCTCGCCAATCTGAACGCAGGCCTCACGGTCGGGTTCCTTGGCGCGGACATTCATGGTGGGCGGGTCGACGCCGACGCCGACCTGGCTGTCGAGGTGTCCAATCCAGACCGCGATACCCAGGGACGCATTACCCTGTCGGAACTTCAATCGACGCCACTGCCGTCGCTGGTGAGCCTCACTTCGTCGGGCGGACTGACCGCCGATTTGCCCATCTCCGTGCACTTGGGCGATTGGGAGTTGAGTGGTGACCCGAGGATATCACTCGCACTATCTGATCCTTTTTCCGGGCAGTCTCCGGAGGTGGTATTCAGCGCCGATGCGGCGCCCGCCGACCCCTTCCGATCCCTCAACGCGACCGGCATGGCAGGGCTCCTGAGCCAGATCGCTGCGTGGGGTGACGGCTGGATGACCGCGCCGCGTGGGCAGACGACGCTTCTTGACCAAGCAGTACCGTTCGCCTCAGATCGCACCTTGGGCGACTTGCTCAGCGTGGGCCAAGCGATACGCGCCGAGTTGCTCGAGCCACTGCAGGACGTGGGGGGCGCACTACCGTTCCGAACCGCGCAGGAACTGGCGGCCAAGTTCGCGGAGATTCTGCAGATCCCAGTCGAGGACACCCTACTCGCCTACGACCCGGCAACCCATGAGTTGAGCTACCGCATCTCGTTCTCGCACGCCCATGATCCGGCGACGGTGCCGCTCGCCTTCAACTTTGACCTCAAGTCCTTGGCGAGTTTGAGCTCCACCACCACAGTCGGGCTGACACACAGCCTGACCGCAGGAATGACGTTCGGCGTGACTTTGGCGCCCTTCACCGCCGCGATCGAAGGGGTGACCCTGCTGCCAGTCGACGGTCGATTGCTGAATGAGGCGACCTTCCAGCTCAGTGCTGCTGGTGGCGCTGCTACAACGGTGCGCGTGGCAGTGGACCCGACGAATGCCACCAGGGCAGACCTGGTCAGCGATGTAAACGCCGCGCTGCTCGCCGCAGGCGTACCCGACATCGTTACCGCCGGCGTCAATGCCGGGGGCCATTTGACGCTCACGGGAGCACGACCGACCCAGGGCGTCTCGCTGGTGATCGGCGAGGTTAACGCGGCCGCGTCGGAACTGGGCCTGACCGCCAACAGCAACGCGGTCGACACCCTGACGGACCACGCCTGGCTGGAGGACGCCACGTTTACCGGGTCGGTGGCGGTGAGTGCGGCCGAGATCCAAGCTGCGGCTACGCTGGGATTCCTCGACATTCAGATTACCCAGGGGCAGGCGTCCGCCGATGTATCGGTCTCTGCCAGATTGAAGAACGGGGACGCCGGAACGTCGGGTGGACGCGTCACGATACGAGATCTCTTTCGTGCCCGTTCAGACGACCCGCTCAGCATCGCCGCGTTTCAGGTCGCCGGAAGAGCGGCGGCCTCGCTGGAGCAAATCCAGGTCGTGGACAACTTTCTGGGCGTGATCGAGGGTAACCCGTCGGTCACGCTAGACTGGGCGAACATCACTGATCTGAGCACGTTGCAGGTGACGCTGAACGCCGATATGCATCCCGTCCGCGGGCTCGAGTATCTGGCGGCGGACAAGCTCATTCAGCTCCTCACGGATGTTCACGATTGGCTGCTTGAAGTCGAGCGGTCATCGTTCTTTACCGACAAGTTGCCAATCATCAACCGCAGTCCCAACGATCTGGTGGCGCTGTCGAAGCGCCTTGAGGCGCTCATCGAAGAGATCCGTAAGGATCCGCCCCAGTCGATACAGAAGCTGGAGAAGCTGCTGCTTCATTGGCTCGGCCAGGACAACTCGCTATCGTACTCCGACAACACTTTGACGATCGACCTGAAGCTGAACAAGTCTTTCGCGGGTCTTCTGCCCTTTTCCCTGGGGGCGGATCTAACCCCGCTGGGCCTGCCGTCCGAGTTGAAAGATCTCGTCGCGCTGGGCGGCTCTGGCCAGTTGAACGTGACGGCCACAGCAGACGCCCGTACGGTGTTCGGATTCGACCTCACCCATCCGGCTTCGCCTGTGACGTATATCCGAGACGACACGCGGGTCGACCTGAGCGCCAAGGTGGAAGCAAGCAACTTCGACTTCGAAATGGCTCTCGGGCCGCTGGGTCTGTTCGTCGTCAACGGCACCGCGCGCATCGACGATGGCGCCGCGAGGCCCGAGGATCGCAAGCCAGCCACCCTCACGGTAACGATGGATATCGACGAAACCGACCACCGCTACACCATCCCGGAGGCGCTGTCCAGTTTCAATGTGGACTTGGACGGCTACGCCCAGACTGCCCTCCCTTTGTCCTTCCCGACGCGAGGCAATCTGCTGTCGCCGGCGCTTGAGTTCAGCGTCTTAGACCTGTCCCATCCACTGAGCACAACGACGCTCACCGGCCCGGACCTTGGGGCTTTCCTCTCCCAATTGGACGTGCTGAGTAACCTTGAGGCGCTTCGCAAGGGCTGGGACGAGATGTTGGGGCTGCTTGAGGAACTGCTGAAGCGCAACGTGTTGGGTGCCGACTTCCCGCTGGTCGGCGACCAGTTGAGCCGCACGCTGGATTTCATTCAGCGGATGCGCCAGGAGCTCAAAGGGAACCTGGGGCTCCTGCCGAGCTTCGGCGCGGTTGCCTTCCAGGAGGCATTGTACGCAGGCCTCGGCCCTTCCGGACTGAAGTGGCTTCAGGACCGCCCGAACGATTCCGACATTCTGGTGACTGCGAACGACATAGAGATCCTGACCGACGGCGATGACTATGTGCAGTTCAACATGGCCCTTGCGGAGGATTACCGCCTGATTGATGCCGATCTGGGCTTTGACATCGGCCTGCCCGGTCTAGGCTTGGCCCTCGATGGCGACGTTGCCGTCGGTGGCGGCTTTACATGGGACTTGCGATTCGGCGTCAGCAAGACCGACGGCGTGTATGTGGACACCTCGGCCAGCGCAGAGCCTGAACTGAAGGTGACGTTCGGGGCCACGATCCCTGACTTCCAGGCCACGGGCCAACTTGGTTTCCTGCAAGTCAGCGCCAAGGATGATCGCGAACATCCTTCGACCTTCGGCGGTACTTTCGAGGTCGATTTCATCTCACCCCTCGCGCAGACCTCGCGGCTGAAGCTGCGGGATCTCCAGGCCGGCTTGGCATCATGGGAGCAGGTGATCGACGTGTCTCTCGAAGCGAAGACCGAGGTTAACCTGGCTCTTCTGGCTGGCTTTTCGGAGATCGGCGTTCTGCCTTCGCTGGAGGCTGACTTCAACCTCGTCTGGAATTTTGCTCCCGAGGATCCCAACCTCCAGGGCGGTGTCCCTACCGTCGCCTTCAATGACGTCAGGCTGAACCTCGGCAGTTTCTTCTCGTCGTTCGCTGGCCCCGTGCTGCTGAGGATCCAGGAGGTTCTGCGACCCATACAGCCTGTGATTGACGCGCTGAATACCAGAGTCCCCGTATTGTCGGACCTGCTTGGAGAGGATTTGAACTTCTTCCAGGCGGCGCAGCTATTTGGTGACCCGTCGCAGGTTCACTTCGCGGAATTCCTCGAAGCTGCATCGGGGATCATCACGCTGATCAACTCGATCCCCGTTATCGACGAGGACGTGTACATCAGCCTGGGCAGCTTCAACCTGCTGGGCATGGATGTGCGGAACGTCGCCAGCCTTGAGGAGGCGAATCCCAACCCGACCGAAACGGCTGATCCCGTGAGCCAGTTGACCGGGGATGCCGCCACCTTCTACAGGCGCACCCAGAACGTTGGCAGCAAGGCGATGTTGTTCCCCCTGCTGGAGAACCCGATCCAGGCGTTCAGGTTGTTGCTTGGGCAGGATGTCGACCTCTTCCTGTACGACATGCCGGCGTTGGCGTTGAGCCTGCAGCACGCGTGGTATATCCCCGTGGCTCCGCTAGTCTATGTCGAGCTTGGTGGCCGTATCGGGGCCAGACTCGATCTGGCATTTGGCTACGACACGAGCGGATTGCGGGAATTCGCCCGGACCGGTTACGTGAGCGACGTCTTCGACGGGTTCTTTGTCAGCGACTGCCTTAATCCAGACGGCACCGGTGCGGACGTGCCCGAGGTGCAGTTCTGGGCGAATATCTATGCAGCGTTGGAAATTTCCGTCGCTAACGTTCTTGAGGCTGGCATTGAGGGTGGCATCACGGCCAGCGTCTTTCTCGATCTCAAGGACTACGACAAGGATGGGAAAGTGCACGCAGAGGAGTTTCTGCAGACCCTAGATGATGACTTGATCTCGACATTCGACGTGTCGGGCGCCCTAGAGGCCTATCTGAAAGCCTATGTCAGGGCGGCTTCATTGAAATGGGAAATGAATATCGCCCGGATCACGCTGGCGGACTTTCGGAGTCCGCCCGACAATCCAATATGGGACGGCGGAGGAGATGGAACATCCTGGAGCGATGCGAGAAACTGGCAAGGCGACAAGCTTCCGGGCGCTTCGGACAACGTCATTATCAACCAGCCCTATGAGGACATCACGGTCGTGGTAGCTGACGACGTCGCGGCCGCTAGCATCAGGTCCAAGGAACGCATCCTGGTGCAAGCGGGAGTGCTTGATTGCCCTGCCGTCGACGCCCGCCACCTGATAGTGGGCAATGAGGGCCGCCTCGTCACGCGCGAGGTATACGATGGGGAGCGCGTCGACTTACTCGCAGGCGGGTCGGCAACAATCAGCAAAGACGGAGCGGTCTATGTATCCCAGATGGATGTCCAGAGTGGCGGCACGCTGTGGGTGAATGGCACTGCGAAGTTCAATCGATTGCACGTGGCTTCTGCCGGGTTGGTGAGCCATGCGGCCGGGGACACCAATTTCGACTTAAGGATAACGGATGACATGACTGTCGACGCCGGTGGTGCGGTTAGCGTTGAGGGGCGTGGATATGCCGGGGCCAGCGGCCCTGGCGCTGGGCAGTCATATGGCGCCGGCCAGGGCAGCGCTTACGCGGGCGGTGGTGCGCATGGCGGTGGTGGCGGGGACGCTACGGTAGCTGGGGGTGCTGCGTATGGCAGTTTGCTGCAGCCAGCGGAGCTGGGTAGCGGGGGGGGTACGGCAAGCTGGAACTCTGGCGGGTCTGCCGGGCGGATCTACGAGTATGGCGGGGCCGGGGGAGGGATCGTTCGCCTGGATGTTGGCGGTGCTCTCAAGGTGGATGGCCTTATCTCGGCCAATGGCCTGACAGGCGAATTCGGCCGCGCCTATTGGGGATCCAGTTGGACGGGTGGCGGTGGTGCGGGTGGAAGCATAGATATCACGGCGGGTTGGCTGGGCGGGGCTGGCGCGATCACAGCGAACGGCGGTAGTGCTGGATCCGCCGGTGCCGGCGGCGGTGGCGGCGGCGGCCGAATTGCCCTGGAATACGGCAGCGTCGAGTTTTCCGGGTCTATCTCGGCATTTGGCGGCGTCGGTGCTCAAGCTGGCGGCGCTGGGACGGTGTATCTGAAGTCGTCGGAGCAGCCCTACGGCGAGTTGATTGTCGACAACGCGGGGCTGGACAACCAGGCGACGACGCCACTGCTGGAATCGATTAGCCTGGACATGCTGACGGTGCGCAACCGGGGCTACCTGGATGTGCCAAGCGGGATCGAGGTTGGCGTGGTCACGCCGGCGCTGGCGCTACACGATGCGGGAGAGATGATCCTTCACGGGCGGGTGTTCAGGACGGGTACAGCGAACGGGGAGTTCGATCTGGTAGATGTGGCTACGTCGTCGGAACTGACGGTTGACCAGGGCGGTGGGCTTGCAGCGGCCGAACTGCGTGTGTCGTCCTTGGCGTCGCTGGCGATGCCGCTGAATGTGGTACACCGCTTGGCAGTGGACCAGCTTGAGTTGCTCTCGGGCGGAACATTCCTGTTGAACACGTCAGCGACGTTCGGCGGCATGCATGTGGCGGCTGATGGCTTGCTCACCCATGCTCCGGGACAGGCAGGTTTCAACCTCACTGTCACGGGGGACATGGCCGTTGATGTAGGAGGCAAGATCGATGTCAGCGGGCTTGGTGCGGGAGAGGCGGCGGGCTCGGGTGCTGGGGCTAGCTCGCAGGGAGGTAGTGGTGCCGGACATGGTGGTGTAGGTGGGGGTAGTGGATCCGACGACGGGCAACCCTATGGTTCGCTAACTGGGCCAGACACACTGGGAAGTGGTGGTGGTCGCGGTAGCGGTGGCTATGGATCAGCGGCGGGAGGGAGCGGTGGTGGCATGGTCGCCCTGACTGTGAGGGGCCAATTGCTCTTGAATGGTGAGATACGCGCGGAGGGCTCTAGTGGCTCGACGTGGGCTTGGCCGGCCTGGGGGATTTACTATGCTGGTGGCGGTGGTTCCGGTGGAAGTATTCGTCTTAATGCGGGGGTAATAGGTGGCGAAGGAGTAATCTCAGCCAGTGGCGGCAGCGCCGGGTATGATTCGCTTGGTGGTGGCGGTGCGGGAGGGCGCATCGCTGTCTATTACGGAAGCAGTACCTATAGCGGAACCATCTCGGCGAAAGGCGGCGCCGGTGCTCAAGCTGGTGGCGCTGGGACGGTGTATCTGAAGTCGTCGGAGCAGCCCTACGGCGAGTTGATTGTCGACAACGCGGGGCTGGACAACCAGGCGACGACGCCACTGCTGGAATCGATTAGCCTGGACATGCTGACGGTGCGCAACCGGGGCTACCTGGATGTGCCAAGCGGGATCGAGGTTGGCGTGGTCACGCCGGCGCTGGCGCTACACGATGCGGGAGAGATGATCCTTCACGGGCGGGTGTTCAGGACGGGTACAGCGAACGGGGAGTTCGATCTGGTAGATGTGGCTACGTCGTCGGAACTGACGGTTGACCAGGGCGGTGGGCTTGCAGCGGCCGAACTGCGTGTGTCGTCCTTGGCGTCGCTGGCGATGCCGCTGAATGTGGTACACAGCTTGGCAGTGGACCAGCTTGAGTTGCTCTCGGGCGGTACGTTTCAACTGAACACGTTGGCAACATTTGGGAACGTGCATATTGCCTTGGGCGGCGTGCTTACGCACGCCACTGGCCAGGCGGGCTTCAACCTGATGGCGACGGGGGATGTGACCGTTGATTTGGGCGGCAAGATTGACCTTGATGGCAGGGGATTCGCCGCCGGAGGCGGTCCTGGGGCAGGTTCCAGTGGGATTGAAGGGGCAGGCGCGGGACATGGCGGGATCGGTGGGAGCGGTTCTGCAAACGGTGGTGTAGCCTATGGCTTGCTGACCAATCCAGATCTCTTGGGGAGTGGCGGAGGCAACGGGTATTACGGAGTTGGCGGCGCCGGCGGCGGGCGCATACGATTGACCATCGATGGGACGTTCAAGCTCGACGGGGATCTCTCGGCAGGCGGCACCAACGGTACAGGCTGGCAGCCGCCAATGGGGAGCGCACACGGCGCGGGGGGTGGCTCCGGTGGCAGTATTTACGTGGATGCGGGAACTATCGCGGGCACAGGATCCATTCGAACCAACGGGGGAAATGGCTACGGTGGTCGCGGCGGCGGCGGCGCGGGAGGGCGCATCGCTCTCTATTACGGGAGCAATACCTTCAGTGGAAGTATTTCGGCCGAGGGGGGCGCCGGTGCTAAGGCCGGCAGCGCCGGGACCATACACACCGCGTCTGTACGCTCGCCCGAGACGCTCAAGGTCAGCACCTTCACGCCCACGTCGTCCGGCTTCCACGTCCGCTTCGATCGTGCCATCGATCCCGCGGCGCTCAACCTCTACGACACCGAGAGCGGCGGACTCGGTGCGGCGGACGTCACCCTCAGTCGCGGCAGGCGCGGTCTGGTCAAAGGCTCGCTGGTCGTCGACGCCAACCGCCAGGGTGTCACCTTCCTCGGCAGCGGCGGCCCGCTGACGCCCGGTACCTACGCGGTACGGCTGGAAAGCGGCGCCAGTGCCTTCAAGGAGACCAGCGGCGGCGCCCTCGACGGCAACGCCGACGGCACCCCGGGTGACGCCTTCAACGCTACCTTCACCGTCGTCGCCCCCGGCGCGGTTCCCGTCCTCAGCCTGCCCGACTTCATGCGCGGCCCGGGCCAGTTCGCAGACATCACTGCTCCCTCGATGGACGGCTTCGTGCCGCTTTACCTGTCCGACGGGGCAGGCGTGACCAGCGTCGAATTCACGCTCGACTACGACCCCGCACAACTCGAGCTGCAAGCGCTGTCGGCCGGGGCCGACCTGCCGGCCACTGCGACCATCGAGCGCCTGCCCGCGGCAGACGGGGTCCTCAAGGTCCGCATCAGCAGTCCCATCGCGCTGGCCGCCGGCAAGGTGCACCTGCTCAACCTCCGCGCTTTCGTTCCGGGCACCGCCGCCTACGGCGCGAAGCAAGTGCTCGATCTCGGTAACGTCCGGGTCAATGGCCAAAGCGCGACCGACGACGACGCCCTGCATCTCGTCGGCTATCTCGGCGACGTCAGCGGCAATGCCGCCTACAGCACGCTGGACACACAGCAGATCGAGCGTGTTCTCTCGAAGCTCGATCCCGGATTTGCCGCCTATCCCACCGTTGACCCGCTGATCATCGCCGACATCAGTGCCAGTGGCACGCTGACCCGGCGCGACGCCGCTGGCGTTCGGCGGGAAGTCAGCTACCTGATCGGTGCGAGTCGCCTCGACCGACTCTCGATTCCGCCGATTCCCGCCGGCATCGGGCCGATCGTCTTCGCCGGCCCCGATCCATGCGTCGACATTCCGGTCGACGTCAGCGCCGAGCCGGGCGAGCTGGTCACCGTCCCGGTCCGGATCGACACCGCCGCCGGTCTCGAATCGGTACAACTGCGGATCGGCTATGACGCCACCCGCTTCGAGCTGGTCGCCGTACGTCGTGGTTCGATCACCGGCGACTTCGGCTGGTTCATCATCGGCAACGAGCCCGGCCGGATCACGGTAGACATGAGCCGGCTCAACGCGCTGCAAGGCGGCACCGGGACACTCCTCGACATCGACCTGCGCATCCGGGCCGACGCGCTGCCTGGCGTGACGCCGATCGATCTGCAGTACGCCAGCCTCAACGACGGGCGCCTGACCTTGAACGTCCTGCCTCAAGTCGGGGCGGACGCGAGCGACGGGCGGATCACGATTGTCGGCAAGGCGCCGGCAACGCCGGTTGGCGCGCCAGCCGCCGCAACCACACCACTCGCCACACCACTCGCCACACCGATCGCCGCCGGGGTGAGCGACGCGTTGCCGCAGGCACAGCCGGCAGCACTGGAAAGCGGGTGGTACCCGGTGCCAGGTCCCGGCAACACCCCGGCAGCGGCGCCGGTGATCGACCTGGCCGCCAGCTTCTCGCTGCCGTCAACCGTCAGCGAGGCGATCGTCGCCGACGGCAAGAGGAAGCCGTGGCTGAAGGACTATCTCGGTAACGTCGGGCAGGCCAGCAAGGCTTCGCCGAACGCGGGCTTGAAGGTGGTCGTGCCGGTCTCGCGGGCGGGGAGTTCGGCCGACAAGGTGGCGCTTGTGTGACCTGGGCGAGCCGCGACTGGGCGTGTCAGGAACCGCTTGTCTTTTCGGCGGGTTCTGGCGATGGCGTGAAGAACATGGCCATTCAGAGCCCTGTAATGATTGGCGATACACCTCTTGCTCGCTTGGCCAGCTCCGTGCAACGTGGGCTGGCCAGGCTGGCGAGACGGCTTTATCTCCACTTGGACAGGCGGGTGTCCATGAAATCAGTTGCTGCTGCTCGTACTCCTCCGCTGTCCGCTGTCCTGTCGGCTACGGGCGGCGCCGCTCATCCGTTCAGCCGCAGCACAAAGGGGACCCTGCACAGCGATATGCGGCAAAATGGCGACTGGCCAAGCTCTGCTCTACGAACGTCATTGGGACGAAAAGGGGGAATCATGCGCGACGTCGGTCACCGCCAGCAACGTCCGATCAGCTTTTCGGCTTCCGCAGTCCTGTTGGCTGAGGGTGCTCGCTTCAACGACGAGATTCAT
>ERZ761603.2433-NODE-2433-length-12797-cov-6.832365_pt1 | contig 12797 bp, 9 predicted proteins | sample MGYA00511879_ERZ761603 | MGnify/ENA primary metagenome ERZ761603 (study PRJEB28899, sample SAMN02850040) | bioreactor sludge metagenome | biome: EBPR Sludge; feature: EBPR Bioreactor; material: flocular biomat | place: Australia: Thorneside Wastwater Treatment... | reverse complement strand
GGATGGTTTTTTTCTTGTCGTCGCCCAGCGGCACCACGACCGCGCGGTCGATCGCCGCGGCCAGACGTTGGTCCGCCTCGGCCGCCAGACAGGCCCCGGGCCCGCGGCAACGCGCCACCAGACCGGGCATGTTTTCCTCAATCCACGGACTGACCTTGACCTGTTCATCGAGCCGGATGAACAGGTTGAGGTCCTCGGAGACCGGCATGATGCGACGAAGATGGACATCGGTAATGACCAACGCCACCTGTAAGAGATGCGCTCGCCCGAGTTCCAGCGACGAATACTCGGTGTCGAACCACAAATAGGCCGTCGAATCAACCGGCAGTTCGATCATGCTTGCCTCATCAATGCTTCAGAATCGCGTCCGGTTCCGGACTCGGATCGGGAATCTTTACCGGGGTCAGGTTCCAGATGTCGCGGGCGTATTCGTGAATGGTGCGGTCGCTGGAGAACTTGCTCATGCGCGCCACATTCAGCACCGCCATGCGGGCCCAGGTGTCGCGATTCTTGTAGGTCGCGGCCACGCGGTCCTGGCAATCGATGTACGTGCGGTAATCGGCGAGATGCGCGAACACGTCGCCATGCTCCATCAAATGCTTGTAGATGTCGAGGAACACGCCGGGTTCGTCCGACGCGAATTGATTGTCGCGGATGGCGTCGATCACCGCGCGCAATTCCTGGTCGCCATGGTAGTAGGACCAGGGATCGTACCCTCCGCCCTGCTGCATGTTCACCAACTCGTGCGCCTTGTGGCCGAAGATGAAGATGTTGTCGAGGCCGACTTCCTCGGCGATCTCGATGTTGGCTCCATCCCACGTGCCCACCGTCAACGCCCCGTTCAACGACAACTTCATGTTGCCGGTGCCGGACGCCTCCTTGCCCGCGGTCGAAATCTGCTCGGAGATGTCGGCGGCGGGAATGATCACCTCGGCCAGCGAAACGCAATAGTCCGGGATGAACACGACCTTGATGCGGTCGCGCACGTCGGGATCGTTGTTGATCACGCGGCCAAGGGAATTGATCAGCTTGATGATCAATTTCGCCATGTGGTAGCTCGGGGCCGCCTTGGCGCCGAAAACAAACGTGCGCGGCACGATGTCGACCCGCGGGTTGGCCTTGATCCGGTGATACAACGTGATGATGTGCATCGCGTTCAGGAGCTGCCGCTTGTATTCGTGCAGGCGCTTGATCTGCACGTCGAACAACGATTCCGGATTCACCCACTGCCCGGTCAACTGCTCGATGACGCCGGCCAGACGAACCTTGTTCTGCTGCTTGACCTTCATGAACTCGTCGCGGAAGGCCTTGTCCTGGGCCAGCGGCTCGAGTTTCTTCAACTCGGACGCGTCATGGATCCAACCGTCGCCGATCTTGGACGTGATCAGGTGGGCCAAGCCGGGATTGGAGATCAGCAGCCAGCGGCGATGGGTCACGCCGTTGGTCTTGTTGTTGAATTTCTCCGGCATCATGTCGGCGAAATCCGGCACCACCAGTTCCTTCAAGAGATCGGTGTGCAACGCGGACACGCCGTTGATCGAATGACTGCCCACCATGGCCAGGTTGGCCATGCGGACCTGGCGATCCTCGCCTTCCTGGATCAGCGACATGGCGACCACGCGTTCCTCGTTGCCCGGATAACGCACACGCACCTGATTGAGGAAACGGGCGTTGATATCGTAGATGATCTGCATGTGGCGCGGCAACACCCGCTCCATCAACGGCACCGGCCAGCGCTCCAACGCCTCCGGCAACAACGTGTGGTTCGTGTAACCGAACGTGCGGGTGGTGATTTCCCACGCGTTTTCCCAGGTCATGTCGGTCTCGTCGAGGAAGTAACGCATCAGTTCGGCCACGCCCAGCGCCGGATGCGTGTCGTTCAACTGGATCGCGTTTTTGTCGGCAAAAGCGCTCCAGGTCGTGTGATTCTTGCGGTAGCGCCGGATCACGTCCTGGATCGTGCAGGTTACCATGAAGTACTCCTGCAACAGGCGCAATTCCTTGCCGGCATAGGTGAAGTCGGACGGATACAGGACCTTGGTGATGGTCTCGGCCCAGTTCTTCTCCTCGACCGCCTTCACGTATTCGCCGTTGTTGAACACGTCGAGACGGAAATTTTCACGGGCCCGCGAACTCCACAGCCGCAGCACGTTGACCGTGTTGACGCCGAAACCGATGACCGGGATGTCGTACGGCACGCCCTCGAACATCTGCCAGTCTTTCCAGACCGGCTTGCGTTCATGGCCAACATATTCCAGGCGCCCGTACACCTTGACCCCGACCGCGTATTCCGGCCGGACCATTTCCCACGGATAGCCGAACTTCAGCCAGTCGTCGGGCCGCTCCCGCTGCCAGCCGTTCTCGAAATCCTGACGGAACATGCCATGCTCGTAACGGATGCCATAGCCGTAGGCCGGATATTCCAAGGAAGCCAGCGAATCGAGGAAGCAGGCGGCCAAACGACCCAGACCGCCGTTGCCGAGACCGGCGTCGGCCTCCAGCGCCATCAATTCCTCCAGGTCGATATCAAGTTGCTTGAGCGCCTTCTGCGCGGCGTCGTGCACACCCAGCGCGGGCGACATTGTTCTCCAACAGCCGCCCGAGCAGGAATTCCATCGAGATGTAGTAGATCCGCTTCACATCCTTGTCCACATAAGCACGTTGCGTCGTGATCATGCGGTCCATGGCCAACTCGCGGATGGCATAGGAGAAACTCATCAACTTGTCGTACTGGGTCGCCGTACGCCAATCCTTGCAACGGGTGTACTTGATGTGGAAGAGCGTGCGATCCCGGATATGCTCGGGCGTAATCGTCGTGTTTTTCGAAATCAAGTTCGTCATTTTCTTCGGTGCCATGAACTATCTCCCGTATCTACAAGGTTCAACATGAAAGGTGCAACGTTACACAAATTCGCGCATCAGCTCCAACAGGAAAGCACAACCGGGTGGAACTTAACAAGTCAGGAATACATTCAGCGACGGACGAAATCACGGACGGGCTGTCGCCGCTTGCATGGCCTGAACGACCGTCGCGGGAGGCACATGCCCCGTCCAATTCGTCACCATTCTTCCGTCGCGGTTCACCCAGACCGCGGTGGGCAAGGCGCGGATGCCGCCGAATGAATCGGTGAAGCCGGGCTCGGCAACATAAGGTCCGTGCTTCGACAAGGAAGACAGGTCCAGATCCCCACCCTTGCCGCTCCGATCAACCGCAACCGGCAAGACCGCGATACCCGCCCCGGCGACCTCGTCCAGCCACGCCCCGGCTGTCTGGCCATGATCGGTCCACGGGGCGAACACATAGACAAGCACATCGCGTCCCTTGAGATCGGTCGCCACTAGCCGCTTCGCTCCACCCCACTCCACCAGCCCGGCCGCCGGCGCCGCGTCCTTTGCCACCGGCTTGGCCGCCTCCGTTTTCGCCCCATCCTGCCGTGATGCCGGGGGCTGGCAGCCCGCCAGCGCCAGCGTGATCCCCACCAAGAAAAACCGCGTGATTGTATGCATGCCGTTCCTATAATGGATTCCCTGTCCGATTTCAACCGCCCAGACGCAAATCCGCCGCATGAAATGATCCGTACCTTTTCGCCGACCGGTATTCGCCATCTACTTATTCACGGCATCGCGATCTAATTCGCTTGCCTAAATATGAGGACTCGGAATACTTACAACTATTGCGAACGTGGTGAGGTCGTTTCGCCAACAGAGGCAATGTGAGGTCATGACATGAGCGGAAGTAAAACCAAATGGAATCCCCCCTCGTGGCCGTGGGAGTTGGAGTTGATCACCTTCGCTTTTTTCATCGTAGCCCTGCTCGTCCCGTATTACTTCCACAATCAAGGTCTTGGACAATCCGCCGAAGAAATCCGTGAAGTAGCCACCCAAGGCGGTTTGGCCGTGGGTGAAAATATCTTGAGCACGCAGATCGGCTTCCTGCTATCCGTCGGCATCGCCGCGCTGTACGTCTTTCACCTGGCGGTTTCCTTCGGTGAAATCAGCCGCGTCACCGCGTCGCCCGTCCACTTGCTGTCACCCTGCGTGTTCGCAGTTCTGGCGTACTACCGGATCGACGGCATCCCCAATATCCGCGACACCGCGCTAGGTTTTATCGACGGCTCCATCCTGCAAGTGGCGATTCTTCTTGTATCCGTTGGTCTTATCACCTCCATTCTCGCCCGGCTCCGGACGTACCTGTATCTCGAATCGTTCGATGACGTACCATGGGATATCATCAGCCCGGCGCCTTACAATTCGTCCTTCGGCAACCTGTTGCTGCAATGGCGCCCTCTGCTGTATCCGCCCCGCCGTTACCGCGCCTGCCAGGACGGGATCATGATCGAAGGCTGGTTCTACGCCATGCCCATCGGCTTCAACGATGTGCATGCCTTGAGCCTGGTTTCCAATTCCAGCTCCCTCAACAGCGGGCACTACTACGCGAGCTCGACCCATCATCTGATCCGGCTTGAGCTGCACGATTCATTGAAGCCGACCTACATCTCGCCCATGAACCGCGAGGAGTTCGCCCGTTATTGCGCCCAGCACACGATGCGGAAAACGCCGTCCCACCGGGCCAGCCCCACCCGCCACGGTGTGTTGCGCGCCTCCGACACCCATTCCTTCGACAAGGGTGCGGGCCAAGCCGCGGGTTCGACCGCATCCCGCAAGCCGCCCACCCGGCACGGCCCCTGATGCATGGCCGGACCGCCTGAAATATATAGCGCGCCTGACCCCCGGCGGTTCGACTCCCCCGTCGTCGATGCCGGCCGCGCCGTCGTGCTTCGCCTTCGATCCGCCGGATACGAAGCGTATTTCGCCGGCGGATTCGTACGCGACATCCTCATCGGCCGGCCCATCCACGACATCGACATCGCCACCAATGCCCATCCCGACACGGTGGCGACGCTCTTCGCCAACAGCCGCACCTTCGGGAAATCGTTCGGCGTGGTGCAGGTCGATTCCGGCCCGTTCCAATTCGAAGTGGCCACGTTCCGGCAGGACATCGACTACCGCGACGGACGCCGCCCCTCCGGCGTGGTCTTCACCACCGCCGCCGAGGATGCCAGCCGCCGTGACTTCACCATCAACGGCATGTTCTACGATCCGGTGGAGCATCATGTGATCGATTACGTCGGCGGCTGGACGGACATCGAGCGCCGCGTGGTGCGCGCCATTGGCGATCCAGCCCGCCGATTTGAAGAGGATCACCTCCGCATCATGCGCGCCGTGCGGTTCGCCTCCGTGCTGAATTTCACCATCGACCCCGCCACCTGGACCTGCATCCGGGCATCCGCACCGCTGTTGCGCGCCATCAGCATGGAACGTATCCGCGATGAGTTGATGCGCACCTTCATGGAGTCGGTGCGGCCCGGCGAGGCGCTGGCCTTGTTGCGCGATGCCGGCGTGCTGGATGCCGTTTTCCCCGAATTGTCCGCCCTGCAAGGCGTGCAGCAGCCGCCGGAGTTCCATCCGGAAGGCGATGTGTTCGAACATGTGCGGCTGATGCTTGACCTGATGAAGGAGCGCAGCCCCGAGCTGATCTGGTCCATCCTGCTCCACGACATCGCCAAGCCGGCCACCTTCGCCGTCGGACCCGGCCGCGATGGCAAGCCCCGCATCCGGTTCCATGGCCATGCCGAACAAGGTGCGGTCATGGCGGAAACCATCATGCGCCGTTTCCGGTGCCCCAACGACATGATCGCCGCCGTGAAGCAAGCCGTTCTCCGCCACATGCGGTTCATCGCCGTCCCGGACATGCGGCTGGCCACCCGGCGCAAGTGGGTCGGCGCGCCGACCTTCCCGCTCGAATTGGAATTGCACCGCATCGATTGCCAGTCCAGCCACGGCAAGCTCGATCATTACGAACAGATGCTGGCCTTCCAGAAGGAGCTGGCGGCCGAACCGGCCCTGCCCGCCCCGCTCGTCACCGGACGCGACTTGCTGAAGCTGGGTTATGCCAGCGGCCCGGAAATGGGCGATCTGCTGAAACAGATTTACGATGCGCAGCTTGAAGGACGGTTTCAGTCGCATGACGATGCGATGGCCTGGGTGCGGGACAACATCGCGCCGCCCGGGACGTGAACCGCCGCGCGGCTTTTACTTGGCGGCCGGCGGGCCGGCGAGGTATTGGCGGACCAGCGAACGGGTGTCCTTCCCGGTCATGTCGAGACGCGACTCCGGTTCCTCCGCCATCTCCCTGATGCGGTTGTAACGCTCCCCTCCCGAAGCAAGCACGTAGCTATTGAGCGCCACGCGGTAGCGCTTGCGGGCGTGCAATGACTGGCCCTGCATGTCTCTCAAATCGACAACACGGATATGACGGCCTTCGCCCACCGCGCGGAAGGTAAACCCGTAGGCCCCCAGGCTTTGATGCGTCACCGGGCGGGTGAAGTTCTCCTCCAGCGCGGCGGCGATTTGTTGCGGCGTCCACATCACCACGCCAATGTCGTTCTCGTACGGCACGATTTTCCACAGGTCGCGCTCGCGCAACGGTCCCGGTTCCAGCCGCTCCTCGGCCAAGCTCCCGTGCAGGACGAATTCGACATCGACGCCCGCCGCGATCGCCCGGCAAATAAATTGCTGCATGCTCGACTGGCCCCTTGCGTCGGGTTTCGGATCCAGCACTTCCGCCAACACGCCCGCCGGACGCGACAACGATTCCCCGGCCCGGTCCAGTTCCTCTTTCCAACGCGTCAGCAAGCCCTCGTGATACGGCACCGAGGCGTCCATCCGATCCAGTCGTCCCTGCTTGCTCACTACCGCGCGCTGAATCGTGTCGTAGGTCAACGTGACCTGGCCGACCCAGATGCCATGGTAACCGGCTTGACTGTACAAGACCGGTCCGAACCGCATGTCCTCGACCGGCACATGGCTGTGGCCGCCGAGCATGACATCGACCTCCGGAAACTGCCGGGCCAACGCCTGAATCTGGTTGGCGAAATCGTCGCCGCGGTTCTTGAAGCCCTGATGAACGGCCAGCACGATCACGTCCGGCTTGGCTTCCTTGACCAAAGGCATGAGTTCGGTCAGCGACTCGACCGATTGCCTGAACAGCGCGCCATCGAGTAGATAAGGCCGCGACCAACGCGGGATGCCCGGCGTGGTGAGGCCGATCAGGGCGACGCGGATGCCGTCCACTTCCTTGATGATAAAGGGCCGGATCTTCGGCAGCCAATTCGCCGCCGGGTCGCGGAAATACAGATTGGCCGCGAGAAACGGCATCTCCGCCTGGTCATGGCGACGTCGCAATACCTCGACGCCCCAGTCAATCTCATGATTGCCCAGGACCCAGGCATCGTACCGCAGATGGTTGAGTCCATCGATCAACAACCGCCCCTCGTTGAGCCAGCTTTCCGGCGCCCCCTGGAATGTGTCGCCGCAATCGATCAACAACGTATTCGGATGCGCGGCGCGTAGCTCCTCGATGCGGGCGGCGCAGCGCAGGAATCCCCCGACATCCCCCTGCCCCTCGTAATCGGTCGTCGGCCAGATGTGGCCATGCACGTCGGTGGTATGCAGGATGGATAACTCGACCTGGCGGCCGGCCGACGGCTGCCAACCCGCGATCGACAGCAGGAGGAGGGAAATAAACGGGATGGCACGGGCCATCCGCGCGGACGGCCGCCGGGTCGTGCGGCATGCGTCAGGCGATCTTGAGGCCCGCATCGTCCAGCCCCATGGTATTGCGTTGTCCCGACACCATCGCCTTGGTAACGCGCACGTCCTTGACGTCGCCTTTCACCGGAATGTCGTACATGATGTCCAGCATGATGTGCTCCAGGATCGATCGCAATCCGCGGGCGCCGGTCCCTTTCTGAAGGGCGATTCGCGCCAGTTCGCGCAAGGCCGAGTCCGTGAAGGTCAGTTCCACGCCCTCCATGCCCAGCAGTTTCCGGTATTGCTTGGTCATGGCGTGCTTGGGCTGGGTCAGGATGTGGACCAACTCGTCCTCGGTCAGGGGCTCCAGCATCGACACCACCGGCAGGCGGCCGATGAATTCCGGGATCAGCCCGAACCCGACCAGATCTTCCGGCTCCACGCGGAACATCCGTTTTTCCGGCGTCGCGACCGCGCGGTTCTTCTGGTCGAGGAATCCAATGGTGCCGGCGCCGAGGCGGCGCTGGATCAGCTTGTCGAGGCCGATGAACGCTCCTCCGCAGATGAACAGGATGTTCTCCGTGTTGATCTTGATGTATTCCTGCTGCGGATGCTTGCGCCCGCCCTGTGGCGGCACGCTGGCTACCGTTCCCTCAAGAATTTTGAGCAACGCCTGCTGCACGCCCTCTCCCGACACGTCGCGGGTGATGGAGGCATTGTCGCTTTTCCGGCTGATCTTATCGATTTCGTCGATGTAGATGATGCCCATCTCCGCGCGTTGGACGTTGAAGTCGGCGGCCTGCAACAACCGCAGCAGGATGTTTTCCACGTCCTCGCCCACGTATCCGGCCTCGGTCAACGTGGTCGCGTCGGAAATGCTGAACGGCACATCGAGCACCTGGGCCAGCGTCTTGGCCAGCAGGGTTTTCCCGCAACCGGTGGGACCGATCAAAAGGACGTTGCTTTTCTCGATCTTCACGTCCGGCAGCAGTTCCGGGTGGGTCTGTGCGTGCCTGATCCGCTTGTAGTGATTGTGCACCGCGACCGAGAGCACCTTTTTCGCGTACTCCTGCCCGACCACGTACTCGTCCAGCGCCGCTTTCAATTCGTGCGGCTTGGGAACATGCAGGGTGGCGGCCTTGGGTTTACCGGGTCGCGCCTTGCTCTCGCCATCCCGCGTGATCAGCGTGCCGCACAATTCCACGCACTGGTCGCAGATGTGCACGCCCGGACCGGCGATCAGGCGCTCGACCTCGGATTGCGCCTTGCCGCAGAACGAGCATTTGGGAACGTCGACGCGCGGCATACGGCCTACTTCGCCTTGCTTTCCGGCGCCGGGCGCGACAGGACGGAGTCTATCAGCCCGTACGCCTTGGCCTCGGCCGATGACATGAAATTATCGCGGTCGGTATCCTTGCTGATCGCCTCGACGGTGCGGCCGGAGTGAAACGCGAGGATTTCGTTCAACCGGTCGCGCAACCGCAGGATTTCCTTCGCCTGGATGCTGATGTCGGTCGCCTGGCCCTGGGCTCCACCCCACGGCTGGTGGATCATGATGCGGGCGTTGGGAAGGGCGAACCGTTTTCCCGGCGTCCCCGCCGCGAGCAGCACCGCGCCCATGCTGGCCGCCTGCCCCACGCAGTAGGTGGTCACCGGGCACTTGACGAACTGCATCGTGTCGTAGATCGCCAGCCCCGCCGTCACCGAACCGCCCGGCGAATTGATGTACAGGTTGATGTCCTTCTCGGCGTCTTCGCTTTGCAGGAACAACATCTGGGCGATGATCAGGTTGCTGATGTCGTCGTTGATCGGCGTGCCGATGAAGATGATGCGCTCCTTCAACAACCGGGAATAAATGTCGAACGCCCGCTCGCCGCGGCCGGTTTGTTCGATCACCATGGGCACCAGGACTTGATTGTTCATGCGTTGCTCCTTGGCCCGGTTCAGGCCGCGTCACCTTTGGGTTTCTGGAGGTGTTCGATCATGGCCAGTGCGCGCGAGGCCAGCAGGTCGTCGCGCAGCATGGGCAGGCGGTTGTTCTTCTCCAGTTCGTCGCGCAATTTCACCGGATCCTTGCGGGCCTGCATGGCCAGCATGCGGACCCGGGCCTCGACGTCGGCTTCGCTGATCGTCAGTTTCTCCTCGCGGGCGATGGCCAGCAGGATGTAGCGCAGCTTCAGCTTGTCCTCAGCGACTTTGCCGGCGGCCTGGAAGATCTGCTCGCGGTTCTGCTCGATCACGTCGCGGTCGATTCCCTTTTCCGAATTGTACTGGACAAGATCGTAGACCTCGTCGGCGGTGCGGCGCTGCAACTCCGACTCCGGCAGGTTCATCGCCGTTCCATCCAGCAGCTTCTTGCAGATTTCGTCCTGAATGCGGCGCGATTCCTGGTCGGTTTTCATACGCTGCAAATCCTGACGGATGCGGGTGCGCATGCTTTCGACCGATTCGGCGCCGATGGTCTTGAGAAACTCCGGCGTCAGTTCCGGCAGTTGCTTCTCCTCCACCTTTAAGGCCTCCACGGTGTACTCGGCGTCCTTGCCGGCCAGCGCCGTTTCGATGAACTGATCGTTGAAATGCACCTTGATCGCCCGGGTCTCGCCCGCCGCAATGCCCACCAAGCCCTCGGCGAATTCCGGGATGAAGCTGTACTCGGGGTCAAGGATGACGCCGAAATTCTCGGCCTTGGCAAGGATCCCATGCTCCTTCACCATGTCCTGCATCGGCTGGCCATCCACGGTGGCGGTGTAATTGACCGTCACCCGGTCGGACGCGCGGGCGGCGCGAGCGCCGGCGTCCACGAAGTTCGCCATGCGATCGCGCATGCGGTCCACGACTTCATCGATGCTTTCCTCGGTAACCACGACCGGCGCCGCCTCGACCTTGATGGACTTGTAGTCGGGAACGGCGAAATCCGGCACGACATCCACGGTGATCTGGAAGCCGAACGGCTGCCCCTCCTTCGGGTCCGTTTCGGTGACATCGATCACCTGAACCGGGCGCACCTTCTCCTTATTGATGGCTTCGTGATACCCCCGGGGGATCAGATGTTCCTTCACTTCCTTGACGATGTCCTTGTGAAAACGGCGTTTGACCAGGTCGGCGGGAGCCTTGCCCGGACGGAAGCCCGGCACGCGGGCATAACGCGCGTAACCGCCTACCACCTCGGCAAATGCCTCGGTCACCTTTTCCTGGGGAAATTCAATTGTCAATTGCTTGCGGCAAGGACCGACGTCCTCAATCTGAATGTTCATTCAACCAACTCCTGCTTTGTAAAGAGCGCGGTAACATAGGCCACGCATGCACATGCGGCAAGTGAAAAGCTTGCCCATCGCGGCGGTCGAGGTCATGCGTGTCGCCAGCGACCCGAATCCATCGGCTGCATCGAATAGAACCCATTCGACCCATTCCGCGCCATTCATTTATGATTGGCTGGCACGGCAGGTTATGTCACGCTGCCGGCCGCAGGTCGGGCGACGAATGGAGCATGGAGAAGCGTGCCCGATCCCCGGAAGAACATCACATATAGGTGCAACATGACGAACAGCATAACGATCGTGGTACTTACCGGCCTGTTCGCCATGCCGGCATGGGCGGGCCTTTACCATGAGGATTTTGAGATGTATCTCGCCGGCGCGACGGCATTGAGCAACGGCGCCACGCTTTCTTGGTCGACGGCTGATACGACCTCCGTGGTGACCAACCCGGTCCGGGAGCTGCAGTTTACCCGCGTTGATGTGCCGAACACGAGGGCCGCCCTTCTGCTGCCGGACCTGGACCCCGGCCAGCCGATCCGCAGTTTCTCGGCCCGGTGGGATGCCCTGATCTTCGGCAACTTCCCGAACGCGGGCGCGGGCTTCTCGCTGAATCTCGGCAATGTGGGCGCCACGAACCTCGTAGCAACCAACGGCGTACAGGACATTGGCTACGGTACGGGACTTGCCGTGAGCGTACACACCGGAACGAATTTTACCCCCGGCGTGCGGCTGTTTGCCAATGGTTCGCAAATCACTCCGATGCTTACCAACAATCCGGCCGTTGCGTGGGGCGTGAACGCCACGACCCGCCGAACCTTCCAGGTGTTCTGGGCCGAGGGCAAAGGCGTGTCGGTCATGCTGGACGGGATGATGCTGTTCACAAATGTGCCGATGACCAACTACGTCCCGGCGGCGGGCGATCGCCTGGTCTGGGCGGCGCGCGCCGGGCAGTCCACCAGCCAGACCTACCGCATCGACAACATCAGCGTGCACACCTCCACGAATTCGGCGGATGCGCTGGTCCTCGAGTCGGCTGCGGCCAAGTCCGCGCTGGATCGACCAGTGGTCCGCATTACTGCCCGCGTAAACACCCTCGGCCTGCCCACAACGATGGTCGTGGAAGTCGGCACCAACACCTCCTACGGCACGGTGGCGACCAACGCCCTGACGCCGGCCGGCTCCGCCACCAACGTAACGATCGACATCCCGTACGCCTTCGACCGCACCCGCGCCCTGCACGCGCGCGTCACCGTGAGCAATGCCTTGCATTCCGCCAGCAGCGGCGACCTCCCGTTCGAGTCGCATCGCTTCCTAAGCACCTTCGCCCAGTCGTATCTGGACGGTGATCCCGGAGCGATCAACGGCGCGACGGCCTGGCTGGACAAGGACAACGACGGCTGGCTGGATTTCGTCGTCTCGGGCCTTCGGATCCCCACCGAGATGATCGGCCGCTTCCACTTCAATCCCGGCAACAACTCGACGAATATGTGGCCGTTGACCGATGCCGTGGCGGGCTCCCGGCCCGGCATCGCCCTCGGCGATTTCGACAACGACAACCGCCCTGACGCCTTCTTTGGCGCGGGAATGGCGCCCATCCTTGGCGGTCCTGCCAACAGCGCGATCGACGGCATATCCGGCCCATCCTTCCTCCTGTATGGAAGCGACGACCGGGCGGTGACGTTCAACATCAATGCATTGATCTTCACCAACCATGCGGTGATGGGCGCGCTCTGCGTGGCGAGCGACTTCGACCGCAACGGCCAGCAGGACTTCTTGCTCATCGGCCAGAAGACCTTCTTTGCGGACTTGACGAACGACGTTTTCGCGCCGGTCAATGTCCTGTTTCAAAATACGGCCTTCGGTCTTCGCCTGACCAATAACCATGCCGGACTTCCGTACAACTGGGCGATGAAGGAGCGGCACACCGTCGTGCCGTGTTCATCCGAC
>ERZ761603.2432-NODE-2432-length-12798-cov-6.230872_pt1 | contig 12798 bp, 9 predicted proteins | sample MGYA00511879_ERZ761603 | MGnify/ENA primary metagenome ERZ761603 (study PRJEB28899, sample SAMN02850040) | bioreactor sludge metagenome | biome: EBPR Sludge; feature: EBPR Bioreactor; material: flocular biomat | place: Australia: Thorneside Wastwater Treatment... | reverse complement strand
GTCTTCCGTTTTCCGTTTTCCGTTTTCCGTTTTCTTAAACACCATCTCGATACAGGCCAGGCTGCCGCCCACGGTTACCATTTTATCGAGCGTGAAGCCGCGTGCCTTGTAGAACTCGAACAGCACCTCCGGCTTGGCGACCTCAAACGGATAGCCCCCGAACCAATCGATCCAATCCGTGAACATCGACATGCCCCGGTTCTTCTTGTATTCGCGGTAGCGGGTGACCGGATTACGCAAGCGCACCAAGTCTTCCTTGAGCAGAACCAAAAAGAAATACAACGACCCCAGAACCGTGACCAGCCAGCGGCCGGGCAGACCCGAACAATAGATCTGCTTCACCTTGAGCCAGCGCCGCGAAATGCCGCCCTGGTCGTTGTAGATGGCGATAAACAACTGCCCCCCCGGCTTGACCCGGCGGCCTGCCTGATCCAGGGCCTTCATCATGTTGCCGGTGTGATGCAGCACGCCCCAGGAATACACGATGTCGTAGGATCCCAGCGTTTCCATAAACGCTTCGTCCAAGACATCGCCGCGCGAAACCACCCACTGGCCGGGCTCGGACTCGTAACGCCTTTTCAGTTCCTCCGTGCAGGCCACGGAATCGAGGTCGTAATCAAACGACCGGACCACGGCCCCCAGCCTTCGGGCGGCGAGGCTGAACAAGCCGCTCCCTGAACCGATGTCCAGAAACGTCAAACCCGCCAAGCTGTCGCGACCCAGCATGGCCTTCAACGACTTCTCCGCCTCCTGGATTCGCTCATCGTTGAGGTGAGCCAGGAAGCGCCGCCAGTTTTTCCCGAATGCAAATCGATCACTCATAAAACGTCATGATTATTAAACCACGGATGGACACGGATGAACACGGATGTTTTTCAAGGAAGTGATGGGAACTTCCGCTCACTACCCGCCTCCCTATTCATAATACATCCTCGGCATCCGTGTCCATCCGTGTTCATCCGTGGTTAACGTGCTTCCTCCACTCCACATACGAGAACGCCATCCACGACAAAATCGGCGACACGGGTCCTGTTTCGGGAACCAATCGATCGATGGCCGATCTTCGCATCAGCGCATCATCCCGTTTGTTCCAGTCCAGCCGCAGGTGTCGCCGCAGTTCCCCCGCGCACCAGACCTCCCACGGCGGAGTGAAGCCCTGCTTGGGCCGGTCGAACAGTTCTCGCGGCATGAAGCGACCCAGCAATTCCCGCAACACCAGCTTGCCCCTTCCATCCGGACCCAACTTGACCCGGGACGGCAATCGGGCCGCCCACTCGATGATACGGTAATCCATGAACGGGCTGCGGCATTCCAGCGCATGCGCCATGCTCATACGATCGACCTTGGTATGCACGTCGTCCGTCATGTAAACGTGAAAATCGCAATTCTGCATCGCCGCCAACGGATCGCGCGACGCCGCCAGCCAGGCCCGCCGCTCATCCTCCGCCCGCCCCGCCCATACCGACGGTTGATACAACCGTTTTTTCAACCGGTCATTCGCATGCCGCTGCATCCGCACATAACCCCGCTCCACCCCAAGAAAACCAAGCAGCAAGCTACGAATCCATGATGCATTCAACCCTTGAATGTTGGATGTTGAATGTTGAGCGTTGAATGTTGAAGCCTTCCCCCACAACCTCACCCCGTCCCGGTAGTGGTGATACCCCGCGAACAACTCATCCCCCCCGTCACCGGTCAACGCCACCGTGGCGTGCTCACGGATCATCTTGGAAAGATAATACATGGGTATGGATGAGGCATCACCGAAGGGCTCCCCGTACCACGCGGCAATGGCTGGAAAGTCCCGGGCCATGTCGCCGGAGACATTGAGAATGTGGTGATCGATGCCGAGATGCCGGGCAATCGCGCCGGCCTGCACCGCTTCGTCCGCCGGCGTCCCCTCGAAGGCGATCGTGTAGGCCGGAACATCCGCCCGCAACCGCGCGATCATCGCCGCCATCAAGGATGAATCGATGCCGCTGGAGAGACAGATGCCCACCGGCACATCCGCCAGCAACCGCAACTTCACCGCATCCTGCAGCAGTTCCGACAACTCATCGGCATACGCCGCAATCGGTCGCCCGCTATCTTCACCCTGCTCGAACGTCACCTGCCAGTAACGCTTCTTCTCGTGACGGCCATCCCGCCACCGGATCAGCGATCCCGGCCGCAACCGTTGAATGCCCCGGTAGAACGTCCGCTCACCCGCGGTATAGCCGAGCGTCCAATACTGGTCCACCGCCGCCGCATCGACATCATCCCGGGCCACCAACCCGGTGGCCAGCAGCGCCGGCAGTTCCGATGCGTAGACCAGCGATCCGTCGGGCAATACGACATAAAAAAGCGGTTTTTGCCCGGCCCGGTCGCGGACAAGGTGAAGCGAGCGGTCGCGCTGGTCATAGAATCCGAAAGCGAACATGCCGTTGACCCGCGGCAAGGCCGACTCGACGCCGGCATCACGGCACAAGTAGAGCAAGACCTCGGTGTCCGATGTCGAACGAAACGCCTGGCCGCGCGCCTGCATCTCGGCGCGGATGCCGGGCGAATTATAGAATTCACCGTTGTAGCAAATCCAACACGTCTCCCCGTCATCGGCCATCGGTTGATGCCCGGCCGACGACAGATCCTGCACGCTAAGCCGGTTGTGGGCCATGCCGACCCGCACTCCCGCCACGGTGCGGAACAACACGCCGACATCGTCAGGCCCGCGGTGCCGCTGCGCCGCCAGCATACGCCGCAACATCGCCTCGTCGAGGCGCGCGTCGCTGCCGATAAATCCTGCTATGCCGCACATAATCAGAGGTCGGAAGTCAGAGGTCGGAGGTCGGAGTATTCGGAAACATCGAAATCATTCCAATCCAATCAAAAAAGGGCCGGGATTCTGAATTATTTTACCCAGCATACCCCCGATATGCGATATTTTGCGCGTTAGCTCCTTGTGTACATCAACAGTGATGTACCCACAATCATGTGCATAATCAATCCAGGTATCCGTCTCGCTGTTTTCCCCGTCACAGTTTGTGAGCTTGTTTACAAAGTGTGCCTCATACCTTCGCTTGGCCCACGCTTCACGTAGATTTGCGCACACCGCACGACTTGATCGACGGCATTGATCGGTCAGCGCGTGCTGTTCGTGTTTCGGCCAGGTCTTGGAAATTTCGAAAATCTCCATACTCAAAGCATACGCTAGTCGATATACATCTAATTCTTTTGCCGACTTAATCAGCATAATTGCAAATCTTTCTTCCGATATCTGGCCTCAGACCTCCGACCTCTGACCTCCGATAACTTCCTGATACACCCCAAGCAACTTCCTCGCGCTGCTCGCCCACCCATGCTCGCGCACCGCTTTTTCCCTGTTCCATCGACCGCACGTTTCCCGCGTCGCGGAATCTCGCATCATCAACTGAATCGCGCTCGCCAGTGACTCCGGTTCGGTTCGACTCACGACCATACCACCCGGAACGCGGCGAATGCGTTGTCCGTCCATCTCGACCTCAAACCGGCCCGGCACATCCGCGCCCTGCACCCATTGCTTGTCGATGGGCGGCAACTTATCGCCAATAAGCCTGGGCACCCACCCGCAATCGGTGGTGACCACCGGCAACCCCGCCGCCATGGCCTCAATCGCCGCGAAACAAAACGACTCATATTCGCTGGAAATGACCTTGATATCGGCGGATCGATACACCGCGGGGAGGTCATCGTAAGCGACTTCGCCCATAAAATGCACCCGCCCGCCGATGCCTGACTTCTGACATCTGACTTCGGTCTCCCCCTTCAACGGCCCGCTTCCCGCAAGAACCAGTCGCGCTTCCGGATAGGACTTCAACACCTCGTCAAACGCATCCAGCAGCAACCGGTGATTTTTGAACGCCTGAAACCGGGCGACGTACAGCAGGATGGGCGCCGAATCGGGAATGCCATAGGCAGCCCGGAGGTCCGAGGTCCGAGGTCCGACATCGGACTTCCGAATTCCGACCTCCGACCTCTGACCGCTGTCCCCATCTCCCTCATCCCGAAACCGCTCCACATCCACCGCATTCGGCACATCATGAACATCCGGCCGCACCGCTCCGCGGATCTTGCTGATCGAGGTTCCACTCGCGATCACGGCATCAGCCAGCTTTACCCCGCCCCATGGATCGTGTGCATTCGGTGCGGTGAGACGAAGAACGATTTTGGATTTTGGATTTCGGATTTCGGATTTTAGAATGGAAACCAGATAGGGCAGCTCGCAGATTTGGATGATATCGAAATCGTCGGCATGACCGATGATCCAGCGAGCCGCTTTCTCCTCGAATCGTTTGAACTCCCACACCCGCACCCGCCAGCCACCTTTTACCCGGTCCCACGGAAACCACGGAAACATCGGTGAACGCAACAGCACGCCATTCGGCACCGGCAACTTGGCCCGCCCGAAGACCGGAATATTAGAAAGAAACGTTACCCGGCAACCCAACTTGGCCAAATGCCGCGATATCTCGAGGTCGAACGTCTCCCCCCCTCCCCGCTCCGTCGCCGCCATACGGTTGACGAAGAGAATACGGAGACCTGGTTGATGATGATGTGATGCGGGATTCATGATGCGGGATGCTGGGTTCGGAAGTCAGAGGTCAGAATTCAGAAGTCGGATGTCGGACCTTGAACCTCCGTTGTAAATCTTCAGTCTTCTGGCTTCTGGCTTCCGTCTTCAGTCTTGAAATATGATCCGGCTGCCTTCGTTTGAACAGGCGAACGCGATCGATTGGAGTTCGGTCATGGCGCGACGGACCTCTTCCTGACGTTCCGGCGGCACCCAGAGCAGCAGGAATCCCCGGCCGCCCGCGCCCAGCAACTTGCCGCCACGTGCGCCGTGTTTCCGGGCCCGCTCGTACAAGTCGTCGATCGTGCCGTTGGAGACACCCGACGACAACGTACGTTTCAGCATCCACGATTCGTGCAGCATGTCGCCGAACAAATCGATATCCGTGCCGGTGGAGAGGATATGGGCCGCTTCTTCGGCGAGCCCTTTCATCCGCAGCAAATTGGCCTCGTTCTGCCCGGTGTTGCGCTGCTGTTCCCGCAGCAATTCCTCCGCCGAATTCTCCAAGCCGGTGAAGTAAATCATGATGTGCCGCTCGAGATCGTGCAGCCGTCCGGCCGGCAAGGCCAGGCGTTGGATGGTCACATGCCCGCCCGGGCCGTACTGGATGGCCATGAATCCGCCATACGCCGCCGCGTACTGGTCCTGCCATCCGCCCGCGTCCTTCACCATGTCGCGTTCGACATGGATCGCCTCGCGGGCCAGATCCTCCGCCGTGACCCGTTCGCCGCGCAACGCATGAAGCGCGTGCAAAAGTCCAACCGTGAACGCCGACGACGACCCCAGCCCGGTCCGGCCGGGTAGATCGGCGACGTGCGAGATCTCCAGCCCGGAATCCGGCCGTCGGAACAACAGGCACTCGCGCACCAACGGATGCTCGAACTCCTCCGGCTGGATCACCGATTCCGTACGCGCGTAACTGGCGCGGAAACGGTGCTTGAAGAAGGGACTCAAGCGATGGATCGAAATGTAGCAATACTGCTGGATGGTCGTGGAAAGCGTCACCCCGCCATGCCGCTCGAAGAAGCCCGGAAAATCCGTGCCTCCACCAAAAAAACTGACCCGGAAAGGCGTACGCGAAATGATCATGATTCCGCCCCGACGCCCAGCAAGTGCCGGACCCGCTCCAGCAGTTGCCGACGCACTACGTCGACATCGTATAACTCGACGCAACGGCGGCGCGCCGCCTGCCCCATGCGACTGGCCTCGTCGGGATTGTCCGCCACCCGGGCAATGGCCTGCGCCAAGGCATCCACATCGCCGGCGGCAACCACCAGACCGCAACCTTCGAGCATGAGCGGGAGATCCGATACCGCCGTGCCGATCACCGGTTTGGCCATGGCCAGCGCCTCGAACACCTTGATCGGCATCTGCGACTCGGCCAGCATGGTGCGCTGAAGGGGAAGCACCACCATGTCACCGACATCCAGGTACAAGGGCATCTGGCGGTGGATATCTGCGTTGAGCGACGTCGCGGCATGGACAGCATCGCCGGCCACCACGATCAGGTTCTTCACGTTCGAATCGCGCATCATCGCCTCGAGATGTTCGGTGACGGGCCCGACCACCAGCAGTCGGATATCGTCACGCCGCAACCGGCGAAGCGCGGCGAGAATCTCTTCGACGCCCTTGTGCGGCCGCACCACCCCGCCGAACACAATCACCTTCTTGCCGGCCAGACCCAAGCGATCCCGCAACGCTGAAACCGCTTGCCGATCCTGCGGCTGGAAGCGTCGGCCATCGACACCGGCATGCACGATTTCACCGCCGAAACGCCGCTGAAGCCAGGTCGTGGTGGACCACACCTGATCCGCCTTGGACAACATGCCTTCCACCCAGGGCAGATAACAGGCCTCGGCGGGATGATGCGCATGACGGCGGATCGTGCGCCACTTCTCCCGCCCGCTCAACGCGGCCCACAACGCGCCATCCCACTCATCGAGATAGACCGCCACCGGCACGCCGCGCTTCCGTTTCAGCGCCAACGCCACCGGCACCGTGGTCGCGAACGCTTTCACCGCCACCACCAGATCGCCCTTCACGTGACCGGCCAAGCGGGCGCGTTCCCACCAGTAATCCGGCAGGCGGTAGAGTCGCCCGGCCGGCACTGAGTGAAACGGATACGCGTTCCGGTACAACGAGCAGATACCGCGGCCGAAATCGGGCCCGATGATTTCCGTCCGGTAATCCGGCTCCAGCATGCGGGCCAGCTTCACCGCCGCCCCGATGGTAGGCGCGCCGATATCAGGGACGAGGAAGGAAACGAGCGGGTTCACAAGCGGGTTTTCCAATGCGAAATGCATGAATGACCCAAAACAGAGGAGTGCCGTTTTTCCTCAACCTCTTTCGACTCGTTTCGCGCATTTCGTTTGTTTCGCAGTTCCATTTCTTATTTCACGATGCTTTCTGCCGCCGTTCTTCCCGCGGCATACGCCTGGTCCGACCAGACATATTTCCACAGTCCGTATAGCCCGGTAGTGACGATGCCGTTCTCCTCCAGCCACGCGCGAATCCGATCCACCGCCGCCTGGCGGCCCAGCGTGGGGATGGTGTAGGCATGCGAGCAGACGACATGGTGAACGGATATGACATCACGCTCCGCATCGAAGCCGAGCATGCGCCCGAGGTCGGCTACCGCAGCCCGCTTGAGCCGTTCGATGTCGAACACCTCGTCGTCGCGGCGGAAGATCTCGGCCTGCAACACCGTCTGATCCGGCGGCATGCGCCCCTCCAGCACATTGCTCATCACCTTCACCCGCGACACCTCGATCTCCGGGTCATAGATGTAGAACCAATGGTGCGGACAGAGCGCCGGCTTCCGTACCACGACATTGACCCCCAACATCCGGGTGTGCCGCAAGGTTGTCGCATCGCCACGGATGGCATCCGGAACGTCATCCATGCAGCGGATCAAGTCCGGCAGCGGAATCGTACTGATACAGCGTTCAAAGGACACCTGCTGTCCATTGGCGAACCGAATCGTCTTGTCCCGAATCCCGATTCCCGAAACACGGAACCCCGTGCGCACATCGACGCCATCGTAGAAGCGACGGAAGAAACTGAAGAACCCGCCGCGCGCCGGATAGTGGAAGGCCGAGAATACGCTTTGTTTCTCGTCGAGCGGCGCGATCGCACCATGGATGATGCGCTCCAGTTGCGACGGGAGCAGCCGACCGGCCAGCCAGTCGATGTCCATGTCCGCCATCGCCATGCGCCAGTACTTATCCGTGTATTCGCGGTAGAAACGCTCGGTCAGGAAGTCGCCGTATTGAAAGCGACACCACTCCTCGTAATGCCGTGGCGTGCGATCCGGCGCGGTCTGGGCGGTGACAATTTCCGTCAGCGCGCGGATACGATCCGCCGCGGGCAGGTCGCGCAGATGGTTCTGCACCGGGTAGGTGACCCAATGACCATGCCAATAATTCGACACGCGGCTCTGTGCCACCCGGACCACGTCGCCGGCATTCGCCATCAAGGCGGCCAGCCATTCCGGATCCTTGGCATGGCAGATATGCGCGCCTTCATCGAAATGATAACCGCCCTGCTCATGCGAGTACGCATGCCCGCCGACATGGTCTTTGGCCTCATAGACAACCGCGCCGGGCAACGCCCGCGCCGCCCCCACGCCGGACAGCCCGGCACCCAGAATGACCGTTGATGAATTCATGTTATCCCCAAAATGGTAGTTGAAGCCGCACCTGTCACCGCACAGCAAATCCGCAACCCAATACCGGATACTGAACAAAAGAAAAGGAATCGTATGCACCACGGATGGACACGGATATACACGGATCAATGAAGTTCGCATCCGTGTTCATCTGTGTCCATTCGTGGTTCACTTTTCATCCACCGCTAGAATTGGAAATACAGGAACGGCGAGCTGCTGTTGATCATCATTACGCCGACGCTAAGAATGAACATGAAGCCGGCCAAGGCGATGCGGACCACCGCGCCGCTCCACGTCACGCCAAAGACCGGAGCCGTTTCCGGATCCTCGTCCATGCGCAGCATCCGCCAACTATTCGGGGCGAAAAACGCCAGCGCCGACGCCAACGCAAGCAGGGCCAGCGACACTTCGAGCGGCAAGGCTTGCGAACTGTCGTAGCTCCACCCGTGACCATGAAGGCCCAGCAGCCCCGACCACACATCCATCGCCTGCTCCATGGAAACCGCCCGGAAAGGCACCCAGGCCAGGCAGACCAGGATAAACGTTCGCACCCGCCCCCACCAAACCACGCGGGCCGTCCTTTTCTCACGGAACTTCTCCCACGCCAGCAGCACGCCATGGATGCCGCCCCACACCACGAACGTCCAGTTGGCGCCATGCCACAATCCGCCCAGCAGCATCACCAGGGCGAGATTGATGTACGTGCGGCCGGGTCCCAGCCGATTGCCGCCGAGCGGAATATACAGGTAGTCGCGCAACCAGCTCGAAAGCGAGATGTGCCAGCGCCGCCAGAAGTCGGTGATGGAGACCGCCTGGTAGGGCGAGTTGAAATTGATCGGAAAGCGGAAGCCGAACAGCAGGCCCAAACCGACCGCCATGTCGGAGTAGCCGCTGAAATCGAAATAAATCTGCATCGCATACGCGAGGGTGCCGGTCCAGGCCGCGGCGAACCCCGGCTCGGGACTGCCGAACGCCAGCGCGGTCAGCGGCGCCACCGCATCGGCCACCAATACCTTCTTGGCCAGGCCCAGCACGAACAACGCCGCGCCTTGGGCGGCAATGGAGACCGAATGGCGGCGCTCGACCAGTTGCTCGGCCAACTCGTGGTAACGCACGATCGGCCCGGCCACCAGTTGCGGGAACAAGCTAACGTAACAGGCAAAATCCATGAACGACCGGGTCGGCTTCGCATGCCCCCGGTAAAGATCGATCGAATAACTCATGGTCTGGAACGTGTAGAAGGAAATGCCGACGGGGAGAACCAAGTGTAAATTTGGAATTTGGAGTGTAGAATGTAGAATGGAAGAGAGTCCGTAATTCAATGTATTCGCGAACATGTCGAAGTACTTGAAGAAGCCGAGCAGGGACAGGTTGCTGACCACGGAGAGGATCATCCACCGTTGTTTACCTGTCCGCGTGGCGGCACGGCCGATGCCTTTTCCGGCGGCATAGTCGATGAACGTTGAAATCAGCATCAACCCGCAGAAGCGGTAGTCCCACCACCCATAAAAGAAGTAGCTGGCAACGGTGAGGAACGAGGTCCGCCACCCGCGCGGCAACAGGTAGTAACCCGCCAGCACCAGCGGCAGAAACAGGAAAAGGAACTCGTAACTGCTGAAGATCATGGCATGACACGCCAAGACCAGAGCCTCGGCGAAAAAACTAAAACCCTGGTTCGGTCAACGGCGCTTGCCAAAACGACGGGTGATCGCGCCGGGTACTTGCTTGAGAATGCGAAACAACCTGGCTAACCAGCCGCCGATAGCGCAACGGGAGTCCGGGATGTTCGCCCGCCGGATTGCTTCGAGCAGGTCGGTGCGGTCGAGCCAGTTTTGCTGCACGAAGAACGAATAATGATGCACCAGTGCATCGGCGGCCAGCACCACGAATTTGCCGTTGGCGGGAATCCACTTGCCCCACCCGTTCTCGTCCTCCTCGGGCACGCCGCCGATTTCCTTCCAGTGCCGGTAATCGTAACAGATGCAGTTGATGCTGAACGGATACGAGAACGGGATGCTCGGGTGTTCGGCCATGATCCCGCGTGGAAGGGGAGGAAGCCACTCCGGCGAGGCGGAAACCGCTTCGCCGGGCGGCCATTTACCCTGCTGAATGGCCTGGCGGTTCGCCGACCGCAATTCCCGGTTGCCTTTCTCCAGGTCAAGGAACCGGCGCATCATGAAGGCGCCACACTGGGGCAGGATCCAGATCGGGCCCATGCGGTCGGTAATGATCGGCTGTTGAAACGCGCGTTTGAATTCATCCCCCAAACCCGGCGTGACATGCAGCAGATGGTACGCACCGCGCTGGTTGTTGGTGACTACCGCGCTGACCAGGGCAAGCCGTTCGTGGCCACGGTAGACCTGATGGATCTGTTCCATCTGCAGGTCCCAGTCGCGCGACACAAACGTGTCCTCGTCCAGCTTGAAATACAGGGCGTCGGGATACCTTGACACGCAGGCATTCTGCATGTCGGAGATTGGCTTGCCCCGGCCCTTCGCGCCGTAAATGAAATCCCACCTGACATCCGGAAACCGCCGCGGCAGCGACTGGACATACTCGAGGTGGCGGCCGACGACCCCGCTGCACAGGATCGCCACCCGCTCAAAACGTGACGCCGATCCGCCACGGACCAGCAGGTCGATGCACAAACGGAAACAGTCGAGCCGGTGGCTCGTTAGGATCATGAGGATTTTCTGCATAGGGCGTGAATACCTTCCGATAATGACAGGACCCAGCTTGCGACGCGGCGAGATGCGGTCTTCAGTCTTAAGTCTTCAGTCTTTTCCTTACGGATTCCTTCGTCCGTTCACCACTTCCGGCGTGAACAGGGTCGGTTCATGTTCGGGGCCGCCCCCGGCGATCAGGCGTTCGACGCATTCGTAGCCCTGGGCAAACGAATGATCCTGGTTGGCCACCTCGTATTTCCACGCGCCGAAACGGCCGCGGCTGAAAATCCCGTGCTGCTCGAAAGCGCGCAGCAACGGATCGACCACGGCATCGCGGCCGAGGAACGGCGTCGGGTACCCTTGGGGCAACCGGCGGTGGACCACCGAGCAGATGGCCGAACGGTCAGGAATCATGCCATCCTCCTCCAGGGCGAGCAGCGTCTCCTCGATCAGGCTGTCATGCTGCACCGGCTTCATCGGGCTTTCCGATGTCTCGGTCATCAGCGACCATTGCTGGCCCGGTTTCGGCGCATTGGCCGGACTATAATTCGTAAACACCGTAACGCGGTAGTACGGACTGTTCCCGTCCGGGAAGTACATCCAACATTTGGTTTTCAGATGTTCGGGCGGTTGGCCATTCATACCCACACCGACCACGTTGGTCGCCGAATACCGGAGCTCGTGAGAACGCGACGGCTCGACCACGCCGGGGGCCAGTCGGATGAGATGATTCAACGGTATGGTGGAAATCAGGTGCTGGTAACCGATGGTTTCGCCGGTGCTGGTGGTGACGTGGCGCTTGGTGACATCGATCCCGGTCACGCCGCAATTGAGTTTGACCCGGTCGGCCGGCAAACCGCGGCCGATCGCCTGCCACACCGCCCCCGTGCCACCCTGCTTGGGAAAGCGGAATACCTTGTTGGGCCCCCACGACACCTCGTCCCGGCCGGTGCAGATCGACTTGATCACGCCGCCCAATCCAGGCACCGAAACCCGCTCGCCGATCCAATGCGCATCCATCTGCGAAGGCGGATACGCCCACACCTTGAAGTTGTACGGATACATGAACAACTCGGTGATGCCACGGCCGAAGGTGGCGAGCATCCAGTCTTCAAAATTTTGGATTTTGGATTTTGGATTTTGGATTAATTGAGAACTTCCGCTATTTGGATGTTGGTTGTTGGAAGTTGAATGTTGAATGTTGCCCTGCGCCCTCTGCCACGCCTCCAGCAATCCTTCCGCGCAGGCCCAGCGGTCCTCGGGATCGAGGCGGTGCAAATTGTTCTGGAACGGATACGGCACGAACCGCTTCTTGATCCACACCCAGCTTTCGCGTTGATGCGTGTACCAGCCGTCCGCGCCCAGCGCCATGTCCATGTACCGGTCGAAGGTGTCGTAATGGGAAAACTGCACATGACCGCCGAGGTCCCAGGTGAAACCCTGGTCATCCTTGAACGACATCGCCAGGCCGCCGAACTGGTTTTCCGCCTCCAGCAAAAGCCAGTTCTTCAGCCCCTTTTCGTGCAGCCGGGTGGCCGCGCCCAAGCCGGTGGGACCGGCGCCGATGATCAGGTATTCATACTTCGTCATGTTCATTTCCTATGCTTGATGCAATTCGGTTGCCGCTCACCCCGCACCGGTCGTCGGCGGCTCCATGCCATGCTCGGCGAACCATTTGCGAAGGAAGGAGCGGTTGAGGGCGACTTTTTTTCTCGGTGGGTCTGCTTGGTTTTCCAAAGGAGCTGCGGGGAGGCAAAAGGGATAGAGACACCATTGAAGCTTTTCACATCCACAAGCGGGAAGGCCGCCTCATAATCCAGACCGCATGCTGAACCCATCAAGTCTATCGTAAACTCATCGTTGATACGAACGACCACATA
>ERZ761603.2430-NODE-2430-length-12804-cov-12.034199_pt1 | contig 12804 bp, 6 predicted proteins | sample MGYA00511879_ERZ761603 | MGnify/ENA primary metagenome ERZ761603 (study PRJEB28899, sample SAMN02850040) | bioreactor sludge metagenome | biome: EBPR Sludge; feature: EBPR Bioreactor; material: flocular biomat | place: Australia: Thorneside Wastwater Treatment... | reverse complement strand
CGCCTTGACGCTCTCAGAAATTGACCCACTTTTCGCTCATAAACCTGACCCACCTGAGAGGGTGGAATGAGCGCTTCGTCGTCATGGTTGTGCGCGCGGAATTGCTGCGCACACAACCATTCCCCAGCGTACTCGCCACTCCGCAGCGTCAAGGGTTTGCTGCGCCGGGCTGCAAAAAACGCAGCCCGCCCTTGACCCCGCTCCGAGGCGAAAAGCACTGTTGGCGCGCGCAAGAATTGACTCTGGTGATGGATCAGTTTTCGTGAGCAAAAAAGGGTCCGTTTTGACGAGCGTTGAGGGCCAGCGACTATCGCAAGGTTCTCCAGGCGCGCGGAATCACCGTTTCCATGAGCCGCGACAGCGACTGCTGGGACAACGCGCCGATGGAATCGGCCAACAGCACGGTCAAGGTCGAGTGCGTGCATCGAAAACGTTTCCGCACGCGCGCCGCTCAGCAGGCCCTGGTCGCATCCCTCGAAGGAATTTGGTAGGACTGACTCGACAATGTTCCCAGGCGATGCGTTGCCTTTGCCAGGATAGCGAGGAAATCAGCGGCTTCCGAAAATTGCCCGAAGGATGCTGCTACTGCCCTTCCCTTGCGCTTGGATAAAGGGGGCGTCAACGGCGCGGTGGGCTTTGACGCAGTAGAACGCTTGGTGCTTGCTATTTTTCCATGCAAACACAAACAGTTCTGCGCTTTGTGCCAGGTTTATCAGGCGCTTGGTGCACTCGTGGTCGTGATTGAGTTCCACTCGCACGGTGGGGCAACGAATTTCCAGGATGTTGGCAGCGCGTTGGCCGGCTGGTTCCTCCAGGGTATAGATGCCGACTTTCTTTCCCGCGAGTGCTTCGTCGGCCTCGGCAACGACGGTGTCGTCGGCCTTTGTGAACTCTGTCGGACAGTCGATCGCATAGTCCTGGCACAGTTGACCGACCACCAACATGTCCGTGGAAGTCAGCCTGTGGGCGAGACGGCGTGCTTCTTCGACCACTCGCAGCACCAGTCGCAAGCGCTGCTCGGGGCCGGGGCACGGGTGCAGGGCCAATAACTCCGCCAGGTCGAGAGACCAGCTGACGGTGAAGACGGACATCTGCGCGTTCATTAGGTCTTGAAGATCGGATAACAGACCGGCGTATTCGGTCTTGTCCAGCCCGATGATGAGCAGTGTGGCGGTGAGGTCGCGTACGAGTTCGAGTTCGCTCCGGGAGGTATCCTCGAGGAAAGCAACCTTGGTCACCAATAGTTGCAACAAGGGCTTGAGATGGCGCGGTGGAACACCGTCTTCTGGCATTACAGTCTGGCAGAGCAGGGGAGTGGCCTCCCGGAACACGAGTTCCGCGGATTCGCTGGCGTTGTTGATTATGTTTGTGAGTTCGGTCGCCTGTTCCCTATGCTGGCGGAGTTCAGCGGGGTCCCACGTGTCCATGTGGTTTCGCAACGCGGCCATGGCCTCGTCCTCGTCCATGCCCGAAGCCACCTGCCGCGCCCAATCCAACCATCCCTGGGGAGCCCGGTTTACCGGTTGGGCGGCGACTCTGTCCTCCAACGCTTGAAAACGGGCCATCCAAGGGGCGGGGAGGCTCTCGGACTCATCCCCTGGCTTGACTGTACGAAGCACACGTCGCGCGACCTCTTCGGTGCCGATGTCTTCGGCACAGCGAATGAGGCGCGTAAGCCGCTTCTTCGATGGTGGCGCCTGAAGGCAGAGTTCGAGGGCGCGGTCGATCTCGAAATCGTCGAATGCGGCATCTGCTGCGCTCAACGGATCGGACGGGGGCTGCGGTGCTGTGCTCGGTTGCAGCCGAATGAGGGCATGCGCAAAAACGTCGTCGAGTCCTTCCAGCTCTTTTGCGAGGTCGGTTAGAAATGATGCTCCGGCGTCTTCGCGCGCGAGTTCGTAGAGGAAAAAGGACTTTAGTACTCGCGGATTGCGGACGCCACGCCGCATGCCGTAAAGCGTCGAGCGCCGCGCCAGACCAGCAGATTCAAACGCTACGAGCGCCTTTTCTGGGGCGTCAGTGTCTTCGCTCGGCTCGACATGCAGACGGTACAAAGCGTCGTGGACGTCGGCGAGGACACGTGGTGGAAGCCTCAGGCCGGTGAGTTGGGTCAGGAGTGCCCCGTCCTCGGCGATCTCGCGCCAGTGCCCGAGACCGGCTCGCACGCTGACCTCCAAGTAGAGCAGGTTCTCGGCATCGAGGCGCCCCGTAGAACGAATGCGCTCTAGGATTCGGTTTGCCTCGGCATCGTCACTGGCCGCGACCGCACGATCAAGCTCTGCCCGCAGAGTCCCCAGCGGTCGTCGGATATGGTGGGGCTGCTTGGGCATGCGCTCCAGCAATCCGCGATAGAGTTCCAATGCGCGCTGGATCTTGACAACATCCTTCGTCTTGGACGCGCGAATACGGTAGGCAGGTGCGACTGTTCCCGCGGCGAAAGCGGCCTCTACGGGGTCCTCCGAATTCAGCAGATACGGTCGACCGTCGAAGTCCGAGTACGACGGGCCGATGAAGGACTGGAGTGCCTCGCGCAACCGCAGGGCACCGCGAGCGCTGCGCCCCGCGCAGTACCAGCTTGGTTGAGCGTTGGCATCGATTCTAGGCAGGACGACGGGAATGTCGATGTCAGCACCCTGGGCGAGATCGATCCACGGCAGTACATGTGGAGACCAAGCGTTCGAGGGGTTTTGCAGTTCGGGCCAACGCAATTGGTTGTCTTCTTTGAAGAAGCGCTCCCACCAAGGCCTGACATCAGTGCTCATATGCCAGTTCCGACCGGTAGGCCTGGAATTCGATACGGGCTTTGGCGATCGCCTCTGCTGATATCTCGTAGTAGATAGCTTCCTCGTTCAGTTCCAGGCCACTGTAGGTCAGATTCATCGAGCCCAGTAGGAGGCCCCCATTGGTCAGTATGCCTTTGGTATGCAGGCGATCCCGGCAGACCAGGTGAAGACGGTCGCAGACTCCAGATTCTTGAGAGCGATCCTTGAGGCGGCCTAAGAAAGTTTGATTGTGTGAATCAGGCCGAGTGACAGCGATGACGCGAGTACCATGGGTCATGAGTTGCTGTGCATAGTCGACGAGACGGATCTCTCGGCGTTGCCACTGGGGATTGATTGCGTCGAAGCGTCCACTACGGTTGTCAAAAAGGACAAAATCGCTGATCCAGGGGCTGACCAGCCAAACCTCCTCGCTGGGGGCGAGAAGTTCGGCCAGACACATCATCTGCAGCAACTCGCGCACGACATCCTGGCTGGTAACATGGCTGCGGAATATGCGTCGGGTTTGATAGCGCGGAGGGTTCATGCCAGCACCTCCTCGACTTCGAGGTCGATCTCGACGCGGTTCTCGATCTGCCGATACGCCGCCACACGCGCGTACACTGAGAGGTACTCCGAGTCCACCGGATTCACAGCGAAAAACTGCAGGGCATCGGCCAACACCGGACGTTGATGAGATTGGGCGGTGAGAGTTACTATGCCGGATGTCCCAAGCCGCGCAAGGGCAGTTTCGCGCCAGTCCGGGTCATCGACCGGGATCGGCTCCTGAGCGCGTGGCAGATACGCAGAGACCAGCAAACGCTCCGCCGCGGCCAGATCCGCAAAGGGATTGTAGGGCTCTAGCCCGATGCGACGGACCTCGCGTCCTCGTCGCCACAGAAGGCCGTAGATTGCATTGAATCGCCACGGCAACCGTTGCTCCGGGTCCGGGAGTGGGATGCCGGCACCAGTCAGAACTTGATCGAAGTCGTCTTCGCGACTCCATCGGTAGGCGAGGGAACCACCGTCTAACTCGACGCCCAAGCGCTGTTCCTCCTGAACCCAGTTCTGCACGACTCGATAGAGGAAGTCATCGTTCGCCGAAGTGGAACCGGGGCGGACCACACGCGTCGAGATGGCGGTGATGAAGGCGTGATAGAGCACGAAGCCACGGTCGGCCAAGTCCGCACGCAACCTGCTCATGGCGCGGTCCGTTATCGCTGCACTCTGCGCAGTGCGTACCGCGGTGACGGTCTCCAGCAAACTCTCATCGGAGTCATCCCCGGTGATCGCAGCCAGCAGTCGCCGCAACTGGAAGTCCGTGTGAGCGTACTCATTGGGCTCCAATTGCGCCGCGAGCAGGGAGTAGAACCGACGTGGATCCTGACTGAAATGTGCGAGGAAATCTTCCATGGCGCCGCTGCCGCCGGGCGATGTCTCGCTGATCCACACCTCTGCGTCACCTTCGATGTCCTGGTAGATATCGCCAGGAGCACGCGGGCCCGGGTCGGTATCGACGATTAGGCTCGATGCATCAATCTCCGGGCAGAGATCGCAGATGGCCTCAAACGCCGCAGCGCCCAGGGTGGCGACGAAGCGGCGTCTGAGTAGTTGTTCCCAAGACGCGCCCACTGGCTCCCACAGGCATCGCGCCAGCGAACTCAGGCCGTCGAGCACGTCTCTACGGCCCAACAAGGCCTCCAGGTCGCGCCGTAAACGATCGCCGCCGATGACCTCGTGCCCCGATTCCGGGTCCCCTTCGTCGACGGCGGGCGACTGAAACAGGGACTCAAGTACCTCGGACAAGGCGATCTCGCCGAGCCCTGCCGCTAGGGCGGAATCCGCCTCGGGGAGCCCGACGCCGCGGGCCAGAGCATGCTGGGTCAGCGCAGCAAAATAGACCGTGGTGAGCCATCCGCGCATGAACGGGTTTTCGACCAGCAGAAGGGCCTGTGCCGCACTGGTGTCATCGAAAAATCGCTCCGTGCGAATCGCGCGCTCTAGTTCTGGATTCTCTTTGACTCGACGCCATAGGTTCTCAGGGATACGCACGCCGATCCTTAGGGCATCCACGCTTAGGACATAGCCAATCGCGGAGGGCTGACCTTGGTCCACGAACGCGAAACGGACCCGGTATCCCTCTCCACGCTGGATCCGGATGTCGGCTTGAGAGCCAACGGCGAATCGGCGCACATGGATCGGTGCGTGCTCGGCATGGCGGAAGCAGGTTAGCCCGTCGAGCATCTCTAGCCAGGGGGAGGCTTTCGGCAGCGTTAACGGGATCCCGGGTTCGCTAGCGACGATCTGGCTCCGCCAAATGAGGTATGCATTGGACGTGTCGCCAATCTCGTTCCCCGGACGCATAGGGCGAATCTCGAAGGGCCGGAATACCGGGACTTGGTACCTGTCCTCGCCGTCACGGATATCCCAGTGCCCGAGCAGGTCTGCCGAGTAGAAACCCGAGATCTCCAATTGGGTCTGCGCACGCCCTGCGTCTTCGGTCGCGACCCAATGACGCATCAATGCGCGTTCGACCCCAAAGCGGCGCGAGACACGCCCTGGCGCGAAAGTCCGTAGGCCTTGTGCGATGCTCATGGACTCGGGTGCCGGTTTGTCGCCCTGCCGTGCTGGAGGCAGCACCACCTGTACTTCGGGCAGATTGAGGTCACTGAACAGGGTGGCGGGGACAAACTCGGGCAGGGGATTATTCCTCAGCGCGAAGTCGGCCATGGGCTGCTGTCCGACGCGCCAGTTGCTGCTGAGGCGTCGCACAGCGGTGGGTATAACCGCGCTGAGGATCGGCCGCGGGTACTCCCACAGCAGCGCTTGAACCTCCTCGGCAGAGAGTTGGAGCGCCTGCCGGAGTTGGTCCGTCAAATCGGCCAAGGCCAGGGGATCATCCAGGAGCCGGACCAGTTGCCCGATGAGCGCCTCTTGGCGCTGAAGCTCCAAGCCCGAGGACGACTTGGTCGTGTCCATGGGTTGGGACAGGATCGACCAGACATGGCCCTCTAATAGCGTTGGCCCAAGCTCTTGCGCGAGGAAGTCGATCAGCGCGTAAGTGGCCTGCATGCGCTGGATGTGGCGGCTCGCGAACGGCAGGTGACGTGGCCGCAACTCGGGATCGAACAGTTGTTCGTAACCCTGGTAGGCGAGCCGGTCCCGCCCGTAGTCCGATAGTATGACCACCGTCCACGGGCGCATGCCGCGAGGGCGTCCCGCTCGCCCCTTGCGTTGCAGGAATTGGGCGGCCTCCCGCGGTGCCTTGTGCTGGATCACGCAGCCGACACCAAGGTCATTAAACCCGACCTCGAGCGACGCCGTGGCGACGATCAGGTCGAGCCCCCGGGTCACCCCGGGGTCTTGCGAACTGGTGCGCCCGATGCGCTTGCGCTCGTCAAGACGGTGACCGATGGCCTCAGGCATGGTCCAGTTCTGACCAGCGCGTTCGCGGCTTGCGGAGGGTGTCGGCCGACGCAGGACTGCCAAAGGGCCGTTGGGATGGCGCACCATGTTCGGCTCGCCGAGATCATCGCGCCCTTCGGCATCCTGAACGCCAAAGTAGAGGCGATTCGTGACGTCGATGTCGTCGGTGAAAGCGAAGACCCTCTGTCCGTAGAGACCATGGCTCGGGTTAACTTGGGAGCGATCCATGACACGCATCATGAGCATCGCGCTTTGAATCGTTGTGGACAGCAACGACGCACGTGAGACTGGGTCCCCGCGCAGAGCCAGTAGGTACTCGGCACCCTCTGCGATCATGTCACCAGGGCGAGGGGTAACCTCTTCCACCTGATGCTCCTCGAGACCTGTTAGTCGTGCAAAGAAGCGAACCCCGTCTCGGAGCGTTGCCGAAAGTCCGACGAAGGTGATGGGAGCACGCACCAAGTGGCGCCAGCGGCGTAACAGGTAACCGACCTGCGATCCGTGATTGCCAGAGTAGGTGTGCACCTCGTCCAGTAGCACCATCTCCGGTGGGCGGGTGGCGCCCGGCCGCAGTCCGAATAGGTGGCGACTAGCCGTATCCGACAGCCGCTGGTTCAACATCTCGGTGGTAGTGAACAGGATATCCGGCGGGTCCGCGCGCAACCTATCTCGGGTCAGTACGAGTTCGTCGGCGGGAACGACATGGCTGCAGCGGGCGCAGGTGAGCTGCTCTTTGCCCTGGTTCAAGTCCACGTTACGCCACAAGAGTTCTCCGTCACAGCGTGGCTGGGGGCAGGCCATGTAGCTACAGACGTGGCCCTGTCTGTCAGAGGTTTCCCGCCAACCCTTGTGACCGTACTGCTTCAACCAGGCAGCCTTCTCCGGCGTTTCGCCGAACAGGGTTCCGATGCGAATCTTGCCGGCGCCGCGTCTTTGTAGCAGCCCATCGAGCCGACGCGCTTCGGCGTAGACTTCCGCGAATTGGTCGCGCAGCAACTCAGTTCGGGGGTAAATCGCCAGGAGCTTTACCCAACACTTGCCATGGCCCTGTCGCATCCTTAAGGCGCCTACGCGAGCCATGGCGGGCAGATAGAAGGCTAGAGTCTTACCGCTACCCGTCCCGGCACTGACCAGCGTGCCGTTGGAACGGCGCGCAGCGAGGCCTTCGAGGATGCGATGGGTCGCGCGGGACTGGAACTCGGCTAGCAAACATTCCTCGCCGCGTCCAGCGAGTAGTGCCTGGAGCACCGCACCGATGGTCGGGTCTCCGAGCCGACGATTGATCCCCTCGATGACGGTCGCCGGGTCCAGATCGCGGCGCGGATAGCGGCGCCGACGGCGGGTGAATCGGAAGTCTGCAACCAGCGTGCGCGCCCGTTGCCAGCCATCGACTCCGCTGTGCTGGGGAAACAGTTGCCTCAGCCGGAAGGCCAGACGAACTGTCTCGGCCATGCGCGAGCGGTAGCCCGGATAGGGGTAGTCGTCGGTCTCGAACAAAAGGCCTCGCGTTTTCATCGCTTCGATGACGTCGTTGGCATCGTAGAAGTCCTCGATACCCTGCTCGAAGGCCTGGTGGAGCAAAGGATCGATCAGATCGCCGAGTTCTTCGCGACCGATGCGCCCATCCACCAGGCCCCAGACCAGCAGACGCGCCTCCATCTGTTCGATGGCGTCGAGCACATCGGTCAGGAAGCCTTCAACGGCAACGGCGTCGGTCATGGCGACGAGCGCTTCGTGACGATCTGGTAGCGACCAGTGCTGCCTTGCTGCTGTAACCAGCCCCGGACCTCGTCGGTCAGCAGGTCGAGATCGGCGCCGCCCGCGGCCATGGCGTCAAGGAATCGCTTCACTGCATCGGGAACGGTGAAGTCGAAACCCTGATGAATCTCCCCCAGTAGTCGGGCCAGTTCACGAACGCGGTCGAAGTCCTCGCGACTGGCCGGGCGACGGCGGGTAAGGGTGCCGAGTTCGTTGTAGGCGCTCCGGTAGTGTTGCAAACGCTGGTTATTGCCATCGGTCGGTGCCAGGCTACGTTCCAAGTCCGTGGGTTTGTGTCCGCTGTAGGCGCTCGCGACGAAGTCGCGCCAGGCCTGGTCCAGGGTGGTGGCGGCTGCTTTGCGCGCCTTCTGGGTGAGATCGCGGAACTGCGTCCAGTCTTGCCCCTTCGTGAGGCTCTCGGCCTGCCGCTTATCAGTGAACCGTGTCAGGAGCCGATCCAGGGGCTTCAACGCGGCGCCCGCGTCAGGGTCTGCCGGAGCGTCTGGCAGCGCAAGGCCCTGGTCGCGAAGAAGGTGCAGCTGCGTGATCTCGGTGCCCAGACCCTGCGAGAGTGCCTTCGCCTCGTCCAGCAGCGGTTGCAATTTGCCTGCCTCGTCGAGTCCTGCCTGACGGCCTTGTTGCTCCACGGCGCGGCGCTTCAGGTCCGCGATGCGTTCGAGCAGCGTCATGGCGCCTCCCGTCCCGCAAGGGCCTTGAGATCACGGTGAATCTGGTCTAGCGCCCCGGCCAGAGCTTCTGCGTCGGCCTTCGGATCGACGCCGATGAGTCCTTGCTCCTTGAGCGTCATCGCCTGTTCCGCCTCCGCCAGGAAGCTCTCAGCCCGGTCCAGGAAGGTGCCGGCCCGTTCGATGACGGCGAAGTCGATGCGCCCGAGCCGCTCCAGGGTGTCGTCGGAGACCTGGTCCGGCGGGTTGCCGGTATCCAGCAACAGGCCGGCCTCGTCCAACTGGGCCTTCAAGCTGTCCTGTGCGAAGCGCGTGATCTCCTGCCGAAAAGCGTGGGGGGTATAGCGGTCCGGCCAGACGCCGACCGGTTGCAGCGCATCCGCCAGTTCCTTGAGGCCGGCCACCAATGCCTGCTTGTCGCGCCCCGTCCCGAGCAGCGCGTCGAGGCGCACCGCCAGTTTGCGCAATGCCTCCACCTGGGAGCGGGTCGCGGCTCGCAGTCGGGCGCCCGAAAGGTGCCGGCAGTGCTCCCTTTGGTTCCCTGAAAGCCAATTCAGGTCTGGCGCGTCGGTCTGGTCGGCGAGGTCGATCAGGGTTGGGTCGACGGCGTAGGCTGTCGGTCCGCTGCCCTGAAAGCAGCCTATGCGCTCATGCACCATCCGCAACAGTTCCGGGCGTTGGGTTGCGGCGTCGTGCCGCAGTTTCCGCCAGTGCGTTGCGTCTGCGGGCGGGGCGACGGGCTCGGCGCTTGCCGCGGGCGACAGGATCGCGCGCGTCCGGGCCTCGGATTTGGACATGCGCTCACGCGGCACGAGCCCCAGGACCCGCGCCTGGCGGGCCAACGCCCAAGCCAAGGTCTGCACCTCCCGCTCCCGTGCTTCCTCCAGGCGCGGTATCAATTGGGATACCAGTCGCTCGACCAGGGTCGCGACCCGCGCGCTGTCCTCGTCAGCCCCCGGATACTCCGTCCGGCCATTGGCACGATCCAGGCGTATGGCACCGAGCAGGGTCAGGCGCAATTCGCCGGTGGGGTCGGCATGGCCATCGGCGATGGGCAGGTAGATGGCAGCGCTACCATCATTGCCGCGTGCGTTCGGAATCCTCAGCAGCAAGCTTAGCGAGCGCTTCTTCATGCGCAGAAGGTTCCAGGGAACAGCCTTCTCCACCAATCCTTTGATCGTGTTACGCAGAACGTTTGCATCATTCTGGAGTAGTTGCGCTCCCGCGGTCCAAGCGTTCAGCTTCTTGTCCCACTCGACGAGCATCGGATCCTCGGGCGCGATGGGCGGCACCGGCGTAGGCGGTGGTGGGGTAGGTGCGACCAAGACGCTAACGGGCAAACCCTCGGGCCGCCGCAACCCGAAGGCGTCGAACATCCCTGGTCCCATCGTGCCCGCGTGCTCCGGAGTTCGCGGGTTGCCGCCCCAGTAGACCAGCAACGCTGCCAGGCGCCCGCGATCCTCGTCGCCCGGGGCCACGCCGTTCAGCCAGGCAGCAATCCCGGCCGATGTGGTGGACAGGTCCGCACCCTTGAACCCCGGTGGCGGGAATGCCCGGCGTTCAAACTCATCGCGCATCAGCAGCACCTCCCGCAGCACGAAGTTGATCACGCTGCGGGGACTGAAGCGCAGTTCTCCGGCCTCCTTCAGATGCCGCTCGGCCAGTCCGCGCAAGACCGGTTCGTTGAAGGGGAACAGCGGGATGCCGCTCCTGGTGCGCCCGAAGGCGGCGAGTTGTGCTGACCCCTCCGCGGTCTGGTCCGGGTCTTCATACACATCGACCCAACCGGTCAGGGCCCCGCCCCGGGTGCTTTCCTGAAAGCGCCGGGTCAGTTCGGTCTCACCCCAGCGGGCCGCATTGAGATAGGCCCCCGTCAGTTCAATGGCACGCCCAAGCACGTCGTCCTGACTACCCCGGCTCTGGATCAGCCATTCATATTTCGCACGGGTGGCGATGGTATCCCGACCAACGAGATAACCGTCGGTCAGCGCCAGGGCGGTGCGCATGCGGGAGAGCGTCTGCTGGCCTGCATACACCGCTTCCTTGATGCAGACATCCAGCAATACCTGCTGGATACCGCCCAGCGCCGCGAAGTCCTCCACCAAAAGCACCAACTCGCGACCGTCCTGGAACATCAACTCGCGGATGCGCAGAATGATTTCCAGAAGCGTCACCCCGCCGATGGCCTGATGGAGCCCGAAGACCTGGCGTATCGCCTGATCCACGACCTCGTTCAGTACCGCGGCGGCCTGTTCCCGACCCTGGCCGTCCGCCCTATTGAGACCCGTCTGGTAATAACTCCTCACCGTTGCCGCCGCCTGACCCAGGGCATTGCGCAGTCCGTCGGGCAATTCCAGATCGGCGGCCCGAAATTGGGGCAGTCGTTCCGATTCCTGCGCGTTCGACGGGTCGCGGCCCAAAACGGCGCGATGGATGATCCCGACCAGCACCTGACCGGTCATATGGGCCTGTAGTGCCGGATCGCTGAATAGTCCGGGCAATTTCCTTGCGTGATCGGCCCGTGCCATTGCCTCGGCAGACCGGGCGTCCTGCGGGGTCGCCCGCAACTCGGCCATCAATCGCTCCGCCAAATCACGCAGGGCGATGTGCAGCTCGCTTGCAAAACGCAATGCGGCGTCTTCGGGTCTGACCGCATCCACCGCCTGATTGAGACTGGCCAAAACCTCGGCAAAGCGCGGATCGCCCGCCACGGGTTCCAGCATTAGTTCGACCACCCGACGCAAGTTTGCGCTCTTTGGGATCCGGATCACATGGAGGTGACGCGCCCGCGGATCGCGGCCGAGTTGCGCGGCCAGCCACCGGATCAGGTGCGACTTGCCGACCCCGGATGGCCCGGTGACGGCCATCAGCATTGTGCCCTGGGGCAAGTCGTCGGACAGGAAGGCGTCCAACAACGCCTGTTCGGTGGTCGGGGTCTCCAGACCGGACCCGAACTCCCGTCGGACCAGTTGCATGGGCTGGTGCACGGCCATCAACACCGCATCCGGCGCGGACTCCGCCTCGGCCTTGATGCAGCGGTTGATCTCGTCTCGGACCGGCCAGTAGGCTTCGATGCTCATATCAGGCCCCCGCGGCATGCAGCACATGGGTGAAGGTGCGCCAGTGCCGACCGGCGGCGCCCTGCAAAATTCGGCCTTCCCCCGCATCCGCCCGCGGCGGTCCGAGTTTGATGGGCCCGTCCGGCTGGGCAAGCCGCCACAGTGCCCTGGACAGGCTGGTCGAGAGCAGATTGTCCTGGGCAGGGCGGTGCCAGGCCGCCGGGTCGAGGGACTGTTCGACCTCGACGCGCCAGCGACCGCCGTCCAGCACCGGCAGGCGCCCGGCCAGTCGATCTAGGAACTCCGCCGCTGGGAGTTCCCGCGCCCCGCCGAACACTGCTGGTAGTTCCTCACGCACCGCAGCAGTCGGATCCGGCCAGCGGCGGTGATCGACCCAGAAGAACCCCAGGTAGTCGCCCCAGAAGCGCAGGCCGTTCCACCGTACGTCGTTCTGGAGGATCCGGCGGCCTGCTTCGCGGATCTGGCCCTGCTCCAACGCCTGCACCGACTCGTGTTTCTCGAAGTCCGCCGCGTAGATGTCCTGGGCCAGCACGAAGGCCAGGGCACGGGTGAAGTCTGCCGCGCGGGTGCCCTCCGAATCCCAGAAGTTCTGGTTGTTGTCCTCGCGGAACAGCAGTTCCCGGCAACGGGCGGGCAGTCTCTCCGGGCCGCGGTCTTCCGCTGCCAGCGCGATCTTGTTGTCCTGCTCTTGGAACAGACCGAGTTGGGTCCAGCGCAGCAAGGTCTGCCGCAGACGCTGGTCGTCGGCGTCCGGATCGGTCTTGCACCGCCCGAGCAACTGGTCCCGCTCTAGGGGGCCATCGCGCGCGACGGTGCGGTGCAGGACGATCAGCACATTGAAAAACCCATCACTGGCGGTGTTGAGGATGGTCATCGGGTAACCCTGCGCAGAAACTCCGCGAGTGCGATGTGGTTGGTGTGGGTGTCCCGCCAGCGCCGCAGCGGATGGGCGTCGGCGAGGTGTTCTGGCGCGAACACCAGGTGCAGTGGCCGGTGGAGGGAGACCATCGCATCGGGCAGGGGCCGCCGGTCCCAGGGCAAGAGCAGCGTGGCCCGCGGAAGCGGTAGCGTGAACGGACCCGCCGGGGTGTCGGC
>ERZ761603.2428-NODE-2428-length-12809-cov-9.157676_pt1 | contig 12809 bp, 12 predicted proteins | sample MGYA00511879_ERZ761603 | MGnify/ENA primary metagenome ERZ761603 (study PRJEB28899, sample SAMN02850040) | bioreactor sludge metagenome | biome: EBPR Sludge; feature: EBPR Bioreactor; material: flocular biomat | place: Australia: Thorneside Wastwater Treatment... | reverse complement strand
TCAAAAGCAAGCCTAAATAAAGAGAGCGGGAATTGCTGGTATAGAGCTGCTGGTTTTCACTAATAAGATACCAGAAATTCTGTCCTACTACTTTCATGTACCCTCGAACATAGCTGGTTTTTGTCTTTCCATAACAGATACCTAAAATAGGTTGAACATTGACGCCTCGCTTGGATTGCTTGACTCGGATTACGGCATTTTTCAGATCCTGTTCCAATTTGTTTTGTTGAGAGCTGTTGCCCCAATTTGTTCCTGATTTTACAGAGATCACATAATGAATTTTTTTTGATAAATTCCAAATCTACTCCTGGAGCAGTAGACTTGTGACCTCCACATGTCATCTCGGCAATGTAAATAGCTAACCCTTCTAAAAAATCCCCAAATAATTTTTCTTCGGAAGAAGATAAAAAAGCATCAAGCAGGCTGGATATTAATTCACTTGCAGTAGTGACATTTTTTGCCTTGAAGAGATAGGGATTTTTAGTCAATAGTTTATCAAGCTTAAGCTCTTCGATTGACTTAATGCCGCGATTGTGAAAATCCACTACATGCTCATTAACGTAACGGCAAACTTCATCCAAATCAAGACGATTCATTTTTCGACACTTTTTATAAATACATTTAAGAGGTTTGGTAAATTTCTTGTTCTTCCACAATGTCAGGCAATTGAATCTGTATTTGAGTTAAGCGATTTAGAGAAACATCGATATATTCAGGATTAATTTCAATTCCTGCGTAGCAACGCCCCATCTGCGCTGCCGCCACGGCAGTCGTACCTGAACCAACGAACGGATCGAGAACAACATCATTAGGTTGGGTAAAAAGTCTAATAAACCACTTAGGTAATTCGATTGGAAAAACAGCGCTATGATTTCGATTAGAACATTCGGTAGCCATATGAATAACATTTGTTGGATATACCAGATTGCGTCCTAACCAGTTTGAGATATTTTTCCCAAAACCACTGCCTACTTTAGATTCATCCCTCGTCTTATCTGTTTGACTCAAATTGGACAAGCGATCTTTGGCCCAATCTCCTACTGGAACCATTACTTGCTGCTGATACATATTAAATTTCTTATTTTTATTAAACTGGATGAGTCTTTCCCAGTTATCCCGAAACCGGTTAGGCCATTTACCAGGATATGAATTTTTTTTATGCCAGATAAATTCCTCGGTCCAGAGCCAGCCTTGTTTTTTCATAGCCAAGATTAGTTCAATGACATAACTATGTCTCTCTCCATCCACGACGCGCTCCTTGATGTTGAGTATAAAAGTACCTGTAGGCTTCAATATACGGAGTAATTGCTCTGATCTTGGCAAAAACCAGTCAACATATTCATCAGGACTGACTCCACCATAAGTTTTTTGGCGTTGATCTGCATAAGGCGGCGATGTAAAAATCAAATCCACCGAATTATCAGGAAATTCTTTCAAAATATCAGCGCAATCACCAAGAAAAATCTTGTTCAGGATTTCCACTCTTAATACTCCTGCACAGGGTCTAATCAGTAACCCTCTCACTTAAGGCAATTTCGTGAAAAACTTTACCAAAATGGTCAGGCAACCCGTCGCCGCCAGTTGCTGAAAATGAACTTGCCGGGTCTTACAACAGAAAAACCGTTGCCAGCCCCAGAAAAATGAAAAATCCCATGCCATCGGTGATAAAGGTCAGCAACACGCTCGAACCCAGCGCCGGATCGCGCCCTAGTTGATGCAGAATCAATGGAATGGCGACACCCATCAACGCCGCCAGCAATAGGTTTAGCAGCATCGCCGCCGCCATGACCCCTCCCAGTGGCAGATTCCAGTATAACAGGTAAGCAAACAATCCAACGGTGGCGCCCCAGACCATGCCGTTGAGCAGCCCGACTCCCAATTCCTTGAAGACCAAGTGCCAGGTGTTCGCCGGGGTGATTTCACCTAACGCCAGGCCGCGGACCACCAGGGCGGTGGTTTGATTACCGGAATTGCCGCCGATCCCCGCAACAACCGGCATCAGCGTAGCCAAGGCAACGAGTTGCGAAATCGTGCCTTCGAACAGACCAATCGCCCGTGAGGCGACGAATGCGGTACAGAGATTGACCGACAGCCACAACCAGCGGTTACGGGCGCTGTCCCAGATCGGCGCGAACAAATCTTCATCGCCGCGCAGGCCGGCCATATTCAGCACATCTTCTTCCGACTCTTCGCGGATGTAGTCCATCACTTCATCCACCGTCAGCCGGCCTACCAGCTTGCCCCGCTCGTTGACCACTGGCGCTGATACCAGATCGTAACGTTCAAAGGCCCGGGCCGCATCATCAGCGCTGTCAGCCGCGTTGAAAACCACTGAATCAGTCAACATCAACGCCGTTAACAGTGTCTGTGGATCATTGAGCAGCAGTGCTCGCAACGGCAGCACGCCCTTAAGCAGGTGGCGGGCGTCCACGACGAACAGGCAGTCTGTGTTGGCCGGCAGATCGTCCCGGCCGCGCAGTAGCCACAATACTTGCTCAACCCGTTGACTCTCACGCACCGTGAGGACATCCTGACTCATCAGATGGCCTACCCGGTCATCGGCGTAGGCCATGGTGGTCTGCAACCAGTCGCGGTCACGGGCATTCAACGACAGCAAGACGTCCGTCAGAACATCCTCGCTAACCGCATCGGCCAGTTCGGTCAGATCATCAGCATCAAGCTGACCCAATACCCGAGCCAGGGTTGGCCGCTCCAATATCTCGATCAGCGAATCCCGCACCGCATCCGAAACTTCAAGTAATACCTCACCCCCTTGCTCATCCTGCATCTGCCGCCAGACCATCAGCCGGTCATTCAGCGGCAACGCCTCAAGAATGAAGGCAATATCGGCCGGGTGCAGACTGCGTAATTTAAGTTGCAATTCAACTAAGTGCTGACGATGTACCAGCGACTCAATCAGGTGATGGCGGGGACTGACCCGGTCGCGGTCGACCATTGCTTCGATCAACCGATGCTTTTCCAGCAGCTTGACGATGTGCTGCAGGTGATCTTCTACCTTAGGGGGGGATTTGCGGAGAAGGGGGGCCAAACCGGTCATGGGGAGCTTATGGCAAAGTCAGCATCACTCATGGCAAAGTCAGCATCACTCCCTGACCTCTTGCGAGGGGTTGCTGGGATGAGGCGTGTAACGCCGGACCACATAATCCGCCACGATCTGCTGAAACTCGGCGGCGATGCTTTCGCCTTTCAAGGTTACTGTCTTCTCGCCATCGACATAAACCGGCGCCACTGGAATTTCACCGGTGCCGGGCAGGCTAATGCCAATATGCGCCTGCTTGCTCTCGCCAGGACCATTGACCACGCAGCCCATCACCGCCACTTTCAACGCTTCAACTCCCGGATAACGCTCGCGCCACACCGGCATCTGTTGACGGAGATAATGCTGAATGTCTTGAGCCAGGCGCTGAAAATAGTCGCTGCTCGTACGCCCGCAACCGGGACAGGCTGTTACCTGGGGCGTGAAAGAACGCAGACCCATTGCTTGCAGGATTTCCTGGGCGACGATGACCTCCTGGCGGCGGTCACCGCCCGGTTCCGGTGTCAGCGAAATGCGAATGGTGTCGCCAATGCCCTCTTGCAACAACACCGCCAGGGCAGCGGTGGAAGCCACGATGCCCTTGCTGCCCATGCCGGCTTCGGTCAGCCCAAGATGCAGCGGATAATCGCAACGCGCTGCCAGCTTGCGATAGACTGCGATCAAATCCTGCACCCCGCTCATCTTCACCGACAGGATGATCTTGTCATGCGCCAAGCCAATGTCTTCAGCCCGCCGGGCGCTTTCCAGCGCTGAAAGGATCATCGCCTCATGCATCACCTGCCCCACTGGCTCTGGCTCTGGTAATCGAGCATTGTCGTCCATCAACCGGACCGCCAATTCCTGATCCAGACTGCCCCAGTTCACCCCAATCCGCACCGGCTTATCATACCGGCAGGCGATGTCGACGATCGTGGCGAACTGTTCATCTTTCTTCCTACCGCGCCCGACATTGCCGGGATTGATGCGGTATTTGTCTAGCATCCCGGCACAAGCAGGATATTTGCTCAGCAATTTATGGCCATTGAAGTGGAAATCGCCAATGAGTGGAACGGTCACACCCTGCACCGCTAGCCGTTCACAGATGACCGGCACGGCGGCGGCGGCTTCCTCGGTGTTAACGGTGATGCGCACGAGTTCCGAACCGGCCTGGGCTAATTCGGCCACTTGGCTGGCTGTCGCCTTCGCATCAGCGGTATCGGTATTGGTCATCGACTGGACCACAATGGGCGCGTTACCACCGACCGTTACTTGACCGACGCGAACGGCAATACAGGGACGGCGCGGGAGCAGAGAAGAAGCATGAGCCATGAAGCATGTTACCTATGCAGATACGAATCGGAAAATTGACCTTACCGGCTAAAATTAACGGAGAAATTCACGGCTAATCTCGCGAAATTGATCAGTGCCGGACTGATGCAGCCACTCGAAGGCGGCCATTTCGCGGCTCACCACGCGCACCCCCTCAGCGCGCATCCGTTCCAGCGCTAGCGCCACATCACGCGGCGACCGCGATGAAACCGCGTCGGCGACCAGATAGATATCCTTGCCGGCCGCCCGCAAATCCAGCGCGGTTTGCAACACACAGACATGGGCTTCGGCGCCCATGACGATAATCTGCTGACAGCCAAGCGCATCGATGCGCCGCATGCAATCCCGCTCAGCAGCGCAGGAGAAATGTATTTTCTCCATAAATGCCTCCGCAGGCAGCAAATCACGAATTGCCGCCACTGTATGGCCCAATCCTTTCGGGTATTGTTCCGAGGCCAGCACCGGCACCTTTAGCCGCTGGGCAATCTGGATCAACCAAGCGCCATTGGCCACAATGCGATCGGCATCGTGGATAGCGGGCATCAGCCGTTCCTGGAAATCCACCGCCAGCAGGCAAGAGGTTTCAACTCTCATTAACATGAATCAACCCTCTCAGTCAGCAATCAAGGTGATCCGTTCATTGGGATTGGAGCCCGTGATCTGCCGAACCTGCAAACCCCGCCAAGCGGAGGCCAGCAAATCGATTCGGACGGGGGATAGCGGATTGTCCACGGCTAAGGTGAACAGACTCATCCGGGGTTCGCGTTTCTGCTGACTGATGCTGCCGACCCAGATCGGCAGACCGCCTTCCTGCAAGCGCTCACCGGCATCCCAAAACCGCAGCAACCAGCGAGTCTTAGGATCATCACCGTAATACACCATGGTTAATTCGTCCTCACGGCCCTTGTGAAGTTGCGGCAGCACCGGCAATTCGCGCAAGTCGGCCTGAGGACTCAACCAGAGCAGTATGCTCTTAAAACTCGCCTTCGGCGCCAATTGCCAGCCTGCTTCCCATAAACGCTGCTCCAGTTGCTCGCGTGTTCCCGCCCATTGCAAGACCAGATCCTGCCGGTGATGGCCCTGAAAATCCAGCCGCTGCTGGGGAAGTTCCCGCCAGCCTTGTTGCCACCACCGGTCCCGCGTCTGGGTATGCAGCGCGGTTTGCGGTTGATAGCGCTGCAGATCGGCTTGGTAGTCGAGACTGACGTGCAACAGATCGGTCACCAGCAGCGCAATCACACTGTAGGCTAACAATCCACGCCACTGGAGCGCCGCTTTAGGATGGCGATTGTAGGCGATGCCGAGCACCGTTACCCAGATCAATCCCAGGCACAAACCGGCTAGGGTGTCCGTCAGCCAGTGGATGCCCAAATACAGCCGGGCAAAGGCAATCGGCACAATCAGGAACGCTGCCGCCAGATAAACGAACCAGCGGCGGGCCAATGGGATTTCCCGGGCAACCAGCACCGCCAAAAAGCCGAAGACCAAGGTGCTGAATGTGGCATGGCTGGAGGGGAATGAATAACCTTGCACCCCCTGCGCCGCTTCAACCGGACTGGACACCGGTAGCAGCCCGCGGAACAGCAGGTTGGTAGCCATGCCAAAGCCTAACGCCGCCAGCCAGTGCCAAGCGGCTGAGTGGTTGCGCCGCCAAATCAGCCAACTGAATACCACCAGACTCACCGGGAGGGTCACATGGTAGTCGCCCAGTTCGGTGGTGAACACCATCAGGGCATCGGCCCAAGGCGTGCGCAACTCCTGGAAAAAGTGATAGAGACTTTGATCCAGGCCGCTCGGCAATTGCCGGCCGGCAGCGCTCAGGCTCAGGCTCAATAGGACCAGCCCTCCTAGCAGTAAGGTCGCCAGAGTCGCTAACCCGCGTAATTCACCCTCACGAGGATCAAGCAGCGAAGCGCTGATCGGGCCAATGAAACGCCGGCCTCGACTCCACACGATGAATCGTTGTAACCAATCGGTCGCGTGGGCTTGGAACAATCGCACAACGTGGGTTACCAACCAGGTGGTGAGCCACAACAGTACAGCGATGATCAAAATCAACACCACTAGCCGCCCGGCTACGCGGGAGGCGATGTCCAGCGAGGCGCCGAAGGCCATGCCAGGAATCAGATAGGCCGGCGCCCACAGAATTGCCGAGATGACATTGGCGATCATGAAGTGGCGCCACGTCATGTCCATCATCCCGGCCACGGTAGGGATCGTGCCGCGTACTGGACCGAAAAACCGGCCTAATAACACCCCCTTACCGCCGTGTTTACGGAAAAATTCCTCGCTGCGGGTGATCATTTCGGGGTGCTTGGTAAACGGCCAGATTTGCCGGATGCCTTGATGAAACACCCGGCCGATCCAGAAGCTGATGGCATCGCCGGCAATAGCGCCCCAGGTCGACCACCAATAGGCCGTCCAAAATTCCAAGTGACCAAGACCGATCAACGCCCCCAGGCTGAACATCACCAAAGCGCCGGGAATAATAACGCCGACAATGGTCAGCGATTCCGCCATGGCGGTGATAAAAATGACAGTACTCATCCAACCCGGGTGAGCGGCTACCCAAGCGAATAGTGCATTGACGAATTCGGACTGCATGGCAGGGCAGGTTCAAATTGGTAGAGAACAGGATAAGGTTGAACTGTAACCATTCACGCCCCTCGCCCGCTTGCGGGCGAGAGGCTGGAGGTGATGGCAACCGTTTCAAGGATTTACCACCTCACCCTCTCTTCCTTAGCAGGGGGCGAAGGGACTGAATGCTTACGTTGAACTCCTAAGTTAGGATTTTGCCTTAGTTATGATTATAGTATAAATAACTGTTTATTTTATATAAATAAACATTTGATTACCGATGGTTTCTTTATACGCGCCGGTCATTATCATGGCAAATTTGGACCGCCAAGCCCTGGGAAATTCTATATCGGGCCAAATTGGCCTACTTTAAAATCCAATTCTGTCGCTTTTTGGGAAAGGTTGTCAGTTAAACTGTTTTCAGAGGTCATCTGTTACAGAGAGATTGATGACAAAATGGTCCTAGCCATAGATAGTCATATATTTATATGATTTAAAATCATATACTTAAAAAATAATACTGAGGTAGCTCATAAATCAGGTACGATTTCTGCTCTTTAACAGATCAAATACGCAATAAGTCATTTTAGAATTGAACTATTTAGGATTGAGCCACTGGAGCTGGTTTTGATGAACACGCAAATCCACCGCAAACAGATTATCATTCTGGTGCTAGCCATGGCGCTGGCTGCGGTTTCCTACTGGATTCCCTTGCCGCAAAAGTCTAAGCTTTATTCATCGTCGACATTCGGTGAATCAACTAATTTATCAACGCCGGCTGAGACTATTGCCTATGTACGCGAACCAGCGACGATCTGGCGGTTTCCGGTGACCCTGCAAATACCCCAGAAAGCTCCTATTCAAGCAGCCTTAGCACCTGAGAGAAAAGAAACTCAGTTAGATCAAGCATTGCCTGCAAAACAGCTAATTAATCAGCGCGACTTTACGAACAACGGTATGACCAATCCCTCTCTGGTTCCAGTTAATGAATTGAATTATAACATGAAACACTAAATAGGTTCATTTGAACGCAGCTGTCGGAACTGTGTTCCGCTCAACCGGTTCGTTTCCACCCTGATACCGGCGCAACGCCCGAAAATCCAGCCTATTCGAGCGTGTCTCCTCTTCCTGCAACAACTCCAAAATCGCCGATACCCGCTCCTCATCATGTAACCTGAAGAACATATTTCATCTCGAAAGTCATTTGTATATCTTTTGATGCTATATCACTGATAATAACATTAGATTTTCGAGTCCGGTAAGCAGTGCGTGGTCTATGCTTACCCAATCAAAGCCATTCAAACAGGGTGTACTGAAAAGCGAGGGAAGGACGATGCATGTGCTTGTCGTCGGTGGAGCAGGCTATATCGGCTCCCACATGGTAAAGCTACTGGTTCAACGCGGGTTTGAGGTGACGGTGCTGGACAACCTATCCACCGGACATCGAGATTCCGTGCGGGAAGCGCGGTTTGTATTGGGCGATCTGTTTGAACGCGACACCCTAGAGGATCTATGCCGGAAAACCTGTTTCGACGGGGTCATGCACTTCGCTTCCTACATCCAGGTAGGCGAATCAGTACGGGAACCGGCCAAGTATTACCGCAATAATGTGTTCAAAACCCAAAATCTGCTGGACGTGATGGTGGCGCGGCGAGTGCCCTGCTTCATTTTCTCATCCACCGCAGCCATTTTCGGCGAACCGGTACGGATACCAATTGGCGAGGATCATCCCAAGCAGCCTATCAACCCCTATGGCCGTGGCAAGTGGATGGTCGAACAGATGCTGGAGGATTACGACACGGCTTATGGCCTGAAATCAATCTGTCTTCGCTACTTCAACGCTGCCGGAGCTGATCCCGAAGGTGAACTAGGCGAGCGCCATAACCCGGAAACACACCTTATTCCACTGATCTTGCAGGCCGCTAATGGCCGCCGGTCACACATCACCGTGTTTGGTAATGACTACGACACCCCGGATGGTACTTGCATCCGCGACTATATCCACGTTAATGACCTGTGCGAAGCGCACTTGCTGGCCTTGCAACGCCTGTGGGATGGCGGAGGCAGCTCCGCTTATAACCTAGGAAATGGCAACGGTTTCTCGGTCCGGGAAGTCATCGAGACCGCCCGCACCGTCACTGGGCGCGACATCCCGGTCCAATATGGCGAACGCCGGCCTGGCGATCCGGCGCGCTTGGTAGCCGATAGCCAACGGGTGCGCGTGGAACTGGGCTGGAAGCCACGCTATGCTGATCTGGCAACTATCATTGCACACGCCTGGCAGTGGGAAACGCGGAGTTAGCGCGCTGTTCATCGATGATCAACATCCGCTGCCAGAGCAAATTCCAGTCTTGGCCGCTAATGAAATCCATCTCTGGCTAGCAAACTTGCAGCCGTCACCGGAACGATTAGCGAGGCTGGCGGCGACGCTGACCGTGGATGAACGGGAACGGGCCGCACGATTTCGCTTTCCCGGACACCGGGATCGTTTCATCGCCGGGCGAGGCTTGTTGCGGGAGTTGCTGGGAGCCTATCTCAACCGGATGGCAGCGACGCTGCGTTTCAGCCAGGGTTCACGCGGTAAACCGATGCTGGCGGATGAACATAGCGAGGGCTTGCACTTCAATCTTTCCCATAGCAGCGACCGGGTGCTGTATGCGATCGCCTACCGTGAAGTCGGAGTGGATTTAGAGGCGATGGATCGCCGCCTGGATTACACGGCGGTTGCTGAACGCATCTGCACTCCACACGAATGGACCTTCTTTCAAGCATTGCCTGCAGAACAAGCCCGCGAAAGTTTTTTTGCCTGCTGGACTCGCAAGGAAGCCATTGCCAAAGCGCTGGGAGACGGATTAGCCTACGGTCTGAACAAGTTGGATGCCGGTTTCCAGGATGATGAGCGGGTGAACAGGCGGATTAGCCTGCATGATGCCGCTGGCCAGGAATGGAGTGTACAAAATCTGCCTCTGGAGCCGGGGTGGGCCGGCGCGTTAGCTGCCCCCCATACCGATTGGCATTGGCGAATGCTGACGCTGGGGAAACTTGGAATCAGTGACTGAGGTTGAGCGCCAAGAATGTAAAATCCGGGTGGGAACGGATTAAGGCGGGTTGATTAGATTTTTTACCCTTCATGCACGGCCTGGGTAATTCGAAGCGAAAGCACGTTTCGCCCGTCCTCACGGCGGTAGCTTACCTCATCTATCAAGCGTTTGATCAGCAGGATGCCCAATCCACCTGGCTGGCGCTGATCCAGTTCCAAGTTCGTATCAGGATCAGTGCGGGCCAGTGGATCGAAAGGCGGGCCGTCATCCACGATATCCACTGTCAGAGCGCCGGCCTGAACAGTTACTTGGCAGAATACGGCACCGGCGCGCGTCCGCCCTTCATAGGCATAATTGAAAACATTGACCAGCGCTTCTTCCACCGCCAGTTCCAACCGGGAAACTTGCGCTTCAGCCAACCCGGCGGTCTGAGCAATTTCGCGGATATGATCAAGGAATGCTGATAGATGATCCAGTTCAGCCGGCAAACACAGACGAGTGATTTTTGTGTTGGAATTTTCAGACATCATGGCGTTGGCGACCTCACCGTTGATTCAGCAGCAGCACCCGGATGCGCCACTGCCAGCAAAGTCAGATCGTCGCTTTGTTCGGCCAAACCGGCATGCGCAGTTACCGCAGCCATGACCTTCTCGATCAACTGATGCGGGCTGGCAATCTCAGGTTCACGACTGACTTCCAGCAACCGCCGGGAATCGAAGCATTCACCAGCGGCATTCATCGCTTCAGTAACCCCATCGGTGTACAGCAGCAGAATATCTCCCGGCGCCAAACGCAGCGCTACTGGAGCGTAAGTCCAGTCCGGCTCGACACCCAGCACCAACTCGGCTGCAATATCCATGAATTCAGCGCTGCCATCGGCATGGCGGATCAACGGTGGATTGTGTCCGGCGTTACCGAAAGCCAAATCCCCTGTTTCCGGATGCAACGCCGCAGCGAAAAAAGTCACGAACAATAACCGTTCGTTCAGGACACACAACTCGCGATTGACCTGCTCCAATACACCGGCGGGATCGGGGGTCGTTGCAGCCATTGCCTTCACCAGCGTCGTGGTGACTGCCATCATCAGTGCTGCTGGAACACTCTTACCCGCCACGTCGCCAATGCCTAGAAACAGCCGCCCATCCGCCAGCCAGAAGCATTGAAACAAGTCACCACCCACTTCGCGAGCGGGTTGAAACCACGTCGCGACCTCCAAGCCGCCTTGAGCGGCCAACGCAGCCGGATTGCGTGGCAGAAAGCTGTCCTGTATGCCACGGGCAATTTTCAGTTCGTTGTCAATCCGCGCCTGCGTCGCTCGGGCTTCAGCAAGAATGTCCAATTGCTGACGCAGCGCCTGACGCATTTCCAAAAAGGACTGGGTCAGCACACCGACTTCGTCGAAGGTGCGAGGTGTGGGAATTGCGACGTCCAGATCGCCACCGGCAATTGCCACGCTTTTTTCCGTTAGCACCAGCAAGGGCCGGGTAAACCGGCGCACAATCAGTATGACCAGCGCCAGCAACAGCAGCAACCCAATACCGCCAATGAGATAGACCTCACCGGCGAGCGTTTCCAAATTCGCGAATAGCTCCTCTTCACCAAATACGACGCCAATCGACCAGTCAGTTCCAGGCAAAGGGGTAAAGTAAATGCGGGCTGGCTTGTGCAAGTAGGGACTCCACAGCGCTGCAAAGCCAGTTTCACCCCGGATCATCCGCTGGCCGATATCCAACAAGTTTGGATTCTTCTGAAAGCGCGCCACATCAAAAATGGTTTCGGACAGAACCCGCTGTGGATCCAGGTGAGCCAGATACCGGCCATCACCGGATAGGATAAACACATACCCCGTTTGGAAAACCCGCAACCGTTCGATGGCACTCGTCAAACTGTTTAAAGGAAGTTCCGCGCTCACCGTACCGGCGGCCACCTGAACCCCATTTTCCATACTATAAACGGGTAATGTATAGGCTGAGACCGCGTTACCCGCATTAGGACTTAGGAAAGGTTCGCTCCAGATCCCCTGCTTTAACGGTTTCGAGAAAGCGCCTTGAATCATCGGTTCCGGATTCGCTGAAACCCCGGTCAGATTACAATCCACTTTAGAATGACTGTAGCGACAGTTCAGCATTTGTGCCTGGGATTGCAAAGGAGTGGCTCTACTCCTGGAATCCAATACTATCGTTACCACATTGCAATAGGAGCTATCCATAATGGCGTCTGTAGCCACTGCGCGTAATGCTTCAATATCCGCTCCCTGTTCAAGGGATTGCGTCAGTTTGGAGGCAACTTCCATGACATCGGCCAAAATACCTTGCACGTTGCCAATGATCGCGCCACTTAAACCAGCGATAACCGCGTTAACACTGTCCAGCATATGCTGATGGGACTTCTGGTAGTCATAATAGAATGCTGTGATAAACACCAGCGCCACAGCACCCACCAGCGTTAACGATAATCGGGTAGCCAACCCCAGGCGAACGCGCACTGGTGAATAAGCTGACACTCCAGCAGGGGTGTTGCCAACTGATCTTTGTTTAGACTCGATTGACATTTGCTTATCCGCTCATTATTTCTGCGTGCATTATCCTGGCAAATGCTTATTACTTGATGCTTATTACCATAGGACAATTTCATTCTTTCCTTACGAACATAGGCTAGACTTTTTACCGATCGATAGCGGCCTCTTTCCAGACGAATTACCACTCCAACATCGCCTATGGAGTACCATTATCCTGACTGCCGGACCTTTCCCTGCCGCCGGCTGGCTGGCCCATCTAACCTTGGGTTTTCAGCATGACGGTTCACGCACTATTCTAGGGCAATGC
>ERZ761603.2427-NODE-2427-length-12810-cov-15.508742_pt1 | contig 12810 bp, 8 predicted proteins | sample MGYA00511879_ERZ761603 | MGnify/ENA primary metagenome ERZ761603 (study PRJEB28899, sample SAMN02850040) | bioreactor sludge metagenome | biome: EBPR Sludge; feature: EBPR Bioreactor; material: flocular biomat | place: Australia: Thorneside Wastwater Treatment... | reverse complement strand
CCACCGAGATCTACCCTCTTTCCCTACACGATGCTCTTCCGATCTGCCGCGTCCACCGCGCCCTCGGCCTTGGCCGCCGCGGCGCGCACGCTCGTGACCGTCTCGCGGGCATCGGTGAGGAGCGCATCGGCTTTCGCCACCGCGTCCTTGACCTGCCGGCGAAGGGCGGCATCACTCAACCATTCATCGGCGGATGCCAGGGTGCGGTCCAGCCGCTCGATGGCGCTGCGTACGTTGGCCGTTTTTCCCGCGGCCACATCCGCGACCGTCCGCGGCTCGAGCGCATCATTCAGACGCTCGCCCACCGTGGTGTAGACCTCGGCGAGGCGGTCGATTTTTTCCGCCGTCGCGGTCAGCCTGCCCAGCGGTCCCTCGGTCGAGTCGGCCAGCCGTTGAAGGAGCGTCGTTGGATTGCCCGCATCAAAGATCTCGCCGGGGCGGATCACGTCCTTGGCCTCCGCCTGCGTCAACGTCCTGGGAACGGCAAAGTCCAGACTCGCATCGCCGATCAGCCCCTTCTCGATGCCCACGATGCTCGACCGCGGAATCTGCACCGACGTCTTGACTTTGATCTCCAGCAGCACCCCCCCCGTGGTGGCGGGCAGAATCTCGGCGCTGGTCACCTGCCCGATCGAGACACCGCTCATGGTGACACGGCTGGCCTGGGCGAGGCCGCCGGCGTTCTGCACCTTGACTTTGAAGGAGTAATGGCGGTCGAAGGACATCTCGCCGAAGAAGATCAGCCCGGCCAGCAGCCCGCTCACGCCGAGGATGGCGGTGGCGCCGACGAGAAAATCTCGGATGATGGGTCTCACGCTTGTGCCTCCTGTCGTGCCGCGGCGGCCCGTGTCTCTTCGGCCAGTCTCCGCTCATCGGCATCGTCATCGCGCACGTACCGGCCCGCCAAGAAGTTCTGCACCCGCCGATCCTCGTGCCGGGCCACCTGCGCGTAGGTCCCGTCGGCCACGATCCGGCCCTCGAGCATCACCACCACACGGTCGGCCACTTTCTGCGCCGAGACCAGGTCGTGGGTTACCACCACGTTGGTCACGCCCAGCGTGCGGTTCAGCCTCAGGATGAGTTCGTTGATCCCATCGGCGCGGATGGGGTCCAGACCCGTCGTCGGTTCGTCGTAGAGCACCACGCGGGGCCGAAGGACGATGGCCCGCGCGAGCGCGATCCGCTTGCGCTGACCCCCAGAGAGTTCACTGGGCAGTTTCTTCTCCGCCCCCGCCAGGTCCACTCGCGAGAGCGCCTCGGCGATCTTGACCGCACGCTGCGCCCGTGTCATCGATGTGTGTTCGATCAGCGGGAACTCGATGTTCTCCGCCACCGTCATCGAGTCGAAGAGCGCCGACATCTGGAACAGCAGCCCGATCTGGAGCCGGACCGGCGCCAGGTCGTTCTCATCCAGCTGGTCGATCCGCCGACCGTCAAAGTAAATCTCCCCGGCGTCCGGCTTCAGAAGACCCACCATGTGCTTGAGCGTCACCGACTTGCCGCACCCGCTGGGGCCCATGATCACCGTCGTCTTGGCTTCCGGGATGTCCAACGAAAAATCGTCCAGCACCTTCAGCCCGCCGAACGACTTGCGCAACCCCACCATTCGAAGGAGCGCCCCGGAACGATCCGGACCGGAGTTTGTTTCGTTGATGCTTCCCATGTCCGCGGCACGCCGCGCGGCCCCGCACAAACCGCGCCCGACCCTCGGGCACGGCGTGGGGCACCCCTCGGAGCCGATCCGTACGATAGGTTCGTGAAGACTAACCAGGAATCGGGCTTCGGCCATGTTCATCGGGAACTCCTGGTCAAGGGCGTGAAGTTCGACTACGAGCGCCTGACGTTCACGGCCTCCGACGGGCGAACGACAGCCCGCGAATGCGTCCGGCACCCCGGCGCTGTCATTCTCCTGCCCGTGCTCGACACGCCCGAAGGCGCCCGCATCATCCTGATCCGTAACTGGCGACTCTCTCTCGAACACTGTCTGTTTGAACTGCCCGCCGGCACCCTCGCCAAGGGCGAAGACCCCGCCGCGTGCGCTTCTCGCGAACTCGAGGAGGAGACCGGCTACCGGGCGGCGAACCTGCGCCCGCTCTGCCGGTTCCACACATCACCGGGGCTGAGCGATGAACTGATGCACGCCTTTGTCGCGGACGATCTCCGACACGTGGGCCAGCGCCTGGAGGCCGATGAACGCATCACGGTCCACCCCACGCCCATTCCGGAGTGCCTGCGCATGGTGCGGAGCGGTGAGATCACCGACGCGAAAACAATGCTGACGATCCTCTGGGCGTGGCAGGCAGGGATCATCACTCCGCCGTGTCCATGAGAACCCATCACCCGACCGGCGGCATGGCCCTCCCGCCCTCTGCACGGCACACCGAACCACCTACCATCGAGCACACGCGAGCGAATGAATGACTCGTTCGGGACGCGCCACAAACACCCATGGGACTCTACGACCGGGAATACGCGAGTGATCGAGGAGTGCGCGGCGGCTTGCCGCGCCTCAATGCTCTGTCGGCGACTACCTGGCTCATCATCGCGAACGTCGCCGTCCATGTGATCCGCGGGTTCGCGCTCCCCAACTACCCGAAGGATGCTCTCTTCAACTTCGGCTACTTCTCGACCAAGAAGGTCATCTACAGCGGGCCGGGCAGCCTGGAGTTCTGGCGGTTCCTCACCTTTCAGTTTCTGCACGCGCCCGGGATCATGCACCTGGGCTTCAATATGCTCGGGCTGTACGTCTTCGGCTCGCTGGTCGAGGCTCAACTGGGCCGCAAGCGGTACATCGCCTTCTATCTGACCTGCGGCATCTTCGGCGGTTTGCTCTACCTCATCCTCAACGCCGCGGGGTGGTACTTCAAGGTTCAGGTGCCGGGGCTGCTCTTTTCAGATCCATCGATGCCGTTGGTGGGTGCCTCCGCCGGGGTCTTCGGCGTCATCATGGCCTGCGCGTACATCGCGCCCGATGCCATTCTTGACCTGGTCTTCCCGCCGGTGTCGCTGCGGATGAAGGTGCTCGCGTACGGGTACGTCGCGCTGGCGCTGCTCAACCTGCTCTGGGGCGGCAACAACGCCGGAGGCGATGCGGCCCATGTCGGGGGCGCGATCGCCGGGTTCTTCTTCATCCGAAACGCCCACCTGCTGCGTGATTTCTTCGATATCCTGGGCGACTCTCGGAAGGCCGCGCCCAAAGGCCGCAAAGGTCCCAAACTGCGGCTTGTGGGCACGGAGCGCGACCCGCCCGGCCCCGATGAGGAAGAACTCAACCGGGTCCTCGACAAGATCCGCACCCTCGGCGCCGAGAGCCTCACCCCCACCGAGAGGGAGACCCTGCGTCTGGCCACGCAGGCCAAGCGCGCCCGAGACGGAGCCTCTTCCCCGTGAGTCCGCTGCGTTTCGAGATCACCGCGCGTTCGGCCCGCACGCGCGCCCGTCGCGGCGTGGCCACGACGCTCCACGGCTCGTTCGACACCCCCGCCTTCATGCCCGTGGGCACGCGCGCGAGCATCAAGGGCATCCTGCCCGCGCTGGTGGCGCAGACCGGAGCACAGATCGTCCTCAACAACACCTACCACCTGATGCTCCGGCCCGGGAGCGAACTCATCCGGCGGCAAGGAGGGGTGCACCGCTTCATGAACTGGAACGGCCCCATCCTGACCGACTCCGGCGGCTACCAGGCCTACAGCCTCGCCGCCACCAATACCGTCAACGACCGGGGCGTCACCTTCAAGTCCATCGTCGATGGGGCGATGGTCGAACTCACGCCCGAGCGGGCCATGGAGATTCAGAATCAACTCGGCCCCGACATCATGATGGCCCTTGACGACTGCCCGCCTTCGATCAACCCCGCCGCGGCGGGTGACAAGGCGCAGATCGGACGACTCACCGCGGTCGCGGCCCGCGATACCCGTCCCGCGAGCACGTACGACCAGACCGCCCGCCTCGATCTCGCCAACGAGCGCACAGTCCGCTGGCTCGAACGCTGCAAAGCCGCCCACGCCCGTCCCGATGAACAGGCCCTGTTCGGGATCGTGCAAGGAGGCACCGACCCCGCCCGACGCTCGTGGTGCGCCCAGCGCGTCTGCGCCATCGACCTGCCCGGTTACGCCATCGGCGGGGTCGCCGTCGGCGAGGCTCCGGAAGACATCGCCGCGATCGTGCAACACACCGCCCCCCTGCTCCCGGATGAGAAACCTCGTTACCTCATGGGCGTCGGCTACGAACGCGATCTCCTCGCCGCCGTGCTGGCCGGAGTGGACATGTTCGACTGCGTGCTCCCCACGCGAAACGGCCGCAACGCCAACGCCTTCACAGCCGCCGGCCAGGTCCGCCTCCGCAACGCCCAGTTCGCCGAGGATTCCCGCCCGATCGAAGACGGCTGCGACTGCCACGCCTGCAGCCCAGCACGCTTCGGATGGACCACGCCAGACAATCGCCCCTTTACGAGAGCCTATCTTCGGCATCTGTTCATGGTTGGGGAAATGCTCGGGCCGATCCTCGTGACCCTGCATAACCTTCGGTACTTCCAACGATTCCTCTCCGATGTTCGGGATCGGATCGTGGATGACGATTGGCCCGGGCTTGTCGCCCGCTGGCCGATCGCGGCTTCGGGCCTTTCGCCCAAAGCCTTGCAGACCCCGCTGTAGATTTGCCAGGGGGAACCCGCCGCGGCGGCGCCGCCGCTCATTCTCCCGATATCGCCCAGTCGCCCTCCCTAAACACCACCACAAGCCTTGCCCCGGTGGTGATCGCACCTGAACGAAAGTGATCGAACCGAATGACCACCAGCACCAGTACCTGGACAATGAATCTGATTCTCGCGCAGTCCACGCCCGAAGTCTCGGCCGTACCGGCGCAACCCCGGCCCGTCGGGATGCCGGGCACGACCAGCCAGCCCGCGACCGCTCCCGGGGGTGCGACGCCGGCGGGCGCCCAGCAGGGGGCTCCGAGCAGCATGATGCTCTGGCTGATCCTCCTGATGTTCGGCGTCATGATCATCCCGGCCATGCTCAGCGGTCGCCGCGAGAAAAAGCGCCGTGCGGAACTGATGGCCTCGCTCAAGAAGAACGACAAGGTCCAGACGCTCGGCGGCATCATCGGCACCATCTCTGAACTGACCGAGCAGGAAGTGGTGCTCAAGGTCGAGGATGGGCGTATCCGCTTCGCCCGCAGCGCCATCCAGGGCGTCATCCAGAGCACGAACTCGCCCGTCAACTCCTTCGCGGAACCCAAGGACGCCAAGACCGTCTCGGTCTGACCGCATCCACGAAGAGACCCGCCCACATCCCGCCCTTTCACGACGCTTCCTCCACACATCCCGCCATGCGAACCATCTACCGCAACCTGATTTTCACGCTGTTCGCGCTCGCGATCAGCACCTGGGCGATCATCCCGCCGGAGAAGAAACTCCGATTGGGCAAGGACCTCCGGGGCGGCGTCAGCCTTGTCTATTCCGTCCAGACACGAGATACCGCCGGGCAGGATCCCAAGACCCTGATCGATGAGACCATCTCCGTTCTCAAGGACCGGGTCGATCCCGACGGCCTCTTTGAAATCTCCATGGTCGCGCAGGGCACCGACCGCATCGAGATCACCATGCCCCTGCCCAGCGACCGCGTCAAGGCGCTGAGCAAAGCCTACCGCGATGAACTCGAAGCCCTCGGCGCGGCCTCTCTCAACCGTCCCCGCCTCGAGCGAACATTGCGGCTCCCGCCCTCCGAACGCGCCCCGGCCCTGGAGAGACTCTCCAATAAGAACTCCAAACGCCTCGAACTCCTCAACGCCGCCGCGGCCGCCTTCGACGCCGCCGCCGCGACGCGCGACGCCTTCATTGCCGAAACCGACCCCGCAAGAAAAGACACCCTCGCCGCCGAGGCCGCCGGCGCGGAACTCGCCCTCGATGATGCCCTCGCCAAGGCCCTCGCCACCGCGCTCTCATCGGATGACTTGCACCGTGTCCTGACCCTCTCGACCAAGCCGCGCTCCTTCTCCGACCGCGAAGGCAAAACCCAGACCCTCCCCAGCCCTCGCGAAGAAGCCGAACGCAAACTCCGCGAGGCCCACCCCGACGCCGCCGCCGACATCGACCGTGTCATCGCCACTTTCAACGCCTACGCCGCAGAACGCAAGAGCCTCGATGATCCCGAGGATCTCAAGCGGCTCCTGCGCAGCGCCGGCGTCCTGTCCTTCCGAATCTCCGTCAAGCCAGGCGCGCACCCCGACGAAACCAACCTCCGCCAGCGCTTCCGCGAACTCGGCCCCCGCAACGCCAACGCCGACGATGCCCGCTGGTACCGCATCAACCGCATCGACGGCATGATCCACTCCCGCGAGGACGCCCTGCGCCTCGCGTCGGACGACTCCTTCGCCGCTGATTACTTCCGCGGCATGGGCTACGTGGTCGAGGCCCGAGGCGGGGATTACTACATGCTCGCGTGGGACACCCCCGGCAACAGGCTGACGAAGGGCGATCACGCCGATCAGCCCTGGGCCGTCGCCGCCGCCTACCAGAGCCGGGATGAACTCGGCAAGCCCTGCATCGCCTTCGCGATGGACGCCGTGGGCACCAAGTACCTCGGCCAACTCACCGCCGTCAACGTCGGCAACCAGATGGCCGTCCTCCTCGATGACGAGGTCTACACCGCGCCCACCCTTCGTTCCGCGATCAGCAGCAACGGCCAGATCACCGGCGATTTCAGCCAGGAAGAGATCAACTATGTTGTCCGAGTCCTGTCGGGCGGTACCCTGCAACAGGCCCTCTCACCCGATCCCATCAGCCAGAACTCCATCGCCCCGGCCCTGGGCTTCGACAATCTCCGCATGGGCCTGATGTCGGGCGTCTACTCCGTCATCCTTGTGGCGGTCTTCATGGTGGTCTATTACTTCCGGTTCGGCCTTGTCGCCGTGCTGGCCACCATGGTCAACGCGCTGCTGATCATGGGGGCCATGTCCCTCTCCAAGGCCGCCTTCACGATGCCCGGCATCGCCGGCATGATCCTCACCTTCGGCATGGCCGTGGACAGCAACGTCCTGATCTACGAACGCATCCGGGAGGAGCTCAACCGCGGCGCCGACCTCAAGACGGCCGTGCGGCTCGGCTTCGAGCGTGCCCTCTCCAGCATTGTCGACGGGAACATCACCAACCTGATTGTCTGCGTCGTCCTGTACTACACAGGCACGCCCGAGGTCCGCGGCTTCGCCATCACGATGGGCATCGGCGTTGTCTCCACGCTCTTCGCGGCGCTGGTCTTCAGCCGGATGGTCTTCGACATCGCCGTCAACTTCGGCTGGCGCAAAGCGTCGATGCTCCCCATGGCCTGGCCGGGCCTCCAGAAGTTCCTCACGCCCAACATCAACTGGCTCCGCCTGCGCTACATCTTCTACACGATCTCCGCCGTCTATGTCGGCCTGGGATTCGCCATGATCTGGTACCAAGGCTCGAAGATGCTCGATACCGAGTTCCTCGGGGGCACCAAACTCACCATCCAACTGCGCGAGGGGCCCGATGGCAAGCCCCTGACGCTGACCCGCGACCAAGTGCAACAGCGTGCCCAGGCCGCCGCGAGCGATACGGACCCGGCGCTGCGCCCGCTCCTCAACGCGGAGGTCATTCCCATCAACCCCAGGGAGGATGGCGTCACCAGCGACCGATTCGAGATCAAGGTGGGTGCCGCGGAGGCCGGGACCGATCCCGACGCGATCCCCGATGCGATCGTCGCCGTCTTCGCCGACACGCTGGAGATCAAGCCCCCGCTGGCCTTTACCGGCTCCGAGCTTACCGACACGCTCGCCCCTGTGTACCCGATCGAAAAAGCCACCCTCGGCGAAAACGTTGACACGCACGCCTCCAGGCGTGATGACGTGCAATCGTTCCTCGGCGGGGCCGCCATCATCATCGACAACATCGACCCCCCCACGCCTCTCAAGAGCATCGCAGAACGCATGCGTACGGCGCGCCAATCCGCGGAGTTCTCCGGGACCATCGCGCGTGAGGTGGGCTTCATCATCCTGGAAGGTGATGAAAACGCTGTGGAGAGTCTGGCCGTTCTTGTACGCGACGACAACGCCAGTTATCTCCGCGACGAGGCCGCGTGGAGCCAGAACGTCCGCGCCAAGGAATGGGCCCTGACCGTCAAGGCCCTCACCGGAAAGACATCCCTCGCGGGCGTCAACGCCTTCAGCCCCGCCATCGCCAGTTCTTTCCGCGCCGACGCCATCACCGCCTCGGTCCTGTCCTTTTTCCTCATCGGCATCTATATCTGGGTCCGCTTCAAGACCCTCAACTACGCCCTCGCGGCCGTGGTCGCGCTGGTGCACGACGTGCTCACCGTGATCGGCCTGCTGGCGTTCTGCGAAATTCTGTACGAGACCCCCGCGACCGCCGGGTTCGCCAGGTCGATCGGGCTGCTTCCATTCAAAATCGACCTCAACACCGTCGCCGCTCTCCTCACCATCGCGGGGTACTCTCTCAACGACACGGTCGTCATCATGGACCGCATCCGCGAGAACCGCGGCAAACTGCTCTACGCCACCAGTTCCATCATCAACACCTCGATCAACCAGACCTTCAGCCGCACGATCATCACCGGCGGCACCACACTGGGGTCGTGCCTGATTCTCTACTTCATCGGGGGCGAGGGGATGCGTTCATTCGCTTTCTCGCTGGCAACCGGCCTGATCGTCGGCACCTACTCCTCCGTCGCGATCGCCGCCCCGATCGTCTACAACACCTCGATCAACCAGACCTTCAGCCGCACGATCATCACCGGCGGCACCACACTGGGGTCGTGCCTGATTCTCTACTTCATCGGGGGCGAGGGGATGCGTTCATTCGCTTTCTCGCTGGCAACCGGCCTGATCGTCGGCACCTACTCCTCCGTCGCGATCGCCGCCCCGATCGTCTGGTCCCGCAAGCACGAGGACCAGCCCGAACTCTCCATCCAGCCTGTCACGCTCTGACCGACCGGCTACAGTGCCACGCATGGCCGGGCCGGAGGGTGATTCTCGCGTGTGCGTCGTGGGGTCCGTGAACATGGACCTCGTCGTTCGCGCAGCGCGCTTGCCCGCCCCGGGAGAAACTGTCTCGGGCGGTGCGTACCGCACCTACCCAGGCGGCAAGGGTGCCAACCAGGCCGTCGCTTCCGCGCGAATGGGGGCGCACACCTCGTTCGTCGCCTGTATCGGAGACGACCCGCACGGCGTCAAAGTCAAGGCCGCCCTCGAATCCGAGAGCCTCGACCTGTCGCGCCTGATGGTCCGCCCCGGCGAGGCCACCGGGCTGGGCCTCATCACCGTTTCCGAGGGCGGCGAGAACATGATCGTCGTCTCCCCCGGCGCCAACGCGACCATGACCGAAGCCGATCTCACGGGCGCGCAAGACGCTGTCATCACCTCCCACGTCCTGCTGCTTCAACTCGAAATTCCCGGCCCCGTCATCATCGCCGCGGCGAAACTCGCCCGCGCCGCCGGCGTCGCGGTGATACTCAACGCCGCCCCCGCGCGACCTCTTTCCCAGGAGTTGCTCCGCAACGTCGATGTCCTGGTCGTCAACCGCGTCGAGGCCACGACGCTGCTGGGCATCGAGCCGAACACGGACCCGGGCCGTCTCACGCTGCGCCTTCCCGAACTGGGGCCGCCCGCCATCCTCCTGACCCTCGGTTCGCAAGGGTCCATCCTGTCGTACCGGGGCCGCCCCAAGCGCGTCCCGACGCCCGCGGTCAAGGCCGTCGACGCCGTCGCCGCCGGAGACGCCTTCTGCGGCGCGCTCGCCGCCAACTGGCGTGATGTCGCCGCGGCCGCCAAGGCCCGCGGCCCCGATGAGTTCAAACTTGTCGAGCGGGCTGTCCTCCTTGCCTCCGCCGCCGGCGCGCTCGCCACCACCAAACCGGGCGCGATCCCCAGCCTTCCAAGGCGCGATGAGGTGGAGCGAGCCGCCGCGGACCTGCGCATCGGGACCTGAGGCCGCGCGGTCTTACAGTTCCGGCGTTGTCATTCCGCATCGACCATCCCGTTTTTCTGTGGCTTCTGCTGCTGATCATCCCCACGGTCTGGATCGGGGCGAGGTCGTTCCGTTCGATGGCCCCGTCGCGGCGATGGGTATCGATCTGTGTTCGCGCGGTGTTGCTCGCGGTTCTCGCCGCGATGCTCGCCCGCGTGAGCCTCGTGCGCAGGACCGAAGCGCTCGCCGTGATCGCGCTCGTGGATGTCTCCGGCTCCACCCGCCGCTTCTATGACGGGGGCAACGACGCCGTCCTGGCCCGCACCCGCTCCGTGCTCGCCTCCATCGAATCAGAACGCGGGCCGGACGACCTCCTCGGCGTCATCGCGTTCGGATCGCGGGCCATCGCGGTCGCCACGCCCACCATCGGGCCGGTTTCCGAGCGTTCGCTCGATCTCCCGCTGTCAACCGGGACCAACATCGCCGATGCGATCCGCCTCGGTCGCTCTCTCATCCCTCCCGATGCCGCCGGCAGGCTGCTCCTTCTCAGCGATGGTCATCAAACCGCCGGTGACGCGGTCGCCGCGGCCGGTACGGGAGGCGGCACGTCTGTCGATATCTTGCCCCTCCTGTATTCTCTCGACCGCGAGGTCATACTGGAGCGCGTCGATGCCCCCCCATCCGCCGCGGCCGGTGCGGTCGTATCGGTGCGGGTCCTGCTCTCTTCCGCGGGTGATTCCACGGGCACGCTGCGCCTTACAGCCAACGACATCGAGGTGGATCTCAACGGCGATGCTCCCGGTGCGGGCCGCCGGATCGAACTTCGCCCGGGGCGCACCATCGAGCAGATGCAGGTGCGGCTCGATGACAGACGGGTCCATCGTTTCCGCGCTGTCTTCGAGCCGGACCCCGAACCGGGTGATGTCCCGCGATTCTCCGGCGACACGATCGCCGAGAACAACAGCGGCGAGGCCTTCACGCTCACCCCCGGCCGAGGAACAATCCTGCTCGCCGACGGCGTCAGCCGCGAGAACGATGATTCCGGCCGCACGGTCGCCGAGGCGCTCACGGCCAGCGGATTCACCGTCCTGACTATCCCGCCCGATGGTCTGCCCGGCGATGTGCTCCGTCTGCAGGAGCACGACCTGGTGATCCTGGAGGATGTCCCCGCGGAGGTCGTGCCGGAGGCCACGCAGCGAGCCCTCGCCGCCTACGTGCAGGATCTGGGCGGCGGGCTGCTCTTCATCGGCGGCCCGAACTCCTTCGGCGCCGGCGGTTGGAAGGGCAGCGTGCTCGAACCCATCATGCCCGTTCGGCTCGACCTGCCCGAACGGCTCATCACCCCCGAGGCCGCCATCATCTTCGTTCTCGACAACTCGGGAAGCATGTGGCGGAGCGTGCTGGGTTCGGACAAGACGCAGCAGGAGATCGCCAACGACGCCGCCGCGCTCGCCGTGCGCTCCCTCGATGCACGCGACCTCGTCGGGATCATCACGTTCAACAGCGAGCCGGAGGAACTGATCCCCCTCGCTCCGAACTCCAAGCCCGGTGAGAGCGCCGCTCTCATCCGGGGCATCCTCTCGGGCGGGGGAACCAACGCACCGCCGGCGTTGCGGCTTGCGCGCGATCGACTCTCCAAGTCCGCCGCGAAGGTCCGACATATCGTGTTCCTCTCCGACGGCAAGTCCCGCGGCACCGACCAACTCGTGCCCCTGGCCCGCGAGATGGCGGACGAGGGAATCAAACTCACCGCCATCGCCGTGGGTGATGATGCGGACCTTGTGACGCTGCGACGCATGGCCGAGCAGGGCGGCGGAGCGTACCACCACGCGCTCAACCCGAACACGTTGCCGCAACTCTTCCTCAAGGCCGTGCGCATCGTGCGCACCCCCCTCATCCGCGAGGAGCCGTTCGAGCCTGTCATCCTCGGCGGCGGGTCGCCCATCACCGTGGGCCTCCCCCCGCCGCCGCCGCTCGGCGGGCTTGCGCTGACTCAGCCCCGAGCCGAACCGACCGTTGTCAACGCCATCACAACACCTCGCGGAGAGCCGGTCCTGGCGCATTGGCAGGTCGGCCTGGGCCAGAGCGTCGCCTTCACCAGCGACGCCTCGCGCTGGGCCGAGGCTTGGTTGCCCTGGGAGGGATATCAGCAGTTCTGGTCACAGGTCGCCCGCACCGCCTCGCGCTCCGCCACGGCGGGGCAAGGACTTACGGCATCGGCGTTTACCGAACCCGGGGTCGTGCGTCTGCGACTCGACGCGGCGGACTCGGACGGGAGACCACGCGACGGCCTCTCCGTGCCCGCCACCGTGTATACACCCTCGGGGAGCGCCAGGGAAGTCAACCTCACTCAGATCGGCCCGGGCATCTATGAAACCTCGATCCCCACCGACGAAGTCGGCAGTTTCGTCGCCGTGATGAAACCAGCATCGTCGGAGACTCGCCTCCCGCCCGTGATCGCCGGGGCCACGCTCCTGGATGGACCGGAGTTCCGCGCGATGTCGTCCGATCTCTCGCTGCTGCGTGAGATTTCGCGCCGCTCGGGCGGGCGTGAACTCAGCCCCGAGGCCGCCACTTCGCGCACCCTCTTTGACCGCGGCGGGATCCCGCCGCGCGAGGCCGTGCTGCCCCTCTGGCCCATCCTGCTCTGGTGGACCCTCGGGCTTGTCCTGCTCGACATCGCCACACGACGCATCGCGTGGGATCGCTGGTTCAGCCGCCGATTCATCGGTGACATCGCCGAACACGCCGCCGCGGCGGCCAGGGAGAAAACCGATGCGGCCACGCGCACCCTCGCGGGACTCCGCGCCCGGGCCGCCGATCCCGCTCCGGATGGCCCTTCGCTCGCGCTGGGCGAGCGAGAAGCC
>ERZ761603.2423-NODE-2423-length-12829-cov-40.239236_pt1 | contig 12829 bp, 10 predicted proteins | sample MGYA00511879_ERZ761603 | MGnify/ENA primary metagenome ERZ761603 (study PRJEB28899, sample SAMN02850040) | bioreactor sludge metagenome | biome: EBPR Sludge; feature: EBPR Bioreactor; material: flocular biomat | place: Australia: Thorneside Wastwater Treatment... | reverse complement strand
AGATTACAAGGTGACTGGAGTTCAGACGTGTGCTCTTCCGATCTCTTCGGTCGGTCGGCCGCCGCCGCGGCGTGGGGCGATGATCTGCCCATCGGGGGCGACCTGGTATCCCGCGCTGGCCAGTTCGGCCGAATCCCACGGGCGCGTCACGATCTCGGCGGCCGCGGGTTCGCGCGTCAGCACGGTGGCGCCAAGGTCCAGACCCGCCAGAATCTCGGCGCGGGTATCGCTCTGCCGGCCGAGCGCCACGGGGCGGCGCTGCACCTTCCCGCCCGACGACGGGACGTACACGAACCGCACCGGCCCGTCGGCGAAGACGGCCTGAACGGGGATATGCACCGCATCCTGCACCTTGTCGAGCAGCAGCCGCGCTTCGCACCGCATCGAGGGCTTGAGCCCCTCGGGCGGAGCGCCCACCAGCGCGATGCGGACGGTGTATTCCTTGTTGTTCGGGTCGCGCCAGTTGCTCTGCTCGGCGAGCACGCCGATCCCATCCACCACGCCCTCGAACAACGACTCGCCCGCCGCGTAAACCCGGACGCGGGCCGCCTGGCCTTTGCGGATCCGGTCCACCATCGCCTCGGGCACGCGCACGGCGGCCACCATCTCGGACGTGTCGGGCAGAACCATCATCAGTTCGTTCGGAGACACGTTGCGACCGATCGCCATCGGGCTGTCGTTGCCGCCCCAGTTGTTCCGGCTCATGCTCGACGCGTGCACCACCAGCCCCGCGGAGGGCGCGACCATCCGCGTGTTGGCCAGAAGCCCGCGGAACTTGGCGACCTTCTCCTCCGCCATCGACAGCAGCCGCTTCTGCGTTGTGACCTCCGCCTCCTTGGATTCAAGCTGGATGCGGTTGTTCAGTTCGACCTGGCGCAGGTCGGCCTGTGCCTCCTGCAGGTCAGACTCGAACTTCTTGTCCTGCTTGCGGAAGTCGTAGTTCTCGAAGACCTCGGTATCGAGCTGCGCGGTGATCCAGGCCGACTGCGCCTCGATGTACGCGACGTGATCCCGCTCGAACTCGTCCTTGCTCAGAAAGCCCCGTTCGAGGAGTCCGTAGCTGCGCAGGAGCTTCTCCGCGAGCCGATCGACCTCCAGCCCGCTCCGGCTGAGCGAAAGCGCAAGCTCCTGGCGCATCGTCTTGGCGTCGCCTTCGAGCCACTTGAGGCGTTCGAGCTCCGCCAGTTCGATCTTGAGCTGCGCCTGCCGGCGACGCTGTTCGTTCTCGTTGATCTGAATGTCGCGGGCGTGCTCGGCCGACTGCAGCTTCAGGCGAACGTTCTCGTATTCGAGCTCGGCCTGGTCGAGCTGGTTCTTGATCTGGTCGCTGTTCAGTCGAACCAGCAGATCCCCGGGAACGACCCGTGTTCCCTCGGGGATGATCTCGGCGATCTGCGTCGACGATTCCAAGCGGCTGCGGATCTCGATCTGGTTCTTCGCCTCCAGCTCGCCCGTGGCCGTGGTCAGCACCTCAAAGTCGCCCCGCTCCGCCTGGGCCAGCCCAGCGCCGACCAGATTGACCGACTCGGTCCCGCGCGAAGAGACAGCCCACAGCCCCACGGCCGTCAGCCCGACCGCCAGCCCGCAGACCAGCAGGACATTGACCAGCGTGCCGCCCCGCCGCGGGCGACTTGATGACTGAGAAGTCCACATGTATGTCTCCGGAGTTCGTCCCAAGCAAGGCTATACCGCCAGCCCCGCTCCGTGGTTCGTGATCCGGTAGCGAAGTCGGCCCTCCCAGCATTCGTACGATGTGCCATGATCGACGCGGCCTTGCCTCCTTGTCCGCCCAAGCTCGCCGCTTACAGGCGAGCGGTCGGGGGCGGAACACTTGTTCTGGCGGTTGCCGCGGACGCCGAGGCCAGAGCGATCACGAGCGCCCTCGGGAGGGGGCCGGTGATCGAGGAATGGCGGCCGACTCCGGTCGCCGAGGGTGTGATTCTGGTGCGCACGGGTGTTGGCAAAGCGAATGCCGCCGGCGCGGTGGCCGCGGTGTGCGCCGTTGATCGGCCGGCGGCCGTGCTCTCGGTCGGCATCGCGGGCACCCTTCCGGGATCCCCGGCCCGGATTGGCGATCTGGTCCTTGCGGCCGGCCACGCGTTCGACGAAGGCGTCCGCACGCCGACCGGTATCGAGTTGTTGGGGGGATTCCCGCCGTGGGCGGGCCCGGGCAATGTCGTCCCGGCGCATCCGAGCATTGCCTTTTTGAGGGATCTTCCGGGGCTGCACGAAGGTGTGATCGCGACGGTGTCGATCTGTTCGGGAACCGACGGCCTTGCGCGGGAGGTGGCCGGGCGCACGGGGGCGATCGCCGAGGCGATGGAGGGGGCGGCCGTGGCGGCGACGGCGTCCCGATTTGGGGTACCGTGGGCGGAGCTTCGCGTGATCTCGAACACGACCGGTGACCGCAAGGGCCAGATATGGCGAATGCCGGAAGCTCTGCGTCGGTTGGGAGAGCTCTTTAGAGACCGATAACGTGCGTGTGGGGTCTTTGCCTACGCGGGTGGTTGGGGTGGGGTGGGAGGGTTGTGCGGGCGTTGGCGAGGGGAGTCGAGGGGATGGTGGGGTGGGTGTCGGAAGGTGGGGACGGGGTGAACCGATGCAATCTCACGGCGGTCCGAGCGCCCGGGGTGACCCGGGGTGTGCGGGGCGGCTGGAGAGGCGGCAGGCATGGGCATCGGCGCATTCAAGAAGCTCAGCGAGCTGGGGTCGGGGCTGTTCGCCACGCATGGCGCACCGATCGCGATCGACTTCGGCGTAGGGGCGATGAAGGTGCTGCAGGTGTCCGGGGACTCGCCCTCGACGCTGGTGGCTGCGGCGGCGTTGGAAACCCCATTCGAGCTGCGCAGCGACCACGCGAAGCGGCTGGCGTTTCAGTTTGAGGCGTTGCCGAAGCTGATCAAGGGCGGCGGGTTTCGCGGGCGTCGGGCGGTGTGCGCGATCCCGATGTGGCAGACGTTCTGCAAGCACGTTCAGATCGCAAAGACCGATGGCGTTGCGATGGCGGATCTTGTGGCGGGGGCGGTGTCTGCGCAGTTGCAGTGTGATCCCGGCGCGTTGGTGTACCGGCATGTGGAAGTGCCCGGGGCGGCGTCCGGGGGGCGGGCTGAAGTGATCTGCATGGCCTCGCCGCGGGAGTCGGTGAGGAAGCTGCTCGAGGGACTCAAGGCATCGAAGCTCGAGCCTGTGGGGATGCACAGCGAGTTTGCGGCGGCGTTGCGGTCTGTTGACGGTGTGAGCCGGCGGAGCGAGGACCAGGGGCGGACGACGATGTTCCTGGACATCGGGTGCGGATCGACGAAGGTGATGATCGCGCACGGCTCGTCGATGGTGTTCGCCCGGACGGTGGAGGTCGGGGGGACTCTGTTCGACGAGACGATCATCCGGCAGACCAAGTGTGTGCCGACGGAGGCGCTGGGGATCCGCAGGTCGATGGCGGAGCCGTGCCCGGCGCAGAAGCCCGTGGCGGCGGCGGCGGGTTCGCCGATCCCGGGGCTAGCGGTGCTGGCGGCCGGGATGAAGAGCGCTGGGGTGGAGCCGGCGGCGGCGGTGGTGGAGCGTCCGGTGAATCAGCCGGACCTGAGCGAGCCGCTCGAGATTCTGACGGACGAGCTGCAGATGTCGCTCCGGTACCACGACGCGATGTTCCCGGGTCGTCGCGTGGATCGGGTGGTGTTCATGGGCGGTGAATCACGGGTGACGTCGGTGTGCCAGCACGTGGCGAAGTCGCTGAAGCTGCAGGCGCAGCTGGCGGATCCGCTGGCGCGGGTGGCTCGGAGCGGCTCGGAGCCGGTGACGGGCGTGGACTTCAAGGAGCCCCAGCCGGGGTGGTCTGTGGCGCTCGGGCTCGCGCTGAGCCCGACGGACTTGTGATCTGGAGGGATCGATGCGGAACTTGCTGAGCAAGCCGGGCGGTTCGGGCGGGAGCTTTCTCCCGGAGGATTACGTCGAGCGCAAGGCCGAGACGCGTGCGAACTTCATCACGCTGGCGTTGTTCGCGATCGTGATGTTCCTGGTGGTGTCGGCGTTCTTCGTGACGAATCGTCGCTGGGTGACGATCCGTGCGGAGCAGATGGCGATCAACCAGGCGTACGCGCAGGAGAAGGCGAAGATCGATCAGCTTGACGCGCTGAGCAAGGAGCGTCGGAAGATGCTCGCCAAGGCCGAGGTGACGACGGCTCTGCTCGAGAAGATCCCGCGGAGCGTGCTGGTCGCGTCTTTGGTGACGGAGATCCCGACGAACATCACGGTCGAGGAGATCGAGCTGTCGAGCAAGCGGATCGACCCGAACAAGGAGCTGCTCGCGGCGCAGCAGGCGCAGGGGCAGTCGAAGGTCCCGCCGCCGGCGGGGGGAAAGGTCAAGTCGCTTGCTCCGGGCGCGAACAAGGGCGGGAAGGACGTGAAGGCGGAGGAGGTCAAGCCCGAGGTCAAGCCGCCGCGGTTTGAATCGACGGTGAAGATCACGGGCATCTCGACGGTGTACACGGACATCACGGACTACGCGGCGGTGCTCCAGCGGAACCCGCTGCTGACGCGGATCGAGCTGGTGTACATCAAGGAAGCGAAGATCAAGGAACAGATGTTCCACAAGTTCGAGATCACGGCGTCGCTGCGTGCGGACGCGGACGCGCGGCAGCTTGCGCGGCCGGACCAGCTCGGCGGGGCGAACGACGCGGGGCTCGTGTCGGGAAACTCGACGGGCAATTCGGCGGGCGACAAGCAGGCGACGGCGGGCGAGCCGGCGGAGCAGAAGTAAAAGGAGCGGGCGCCATGCGCATCGGACTTCGTGAACTGATCCTCATTCTCGTGCTCCTGGGCGTGCCCATCGCGAGCTACTTCCTCGTGTTCCGGCCTCAGAACATCGAGATCCAGCAGGCCAAGGACGAGATCGAGCACAAGCGGTCGATCCTCGACAAGCTTCGGCAGGAGACGGCGGCGTCGTCGGACCTGAAGAAGACGAACGAGGAGATCGCGGAGCGGATCCGCGCGATCGAGGCGCGGCTGCCGACGAACAAGGAAGTGGAGACGGTGGTCCGCCAGATCGCCGACCTGTGCACGGGCTCCGGGCTTGATGTGCCGCAGATGAAGACGGCCAAGTCGATCAAGGCGGCGACGTACATGGAGCAGCCTCTGGAGCTGTCGACCTCGGGCAAGTTCAACGGGTTCTACCAGTTCCTGCTGCAGCTCGAGCAGCTCGCGCGCATCACGCGGATGACGGATCTGAAGCTCAAGCGGGCGGCGGACAGCGACAGCAACATGCAGGCGACCTTCACGCTGAGCATCTACCACCAGGACGAACAGGGGGAGAGCAAGTGAGCACCAACAGCAGCGGCACGGGCGAACAGGGCTCGTCGTTCCTTTCCGAGATTCGCGGCGGTGGTGGCGCGGGCAGCGCCGATCCGGTGCCCGTTCCGCGCAAGGGCGGGCGAGTGACCTCCGGGATGATCCTCGTCGCGGGGCTGATCGCGCTGAGCGGGGGCGTGCTGTACGGCATGCGCGTGTACGGGCGGAATCTCGGGATGAAGCTCGACAAGTTCGATGCGGCGATCACGGAGACGAAGAAGGACCCGAAGACCGACGCGGAGACGGCCCGGATCATGGCGGAATTGGAGCGGCACGGGACGCCAGTGCAGGTTCCGGCGGACCAGATCCGGCGTGATCCGTTCGTGCTGGTGGGGCTGGCGTCGGCGGTCCCGGACGTTCGCACGCCGGTGGTCGAGGCGGCCAAGCCCGACCCGATGGCGGCGTTGGAGCAGGAGATCCGCGGCCGGTTCGAGCAGCTCGAGCTCACGAGTGTGATGATGGGGTCGTCGCCGGTGGCGCGGATCAACGGTCGGATCTACCGCGTGAACGACTCGATCGCGAGAACGTTCACGGTGATGGAGATTTCGGATCGTCAGGTGACGCTGGGATGGGGCGGGAAGAGCTTTGTGCTCCGGATGAAGAGCGATCAGGCGGCGACGGAGGACGACGAGTTGTCGCCGGCGCGCGGTCCCCGCCGTTGATGAAGACCGACCCGCAACGCCAAGACATGGAGCCGCCGCGTGGCCAAGTACAACATTGATGACATTCTGAACGACTTGGGCATGGGCGACGAGGGTGGCTCGGCGAAGGGGAAGAAGCACCGGATCGATCAGGCGGAGCAGACGTTCAGCCCGCTGCCGTCGATGCCGGCGAACCAGCCCGGGGGCGCGGGCGGCGCGCCGGACCCCGCGGTGCCGGTGGCGAAGGCTCCGGTGCCGGCGGCAACAGTGGGGACGGCTCTGAGTGATCTGTACAGGCCTGAAGAGCAGGAGCAGGCGACCGCGCCCAAGGACCTGGGTGAACTGCTGCTGTCTCGCGGGGTGCTGACGCCCGATCGGCTTCAGGTGGCGCAGGGTGTGATCAAGCAGTCGCCCGGGCGTCGGTTGGCCGACGTGCTGGTCGAGCAGGGTGTGGACGAGGTCGGTGTGCAGCAGGCGGTGGCGGACCTGGCGGGGCTGCCCTTTGAGCGGATCGACCTGGAGAAGGGGCTCGAGGGCGGGTTTGACGGGAAGCTGCTGCAGCGTCTGACGCCGGAGTTCTGCAAGCAGAAGATGGTGATGCCGCTGCGGATGGAGGGGCAGCGTGCGGTGGTGGGCGCGACGCGGGCGGACGACGTGTTTCTGCTGGACGAGATCCGGCTGAAGCTTGGCGTGCCGAGCGTGAAGCTGGTGCTGGTCACGGGCTTTGACGTGCGGGGCGCGCTGGAGGTGGTGGGGGAGAAGACGGAAGAGGGCGTCGATGTCGGGCAGTTGCTGGCGGAGGTCGAAGAGGGCGACGTCCAGGTCGAGAAGAAACAGAACGAGGAAGTCGATCTCTCGTCGGACCAGGCGTCGAGCTCGCCGGTCATCAAGTATGTGAACCACATCATCCAGATGGCGACCAAGGAAGGCGCCAGCGATATCCACATCGAGACGTCGGACAAGAAGCTGAAGGTGCGGTACCGCATCGACGGCGAGCTGTACGAGATGCTCAACCCGCCGGCGAGCATGGCCCCGGCGATCGTGAGCCGACTGAAGATCATGGCGAACCTGGACATCTCGGAGCGACGCCTGCCGCAGGACGGGCGCATCCGCTGTGTGGTCGCGGGTCGGAAGCTCGATCTGCGTATGTCCACCCTTCCCAGCACGTATGGGGAGAAGGTGGTTATGCGTATTCTGGACACCAAGTCGATCAACGTGGAGCTCGAGCAGCTCGGGTTTGACGACAACACGCTGGCGATCTGGAAGAACCAGATCAACGCACCGCACGGGATCGTGCTGGTGACGGGCCCGACGGGCTCGGGTAAGACGACGACGCTGTACGCGAGCCTGCGGACGCTGGACAAGAACACGATGAACATCTCGACCGTCGAGGACCCGGTCGAGTATCACCTGGACGGGATCACGCAGACGCAGACGCACGAGAAGATCGGGATGACGTTCGCGATGGCGCTTCGGGCGCTGCTCCGTCAGGACCCGGACGTGATTCTGGTGGGCGAAATCCGCGACCACGAGACGGCGCACATCGCGGTGCAGGCCGCGTTGACCGGGCACCTGGTGCTGAGCACGCTGCACACCAACGACGCGCCGAGTTCGGTGACGCGGCTGGTGAACATCGGGCTCGAGCCGTTCCTGGTGGGGGCGGCGCTCAATGCGGTGCTGGCGCAGCGGCTGATCAGGCGGCTGTGCGCGAACTGCAAGGCGCAGGAGCAGCCCCGGCCCGAGATGGCGGAGTTCCTGGAGATGCAGGGGCTGCCGAGCGATCAGATCTGGGTCGCGAAGGGGTGCGACCGGTGCCGGAAGACCGGGTACGCCGGGCGTGTGGGCTTGTACGAACTGCTGGCGGTGGACGACCAGTTGCGCGACGTGATCGCGCGGAACCCCAACGTGTCCGAATTCCGCCGGCTGTGCATCGAGCGGGGCATGGAGACCCTGCGGGCGGACGGGATCAAGAAGGTTGGCAAGGGTCAGACGACAGTTGAAGAGGTCCTGCGCGTCACCGAATCGTCCCATTGACCCGTGCGAGAGCCGAACGGCGATCGGCCGGGCGGATGAAGCGTCGGAATTCGGTGTTGTGCCCGCATGCCTGCTGTGTAGACTGCTATCTTCCCCGTGTAGCGAGTGCGAGGGAGGAGCATGCGAACGTTCTGTTCGGCCCGAGTCTTGACGATTGCCGGGATTGCGATGGGAGCGTTGATCGGATCGGCGTCGGCGCAGCCCGACACCAATCGCGATTGCCGCAGCGATTTCCAGGATTCGCTCCAGTTCATGGAGGACTATGCCGCCGGCCGCCCCGCGGCGGATCTGAATCTCGACGGGCTGGTCAACCAGTCGGACTTTTCTGCGTTCGCGGACAGCCGGGCAAAGCAGACCTACCGGATCTACTGGATGGTGTCGTCGACGCTTGTCGCGAACGGGTACATGGACACACAGACCGATCTTTCCGGGCTGCCGATTTCGCGGCACTGCATCATCTACTACGAGCAGGAATTCCCGAAGATGCCGGTGATCGAGGGGCCGAACCACTCGCTGATCGAGCGTGGCATCCACATCATGCTCCGCGGTTCTGACGGGACCTACACCAACTGGCGTGCGAACCTCGAGGCGTGGATGGCCGAGCACGCCGCCACGACCCCCGCGGTCGTGCTGCGCAAAGTTCCCAGCGGGTATGACGGCGTGGTCTGCCTCGACTTTGAGGCGGTGCTCCCGCTGCGCGAGCAGGTCCGCGACATGGCGGGCGACACGGTGCAGCTTGCACACTGGGACGGCGCGGTCGCGGCGATCAATACGCCGACCTTTGATGCCGACTTCGTGCAGATGGCCGGCTTTGTTCCCCCGGAGGGCGTCACCGGCTGGGCGGGATTGTCGGCGTCACAGCAGGAGGATCTGAGCAGCAAGGCGTTCGAAGTGGTCGGCGAGCGGTACTTCCTGACGACCCTGCGCGAGACCAAGCGGACGCTGCCCAACGCAAAGGTCGGGTACTACGGCTTCCCGACGGCGTGGTGGCCCTTTTACAACGACGACCGGCGCGCGCTCAACGACAGGCTTCACAACCTGTTTGCCGAGTGCGACATTTTCATGCCTTCGGTCTATCAGTTGAATTGGACCGGGACGGACAGGAATGCAAGCCCCTGCCCGGAGAACTTCAACACCCCGCCTCAGAACTCGGCGTTCTTCGCTTCGCTCTTCGCGGAGTTGCACCGGGTGCGAGAGCAGTACGGGCGGCCGGACCAGACGTTTATTCCGCTGGCCTGGTGGCGCTACAAGGCGCAGGCCGGGGGGTGCAGCCCGGATGTGGACAACGCCCGCCGTGTCAACGACATCAACCTGAGGCACCAGCTCGAACTGCCGTGGTGGTTTGGGGCCGACGGGGTGGCGATCTGGGGGTACTACGGGCGCCCGGGGCCTGAATACCCCTACAACTGGATCGATGATCCTGCCTCGGTGTCGGTGGAGATGCGGACACGTTGGGGCCCGCATATTCAGCGGCTTGCCTGCCCGAAGTAGTCTGGTTGCGGGCGGGAATGACTGTGGTACGCTTTGACGGAGGCGCGGGATGCGCCCGTGGAGCACGCCATGAGTCAATCGTCCGAGTCGCAGCCGATCTCCTCGGTCCTCGTCGAGAACCGCCGATTCGAGCCGCCCTCCGCCGCCGCGCTCGGCGTGCCGAAGTTCCACGTGCCCAACCTCGAGGCGTATCGGGCGCTGCACCAGCAGTCGATCCACAACCCCGAGGCCTTCTGGGCGAGCGAGGCGAGGCACCTGTCGTGGTTTCGGCACTGGGATCGCGTGCTCGAGTGGAAGGCGCCGGACGCGAAGTGGTTCGTCGGCGGACAGCTCAACGCGTGCTACAACTGCGTCGATCGGCATGTGCAGGCCGGGTTCGGCGAGCAGCCCGCGATCGTCTGGGAGGGTGAGCCCGTCTCGCCGCGGACGAGCCACGCGTCTTCGACGACCCAGTACGCGCGCGAGCCTGAGATCCGCACGCTGACCTACCGCGACCTGCAGATCGAGACGAGCAGGCTCGGCAACGCGCTGAAGAGGCTCGGGGTCAGGAAGGGTGACGTGGTCACGATCTACATGCCCATGGTGCCCGAACTGGCGATCGCCGTTCTGGCGTGCGCGAGGATCGGGGCCGCGCATTCGGTGATTTTCGGCGGCTTTGCGCCGACCGCGATCAGCGAACGGGCCATCGACGCGGGATCGAAGGTCATCATCACCGCGGACGGCGGCTTCCGTCGCGGCGAGATCGTGCCGCTGCAGAAGAACGTCGAGGATGCCTGCGCCGCTCTGAACAACCATGGGCACGTGATGGACCACGTGATCGTGCTCAAGCGGACCGCGCACGAGCCGCCGAGCAAGCGGTTCAGGTCCGGCGATTCGGTGTCCGGGGGTAATGCCGCGACGAAGTTCCATTGGTGGCACGATCTGGTGGGCCCGGCGGGCGATGCCTGCCCATGCGAGGTCATGGACAGCGAGGACATGCTGTTCCTGCTCTACACCTCGGGTTCCACCGGAAAGCCCAAGGGCATCCTGCATACAACGGGCGGGTACCTGGCCTTTGTGGGGCTGACGTCCCGGGTCACGTTCAACCTCATCCCCGACAGCGGGCAGATGTTCTGGTGCTCGGCCGATGTCGGCTGGATCACGGGGCACTCGTACGTGCTCTACGGGCCGCTGATGAACCGCGTGCCCACGCTGATGTACGAAGGCGCACCGAATTTCCCGGAGAACGACCGCTTCTGGGACATCATCGAGCGGCATCGTGTGACGCACTTCTACACCGCGCCCACCGCGATCCGCACGTTCATGAAGTGGGGGCCGGAGTGGGCGGATCGCCATGATCTGTCGAGCCTTCGCGTGCTGGGCACGGTGGGCGAGCCGATCAACCCCGAGGCGTGGATCTGGTATCACGAGACGATCGGCAAGGGCAAGTGTCCGATCGTGGATACGTACTGGCAGACCGAGACAGCCGGGCACGTGGTGACGCCCTTGCCGGGCGCGACGCCGACAAAGCCCGGCTCGTGCACGCTGCCGATGCTGGGGATCGATGCCGCCGTTGTGAACGAACAGGGCGAGGAGTTGGGCGCGAACAAGGGCGGGCTGTTCGTGATCCGCAAGCCCTGGCCCGGCATGTTGAGGGGTGTGTACGGGAATCGCGAGCGGTTCGTGAGCAACTACTGGGGCCGCGTGAAGGACCCGCGGACGGGCGAGCCGTACTACTTCTCGGCGGACGGTGCGCGGCGTGACGAGGACGGGTACTTCTGGATCCAGGGGCGGATCGACGACGTGATCAAGGTGTCGGGGCACCTGTTGGGCACGATGGAGGTGGAGAGCGCGTTGGTGAGTCACCCGTACGTCGCCGAGGCCGCCGTTGTGGGCGTGCCGCACGAGATCAAGGGGAACGCGATCGTGGCGTTCGTGACGCTCAAGACCCGCTGGTTCACGGATCATCCCGGGAAGCAGCCCGACCAAGCGGTTCGTGACGAGCTGACGAGGCACGTCGCGAAGGAAGTGGGCGCGCTGGCCAAGCCCGATCAGGTGCGATTCGCGGAGGGGCTTCCAAAGACTCGTTCGGGCAAGATCATGCGGCGGCTGCTGCGCGATGTGGCCGCGGGCGTCGAGAAGATCACACAGGACACGACCACACTGGAAGATTTCAGCGTGGTGTCGAAGCTGCGGGCGGACGAGGAGTGACTGCATTTGCAGAAAAGGACCCTAAAGAGGCCGTCATGAGAACGAGGCACGGGTTCCTTCTGGCTCCTCTGGCTGCGCTTGTCGCGGGGTGCGTGCCCGTGCCCAGCCCGCTTGTCTCCGCGGGATTCGGCGTGGCGCAGGCCGGCACCAGCGCGTTTCTCCAGGGCGAGCTTCAGACCGCGATCCGCCGGCCGTTCGAGGATGTTCTGGCGGCGACGCGGAAGGCGGTGGGGCCCGATGGGCTGCGGTTCAAGCCCGAGTCCGACCAGGCCCAGTTGGGACGGGGCGTCATCACCGTGCGAGAAGTTCCGGCGGCCGACGGCAGCGGCGAGGACAGACTGATCGAGATCGTCATCGAGCGTTCGAGCGAGGTCGTGACGATTGTCCGGGTGCGCGTGGGCTTCATCGGTGATCAGACGATGAGCCGGCTCGTCATGGACGAGATCGTGGACAAGCTCGGGCTGGACCGCGACGCGGTGCCCTCGCCCAGGCCGGCGACGACGATCACGCCCGCGCCGGTGCCGCCGCTTTAGCGGGCGCTCTCGATGTACACGTCGATCGCCTGCCCTGTTCGCAGCAGTGATGCCGAGCCCGGATCGACGGCCAGCACGACATCAACCACGCGAGTGTCCACCCGTTCGGTGTTGGAGCCGGTGAGCTGGGTCTTGCCGCGAGCGAAGGGCTCGATTCGAACGATCGAGAGTGGGATGTCCTTGACGAGCGAGCCGCGGGTTCGACCCATCGCCTTGGCGCCATCCCGGACGAGGGCGATGTCTTCCTCATCAACCTGCGCGCGCACGTGGAGTGTCGAGAGGTCGCCCAGAACCATGAGGGCGGCTCCGGTCACGCCAGCGTACTCGCCGGGCTCGATGTCACGGCGCAGCACGGTCGCGTCCCGCGGAGCCCGGACCGCAAGGCGGTCGAGCTCGATGCGGATCGCGGAGATCTCGGCCTCCTGCTGGGCGAGCTCGGCGGCGATCACGTCGCGGTCGGGCGCCCATCCGCCCGCCTTCGCTTTGGAGAGATCGGCCTTCGCCTGCTCGAGTCGGCCCTTGGCGGAGGCTTCGAGCGCGATGGCCTGTTCGAGCAGGAAACGAGCCGCGGCCGCGTCGCGCTCGCCCCGCGCGCCC
>ERZ761603.2420-NODE-2420-length-12844-cov-17.597467_pt1 | contig 12844 bp, 8 predicted proteins | sample MGYA00511879_ERZ761603 | MGnify/ENA primary metagenome ERZ761603 (study PRJEB28899, sample SAMN02850040) | bioreactor sludge metagenome | biome: EBPR Sludge; feature: EBPR Bioreactor; material: flocular biomat | place: Australia: Thorneside Wastwater Treatment... | reverse complement strand
AACGCATCGACCTCGTCCACATCGGAGAGGTGCAAGGCATCAAGGTGAAGTGGCGTGAGTTGGGCTGGGACAAGCTCATCGGTGAATTCGCGCCGAGGGAGATCGGCGCGGAACTGATGGAGGTCGACGCCTGATGGACAGCGCGCTGGAAACTTTCGTGCCCCTGCACTTCAAGCGGAAGAAGGGAAAACTGCTGGTCGACGGGCGGGAGTCCGCGCACGACGTCCGCATCGTCGAGGCCGTGGCTCGCGCGATACACTGGCACGCCCTGCTCGACACGGGCGCGTTCAAGAGTGTGGTCGAGATCGCTAAGGCCGAAGATCTGATGCCAACCACGGTGGGCCGACTGCTGCGACTGGCGCGGCTGGCCCCCGACATCATCGAGCAGTTGATGCAGGGATGCCAGCCCCGAAGGCTGACCCTGCTGTGGCTGATGCGAAACGACATCCCTGCCCTCTGGCCTGACCAGCGCCAGATGCTTGAACGATTCCGGTTGGAGGCGAGATGACCAGCAAGAAACACTATGGCAAGCAGACAGGCCGCCCGATTAACCATGAACTTCCAACCCCCGCCGGCGGTGTACGACTGGAGACCTTCGTCCCCTGGACGCTGGTAAGGCGAGGGTTGAAGAAGCGGGTCATCACGCCATTGGATGCGCCGCAGGAATTTCTGTCCGAGGCTGCCCTGGAGCGGAAGGAGAAAACGGCTGCGCAGGACACCGCACTGATGCGGGCACTCGGACTGGCCCACCATTGGCAGCGGCTGCTGGACGATGAGCGGGCGGCGTCCGTCGCCGACATCGCCAAGGCCGAGGGCATGGACGCGACGCAGGTGCGCCGGGTCATGCGGCTGACCCTGTTGGCCCCGGAGGTCATCGAACGGTTGGTGGGTGCGCCCGACATTGTGCTGGAGCAGGTGATGCGCCGACCTTGGCCCATCGGCTGGGACAAACAGCTACAAGTCTTGTCCCTCGCTGCCTGAGATTGGATACTTACCAGCCGCTCAACTCATGACACGGAACGTCTGCTATAGCGAGAACGATTCAGCGGAAAGATCGATGCGGATTAGGTCAACCAATTCAGCGGGGAGGGAAACTGCTGGAGGAGCCGAGATGTTCGTTGCTTCGTCTTCGTCAGTTCGAGTTGGATCTGTATTGTCCGGATCGTCAAGGCGCTCATCAACGTCGGTCGTAAATTCGGGTTGTCCCAAAAGAACCTCGAACTTTTGTGCGCGTGAATGGAGGGTCTTGAAGCGAAACTCGTCGTAGTCGAACGCTAGAAATGGCACGCCAATGTCCAGGCGATGCTGTTGCGGATCAACCTGATACATGCGTTCACCCAGAGAGCCGACGCGATCGATGCGGCCGGTTCGCTGCTCAAAGCGCGCCGGGTTCCATGGGAGGTCGTGATGGATGATCTCGTCACAATTGAGGTGGAGGTCGATACCTTCCGAACCAATCGCGGTGCACACCAGGATGTCGGGTAACAGGGGCGAATTGAACGCCGCGCATCGGCTGATCCGGGTCTCCGGTTTAACGTCGCCGTGGAGTTCGGTCACGATTTCCTCATCCCGCAGGTAGACGCCCTTCCACAAGCTTTGGCGACGCGAGCTGTGCTGTTGCGGCCGGCGAATGCTGCCCTGGGCGTCGCAAAGCACACCCAGGAAGCTCTGAAGCCGGTGCCAGGGTGAGCGCAGGGGATGATCGGTCGAATGATCGATGACCTCGACGGCTGCCACCCCAAGTCGATCTGCTCGTGCGCTACCGATGCTAGCCAGGGTGTCGAGTCGCAGCAGGATCTTGCGTAATCCCTGACCGACATCCAGCAAGAGGTGCGCGAACGCAGACAGGTCAGCCGATCCCGCGCTGTTCTGAAACTGCGCGCACTCGTCCTCAAGCAGTTTCCAAAGGCGGGCATGCAAGGCCACCGAGTCGTCGACCGGGTGCCAGATTGTCGGGCCGTTGGTGATTTCTCCTAGTGCGTCCGCCAGGGGATTGGCATCGGGTTCGTCGTCCGGGTCGTCATCGAAGGACTGCAGTTCCGGATTGGACTCAAGCCGCAGATAGACGCGGAGGGCTGCTTCGGATTCCAGGATGCCCCGGAACATGTCCGTGCACAGGTTGTGCGGCGAGTGGGCATCGAGCAACAACAAGTCGAGGATCTTGTCGCGCTGCCGGCTGTTCAGGCGACCAAGTCGCTCCTCAAGGCGCTCTAAGGCTGCTGAAATCTGTTCCTGATTCGCAATGAGTTTCTCGGATTTTCTATGGGCGGCTTGCCACGAGCGGCTCCAGTAGAGCTCCACTGCGAGGTGGTCCCTGAGGATGTCGCGGCGCATGCGTTTGGTGCCATCGATGCCGATCGACTTGAAGTCTTCCGCGGCAATTCGGGTGCGCAGGGTTTGAACGATTTCGTCCTGCGTCGCCAAGCGTTCACAAAAGATCAGCGTCTTGCTGCCGGCCCGGTAATTGGCCAGCGCCCGATCGACCGTTGCCGAGACTTTCGGGTGTGTCGTCCGGCGCAGCGCCGACTCAAAGAACTTGAGGTAGCGTTTTGTTGCTTCGGAAACGCGCTCGCCAGCAGCCAGGTCCTTGTTGCTTTCCCGAAACGCGCCAAAGCTCGATGCAAACCCGCTCAGAAGGTGCGCATTCGCCTCTTTGCCGTTCTGCAGTGAATCCTGCCGGACGCGTTGCTCGACCCGCATGCCTAGGTAGCTCAGCAGCGCGCCCGAGGTATCCCCTAGGCCGGCCGTCGTGTAGAGCGCGCTACGCGGTTGCGCGTAATTGGGGGAGCCGGTTCGCACATAGTCTTTTCCGGCATGGACATGCCGCTTGTCTCGCGACTTCGTGTGCCGGATGACTACTTTGGACAGGTCTTGCCGCAGGTCCTGGATCGACTGGTAGTAGTCGACCAATGCAGAAACAAATGCAGCAAACTCCTCGGAGCAGGGATTTTCCGCAGCGAAGGCGGACAGGGCGGTAACGCGGCTCGCTCCATCGTGGTTCGGGTGGGTGTCGACGAAGGACTGGAGCATGACGACGTCCGCGTGGCCAAGCCGGCCCCAGGCGCCCTGGAAACGGGCGCTGGCAGCGAGGCAGCGTGATGCGGGCCCGTCCGGCGCAATCAGTTGGCGGACAACATCGAGTGACTGGTCGTTTTCTGCAGCGACGAACTCGAAGATCCGTCCCAACTCATCCTGGTGCAGCTGGAACGGCGTTGCCGACATCATTAGCTTGTTGGGGATTGCCTCGCGGAATACCTGCGCGAAGTCCTGCGCGCCGTTGCCACCGTTCTTCCAGTTATGCACCTCGTCGATGACACTCAGGACGATATTCGCCTCCCGAAGCTTGGTTTCGACGATGCGATCAGAAAGGTCTTTGATGCATCGCCCGGGATGCTCGCCCAACAGATCCGCGATGACTTGCTCGGGTCCGGCGTCGGCAATGGTTGCGTCGACCACTGCCTCGAATCCCCACAGGTTGGCGTAGTAGAGCTTGCCGAGCCAGTCGCCAAGGCCCTCCAACTGCTTTTTCTTGCTCGCTGGCGCATCCAGCAGTTGGCAGACCAGGTTGGATTTGTCGACCGATCGAATCACGTCCTGTCGCGTCTGCTCGCGTCGGCGCTTGAGTGCGCGCGTCACGATGTACGACGCGAAGAGTTTTGATTGCGGGTTGTTCGACTTCGCCCGGCGCAACTTCGACATGGCGACCACGTAGACGTTGGGCTCCATGGCATCCTGCTGCGCGCCGAAGTCGCGAAACAGTTCCTTCAGGAAGTCATACGACTGGTCCGTGACAAGATCCCCGGCCATCTGGTCGAAGCGTTCTGGTTCCAGCGACTTCTGCTCGTCCAGATAGTTGTTCAGCGCCAGCTGCGACAGGTGCGAACTGAGCGCCAGCACGTCCGGGTGGAGGTCGTCGAGCCCATCGCAGATGGCCCATCTTTGGCGATGCTTGCCGCGCTTGCGGCGCGCGTCAAACCACTTCAGCACGAGGTACGCGAAACTCTTCAGCATTGTTTCGGAGATTCGGGGGACGTCCACATTCTCGTAGTCGTGCAGGTTCTGCACCAGGTCCCAGTAGCCACCTACGACGAGTGGGCGCAGCTGTTTGCGCCCCTTGTGCTGCAGATAGTCGCGATTGAAGGTGCGGATTTCCTGTTCCCACTTCGCGCTCAGCAGATCGTTGGGAACGACCAGCAGCGCCTTGCGGTTGTTGCGACTCGTTTCGAACAAGTGGGTGGCGATTGCAGCCAGCGCGGTATAGGTCTTACCCATGCCAACCTCATCGGCCAGCAGCACGCAAGCGATTCCTCTCTTGTGGCGCTCACGGATGACCGTGGCGGTGTAACGCTGCCGATTCCAGTCTTCCTGGACGCGCGGATCAGGTGCCTGTTCGTTGAGAAGTTGTTTCATGGTGCGGACCGTAATTGACCCACGACGAACGCGTGGTAATCGGAAGCCAGGGTGTCGAATCCCTTGGCTGCATCGAGCGCTGACTTGATTCCGGCCACGAGTTCGGCGAATTCAGTGCGCTCGGATACCTGGGTCTGCCGTGCCAAGGACTCAACGAAGAGGCCCAACTCACCCAGTTTGAACAGGCGATCGGCCAGCTGCTGGACGGGTTCGCGCTGCAACAAGGTCGCCAGGCCCGACAGGGGCTCGATGACCTGGCTACGAATGGCGCGCTGGCGGGCCGCTGGTTCATCGACCTTGGCTGCCTCGGCCAGGCGTCGTTCGAAGCTGCCCTCGACGCTGGAGAACAAGGAGAGGTAGCGCTGCATGGCGATCACACAGTTCGCCTCGCGATCCACGTCGAGCATCGCGACTGGCTGGGCAGCGGCATTGCGGCCGTCCAGCCATTGCGTCGATTCCGGGTCGTCGCCTTCATCGGCACCGTTGGGATTTAGGTAGAAGGTCAACCAGTCCCAACTGGACGCGTGCATCAAGGCTTGCCGGTCGGCGATGATTTCACCGGCGTACTGGAACGGGAACCAGAAGCTTCGGTCGGCCTTCTGCCGATGCCGGAATTCGAGCGTACGGCCGCCGAGCAGCGTGTTGCGGAACTGGCCAATCGGGATGTCCTGGGATACACCGTCAGCAAAATCGAGGCGCAAGTCCGCCCAGTGGATGTCGTATTCCGCGATCCGCTCTAGTTGGGTACCGTGCACCGTGAACCGGAAGCAGTCGGAATCCGGTGACGGGGCGAGCACGACGAAATCGATGAATCCCGGAAACAGCGAATCCTCGACGATCTCCTCAGTATCCGGCTTGGGTGGGGACTCGGGCGGTAGATCAGGGAGCTCGTCGAAATGATTGCCCGGCGCGACCGACAATGCACGCAAAACGACCTTGCGCAAAGCAGGGGCGTTGTCGATCCGCTCGACAAAACCCAATTCGCGGTTGTCACCGAGCCAGGCCTTGCGCGAGAAGTTTGCGCTGCCCAGGTAGGCAATGCCGGCGCCATCCGCTGTCGCAAGCAGCAGGACCTTGGCGTGCAGCGCGCGATCGAGCACCAAGTCCTTGGTGGAGTTGCCGCCCTGCCGTTCGATCCGCGCGCGTTCATCAGCGGAAATCGTTTCCGGAATCAGGCGTAGCAGCGATTGGTCCGCTGCGAAATGCTTCCCGAAGTGGGCCCGGGAGAGGTTTGCCTGATTGGCCGCATCGGTGACGATTTCCAGGCGGGAGAGGGTCGGGAAGCGGCTGCTGATTTGCTCGGCGAGGCAATGAGGGGCGGGGTTTTCATCGAAAAAGGGCGAGACGGCAAAGAGGCCCGTCGGTGCTTGGTCCGGGAACCATGCGTTCCAATGTTCAACCAGCAGGTCGAGGCCGGAACGTTCGCCGTAGCCAGAAGCCAGCAAATGGCTGGGCACGTCAGGACGGGGCAGTGGAATCTCCCAGGCGCCGGTTCGCGCATCCAAGCTTGCCAGCGCAGCGGCCAGCGCCGATTGCGATGACGCTTGCGCCTCGGTCAGGTAGTGCTGTCGAAGAAACGCGATCCACTCGACCAGGATGTGCGTGTCCGCCGACTCTGCGGACTGCCAGATCCACTCCTGCAGGACTTCGCGATTGCGGAAGAGGCCGGTGTAGGTCAGATTGAAGCTTCCGACCACCAGTCGGATCGCCTTACGGGTGACGATGCAGTAAGCCTTGCTGTGGTGGCAGGAAAACCCTGCTGTCTTGCAGGGGTGCAATTCCAGGAATTGCGGCAGGCGACCGAATGGTTTGGTTTTGCGTGCGTCGTAGAAGACCACGGGCCTGATCGTCGACAGCAGCTTCAGTCCGGAACGGGCCAGATCCTTCTGCTCTTCCAGGGCGCGGTGCTGCACCAGATTCAGGAGTTGCTGCTCATCGAACTCAAAGGTGAGGACGATGAGGTGCTCAATCGGATCGTCCTCCGCGAGCGCAACGGCTGCCGAGAAAATGTCGGAAAAATTCAGAAAGTCGCCAGACGGCATCGAACGCGGATTCGCCATCACTGGATTCCTGCGTACTGCTGCCACAGCTGGGCCCGCTCAAAATGCCAGTTGCGGTGGTAGCGCCATTGGGTCGCCGACACCAGCGTTTCGGGCGCATCGGCGACCGATTGGAAGAACTGCATGAACTTCTGGCCATCGACCCGATCCTGGACGGCGATCGCATCCCCCGTAATGAAGGGGGAGGTTCCCTTGCCGCGCTGGTGCGCCGAATGGTGAGCAAGGACCGTCGCCACCATCGTCGGGTAGTCATTGGCGTTCTCCAGCGTGCCCGGCAGTGCCCAGAACTCGCGTGGTCCCTGCACGGCGCGGAATGCGCGCGCTGCCTCACGGATGTCGTTCGTGACTTGCGACGGCAAGCTGTTGGCGGACAGTCCGATCTTCTGGATGTGGTCCAGGCGCCGAACGTACTCCCATTCGAAAACGAACTGGACGAGACCCGACAGCCGCTCAAAACAGTTGCAAAGCTCGATTCGCCGACAGAGTTCCGGGTGGGCCTGGTAATGCCCGAGCAGGCCCGGGAAGAAACCAGGGTAGTTGTCCTCATCGCGACCGAGGGCAAGGATGTCCTCGGGAACCGGCTCCTCCCACAGCGGCGCAATCACGGGTTCGCGGCGACAAAGGTCGTGGATCAAGGTTTGCCAGACCTTCCGTTCAGCAGCCTCAGGATCCGCAGCCAGGCGGAAGACCTGCGCCCAATCCTCGAGTGCGGCTTCGGCAAACAAATCGGCACCCGAGACCCAACGCTCCGCCAGGTCAGCGAAATCAAATCCATTCCGGTGCTGCCAGGCTTCGGCGAGCGCTGTGCCGTTGGCGGACAGCCCGGCGCCGTTGGGCTGGAGAATTCGCCACGTCGTGCTCGGGCTGCCGTAATGGCCCAGTGCACCGTAGTTGAGGCGGGCATACAAAGCCGGACGCTTCTTCGCGTCGTCCAGGCACAAGGAATCCTGGCCGGTGAGGGGCTCGTACTTGGTCACGTTGATGACCGGGTCGCCACCATGAACGCTCAGGACCCCCCAGAGAATCTCAAGGTCGCGCACCCGACGCGGGAAGTTCTTTTGGCCAGGCTTCAGCGAATTCTTCTCCACGAAGGTGAACGCAAACGCCAAAAAGCCTTGGTAGGCGGGATGGTTCGACAGGACGGTGAAAGGGCGGAAGAGTCCGGAGGAGACTTCACCACTGGGTTTTAGGTAACCCAGCGGGTCAACGGAGTTGCCAGCGGTTTCGGTAATCACGAAATCGGTGAATTTCATGGCGTAACTGTGGACTTTGCCAAGCTTTGTCTCCCACGGTGCACATGGGATACGGCATCCCCAAATCCACGCAACCACCACTCCAGCATCGCGCTGTCGACCACCGTGGCCGTGATTTCCAATTTCTCGCCCTCAAGTTCAACAACTTGCTGGTCGCTGCATAACGGTGATTCCAGCAGATGCAAGCCGGCATTGCGTTCAATGCGGAAGGTCAGCCGTACTTTCTCACCTTCACCGAAGCCAAACCGCCCATCGTCGTCGTACTTCTTGAGGTCAAACTCCTTGGGCCTATCAAAGGTCAGCGTCGACATCTCGGCCGACAATATGCGGTGCAGCGCCAGGTTTCTCTCGTTGTCATAGCCACGGTAGCGGCAAACAAGATAGAGACGGGGCCCTTGCTGAACGAGGCCCAGGGGCATGACTTCCACCTTGTTCCGCTTTCCTCCTGAATTCCGGTAGTCGAGATGGAGCCAGCGGTTGCTGTACAGCGCTTCACTAACAACATCGAAGACACCGGAAACGATCTTGGGCGGCAGCAACGGCTGGCTGGTGGCGACGACGCGTATCTTGCCGGGCCACTGCTTCTCCAGGCGGGCCGTGCTCTCCGGGCCGAGATTTCGCCGGGCCTGCGTGAAGAAACCTGACATCGATTTCATCAGGTGAGGCGGCAGCAGGTTCTTCATGTGTTCCTCAGCCAGTTGCAGCAGCAGTGACTCCTGCGGCGTGAGGTTGGGCACAGCCAGCGCCTTTGCCTGTTCGAGCCAGCGGTAGCCATAGGGCTTGCTGCGGTCGTCGCGCTCGATCTCGAAATGTTCGCTGAGCATTTCCAGTTGTCGCTGGACGGTGCGCAGGTCACGCTCGATGCCGGCATCTTTCAACTGGCAGTGCAACTCACTGGCCGTCACTTTGCGGCCGCGCGGGATGCGACGCATCAATTCGACGGCCAGCAAGACGGTTTCAAGGGTATCGGAGCGCTTGGCCATGTCAGCTCATCGCTTTGCCGGTAAAGACCGACCACAGCCGCACCATGGCGTAGGTATCGAGGGCGCAGTAGGCCAGCAACTGGCGTTCGATCTCGGCCTTGCGTGCGGCGCTGGTCTGGGGGGACAAGGCTTCGAGAAAGGCCCCCATCGCCATGCCACCATCCTGCACGCCATCAAGGTCGCCGTAGTTCAGGTCCGGGCAGAGCGCGGGCAGCACGGCCTTGATGCTCCAACTGCCCTGCTGGCTGGGGTGGTAGTAGTGCTCACGGGTGACGGGCAAGAGATCGACGACGCGCTCATTCAATGCAAGCAGCGATTTCGCCAGCCGTGGGTAGCGCTCCGACAGTTCGCGGATACGGGCGGTTTCAAAACCTGCGTTGTAGACGAAGATGGGGCCGCGCTCGCCGCAGGCCGTGATCAGCGCCTCGGCAAAGGCACGGGAGGGATCTTGGCCGGACAGGTCGAGAAATGCCTGTTGTTCGAGCTTACCGGTGCGCAACAGGCGATGCACGCTGAATTGGAAGGGAATCTGCTGGTAGGGGCGCGTGCCCTTCCAGATCGGCACGGCGAACTGGATGGTCTCGAAATCCATGAAGTAGGCCGGTAGTTTGTAGCTGGACAGTGCTTGTGCCGCCGCCTGCTGGTCGAAATAGGTCTGCCCGGAAAGCGTGACGTCCTTGACGCGGCGCTGGCGGTCATTGAGCAACGCATCCGGAACATCGCGCAGTTCGATCACCCCGTGGGCCTCGATGTGCGCAGAAAGTCCGTTGCTAAAACGGCCCGGCAGCCAGTTGATCGGCTGTCGGGCCTGTGGCTCCTGGCTTTGGCAATGCTCGAAAAAACCACATTCGTAAGGGTTGCCACACTGTGGGCCGGTGCTGATCGCCGGCACCTTCTTCTTCGCCACGACTTGCTGGGCCTCGGTAATCCAGCCACGCACTTCATCACTGCGACCGAAGGCTTCGTCGGTCAGATCGTTTTCCCGCAAGAGCCCGTCGTAATCGTCAGCACCGGGGTAGATCCAGGCGCTGTCGATATGCGCCAGCGCAATGGCGCTCAGGGGCACGCCGCAGGTGCGTGCCAGAAAGGCCTGTACGGCGGCATCATCCCGGTGGTAATCCTTGACCGAGGTGGATGACTTCACTTCGATCATCCGCCAAGCGCGCTTGCCGCCTTGCTTGACCGGCAGCATCACGTCGGCAAAAGCCAGTGCCCCCTCGGCACGGAAACCGGCCTCGAAAATAGGCTGGTTCGATTTCAGCAAATCTTGCGTACGGGCAAAAGCGGCCTCAAACCCCTCGGCTTGCGGATCGATCAGTGCTCCTTTGCCTTTTGGATCATAGAGCCGTTGGGCGATATCGCCGACCTGGTGTCCAACCGCAAAGCTTGCCTGCGTGGCAGAGGAGTCTTCTCGCAACTCGGGGCGATGGATTTCCAGCCACAGGCGCTTTGGGCACTGGCGGAATGCCATGAGTTTTGATTTTGAAAGCGTCCGCACTATGTGGCCTCCCTCATATTTTCTGGTCATTTTCTCACGGGGTGGCCATTACAGAAACCCGATGGAACGCTTGGCACCATCCTTTACCATGCATTCCGCCTCGAGAGCAGATACCAGTGCAGACGGGGATTCGAGGGGGCGAAAACGATGCTGCCGGAGTGCGGCGGCAAAGTCGCCCGGCGTCAGTTGCCCAAGGCGCATGACTCGGGACAGCAGGTCTGGCTGCGGCGTAGGAAGATCCAACTGTACGCAGTGGCGGCGCAACAACTCCCACGCCTGTTCGGGCCGCAGAAAATCGAACTTCACCTTCAGGTCGAAACGGCGCAGCGCGGCCTGGTCCAGGCCGTCCATCAAATTGGTCGAGGCGATGAACACGCCGGGGAAGGATTCCATCTGGGTCAGCATTTCATTGACCAGACTCACTTCCCAGCCGCGCTGTGCCCCCCGGCGATCTTGTAGGAAACTATCCACTTCGTCGATCAGCAGCAGCGCGCCATCCTGTGCCGCCTGGCGAAATGCCCGGGCAATGTTCTGCTCGTTCTCACCGACGTAGGGCGACATCAGGTCGGAGGCGCGCTTGACCAGGAGTGGCGCATCCAGTTGCTGCGCTAGCCAGCGCCCGTAGGCCGTCTTGCCGGTTCCCGGCGGCCCGTACAGACAAAGCCGGCCGGCGCGCACGTTGATGATTCCCGTCGCCACTGCGCTCAAATCCGCATCGGCGTGAATGAAGATCGGGTCATAGATCTCGGGCAGCCGACTGGGATCGTGCTGCACGAGGGGCCGGTGTCCTTGCGCCTCCAGGGTGTTGGAGATCAAGCGCTCAAAAGCAACGGCCGCCCCTGCCTGCCCCAGTTCGTCACGAATCGAGCGCACCACCGAGGTCGCCTTGGCCACCACCGCCGGGGCCAGATCTTCCGCATCGGCAATCCGTGAGAGGGTGCCGGCATCGAGCAGATCGCCGCAGTTGTCGCGCAGGATGCGCTCGCGTTGCTGCTTCGGCGGTACGGGCAGTTCGAACACCATGTCGAAGCGGCGGATGAAGGCTGGATCAAGCCCGCGAATGGAATTGGAGAGCCACAGGGTCGGCACCGGGTTTTCTTCAAGCATGCGGTTGATCCACGCCTTGCGGACCTGAGCCGTACTCTTGCGGCCAAAGAAACTATCACCATCGTTGAAGACGTCCTCGACTTCATCGAACGCGATGAGCGCCCGGCGTTGTGCGAAGAAGCTTTGTGCGGCACGGAAGGCGCGCAGACGGCGCTCGCCATTGACCGGGTCGCCATCGGCATCTTCGCTGGCGACTTCAAACAATTCGCAACCCAGTTCGTCGGCCAGCGCGCGTGCCAGTTGGCTTTTCCCGGTGCCGGGCGCGCCATGCAGGAAGATGTTGACGCCGCGTCGGCCGGTAGTGGTGGCATGGCGCAGATAGGGGCGCAGGATTTCAAGCGAAGGGCTGATATGCCCGTAATCCTCCACACGCAACTGCCCGGCCCCGGCGGCAGAGACCGTACCGCGCAGCAGGCTGATCGGGTCGGCTTCCGAGGTGGCCATCAGATCGGCAAAGCCATCGGAGAGCAGGTCCAATTTGCCGCGCAGCGTGCTGGTGCCACTGCGATCAACCGAAACCAAGCCTGAGCGCGCGAGGATTCCCTGTGCGCTCAAAGAAGCCCGGATCTCCGGTTCGGGCAGGTCGAGAATGACCGACAAAGCGTGAAAGACCTTGACCGACGAGAGTTGCCCCAGCCAGTCGGCGGTGTCATCCAGAAGGCGTTCGTTCTGGATCGACACGGCGAACTCCAGAATCCGGCAGTCGGTCGGGCTCAATCCCACCAGTTCCGACAGACGGCGGACGTTGCTGCACAGGAAAGCGGGCAGTGGTGCCTTGGCCCATTGCTTTTCTGCCTTCTGGTGCAATTGCCGCAGTTCACCCTGGACGGCTTTCAGATCAAAGTCATTGGGAGACGGATCAATCCAGTGGCCCAGACCAAGGATCTCGGCTAGTGCGTCGTTATTGAAGCCGTGGGAACGCACAAACTCGCGATGCCCGCCCAGCGCGATCAGAATGCGCAGCAGCCAGAGACGGATGACGGGGTCGGTATCGATTGCATTGCCTGGGTAACGAGCACGACGTCTTGCCATGATGATTCTCCTTTTGATGGGAACCATCATCCGGGCAGTTGCGACATGATGTGTCGTATCGTGTCGTGGCTTGCGGGCCATGCATGGCGCCAAGGTCGCCATCACTTCGTTGGAGAAATGCTCGCCGACGTTGGGCTCGAAGCGGGTCAATCGCCCCTACTGGCGTAGCCCTGCAGCAGTTTCTTGCGTCACGTTTGTTCTCGGTCGCCCCCGCTACAGGAGTTACCAGCCGCAACCTCCTGCCCGCAAACCCGCATGGTTACAAGGGGTGGCCTCGCGCACGCTCGCGAGGCATATAGATAAAAATGGAGAACAGAGAGGCCGCGAAGGGCCAAAAACGCGGAAATGGGAGGGATGACGCTCGCGAGGCAAATCGGCGAAGGCCCGCCAGAACTGGCGCTGCGGCCAGACGTGAAAAAGCCCGAAACGAGTTCGGGCTTTTGGAATTGGTGGCCAATCGCGGAATCGAACCACGGACACGCGGATTTTCAGTCCGCTGCT
>ERZ761603.2417-NODE-2417-length-12854-cov-8.715447_pt1 | contig 12854 bp, 10 predicted proteins | sample MGYA00511879_ERZ761603 | MGnify/ENA primary metagenome ERZ761603 (study PRJEB28899, sample SAMN02850040) | bioreactor sludge metagenome | biome: EBPR Sludge; feature: EBPR Bioreactor; material: flocular biomat | place: Australia: Thorneside Wastwater Treatment... | reverse complement strand
TTCTGCGATCTGTCGCTGTATGTGAAGGAGGTCAAAGAGCGCTTCAGCCGCTGGTTCAACAAGCGCCGGGGGCGCAAGGGCACTTTGTGGATGGACCGGTTCAAGAGCGTGCTGGTCGAGGGCAAAGGCGAGCCGCTGCACACGATGGCGGCTTACATTGATCTGAACCCGGTGCGCGCGGGGCTGGTGGAGGACCCGAAGGACTACCGCTGGTGCGGCTACGGGGAGGCGATGGGCGGCAGCCAGCGGGCGCGGAGGGGGTTGGCGAAGGTGACTGGCAGGCCTGTGGATGGATGGGAAAAGCAGGGGGGAGCGGAGGCTTACCGGTGCCTGTTGTTCAGCTCAGGTGTAGAGGTCAAAGACGCGCAGAATGAGAACGTGGTGCGCCGGGGAGTGACGGCGGAGGAAGCACGGGCGGTGCTCAAGGAGAAAGGCAAGCTGACGGCGGGCGAGCTGGTGCGGCTGCGGGTGCGCTATTTTTCAGAGGGGTTGGTGCTGGGTGGGAAGGAGTTTGTGGAGGCGGTGTTCGAGGCGAACCGGGGGCGCTACAGCGCGCGGCGCAAGGAGGGGGCGCGACCGATCACAGAGGTAGCTGGCGGCGGATGGTATGCGCTGCGGAGGATGCGTGGTGGGGGGGGCGGGGAATGATGGCTGGCGGGGTGTCGGCAATATTTATACTCCGCGCCATCAATAATTTCAGGTCAATGAATTTGTGTCTGCGGACAGACGCTGTTCCTTGAGCCATGGAATTGGAATTCAGCAGCTCAGAAATTACCGATATCGGCGGAGCGCTTCAAGAAGAAGAGGGACTCAAGCGGAAGTTCAGACGCAAGTTGATGGCTTTGAAGATGCGTTCTTCGGGCATCCCCGTGAAGATGATCGCTTCGTCGCTGGATGTGTCGCAACGAACGGTTTCCAACTACACCTGCGAGTACCGCAGCGGTGGTCTCAAAGCCACATTGGAAGACAGTGTGGAAGACAGGACTTACTGTCCTGACAGTAGTGTTGAACCGTTCTGGGAGGGGCTGGAGAAGGACTTTCGCCGGGAGCCCGTTGGCTGCGCCAAGCAGGCTAGTGTGCGGATTGTCAAACTCACCGGCATCACGCTCTCACCCAGCCAGACGCGCCGTTTGATGACTAAGCTCGGGATGAGCTACCGCAAGGCTGGGCAGATTCCGGGAAAAGCCGACGGCCAGCTTCAACTCGATTTTCTGTGCCGAATAGTGAATAGTTGCCAGGCGAAAAGTAGTCGTTCTTAACGCAACACATTCACAATCAATAACTCATTTGACCTTACCGAAAGCGCTGGTGCCGCGCGTCTGCGGCATGGGTAGGGGTGGTTGCTGTTCATTGATTGAGTCTTTCATGCCCTTGCAGGCAAGCTCGTCGCACCGCACTTGATGCTTGGCATTGCTGCTTGGCGCGTCATTTTCTCCTGCGTGTCCTCTCGCCCCACAGGCAGCCTTTTTCTCCGCCTTCTGATCCTGGCGGCGGCTGTCTTCTGCGCCTCCGGCAACAGCTTGAGCATCCAGCACGTCAAAGCCGGGCCGGAGGAGCCGACGCGGGTGGAGGTGGTTGGCGGGGTGGTGAGGGTTCACCTGGGGCAGGACGCGGGGGATGCGGCCAGCGCGGCGTGGCCTGACGCGGGCCTGGTCTTCACCGCAGTGGATCCCGGGGTGGCGGGGAATGACATCCAGATCGAGTTCGTTGATCCGGTGGATTGGGGGCAGTCCATGCAGGTGCAGGTGGATGGCGGCCTGATCCAGGTGTTCCTGCCGACGAACACGCAGGAACGCGCGTCAGCGTGACAGGCGGGGAGATCGGCAGCGCCATCCAGGGCGCGGCGGGGCATCTGGTCGCGGTGTCGGGCGGCGGCGGCGGAGTCATCGAGGCGGGGGGCGCGTTCCTGAGCCTGGGCGGCGGGGGAGCGAACAGCCAGACGGCGGCGACCGCAGGCGATGCGGACACGGTTCCCGCCCAAGGGAATCGTCCGCGTGTTCCCGATCCGTTGCGGCTTGCAGGCCTTCTTCCTCTTTGGCATCCGGCGGCGTGGCATGGGATGACGGTCACGCCATGACATGGAAGGCGGCAGCCTGCGGCTGGCAGGCTGCCGCGCGGGACGGGGTCAGAATTTCAGCCTGATGCCCGCATAAGCGCCGGTGTCGAAGGCGGGGAAGCCGGCGGCGTCCTCGTAGTTGTCACCGAGGAGATTTTCGACGCGGGCGAAGACCTCGAAGTTCCGGCAAACGCGCCAGTTCACTGAGAGGCGGGCCAGCAGGTAGTCCTCCAGGTCCTTTTGCGCGAAGGTGGCCGGGTCAAAGTCCTCGCGGTCCATGATGTAGAGGGCGCTGAGATTGACGGTGACTTTGTCATGCGGCCGCAGGCTGACTCCGCCGGAGAGGTTGTGACGCGGGCGGCGCACGAGGCGGACGCCGGCACTGAGGTCGTCAGCGTCGAGATAAGTGTAGGCGGCATTGAATGAAATGCAGTCCAGCGGCTCCCAGAGGGCGCCGAGTTCGACACCTTCGGTGCGCGCGCGGCCAATGGGCTGAAGCGCGAATGTGGCGAGATCGAATTGATAGGTGTCCTTCAACTCATTGCGGAACCAGGTGGCGCTGAGGGTGGTCTTTGCCGCCGGGATGGGCTGCTCGATGCCGATCTCCCAGCCGCGGCTGCGCTCGGGCCTGGCGAGCTGCGGATTGCCAAAGAGCGCGGTCTCGCGGTCCTGGCCGCTGGGCGGGGAGAAGGCGGTGCCGTAATTGCCGTGAAGCAGGGTTTGCAGCACGGGCACGCGCCATGCGAGTCCGGCGCGCCAGGTGACGGCGTCGTCGAAGTCGGAGTAGCGGTCGTAGCGCAGGCCGGAGATGAAGTCGAGACCGGGCAGGACTTCGAGCTGGGACTGGAGGAACCATGCCCAGTTGGTCTCGTTTTGGTCAATGTCGAGGCTGCGGATGTTGTCGTTGAAGCGGGTGAGGTTTTGATCCTCCAGCCACAAGCCGGTGGTGATGGTCCAAATGTCGAATGGGCGGAACTCGCTTTGATACTCCAGGAAATGGTGACGGATGCTGACGCGGTTGTTCGGGGTGAAGAAGCCCGTGAAGCCCGAGGCGACCTGGCGGAAGTTGTTGAAGGAATACGTCAGGCTCTGCCGCCACCCGTCGGTGGTGTCCCAGATGACGCGTGGTGAGATGCTCCAGAATTCGGTGAGCAGGTTGTCATCACGATCATTGGCAAAGCGGCTGCCGGGAAGGCCGACCTCCGCCTCATACCAGCGGCCGTCGAGTTCAAAGCGCAGGGTTTCGGCGATCTGCCAGCCGATGCGCCCGTTGGCGCTGGTCTGCCCGTAGCGGCTGTTGACGCGCTGGCCCTGGACATCCGCGCGCGCCGCCTCAAAGGACCAGTCCAGATCACCCGCCGCGCCGAGGGTGCTGATCCCCTCGCGGAAGGTGCCGTAACTGCCGGTCTCGAAGAAGACGCTAGTCTCCGGCTTCTCCAGTCCGCGCCCGCTGCGCGTGATGATGTTGATGACGCCACCGATGGTCTTGCCGCCGTAGATGCCTGCGGCTGGTCCGCGCAGGACCTCGATCCGCTCGATGTTGTCGAGCGGCGTGGTTTCCAGGTTGTAGGCGCCGGCGAGGTTTGCGGGCACAGGCCGCCCGTCCATGAGGACGCGCGTGTGCTCGGTCTTGGTGCCCCGGATGAAGACGCCGGTGACGGTGCCGGGCGCGCCGCGGTCGGCCAGCGTGAGACCGGGCACCTCGCGCAATGCGTCCACCAGCTGGCGGTATTGCTTTTCCTCGATTTTGGCCCGGTCAATAACCGTGATGCTTGAGGCTGTCCTGGCCGCCTCGGTCTCGGTCTTGGTGGCTGTGACCACCACCGGCGGCAGCGGCTTGTTTGTCCCCGCTTCGGCGGGGGTTTCCGCGCCATGCCCGAGGCAGGCGCAGGTCCATGCGATGCCGGCGGCGCCGAGGGCGCGCAGGCTCTTCTGAGTCTGTGTCATGTGTTTGTCTTGCGATGCTGCGGCAAGAGCGGGCTGTCATGAGGCCGGCGGCTTTTGGCAAAGCGCCGCGCATGGACACCCGTTCCCACCCTTCATTGTTGCGATGAAGTTTTGACCCGCCGGCTTCCACTCGGAAGGGCGGGTGTGAGCATTCGCAGCGAGATATTCGGACTCCGGGTTTGTGGCGGGCGGGGGCTGGAGACTCCGGATTGAAATTCCCAGACTGCCCCGGCCGCGCGCCTTTTTCGCTCGCCTTCACCGGTGAGAAACTCTCCGATTGGCTTCACCCGCGCGCTGTCACCAGCGCGCGCGTCGCGAAATTGTGACCCGATACCGCAGCGCCACTGTGGCCGGTTCTCACGGCCTTCCCTGCATCTGCGAACGGCTGCCGGCGGATCATTGCCTCCGCCGGGCTTGGAAAGAAAACACCCTCCTTTGCGGGAGGGAGCCCTGACCGCCGATAGCCGCCGGCTGAACGGCGCGCAAGATGAAATGCGCGAGCTTCATCCGCCCGCGGCGCGCGCCTCGCCGACGAACTCCTCCATGAGGTCCATGGCCTTCACGATGAGGTCGGGCGCGGTGGCGTAGCAGCAGCGCACGAAACCCTCTCCCGCCGCGCCAAAGGCGCTGCCCGGCACGACGGCCACGCTTTTTTTCTCGAGCAGCCTGATGGCGAAGTCCTTGCTGCCCAGCCCTGTCGGGCGGATGTCGGGAAAGACATAAAACGCGCCGCCGGGATTGAAGCAGTGCAGGCCCATGCCGTTGAGACGGGAGACGATCAAGTTCCGCCGCTGCTCGTAGCTCTGGCGCATTTCCTCATAGGCGTTGGCGCCCATCTTCAGCGCCTCAATGCCGGCCATCTGGCTCATGATGGGCGCGCAAAGCATGCAGTATTGGTGGATTTTCATCATCGCCTCGCGCAGCGGCGCGGGAGCGCAGGCGTAGCCGAGGCGCCAGCCGGTCATGGCAAAGGCTTTGCTGAAGCCGTGCAGCAGGATGGTGCGCTCCTTCATGCCGGGGAATTCGACGATGCTGGTGTGCTTGCGCCCGTCGTAGAGCAGCTCGCAATAGATCTCGTCGGTGATGACAATGAGGTCGTGCTTGATGGCGAGCCGCGCGATTTTTTCCAGCTCCTCCGGGGGCATGATGCCGCCGGTGGGATTGGTGGGGAAGTTCAGCGCCAGCACGCGGCTGCGCGGTGTGATGACGCGCTCGACGTCCTCAGCCATGAGGGCGAACTCGTTTTCCTCCCTTGTCTCGACCACGACGGGCACGCCATACGCCATTTTGATGCCGGGGCTGTAGGAAACGTAGCAGGGCTCGTGGTAGATGACCTCGTCGCCGGGGTTGAGCAGGGCGCGGAAGGCGAGGTCGAGCGCCTCGGACACACCGACGGTGACGAGGATTTCCGTCTTCGGATCGTAAGTGACGCGGAATTGCTTCTCCACATAATCACTGATGGCGACGCGAAGGGACTCCAGGCCGAGATTCGAGGTGTAGGAGGTGACGCCTTTTTCCAGCGAGCGGATGGCGGCCTCGCGGATGGGCCAGGGGGTGGGCTTGTCAGGCTCGCCGACGCCGAGGGAGATGACATCGGAGCGGCCGATGACGAGTTCAAAGAAGTCCCGGATGCCGGAGCGTGGAAGGTCGCGTATCTGGGTGCAGAGCTTGCTGTCGTAGTCCATGGGTCGCGGATCAAATCATGGACTGACGGGCAGGCGCTCCTCCTCGTTGGCGGAGTTGACCAGGAAACCGGACTGTTTGTAGGCCTTGAGCTGGAAGTGCGTGGCGGTGGAGAGCACGCCGCCGAGAGTGCTGAGCTTTTCAGCGACGAAGTTGGCCACATCGAGCAGGTCCTTGCCCTCGACGATGACGGCAAGGTCGTAACCGCCGCTCATGAGGAAGCACTCCCGCACCTGGTCAAACTTGGCGATGCGGCGCGCCAGACGGTCAAAGCCGCCCTCGCGTTCCGGCGTGATGCGCACCTCGATCAAAGCCATGACGCCGCGATGCCCCGCCTTGTGCCGGTCCACGACGGCGTTGTATCCGAGAATTGTGCCATCGGCCTCGGCGGCCTGCATCCGGGTGATGACTTCGGCTTCGGTGAGGCCCAGGATTTGGGCCAGCTCGTGGGCGGAGCGGTTGGAGTTGATCTGGAGGAGTTGAATCAGCGGATCCATGAGGACGCGGAGACTAAGCGATCCCGCGCTGGATGCACGTTTTTGTTGAGCCTGATTTGAGGCGCGTTTGCGGTGATCAATACCTCAGCAAGTCGCGCAATGCGTTGCTGATGCTGCCGGTGGTCGGGCGGTGGGACTTCCACAAATTCGGGTGATACGGGATGGGCGTGTCCTTGGAGTTCAAGCGCATGGGCGGCGCGTCGAGCATGTGGAAGGCCTCGCTGGTGACGCGGGCGATGACCTCGGCGGTGACGCCGCCCCAGGGAAAGGTCTCGCCGACAGCAAGCAGGCGGCCTGTGCGCGAGACGGAGGCCAGAATGGTGTCGGTGTCCATGGGTTTGACACTGCGCAGGTCCACGACTTCGATCTGGTAGCCGTCGCGCTGAAGCTCCTCGGCGGCGCGCAGGGATTCGTGGAGCATGGCACTGTAGGTGACCACGGTGGCATCACGACCCGGGCGGGCGATGCGCGCCTTGCCGATGGGCACCCTTTGTCCGAAGTCCTCCGCCTTCAGGTGATAGTAGAGGAACTTGTGCTCGCAAAAAATGACGGGGTCGTCCAGCTCCACGCTGTCCAGCAGCATCCAGTAGGCATCCTCCACGGTTGCCGGCGTGAGGATGACAAGGCCTGGATAGTGGGCGTAAATGCTCTCCATGCTCTGGCTGTGAAAGGGGCCGCTGCCGGCGGTGCCGCCGCTGGGCAGCCGGATGGTGATGGGGCACGGTGTCTGCGTGCGCCAGTAGAGCGTGGCGGCCTGGTTGACGATCTGGTTGAAGCCCACCGACGAGAAATCGGCGAACTGCATTTCCAGGATCGGGCGCGCGCCCTCGATGGCCGCGCCGACAGCCATGCCGACCATCGCATCCTCGCTGATGGGCGCGTCAAAGACGCGTCCTGGGAACTCGCGGCTGAGATTCTTCGTGGCCTTGAAGGCGCCGCCAAAGGTGCTGATGTCCTGGCCGTAGAGAAAGACGTCCGGGTTCGTGCGGAGTGCCTCGTATTGCGCCTCGCGGATGGCCTCAAGATAGGTGATGCTCATGGGTTCTGTCCCTCCACAAGCGAGGCTGTGGCCAGCGCCTGCCAGGTTTCGCGATAAGGATCGGGCGCGGGTTCCCGCCCCGCCTGGGCCTGGGCGGCGTCCACCTCGCGCCGCGCATCTTCCTCCCATTCGCGGAAGTTTTTTTCATCCGCCCAGCCTTCATCCAGCGCGCGCTGCCTTGCGACCACCAGGCAGTCGCGCCCCTCATGCTGGTGTTTCACCACATCGGGGATGTAGGAGGCGTCGTCATGCTCGCCGTGGCCGCCGAGGCGCAGAAGTGCGCCAACCACCAACTGCGGACCGTGCCCGGCACGCGCGCGTGAAAAGGCGGTGCGGAAAACGGCCAGCGTCTGGTAAAGATCGGTGCCGTCCACACTGTAACCCTCCACCCCATACCCGGCGGCGCGGTCCGCCAGATGCTCGCAGGCGTACTGGCGCGCGGTGGGCGTGGAGTAGGCGAACTGGTTGTTGGCCACACTGACAATGAGCGGCAGTTTTTCCACGGCGGCGAGGTTCAGCCCCTCATGAAAAGCGCCCGTCGAGGTGCCGCCGTCACCGATGCTGGTGGCGCCGACACTGTCGCCCAGGGCGCCCTTCAAACGCCGGGCAAACAACGCGCCGGCCACCACCGCGACGAGGCTGCCGAGGTGGGAGATCATCGCCATGTATCCTTCGCGCGGTTTGCCGCGGTGAATGTTGCCATCCCGCCCGCGCATGGGGCCGGTGACTGTGCCCAGATAGGTGCGCATGGTGTCGAGCACGGGCTCGCCATAAGCGATGCGCCCCGCCTGGTCGCGGATGAGCGGTCCGTAAATGTCGCTGCCTTTGCGCAGATGGATGCCGGCTGAGGCGCTGAATGCCTCCTGGCCGCGTCCGAGGTAAACTCCGCCGACGATCCGCCCGCCCGCGCGGTAGAGGCTGCCGAGACGCTCCTCCAGTGTTCTGGAGAGAATCATGCACCGCAGGGCGCGCAGAAAATCTTCGCGCAAATCCACGGGCTTCAGGGTCTCGGGCGGGGAGGGAGCGGAGGACACGGAGGACAATGTCGTTTCAGCCATTTCTCACGGCACTGGCCGGATGAGATCGGCGGATTGACGGAGATTTTTTCACACGGCTTGAAACTTGTCCAGACAGGAAATGCGCGGCGCTCAGGCCCGCAGGTTCTCCGGGTAGCGCCCCGCCGCCACGAGCGCGCGGATGCTGGCCACCACATCGGCCTTGTCCTCGGGGTAGGTCACGCCGAACCACGAATCATTCGACTCCAGCACGCGCACGTCCGCCTTGCCGGCCTGGATGAGGCTGTCCACCACCTTGGGCACATAGCATTCCGCCTTGAGATCACCCGCATTGGCATTCAGAAACTCCACAAAAGCCGCGCGCAGGTGCCCGAAGATGTCCGGGGTGAATCCGAAGAAATTCATCGAGACCACCTCCTCGCCCGTCAGCGGCAGGGGCGGCTCCGTCTCGCGGTTCTCCGCGCCGGACGGTGTCTTGAAGATTTTCGTCATCTCCGTCACCGAGGCCAGCATGCCATCCGCGCCGCGCGTGCAGACGCCGCGCGCCACGCTGCCGTGCTCCGAGAGCGTGTTTTTGAGATAAAAGCCCACCATGGAGTAATGACTGCGCCCGTCCTGCGCGCGGGGTGCCGTCAAATCCGCGGCGATTTTGGCGAAGGCATCCTGGCCGTAGAAGTCGTCCGCATTGATCATCAAAAACGGCTCCCGCACCACGGACTCGGCCGCCAGCACCGCGTGGGCGGTGCCCCAGGGTTTCGTGCGGCCTTCCGGCAGTGTGAAGCCCTCAGGCAGGTCGTTGAGGTCTTGAAAGGCGTACTCCACCTCGATGCGCCCGCCATATTTGCCGCCGATCTGCGCGCGGAACTGATCCTCGAAATCCCGCCGGATGACAAACACCACCTTGCCAAACCCGGTGCGGATGGCGTCGAAGACGGAGTAATCCAGGACCACCTCGCCGGAGGGTCCCATGGCGTCGAGTTGTTTGAGGCCGCCGTAGCGGCTGCCCATGCCGGCGGCAAGAATGAGGAGGGTGGGTTTCATGGTCGGGGGATGAAGGCCGCATCTATGGATGTGCCGCGCCGGGCGTCAACTGAGAGAAACCGGCGCGGCACTTCGGCGGGCGATTGTCCTGAAAATAAGATGAAACGCGCAGGCTCTGGAGGCAGTCTGAAAGCCCATGCAGAACGGCCTCAAAATCCTCATCGTCCTCAGCGCGCTCGTCTGCGCCGCCGCTCTGGTCATGCTGGGCGGGCTGGCATTGGAGACCACCGCGCCTGACCGCCCGGTGAAAATCAGCAAACCGCTCACCAACTGGGGGGCGGGAGACCGGCGCGGCAGCGGTCCCGATCTCAGCCTGCCCCCGCCTGATGCCGCCGTGGATGATCTCGCCGAATTGATGCGCAAGCTGCTCGAACTCTCCCGCTCGCCGGGCGTGGAGCCCGACGAGCTGCTGCTCAGCTTCAAATCCCGCGCGGCTCTCGACGCCTTCCGCGCCCGTGCCTCGCGGGACGGGATCGAGGTGCTTTACTCGGATCCACGCCTGCTCACCGCGCGTGTGCGCTACGGCGACACTGCGGCAATGGCGCGCGAACTGCGCGACAACGCGGGAGCCTACGACAACATCGGCATGAATTTCCGCGCCTGGGTGCCGGCGCCCCAGCGCGTGCCGGAAACCGACACCGCAAACGCCGGCGGCATGAGACCCTATGGCGACAGCGGACTCGACGCCATCGGCGCGGCGGGTGATCGCGCCACCTGGGGCAAGGGCGTCACCGTCGCCGTGCTCGACACCGGCATCACCCCTCATCCCGTCCTGGAGCACTCATCCATCTCGCGCACCGATTTCGTCCAGGATGGCAAGGAACTCGACGGGCACGGCACCGCCATGGCATCCCTCATCGCCGGAGAGGATCCGCAAAACGGCGGCGTGGCGCCCGCCTCGCGCCTCCTCGACATCCGTGTTGCCAATGGCAACGGCGAAAGCAACACCGCCCTCGTCGCCCAGGGCATCCTGGCCGCCGTGGACCAGGGCGCGCGCGTCATCAACATCAGCCTCGGCACCAATGCCGACTCGCTCACGCTGCGGCGCGCTGTGGAGTATGCCATCGCCCAGGGCGTGATCGTCGTGGCCGCCGCGGGCAATGACCAGTCCAAGGCGCTCGCCTATCCCGCGGGCTACACCGGCGTCGTCAGCGTCGCCGCGGTGGATGCCAATGGCGTGCAGGCGTTTTTCTCCAATTCGGGTCCGGGGCTGTTCATCTCCGCGCCCGGAGTGGGCATCGTCTCCGCCTACAGCGGCGATGGCATGGTCATCAGCAGCGGCACCTCCCAGGCCACCGCGCTGACCAGCGGGGCTGTGGCCGCCATGCTCAGCCGGGGTTACAACACACAGAATGTCATGCAAGCCCTGGTCAACAACGCCAGGCCGACCGGTCTGCCAGCCACGCAGACGGGCGCGGGCATTTTGCAGGTGCCGCGACTTTGATCAAGAAATCAACCGCCGGGTCATGGCACCGTCACCCGCGCGCGGAGAAAGCGGATGACACCCGGCCCTGCGGGCACGTTGTCGCGCACGCGCAGGGTGGTGGCGTTGTCCACCTCCACCACGAGGCCGGAGCTGCTCCAGGAGAGCGGGTCGGTCACATCCGAGGTCGCTTCCACGGTGTAGGTGATGCCTGTGGCGTCGGGGTTTTTCGGCACGGTCAGGCGCAGAAACTTGTCCTGGCCCACCGTGGCCGTGTCCTGTTCCAGCGGCGACTCGTCCGGCTCCATGCCCTGGAGACCGAGGGCGTATTCGAGCATGTTGTTCCAGCCGTCGTTGTCAGGGTCCATCAGCAGGCCGTTCACGGCGGGGTTGTTCGCCTGCGCGCCGAACTGGGCGAAGCGCCATGCGTCCATCGGACGGTCTTTCACCTGGATCACGGAGACAGGTTCCACGGGCAGATGATAGGTGGCATCCGCCTGGAGGTTGATCGCCAGGGTTTTGTCACCCTCCGCCACATCATCCGCCACGGGCTGCACCTGAATGGCCGCCGAGGATTCCCCCGCCGGGATGGTGACACTGCCTGGCAGGGCTTGATAATCCCCCGGCGCGCTGGCGCTGCCGCCCGTGGTGTAATGCACGGTCAGCGGCATGTCCAACTGGCCGTTGCGTGTCACCGTCACAAGGCCCGGCGCCGCCCCCTCCTCCTCCGCGTCGGCCGCGGCCCCGAAGCCGAGTGTGGCAAACTGCACGTCCACAGCCACATCGTCAAAGCTGGACGCCTCGCCGTCATCCGCGCTGAGGCGCAGCACATAAGCCCCCTCAGCGGCAAACTGCGCCGTGGTCTGCGCCGCGGCGGCATCCTCAAACGTCACCACACCCGGCCCGCTGACCACGGACCATTGCGCATCCGGCGCATCCGGCGCGTCATCCAGCACGCTGCCAGCCAGCACGCGGAAGGCGGCGGCGCTGATGGATGGCGTGGTGGCAGCCTGTGAAAGCGGGGCCGCGTTTTCCGGCGTACCGCTGACCTGGATTCCTGAAAAGAGGCCGCGAGCAGGTCTTGCCGTGTTGCCGCTGGTGGTGGCAATGCCCGCGCGCAGGGTGGCGGGCAGAGCAATGGCCTGCGCAGTGCCCACCTGGGTCCAGTCAATGCCATCCAGAGAATGCCAGGCGCTGAAGTTGCTGCCCGCGCGCGCCAGCTTCAGCCAGCGCGGACCGTGCGGCAGGCTCACGGTGGTCGTGCTCACCGCCCCGCCCGCCGTGGTGCGCCGCGTCCAGGCCAGGGTTGAGGTGATGTTGCCGCCGGAGACAGTGACTAGCACCGTCAGGCCCGCGCAGCGCGCGTTCGCCGCCGTGCCGTCCCGCAGCATCACCCCTGTGCGCGCATTGCTGAAAAGACCGTCCGTGCCCTCGTAGCGGGCGACGATTTCCCCGTCCCCGCTCAACTCCGTGTGCTGGAAATGAAACGAGTCCGAGCTGGCGGTGATGCTGGAGCCCGCGCCCTGGTTCTGCGCCCAGCCGGAGCGGATGTCCGCGCTGCCCGTGGCATTCGTGCCGGTGATGCCGATGTCTTCAGCAGCCCAAAGCGCGCCACCCCCACCCACCGCCACAGCCACCTCCGCATGAGCGCTGAGGCTGCCCGCGTCCGTGGCCGTGCAGCGCAGGATGTGCCGCCCGGCGGCGGAAAAGACCACCGTGGTTTCCAGCGCGGACGCCTGGCCAAAGGTGGCCGTGCCCGGCCCGCTCACATGGGTCCACAGCACGCTGGTTGATCCCGGCAGGCCGTCATCCGTGACCGCCGCGCCCAGATGCAGCCCGGAACTCAACGACAAGCCCGCCTCGGCGCGGCGCGGCTGGGTGATGCTGACGGCGGGCGGATGATTTGCCCCGCCATCCAGAATGCTGACGGCGGCGCTGCTCTCACCCTGCACCAGGTAACGGCTCGAAGCCTGCAACGTGGCAGTCACCGTTTCCTCCCCCTCTGTCAGCGCATCCGGCAGCGGCGTGACCAGGAGGTCAATCTCCCGCGCTCCGGCGGGAAAGGTGGCCGTGGCGGGCAGCGCCGTGTAGTCCGCGCCCGGCGTGGCCGTGCCCGCCCAGGCCAGGCTGACCTGCAACGTCCCTGCCAGGG
>ERZ761603.2416-NODE-2416-length-12859-cov-6.749297_pt1 | contig 12859 bp, 13 predicted proteins | sample MGYA00511879_ERZ761603 | MGnify/ENA primary metagenome ERZ761603 (study PRJEB28899, sample SAMN02850040) | bioreactor sludge metagenome | biome: EBPR Sludge; feature: EBPR Bioreactor; material: flocular biomat | place: Australia: Thorneside Wastwater Treatment... | reverse complement strand
GAGATTACAAGGTGACTGGAGTTCAGACGTGTGCTCTTCCGATCTGTGGGGCTGCTGGTGGTTGGGGTTGTAGCCGTGGCCATCCTGCGCAGCGAGCTGCTTTAGGGGACCGGCGACCAGGCCGGTTCAAAATCTTTGGCAGGATGGTTGGTCAGGTTAACCGGGTTGGCGCTGCTGGCAAACGGCTCCAGAATGACATCCATCACGTAAATCTCGTCGTTGCCGTCGCGGTCAGAAACAAAGGCAATCTGGCGGTCATCGGGGGACCAGGTGGGGTGCGAATCTTTGAAGTCCGGGTTGTTGGTCAGGTTGGCCAGGGCACCGGTTTCCAGATCCAGCACAAAAATGTCCGCGCCGCTGGCCCCGGGACGAACAGATTGGTATGCCAGGTAACGGCCGTCATGCGAATAGGCCGGTGAAGCGTTGATGTAGCCATCGTTGGTCAGCCGGGTCACCTCGTCGGTGTCGATGTCCCACTCGTACAATTCCACCACTGTGCCCTGCCCCGTGTTGCAGTGCGAACTAAAGGCCAGATGACGGCCGTCGGGCGACCAGCCCAACGTTTCTTGGGCTGCCTTCGGGTTTTGCAGCACCCGGATCTCATCGCCATCACCAGCCAGCGGCATGAGGGCCAACCGGTGCACGGCACAGCCAGAATCTGGCCCCAGAAAGCGGTCGGTGTACAGGGCAATCAGCTCCCGCTGCGGATTCCATTCCGGGTAAAACTCATCAAAAATCGAATCTGCCGGGTCGTTGACCAGGTTGCGCCAGTTCTGGCCGTTGGCGTCCATCACAAAAATGTCGGCGCTGCCCTCTACGCGAGAACGAAAGGTGATCTGACGGCCGTCGGGCGACCAGGACGGACTGGTATCTACCCGATCATTTTCGGTTAACCGGGTGAGGCCGGTGCCATCGGGCTGCACCAGGTACAGCTCCCAATTCTGGTGCAGGCTGTTGTTGTGCACCACGTGGCGCGTTGTTACAAACACAATGCCGGGGGTGGGATCGGCCGTGGATGGTTTGATCCCATCGAGGATAGCAATTCCACCGCCTGGCGCACACGCCACCAACAACAGCAAAACCGTCAGCCAGCTGCTCAAGCCCAAACGCCAAAACACCACTTTTTTCATAGCTGCACCTCAATATGTGGCCAATGATGCGGGATGGATTGTCATTCTATTTCACTTTTTTAACACAAGCCACACCCCGGCAGCGGCAACCCAATGCCCTGTTCGCTCGTATCGTTTGGGCAGATTGAGTTGGTGAGAAACGGCCGTAGCTGTGAAACCAATCACAAACAATATGGTAAAATCCACCCAGGTAGCCAACACCCAGAGGTAAAAATGCAAGAAGAAAGTTATCACGATTTATGGCTTCAGCTGAAACGGCCGCTTACCATCCTTGGCGGTTTTGTTATTCTTTTGTGGTTGATCGAAGGGATAGACCAGCTTATTTTCCGCCAATCCCTGGACAACTTCGGCGTCCATCCGCGGTCATTGGTGGGGTTGTGGGGGATTTTGTGGGCACCGTTTTTGCACCGTGGCTTCCAGCATCTTATCGCCAATACTGGCCCCATCCTCATTTTGGGCAGCATCATCATGCTGTCGCGCCCGCTGCGCGACTTTTTCACCGTGACGATCATTGTGGTGGTGGTGGGTGGCCTGGGCACGTGGCTCATTGGCCCAGCCGATTCAGTCCACCTGGGGGCCAGCGGTCTGATTTTTGGCTACTTTGGCTTTTTGCTCCTGGCCGCCTACTTTGAACGCAGCTGCCGCTCGATAGCCATCGCGCTGGTGGTGCTGCTGCTTTACAGTGGCATCATTTGGGGCGTTTTACCACAGGGGAACGGAATCTCGTGGCAAACCCATCTGTTTGGGTTTATCGGGGGCTGGATTGCCGCTTACGTGTTGAACGTTAATCAATAGCCACAGAGCGCTCAAACTGGCGCTGGCCAATCACGGCCAGGCCAATGCTCAAAATATAAAGCACGATGAGCGGGGCCATAGTTAGCATCATCGTTACGGGGTCAATGGAGGGTGTGATGATGGCCGCCAGCACGGCAATGCCTACCACGGCAAAACGCCACTGCTCGCGCAGCGTTTTCGCCGTGACCACACCGACCCGCGCCACAAAATAGACAATCACGGGCATCTCAAAAGCCAGACCAATCCAAAACAACATGCGCAGCACAAAGCCGATGTAGCCGTTGGGCGTCCAGTCCGTCTTGAAAATAGTGCCCAAGAAGTTTGCCAGGAAAAAAACGGCCGCAGGAATCAACACAAACCAGGCAAACAAAATGCCCAAAGCAAACAGAAGCAGCGTGCTGGGCAGAAAAATATAGACGTAGCGCCGTTCATCGTGGGTGAGGCCCGGCACCACAAACTGCCAGAACTGGTACAGAATCATGGGCATGGACAGGATTGCCCCGGTCAGTAGAGAGACCTTAAAAAAGGTCTCGATGCCTTCGGTTGGTTCCAGGGTTTGCAGTTCCACCTCGCCGTTAATGCTTTCGGCGTAAGGCTCCAGCAAATAGAGCAGCATCGGTTCGGCAAAGGCAAAGCTGAGGAGTGTTGTCACCAGCAACGCTACGACGACATAAGTCAACCGAATGCGCAGTTCGTTGAGGTGCCCAAGCAGAGTGAGGTTGCCGGCGGCCAGCGTTTCATCCTCAGTTTCCAGTGATTTAGCAGGGGGAGTTGCTTTAGCCATTATTCGGGGTCATCCGGCACATCAACCAGATCGGGGAGGGGCGGAACGGCCGTATTCTTCACCGCACCACCAGGCACAGCACCGTTTTTGTCGCCAACAGGGGGGGCATCTGCCGGTGACGGCAAAACCGACTTTCCTGGTTTCAAATCCGGGGGTCGGATACTGTTCTCAACCTCTTGCAACGCTTGCCGCCCAGCCTGAGCCGCGCCACGCGTCGTCTGGTTTACTTCGCCACGTAAATCGGTTAGTTCACGGCGCAGCTGCTTCAGCTCTTGCATCGTATCCCGCAGCGCCTGGCCATCACTGGAGTTGTCCAGCTCATGGTTGAGCTGGCGGATGAAACCGCGCGAAATTTTTTGCAGCTGGGCTGTCGTGCGGCCCAGCCAACGAGCCGTCTGCCCAATGCGCTCGGGTCCCATTACAATGCCAGCCACAATTAAAATGAGAATTAGCTCCGGGAAGCCAATGCCAAAAAAGCTGTCCATAGAAAACCAAATTCAAAAAGCTACGCTTCGATATCTTTCTTGTCGTCGTCCTCTTTCTGGCCATCACGCACCCCTTCGCGGAAAGCGCTGATGCCTTTACCCAACTCGGAACCGATGCGGCTGATTCGGCCGACGCCAAAAACCAGAAGCACCACTGCCAGAATAATCAACAGTTCTGGAACGCCTAAACCTGCCATTTCAAAATTCTCCTTGATAACAGAGCCAGTCACAAAAGATTAAAACGTCATTGATTTATGCTGACTTGCTCTAACAAAAGCCAGATTTCAGTTCAATTAGTAACGAAATCTCTGGTTCTTAAACAGCTGCCAATACCAGTTATGGTCTAGCAACCTCGCTATTAAACCATCCGCATCTTATCACAAATGGTGACAATCATCACAAGATACCAGGATAAATAGTAACAACCCGCATTATACCAAAGGGCACCAATCCTCCGCAGTCGCAGCACGTTGTCTCATGCATGGTTAAACGAACACAATTGGCCGAAATAGGATTTCTCTGTTTTAATTACAGGGGAGAGCGCAAAAAGTTTACTTTTCTGTCTATACTTTTCGGAAGGGGATTTTCCACATGCAAATGCAAGACGTACTCGGGCTAATCCTAGGTGGTGGCGCAGGCACACGCCTTTATCCATTGACCAAAGAACGGGCAAAACCGGCCGTACCACTCGCAGGGAAGTATCGCCTCATCGACATTCCCATGAGCAACTGTCTGCACGCCGGCATCGACAAGATTGCCATTCTGACCCAATTTAACTCGGTATCCCTGCACCGACACATTCACCGCACTTACAACCGGGATGTATTCTCGCCGGGCTGGGTGCAAATTCTGGCGGCCGAACAAAAACCGACCAGCGTGGATTGGTACCAGGGAACGGCCGATGCCGTGCGCAAACAGTCCATTGAAATCCGGCAAGCTGGCGCGAAATATACCCTTATCCTGGCCGGAGACCATTTGTACCGCATGGATTACCGCAAATTTTTGCAGCAGCATGTGGACTCCGGTGCCCACGTGACGGTGGCGGTGCAGCCGGTAGGCCGCGATGTGGCCTCTGGCCTGGGCATTCTCAAGTTGGATGACAAACGCAACATTATCGAGTTTCATGAGAAGCCCAAGACGGATGAAGATTTGAACAAGATGGAGAGTTGGCCGGGGGCGGAACGGCCGTTTATGGCTTCGATGGGTATTTACGTCTTCAACACCGACGTACTGTTTGAGCTGCTAGAGGGCAAAGGCAACGACTTTGGCCGGGACATCATTCCTCAGGCGATGAACACCCACCGGCTGCAAGGCTTTATTTTTGAAGGGTACTGGGAAGACATCGGAACAATCCAGCGCTTCTACCAGGTGAACCTGGAAATGGCCCAGCCCGACGCTCCGTTTGATTTTTACAGCGCCCTGACGCCTATCTACACCCGCCCGCGCTTTATGCCCGCCTCTGAGTTAGACGGCACCACGCTGGACAAAGTGCTGCTGACGGATGGCTGCCGCATCTCTAAATCGATTATCAACAACTCGGTGCTTGGGCTGCGCAGCATTGTCAAGGCAGATACACGCATCAACTCGTCTATTATCATGGGGGCCGACTATTACGAATCGGAGGAGATGCTGGCGGAGAATCGGCAGAAGGGCATCCCAGACATTGGCATTGGCGAAGGCTCAACGATTGCCCGGGCGATCATCGACAAAAATACGCGAATCGGCCGTAACGTGGTGATTCAAGACAACCCCGAGCGGCCCGATGGCGAAGGGCCGAACTGGGTTGCCCGCGAGGGTATCATCATCATTCCCAAAAACGCGATCATTCCCAACGGAACGATTATTTAGGAGTCTACTCAGGGGAACGGCCGTTGGCACTTAAATAGTCGGCGGCCAACTCCGGCGAGGCAAATGTTTCAGACAGGTGGCCATACACATAGGCCACCTGTTTTTCGATCTGAATGGTAGCGGGAATCCAGCCATGATTTTCCAGTGGGGGATGTACGGCACCAATCAAACCGTGGTCGGCCTTTTTGGGAAACTGCCACACTACCCAATCGTGCAGCAGTTTGAAGCTTAAGCGAGTGGGTTTGGTGCCATCAAATTTCAGCGTGGCGATCTCTCTTTTTTCCACCGGTCAATCCCTCCAATACGTAAACCACAACGCCAGAGCCCGTTACGGCCGTTCCGGCGCAGGCAGCAAAACATCTATCACCTGGCTCGTGTCGCCAAAATTTTCAAACAGGAAATCCGGGCGATACTCAGCCAGGGTCGCGGCCGCATGCCAACCGCTGGCCACGGCAACGGCCGTTGCCTTCCCGGCTCTGGCACACAAAATATCGGCCGGGGTATCGCCAATGATGACGGTATTGTTACCATCGAAAAGTTCACCCGTCAACTGATTGGCGCGCGCCATGCCGATGGCGGGCAGCTCGTTGCGGTCCAGCGCGTCGGAGCCATAAGCGCCGACCTTAAACTGGAGCGGATCGATGCTGGCCGCCGCCAGCTTAAGCGGGGCGGTGAGCTGGGCGTTGCCCGTGAGCAGCCCCAGCAGCACATCGTCGCGGGCGTTAAGCACCGCCAGCAGTTCGGGCACCCCTACGCAGGCAGTGATGCCCCGCTGGGCGAAGATGTCCTGCGCATGTTCGGCCATCAGCTCATAAATGGCGGGTAAACTCTTTTGGATTTCTTTGGGGGTAATACCGACGGCCGTTAACAAATCCGTAATGATGCGCGGGTCAGTTTTGCCACTCATGTTGTAATGTTCCAGCGGCCCGGCCGTACCAAAACGCTTCTCCAGGGCGTAGGCCAGCGTCAGCCGCCCCGCCCCGTTGCTGCGGATCAGCGTGCCATCGATATCAAAAAGTAGCAGTTTTTTCATCGTCAGGCCTGGTGGATCTGGGCCAGCAGCGGCCGTATTGCCGGCCACACGTCCACTTCGGGCATGGGTCGGGGCGGTACGGCCGTTCCCATCTCAATGCCCCGTCCCGTCAGAATTTGCTTGATGGCCCCAATGCGCGCCCCGTTCGGCAGCTGGCCCAACAGCGCATTGATCCATCGCTGCTGCTTTTGCGCCTCAGCCATATCGCCCCGGAAAAAGGCAGCGGTCATCGCCACGTATGGTTCAGGAACGGCCGTGCTCAGCCCGCTAATCAGGCCATCAGCCCCCAATCCCAGCAGCCCCAAGGCCACCGCCTCGTTGCCCACCAGGAAGACAATTCGTTCTGGGGCCGCGTCGATGAGCTGGCGTACGATTTGGGCGTCGGCCCGGCTGGACTTGATGCCCGCCAACGACGGGATTTCGCGCCCCAGGCGGGTCAGCAGCGCGGGCGAAATGCCGTTCACCGCCATCTGTGGAATGTCGTAGAGCAGCAGGGGCATGGTGGGCACGGCCGCGGCCACCGTGTGGTAGTAAGCCGCCAGGCCGTCATCGTGCATGCCGTAGAAAAACGGGGTGACGACGGCAATGGCGTCCGCACCCACCTCAACAGCGTGCTGGGCCAGAGCGATGGTACTGGCCAGGTTGTTGGTACCCACATGCAAAATGACCGGGGCACGGCCGTTGCTGGCGGTAACGGCCGTTTCATGCAGCCGCAGCCGTTCGCCATCGCTCAGCAGCACCCCTTCGCCGGTGGTGCCGCCCACAAACAAGCCGCTGGAACCGGCATTCAGCAAAAAGTCGACCAGGAAGGGAACAACGGCCGTGTTCACCGTCATCCCATCCGCCAGCACCGGCGTGGCCATTGCCGGAGCTACACCGCCGCGCAATTTTTCCTTCAACCAGGCAATCTTTTCGTTTATATCCATCGTAATCCTGTTCATAACTGTCATTCTCGCGAAGACGGGAATCCACTCGGCAAAACAAGATGGATGCCCGCCTACGCGAGCATGACACCTCTTCTAAAGATATTTCGCCTCAGCATCGGTGAGAGCGGCTTCAAAGATGTGCAGCCCTTCTTCCACCAAATGATGCGGCACGTTAAGCGGCGGGGTGATGCGAATGGAGTTGGTACCGCACGGGATCACCAGCAAGCCATGCTCAAAAGCGTGCTGAATCACGTGATCCCGCAGGTCAACCGCCCGCTCCTTGGTCTGCCGATCCTTGACAAACTCCATGCCAACCATCAAACCACGGCCACGCACGTCGCCCAGGCTGGGGTGACGCCCTTCCATTTCCACCAGAGCATCCATAATAAACCGTCCGGTTTCTGCAGCGCGGGCCAGCAGATTTTCTTCTTCAATAACTTGCAGGGTGGTGAGGGCCGAAACGGCCGCAATTGGATTACCGCCAAACGTGCTGCCGTGTGAACCCGGCTTCCAATCCATGATCGACTCGGGGGCTAAAATGCCCCCAATCGGCAACCCGCTGCCCACCCCTTTGGCAAAACAAACGATGTCGGGCTGCACCTCTTCGTGCTCGATGGCCCACCATTTGCCGGTGCGCCCCGCCCCACTCTGAATCTCATCCACGATGAGCAAAATGCCGTAGCGGTCACACACCTCGCGCAGGCGGGTGAAAAAGCCGGGTGCGGGCACGATGTAGCCGCCTTCGCCCTGGATTGGCTCGACCATAATGGCAGCCACATCTTCCGGGGCTAACGTGGTGCGGAACACCATCTCTTCCAGGTAATCAATGACGGTATCGCCGTAACTCTCACCTTCTTGCTGCACCAAAATGGGGCGGTAAGCATTGGGGTACGGCAGGTGATACACCTTCACCCCGGCCAGGTAGTTGGCCCGCTGCACCGACTTGCTGGCGGTAAACGAAAGCGATCCCAGCGTACGGCCGTGGAACGCCCCAAAGAAGCCAATAAAGCGGGAACGGCCTGTTTTGTACATTGCCAGTTTGATGGCTGCCTCTACGGCTTCAGTGCCGGAATTGCCAAAGTAGACGCGGGCACGGCCGTTGAGCGGGGCAATCTCGCGCAGTTTTTCGGCCAGTTCTACCGCCTGAGGGTAATAAAAATCGGCCAGGCAGATGTGCCAGAATTTGTCGAGCTGTTCTCGAACGGCCTCCACCACGCGGGGATGGCGGTGACCGACGTTAAGGACAGCTACCCCGGCCATAAAATCAATGTAGCGACGGCCGTCTACATCCCACACTTCCGAACCTTCTGCTTTGTCGACGACCAGCGCGTATTCGCGGGCGTACGAGGGTGAGAGAATATCAATATCTCGTTGGATCAATGCCTGGCCCATCGGACCAGCGCCAGCCATGCTGAACTTCATAATGCCTCCAAAATTGGTGTGTCTGCAATGGGATGCGGCCAGTGGCCGCAGCGTATGTGGCAGACGCAAACTGTGACTTGTGGAAATGAAGAACCGGGGAAACGGCCGTTTACGCCCAACCGTTAAACCGGCTCAATGGTAAACAATAGGGGATATCCCTCTAGCTGGGCGGCAAAATGGGCTTTTCCCACGCGAGTTTTGGCTTCGCTGAGGGGCAGCATGGCCACCAGGGCCTGCCCGTTAAAGTGGGCGGTAACCATCACGTGCTCTGCCTCCAGCGGGGAAAGCTGGAAAATCCGCTGCAGGATGATGACCACAAAATCCATGGGCGTCACGTCATCATTGTGGATGATCACCCGCGCCAGGCTTTCCCGGTCATCTTCCGTTTCCTGGTCGAGGGAAGTGTCGACATCCCACTCCGTTTCCGCCACGATGGCGGGAGCAGGGCCGGTACTTTCCTGGGGCCAAATCGTCTTCTCAAAATCCATACCGCGGCCCATTTTACCCGCAAAGCAGCTTCCCAGCCATGAGAGATTGGGCGCAGCGCGGCTCAAATTGGCGCTTTTCTAGCCAAACTGCCAAACAAAAAAAAGCTGGCCCACAGGGAGCCAGCTTCATTAACCATTGACCATTTACCATTTACCATTAACCATTGACACGGCCGTATTCCCCCGGCACGCCCTGCACCCCCACCTCATCCAACAGGTCGTAAATCTCATGTACTTCTGGCGCATGAAACCGGGCCACCATACCCGATGGCGGCAGCGGCTCATCGTAGAAAAAGTCCGGCAAATTGTCATCTGCCTCGGCAAAACCGGCCGCCAGGTTAAATGTGCGCTCCAGGCGCAGCGTGGCCCGGCCGATGCGCTGAAAGAAGCCGGGATCAAGCTCAGTACCGACGGCCGCATTTACCGCATTGGCCAGAAAAGCGACGTTGGGGTTGGTCACCGTGCGGCCAAAAATGCAGATGCCCAGTGAATCGACCGCGGCGCAGCCAATTTGCGCTTCCAGGCTGAGCTTCTTCAGTTCGTCCACGTTCTTGCTGCGCGAGTCCAGCCGGGGCACGTTGCCTGCGGTGTGGTCGGCCCCCTGCGCCGTGGTCATCATGGAGATGCCAGTCACCTCGATGACACGCGGGTCGTAGGCGGAGATGGCCTGCTTTTTGATGCACGGCACGCGGTGGATGCCGTAATGCTCGCCCACCCGCGCCGTGCCCTGAGCCCAGAGACGGCCGTCTACCGACCCATCCTTCAGCTCCAAAAAGACCCGCCGCATAAAATCCAGATCGCCAAACTCAGCCAGACCGGCATCCATCAGCACGGCGATCATCGCCCCGGTTTCGATGGTGTCGATGCCCAGTTCGTTGCAATATTGGTTCATCTCCGCCAGGTGATCGGGATCGCGCAGGCCGCAGTTGGTGCCTAGCAGCGCCAGCGTCTCATATTCCACGGGGGAGGTGATTTCCTTACCCTCGGCATCAACATACACGTTGCTGCACTGAATGGTGCAGCCGGGCATACAGGCGTGGGTGTGGTTGCCGCCGCGCGAATTGTTCAGCTCGGTGATGTAGGTGCCGCCCATCTTAAACGTCTCTTCTGAATCATTCACCTGCGCGCCGAGGGTGAAATTGTTCACCGGAATGCCGCCAATGTGGTTGGTGTAATCGGCCATGGCCATCGTGCCGATGGGCGCGTAGCTGTTCTGAATTGCCGGGTCTTCCTGAATCCATTTGGCGTAAGTACGCACCGACTCCAGGGTCTTTTTGCGGTCGTGCAAATTGGGCATTTTGTGCAGCTCGATGACGAGGGCCTTCACCTTTTTGCTGCCCATGACGGCCCCCCCCCCGCCGCGCGCCGCCAGGCGAGACGGCCGTCCATCACTGTCGCTAATCGTAATGCCCGCCAGTAAACCCTGGTATTCGCCCACCGGACCGCACAGGGCAAAGGCGATCTTCTTGCCGTATGTTTCGTAGAGCAGTTCGGCCGTTTCCGTGTTATTTTTGCCCAGATAGGGCGTGGCATCTTCAAACGCGAGCTGACCTTCTTTGTCGAAGTGCAAAACCACCCACTCGTCCGATTGGCCGTGCAGGGTGAAGCCCGCCACCTCAATGCGCCCCATGCCGTAGGCCAGCGTGCCGCCCGCGTTGGCCTCCTTGATACCGCCGGTGAGCGGGCTTTTGCAGCCGACGCTGAGCCGGTTGGCGTTGGAAAAGGTGGTCCCAGCAAACGGCCCCGCCGAAAAAATAAGCGGGTTGTCTGGCCCCAGCGGGTCCACGGTGGCCGCGCCGCTCTCCACCAGCGTCTTGGCGATAAGATACCGCCCGGCCATCACCAGCTCTTCACCGGCCATCGGCTGGCTGGTCACGGTTTGGTCATTCAGATGAATGTGTAAATAGTTGCGCATGGGCTGCCTCTCTAGAAGCCTGACAGGTTTTTTAAGTCGTGATTAATCGCGATGTCGGTTTAAAAACCTGTCAGGTTTGGGTAAACGAGTTGTTTACAAGGGTAACACAAAACGGCCGTTCCGCCCCCGCAACACCCCGTCATTTTCTGATCCTTTCATGTGGAAAACCGCAGGTTTGCCGCCCGATTTGTGATAAGATTCCGGCATGAACAAAAAACCACAACTTTCCCTGGAAACGGCCGTTTCCCACATCAAAAACGGCGACACCATCCTCGTTGGCGGCTTTGGCATGACCGGCAACCCCGTCCACCTGCTGCACGCGCTGGCCGAAACGGCCGTGCGTGACCTGACCTACGTGGCCAACAACGTCGGCGAACCGGGCCTGGGCGGCGGACGCCTGCTGCGCAACGGGCAAATCAAAAAAGCAATTGGCTCCTTCTTCACCAGCAACCGCGAGGCGGTGGCTGCGGCCCAATCAGGCGCGATGGAGGTGGAGCTGATTCCCCAAGGCTCACTGGCCGAGGCGATGCGCGCCGCCGGGGCGGGCATTGGCGGCTTTTACACGCCAACGGCCGCCGGAACCGTCCTGGCCGAGGGCAAAGAGACCAAAATGATTAACGGTGTGCTGCACGTTTTCCAGCCCGCCCTGCGTGGCAACGTGGCTCTCATTCGTGCCTGGCGCGCCGACGAGGCGGGCAACCTGGTCTACCGCATGACCGAGCAAAACTTCAACAAAGCCATGGCCACCGCCGCCGACCTGGTGATTGCCGAAGTGGAAGAGATTGTGCCGCTGGGCGCACTCGATCCCAACGAAATTCACACCCCGGGCTGCTATGTGGACTTCCTGGTGCAGGCCCACACCACGCTGGACGATTTGGGCAGCTCTGCCTCCATCGACGGTGGGGCCAAAAAGGCGGGCGACATGCGCATGGTGATGGCCGAGCGTGCCCTGCGCGAGCTGAAACCCGGCGATGTGGTCAACCTGGGCGTGGGCATCCCCACCCTGGTGGCCGATCTCATCACGCCGGAGCATGGCATTATTTTGCACACGGAAAACGGCATGTTGGGTGTTGGTCCCGCGCCAGAAGCGGGTGGGGCAATGGAATACCCGGTGAACGCGGGCAAAATTCCGGTGACGGCGCTGCCCGGCAGCAGCTACTTCGACAGCGCCGACTCGTTTGCCATGATTCGCGGCGGGCACGTGGACGTGGCCATCATGGGCGGTTTGCAGGTGGATGAGGCGGGCAACCTGGCCAACTGGGCCGTGCCGGGCAAGCCGCTGCTGGGCGTCGGTGGGGCGATGGATTTAGCCTCTGGGGCCAAAAAGCTGATCATCACCATGACCCACGCCAGCCGCGAAGGCGAGGCCAAAATCGTGCCAGAATGCACCCTGCCGCTGACCGCCCTGGGTGCGGTGGACATGATCATCACCGATCTGGCAGTGTTTGCCTTTGTGGACGGACAGCTGACGCTGCTGGAGCTGATGCCGGGGGTGACGCTGGCCGAGGTGGAGGGGAAGACAACGGCCGTATTTAGCAACGCCCTCGCCTAAAATTTAGAATCCACAGATTACACAGATGGCACAGATTTTTGCTGGGCATTTGGGGACGCTGCGCGATCTTTTTTCAATAAAGCCAACCATCAAAACGGATTACCATGGCACCAACCATTCAAATTATCAACCGGGTGCTGCCCATTGTGCTGCTGCTGGCTCTGGGCTACGTCATTCGCACCCGCCGCTTTTTGAGCCACCTCACCATTGACGAGCTGCGCAAATTTGTCATCAACGTGACCCTTCCGGCCGTGCTCTTCATTTCTTTTCTGGAAATTGAGCTGAAATCGGCCTATCTGATCATTTTTGGGCTGATCTTTGGCTTGTGTATGCTGCTCTTTTTGCTGGGCCAGCTGCTCAAAAAGCAGCTGAAGATTGTCTACGACTATTTTCCATTTCTCACCACCGGGTTTGAATATGGCTTGCTGGGTGTCAGTTTGTTTGGCAGCGGCTACGGCCTGGAGCAAATTGGCACAATTGC
>ERZ761603.2415-NODE-2415-length-12860-cov-35.154549_pt1 | contig 12860 bp, 6 predicted proteins | sample MGYA00511879_ERZ761603 | MGnify/ENA primary metagenome ERZ761603 (study PRJEB28899, sample SAMN02850040) | bioreactor sludge metagenome | biome: EBPR Sludge; feature: EBPR Bioreactor; material: flocular biomat | place: Australia: Thorneside Wastwater Treatment... | reverse complement strand
CGAGATTACAAGGTGACTGGAGTTCAGACGTGTGCTCTTCCGATCTGGCGCGAGCGCTGGCCATGCCGCGATGACGGCGGCCAGGTCGGGCGGCGGCGGGGATTCGGCACCGGGCGCTGCTCCCGGCGCTGCTGGGGAGGGCAGGATGGCGCGCAAGTCCGCGTGTTGTCGGGGGTTCGGGCATTCGCCCCGTTGACTGTCGATCCGGTGGTTGCGGGTTCGAGTCCCGTCCGCCTCGCTTAAAACGGCCCTGAGAGGGGCCGTTTTCTTTTCGGCTACGTTGCGGCTAGACCGATTCGTGTCGGACGCACTCACGCCGACGCGCGGCGGATCTCCGCATCGGTCCATCCGCGTGCCTTGAGGCCCCGGAGGAGGAGGTCGTCCGTCGGTCGGAGGTCCGGAGAGCCGGGCATCCGCATTTCCTGCGGGATCATGCCGGTGAGGACTTCGAGCCCCGCGTCCAACTTGTTCTTCTTGAGGCCCGCGAGGAGGCGCGTGTGGATCGCGGTCCGCCCGCCGGGCAGAAGTCCGAGGAGGCCCGCGTCGTAGGCCCGGTGGAGGAGCGGGTTCAACGCGACCCCGTTCCTCGGTTCGTCGGTGTGCGTCGGGTCCGAAACCGGGACGACGTGCGCCGCGTCCACCAATCGCAGCGCTACGCCGGTGAGGCAGCAACGGAACCCGTAGGCCCGAAGGACCATTGGTCGGAACCGTGCCTCTCGGAAGGTTCGAAGGACAGACACCACTTGGTGCCGGCGCGATTGCTCGGCGTCCGACGCTCCCGAGTCGATGAACTCGCGCTCCGCCTCCGGCTCCGCATCAACAAGGCCCGCCGCGTCGCGAGCCTCCGCTCCACAGTCGTAGAGGCGCTCGTACTCGCGAAGGTACCACATGAGGTAGTCCGGGTGGACCGCGATCGCGGTCTCTTTCCCCTCGCGCACGTCGCGTATCTCCGTCGCGAAGCCGACGTTCGCGGCGCGCTGAAGCGTCTTCGCGGAAATCTGGAGGCTCGGTGAGCCCGCAGAGAACCCGAGGTGTCGGCGCACATCCCAGAAGGCGAAGACGCCCTCCTCCTCGCTCCAGCCTCCGAGGATTGTCTTCACTCCCGCCTTCAAGGTGAAGCGGTCTACGTTCGTGAGTTGGATTCGACGCTCGTCGGGGCGTCCGCGTCCCTTCCCTCCGAAAGTGACGGCCCAGAGGTACACCTCAAGGCGAAACGTCTCACCTTCGGAGATGACGCCCAGTGTGAGCGGGCGGGCAGACGGAGCGCCAGTGAGGAGTACCGTTGCGCCCGCGAGTTCGAGTGCGGCGGTGAACTTCTCGGCGAGTTTGTCGAAGCGGATTCCCGGCATCGGGCGTCACTCCAAGGGGGAGGCCGCTCCCGTGACGACGGAACGGACCTTCGGATCGGCGAAGAGAGGCCCTTCCAGGAACCGGAGCATCGAACCCCGGATGTACTCGTCCTTCATCTCGAAGGACACCCATCGGTGCCCGCGTTGCTCGGCAACCGATCCCGTGACGTTCGACCCGCCGAACGGATCGACGATGACGTGGGGTTTGTCTTCGAGGAGGAAGTCCACGAAGAACTCCACCAACTTCGCCGGGAACCTCGCGGGGTGCGGCTTGATGTCGAACTCTCGGCAGAGGCGGAGGTAGGCGGAGTTCGATTCGGTGTTCGCGATGGTGAGGAGGTTCGACGGGATCGAACCTCCGTTGTCCTTCTGGAACTTGTCCGAGATGTCATGCCCGCTTGGGCGCATCTTCGCCTTGTATCCTTTCTTGATGAGAGACTTCATCGACTCGGAATAGGGCTGGAGAACGCGGCGGTTGTCGGCGGCGGGGTTGTCGCCCTTTGAGAACCACCAAACCGTGTTCACCGCGTCCTTAACGCGGACGCGCCGAACCGTCACCCACTCGGCGGGAGTGGGGAGCCGAGAGGGGTTGTACCAATAGAAGTCCTGCGCGAGGCGGAACATCTTCGAGAGGTGGACGGCCACCTCGAAGTGGTACATCGACCGGACCGGCGCACCGGGAATCCACGCGCCGCCGATGTCGAGAACGAATGAACCCTCCGGCTTGAGGATGCGCTTGATCTCTTCGCAGAAGGGGATGAACCACGCAAGATACCGCTCGATAGGTTCGTTCCCGTACTCCTTCTTCCGCGTGAGCGCGAAGGGTGGGGAGGTGAACACGAGGTCCACCGACTCCGATGGCATCCGCTTCATCCCCGCAAGGGAGTCGCCTAGGAACGCCGCGCCGAGTTTGGTGTGGTAGAAGGGCTTCGACCCGGCGAGGCCGAGTTCGTCCAACCACGCGAGTTCGGTCTTCTTTGGCTTTCCGAGGGCGAGCATCCGGCGTCCTCCTGACGATAGAGGCAATAGTACACGAACCGAGCGCAGTAGGAGGCCCCTCCGTGGGCCCCGGACCCCGGCCCGCCGGTCAACTCATCCCGCCGACGCTCCCGTCCGAGCCCCCGGAAATGTCTCCGCCCTTGATCGTCGTCCCCAGTCCGCCACCGCCGGGAGGGGCCCCGCCCGGGCCTCGCCGTCGGTCAACCGGCCCGTGTCGCGAGCCCGAGCCGCGAGGGCTCGAAGTGGTGTTCGGGCGCTGGGGGCCCGCCGGGCTCGGTTGATCACGCAGACGACGGGCGTGCGTCGGAGTGAAGCTTTGCTTCTGACGGGGAGTGGGCGGGTTGGTTTGGCTGCGGGTTGCGGGTGGCTGGTTCATCTGGCCGTGTGCACGAGCGAAGGTGCGGCGGGAGATATGGCGTTGGGTCAGTTTCTGGTGAGGCGGAGGCTGTTGAGGACGACGCTGATGCTGCTGAGCGCCATGGCGGCGGAGGCGGCCATGGGGGAGAGGAGGTGGCCTGTGAGCGGGAAGAGAGCGCCGGCGGCGAGGGGGATGGCGAGGGTGTTGTAGGCGAAGGCCCAGAAGAGGTTTTGCTTGATGGTTCGGATGGTGAGGCGTGAGAGGGTGATGGCGTCGGGGACGAGGCGGAGGTCGGGCCTCATGAGGGTGATGCCGGCGGACTGCATGGCGACGTCGGTGCCGGTGGCGAGAGCGATGCCGAGATGAGCGTGGGCGAGTGAAGGGGCGTCGTTGATGCCGTCACCGACCATGGCGACGACGTGGCCTTGTTGCTTGAGGGAGTCGATGAGTCGAGCTTTGTCGTCGGGGAGAGCTCCGGCGACGACTTCGTCGATGGCGAGTTGACGGGCGACGCGTTGGGCGGCGGGTGGAGCATCGCCGGAGAGCATGATGACGCGAAGGCCCATGGTGCGGAGGCGGGCGATGGCGTCGTGGGCTTCCGGGCGGATGGAGTCGGCGAGGCCGATGACGCCGAGGAGTGAGTTGTCTTGGGCGACGGCGAGGACGGCGAGCCCGCGATCGGAGAGCGGCAGGGCGAGAGGGGAAGCGTCGGCGGAGATGCCGCGTTCGAGGAGGAAGGCCGGGCGGCCGACGACGAGCTTGCGGCCTTGGACGCGGGCGACGACGCCTTGGCCTGGGAAGGCGGCGAAGGAGTCGGGCTCGGCGGGGGAGATGCCTTGTGCGAGGGCCTGGCGGACGACGGCACGCGCGAGGGGGTGTTCGCTGCGTGCGTCGGCGTCGGCGGCGGCCTGAAGAACCTGCAGGGGCGTGGCGTTGCCGAAGGTGGCGATGTCGGCGACTTCGGGGGAGCCTTGCGTGAGGGTTCCGGTCTTGTCGAAGACGATGACGGTGGCCTTGTGGGCGATTTCGAGGGATTCGCCGTTTCGAACGAGGAGCCCGCGGGAGGCGCCACGGCCCGTGGCGGCGATGATGGCGGTGGGAGTGGCGAGGCCGAGCGCGCAAGGGCAGGCGATGATGAGGACGGAGACTGCGGCGGAGATGGCGAGGGCGAGTCGATCGTCGCGAGAGGAGAGGAGGAGCCAGGCGGCGAGGGTGGCGGCGGCGATGAGGATGACGATGGGGACGAAGATGCCGCTGACGCGATCGGCGAGGCGAGCGATGGGGGCCTTGGAGGCTTGCGCTTCGCGGACGATGCGGACGACGCGTTGGAGGGTGGAGTCGTGGGGTGGCCTGGTGACGCGGAGGACGAGGGAGCCGAGGGAGTTGAGTGTGCCGGCGAAGGCGGGAGAGCCGGGGGATTTGTCGACGGGGAGGCTTTCGCCGGTGAGCATGGATTCATCGACGACGGATTGGCCTTGATGGACGGTTGCGTCGGCGGGGATGCGTTCGCCGGGTCGGACGATGATGTGATCACCGATGGCGAGGCGATCGACGGGGACTGAGACTTCGGAGCCGTCGCGGAGGAGGCATGCGGTGTCGGGCTGAAGGCGCATGAGGGAGCGGATGGCGGCGGAGGTTCGTGCGGTTGCGCGGGATTCGAGGACTTTGCCGAGGAGGACGAGCACGATGATGACGGCGGCGGCTTCGAAGTAGATGGGTGGGAGGTGGGAGTGTTGCGGGTCCGTGGGGAGGGCGTGGGGGGCGAGTGTGGCGACCCAGGAGTAGAGGAAGGCGGCGCCTGTGCCGAGGGCGACGAGGGAGTCCATGGAAGCGCTGCCGCGTCGGAGTTCGCGCCAGGCGCGGGAGTAGAAGTCGCGGCCGCAGATCCAGAGGACGGCGGCGGTAAGGGAGCCTTGGAGGAATCTGGCGGGTGAGGATTCGAAGGCGGGGACGAGGCCGTGGGACATGGCCATGATGACGACGGGGAGTGAGAGCGCGGCGCCGAAGAGGGCACGGCGGGCGAGTGAGTGAGCGTGGTGACGTTCGAGCTGTTCGAGATCGGCGGCGTCATGGTGTGTGGACTGAGGAGGCGCGGGGAGGGAGGCGTCGAAGCCCGCGTCGCGGACGGCATCGACGAGTGACTGGGGTGAGCAGAGGAAGGGATCGAAGCGGACGAGGGCGGACTTGGTGGCGTAGTTGACGCCGGCGGAGGCGACGCCAGGGGATTTAGAGAGGGAACGTTCGATGCGTGCGGCGCAGGCGGCGCAGGACATGCCTTCGATGGGGAGTTCGATGGTGTGGAGGTCGGCGGAGTGTGCGGGCGGGCTGGTGGTGCTCACGGGGCGGTCTCGCGCGGAGGCGGGGCGGCTTGTTGGCGCCAAGCGGCGGCAGCGGTGGGGTCGCCGAGATCATCGCAGGCTGCGGCGAGGTCGGCGGCGAGCATCTGGCGAGAGGCGTAGCCGGGGTCGATTCCGCCGTAGAAGTTGATCCAGGCGGCTTCGAAGAGGCGTTTGGCTTCGAGGGGCATTCCCATGGCACGGAAGACACGGCCGCGAACGATGGCGATGGCGCAGAGCTGGTCGGTGGGGGTTGCTGGGAGGTCCTGAGCGACGGCGAGAGCGCGGGCGGAGAGGCGGTCGGCGTCTTCGAGACGGCCGAGCTGGAGGAAGGCCTGTGCGTGGAAGGCGCGAGCGACGGCGACGACGTGGCTTTGCTCGCCGAGGAGTGCGAGGAGTTCGCGTTCGGCGCGCTCGAAGATGGGGAGGGCTTCGGCGGGTCGGCCGGCGCTGGTGAGTACGGTGGCGAGGCGTCGGCGGGCGTGTGCGGCGAGGAGGGGATCCGCGGCGTCGTGGGGTATGGCGTCCCAGACTTGGCAGACGCGTCGCATGGTGGTGACGGCCTCGTCGTGGCGGCCGCTTTCGGACCAGCCTGCGGCGGCTTCGTCGAGGCAGAGGACGACGGAGAAGTCGTTGGGGCCGAAGCGGCGTTCGAGGATCTCGGCGGCGTTTTTGGCGGCCTGGGCACGACGGGCGGGGATTCGTTCGGCGGTGGCGATGCGGACGATGGCCATCAGGATGGTGACCTGCGGGAGCTCATCTTCCGGGAGGATGACGCGAGCGACATCGCGGAGGCGGAGGAGGGCGTCGGATCTGGATCGGATGGCCGAGGCATCGCGGGTGAAGCTACCGGAGCGGGAGAGCGCCTCGGCATCGACAAGGATTCGGGCGGCGGTGGCTTCGGGGGATGCGTCCGGCCAGAGCGTGGCGGCATCGCGAGCGAGGTCGCCGAGGGGTCTGGAGCGGATGACTTCGGCGACGTCGCGGAGAGCGGAGGCGACGGCGGGGTCGTGAGGCGGGAGCCAGTGGAGGCAGCGCCTGAGGCGTTCGCGGGCGAGCCGTTCGGCGTCTTCGAGGCGGGCCTCGTCGAGGGCGAGGCGAACGCCGATGGCCTGGGCCTGCATGAGGATGAGGTCTGCGTCAAGGGTGGGGAGCCCTCGGGCGTCCTGCTCCACCCGTGTGGCGATGCGGGCGGCTTCGCCGGTTCGGCCGAGTTCGCGCTCGATGCGGGCGAGGAGGATCCGAGTCTGGAGTGCCTCGGGGGAGCGAGGGCCCATGAGTCGTTCGCGTTGGTCGAGGGCCTGGCGGCAGACGGTTTCGGCCTCGGAGGGGCGACGGCGGACGAGCAGGACGCCGGCGAGTTCGTGGAGGGAGGCGGCGATCTCGGGGTGCTCCGGGCCGTGCTGGGTGCGGAGTCTGACGAGCCCGTGCCGGAGTGAGATCTCGGCGTATTCGATGTACGCGGCGGCCTTGGTGAGCCCGAAGCCTGTGTAGACGCCGGCCCAGAGTCGGCGGATGGACTGATCGACTTCGGGGACGTCGGCGAAGGCGCCGGTTTCGAGCCTGACGAAGAGTCGGCTGAGCCCGGCCCCGATGACCAGGGGGAGGTCCGGGTAGGTGGGGTCGGCGTCGGGGATGACTTCGCGGAGGAGTTCGGAGACGGCGCGTGCGCGGATGGCCTCGGCGCGGGCCTGGTCGGCTTTCTGCTGGGCGAGTCTCTCGGCGCGTTTGGCGTCGGCGAGACTCAGGCCGACCGCGGTGCCGGCAACGGCGAGGACGAGAACGACGGCGGCGAGCAGGCCGAGTCGGCCGCGGTTGAGCGAGACGGCTTTGCGGAGGAGGTAGAACCCGCTGCCGCTGCGTGCTTCGACGGGCAGGCCTGTGAGGAAGCGTTCGATATCGCGGGCGAGGGAGGCGGCGGACTGGTATCGGGCGGCTTTGTCCTTGCGGAGAGCGCGGAGGACGATGGCTTCGAGATCGGCGGGGATGTCGGCGGCGTGGAATCTGGGAGGAGTTGGTTCGATGGTGCCGATGGTTCGGGCGATGTCCATGAGAGAGCCGGAGAGGTCGTAGGGGAAGCGGGCGGTGAGGCACTTGTAGAGGATGACGCCGAGGGAGTAGACGTCGGTGAGGGCGTCGACTTCGTCGGGCTTTCCGGAGACCTGCTCGGGGGAGGCGTAGGCTGGGGTTCCTGCGAACTCGCCGGTCATGGTGGTGTTGATGCTGCCGCCGACCTTGGCGATGCCGAAGTCGAGGACGACGGGGCGACCTTCGGGGGTGACGAGAACGTTGTCGGGTTTGAGGTCGCGGTGGATGACGCCGTTGAGGTGGGCGTGGTGGACGGCGCCGCAGAGAGCGATGAAGGCGGAGAGGAGTGCGTGCCGCTGAAGTGCGGGAGTCTCGCCGGGAGGTCGCCACTGATCGATGGGGAGGCCGTCGATGAACTCCATGACGACGGCGTTTCGGCCGTCCCAGAGGGTGCGGGATTCAAAGATGGTGACGATGTTGGGGTGTCGGAGTCGAGCGGCGATCTCGGCTTCGCGTTCGGCGCGGGCGCGTTGTCGGAGGGAGGCGGTCTGCCAGGCGGCGAGGGTTTTGATGGCGACGTGGCGTGAGGTGGCGTCCTGCACGCCGCGATAGACCATGCCTTGTGCGCCGGCGCGGAGTGGTCGGAGATCGCGGTAGCCGGGGATGGTTGGAGCGAGCGGTTCGCCGGAGCCGGTGTCGGTGAGGCTTCGGACGCGTTTTTCGAAGGCGGCTTCGCGGCGTGCGTCGTCGAGGAGTTCGCGGCAGCGTTCGCACTCGGAGACGTGGCCGGCGATGGTGGCGAGAACCTCGCCCGAGGCGAGACGGTAGAGCATCTCGACGGGCGGACACCCCCCGGTGCTCACGCGTCCTCCTCGAAGGCGCGGGTGAGATCATCGAGGACGACGCGGAGGCGTTTGGAGACTCTGCTCTTGGCGACGTAGAGCTGGTCGATGGTCATGCCGCATTGGAGAGCGGCTTGTTCGGCGGGGACGGCGCGGAGCGCGTAGAGCTCGAAGGCGAGGAGGGTCTTGGGATCAAGATCGCTCTCGGCGGAGAGGAGTTCGAAGGCTCGCATGAGGAGGACGCGGTCGCGTTCGCGTGCCCAGAGGAGACGGAGCGTCTGCTCGTCGGGCGGCTGATCGAAGGCGGGCGATCGGGGATCGGTGGGTGCGCTGCGCCTGCGGAGCACCTTGAGGCAGAGGTGGTGGGCGATGCCGAGAATCCAGGAGCTGAGGCGGCCCTTTCCTCTGGAGTACTTTCCTGCGCGGAAGCAACTGACGAATTCGGTGAGGGTTTGTTGAGAGACTTCTTCGGCGTCGGAATCGGAGAGGCCGAGGCGTCGGGCGAAGCCGACGATGACGGGGCGGTAGCGGGAATCGACATATCCCCACGCGGGCTCGTTGGAATGGTCGCGCAGGGCATCGAGGAGTTGCGTCGTCGTCCGTGTCGCCGCGATCGGCTCGGAGGCCGCCATGGGTACAGCCTATCCGGAGTGGAGGGCGTTTGCTAGGGTTTCTCGACGTGGAAGACGTATCGGCCGGATCCGCCGCGGAACCAGTGGCGTCCGGAACGGGTTTCTGGGGCTGAAAGCCCGCGGAAGCCGCCTTGTTCGCGGACGCGGTGGTCGTTGGGGACGGGGAGGGCGATGTCGGCCTGAACGCCGGGCGGGATCTCGATCTCGAACCTGATGCCGCGGGGCGTTTTGGTCCAGGCGCTGCGGATGGGCCCTCGGACGGACTGATAATCGGCCCTGGCGTTGGTGAGCCCGGCGAGGACGGTGGGCTCGATGAGTACGGAGGCGAAGCCCGGGGCGGTGGGTCGGATGCCGGCGACGTTGCCGTAGAGGGCGTCGGCGACGGATCCGAAGGCGTAGTGATTGAAGGAGTTCATGCCGACGTCCTGGAAGCCGCGGTCCGGGGTCCAGCCGTCCCAGCGTTCCCACATGGTGGTGGCGCCGAGTTTGACCTGGAAGAGCCAGCCTGGGTAGTCCTCGTTGAGGAGGAGGGTCTCGGCGAGGTCGTTGAGTCCTGCTTCGAAGAGGGCGGGGACGAGCCTTGGGGTTCCGATGAAGCCGGTGGCGAGCTTGTTGTTGGTTCGTGCCATGGCTCGGCGGAATCCATCGGCGGCGCCCGGGCGTTTGGCTTCTTCGAGGAGTCCGGGCATGGTGAAGAGGAGGGCGTAGCCGGTCTGTCCGGAGTCGCGAAGGGAGCCGTCGTCGGCGATGAACTTGGTTCGGAAAGCGGCGATGGTCTCGTCGCGAGAGCGCGAGAAGCGGGCCTGGTCGTCGGGCTTGCCGAGGATGGAGGCGATGTCGGCCATCATGCGGAGGAGTTCGGCGCGGTAGGCGGTGTCGATGAGCTCCTGGTTGGTGGGGTCGCCGAGGTTGACCCAGTCGCCGAAGCCGCCGACCTTGGCGATGCCTGCGGTGGTCCTGGTGTCGAGCCAGTCGATGTAGCGTTTCATGGGCTCGTAGTGGTCGCCGAGGATACGAACATCGGCGTAGATTCGATGCATGGCGTGGGTGCAGACGATGGCGGCATCGCCCCAGGCGGTGGAGCCGCCGCTCTGGGCGACGTTGGGTGCGACGTGAGCGAAGGTGCCGTCGGGGAGCTGGGCGTCGAGGACGAGTGTGCGGAGCCAGCGGGACATGAAGGAAGAGATGTCGAAGTTGTACGCGGCGGCGTTCATGAAGAACTGAGCGTCGCCGGTCCAGCCGAGGCGTTCGTCGCGTTGTGGGCAATCGGTGGGGACGTCGAGGTAGTTGCCTTTTTGGCCCCACTTGGTGTTGAGGATGAGTCGGTCGAGGAGTGGGTTGCTGGAGGAGAAGAAGCCGGCGGGTGGGAGGAGGGAGTGCACGACGACGCCGGTGACCATCTCGGGTTGGGGTTTGTCGTCGAGCCCGGTGACTTCGACGTATTGGAAGCCGTGGAAGGTGAACTTGGGTTCGATGGTCTGGGTGCCTTGGGCGAGGGTGAAGAAGTCTGTGGAGGTTGCGCCGCGGAGGTTGGAGGTGTAGAGGGTGCCGTCGGGGTTGAGACGTTCGGCGTATCGGACGACGAGGCGTTGGCCTTCGCGGCCGTTGATGAGAAGGCGAGGCCAACCGACGATGTTCTGGCCGAGGTCGAAGACGAATCGGCCGGGCTTGGGCTCGGAGACGGAGCGAGCGACGAGTTCCTCGTGTCGGCGCATGGGCTCGCCCGGGTTGGGCTCGACGGCGATCTGACCCGGCGCGGGGGGCGGTGGCTCGGCGAAGGTGGCGCGGAGGATGGTGACCTCGCCGGATTCGCCGGGTTGAGGCAGGCTCAGTCGTTCACCCTCGCGGAGGGAGATGGAGCGTGAGGCGTCGCCGACGCGGTAGTCGACGGTGAGGGTCTTGACGACGCCGAAGGCTGGGTCGCCGAGCACGGCGGGGCCGACGACGAAGGACTTTCCGCCGGCGAGTGCGGATCGAACGGCGTTGGTGACGTCGGCGGAACGTGCCTGGCGGAGGTTGGAGAGCCCGACAGCGACGGGCGACCAGGCGGAGTCGTTGTAGGTGGGTGTGTCCCAGCCTTGGAGTTCCTGGCGTGCGTCGTAGTCGACGCCGAGATAGATGTCGGCGTGTCGCCATGCGCCGAAGGAGGCTTTCCATAAGGCGTTGGTTGGGATGAGCTGGGTTGAGCCGTCGGTGTACTGAATTTCGAGTTGGCCCATGAAGCGTGCGGGCCCGCCGTAGAACTCGCGGCGGCCTGTGAAGCCGAGTTGCCCAGCGTACCAGCCGTCGCCGAGGAGGACGCCGAGGCAGTTTGTGCCGGGGTCGAGGAGGGCTGTGACGTCGTAGGTCTGGTGGTAGACGCGTTTGGAGTACTCGGTCCAGCCGGGGCTGAGGACGTCGGGCGTGACGTCCTTGCCGTTGAGGCGGGCCTCGTAGACGCCCAGTGCGGTGGAGTAGAGCGTGGCGGCGGCGACGGTCTTGCCGGGGAATGTTTCGAACGTGGTGCGGAGGTAGGGGACTGGGGGGAGGAAGTGCTCGGTGTTGCGGTGTGAGCCCCAGGGCTGAGAGCCGGAGATTTCGACGTTGCCGTAGGTGGGACCCGCATAGCCGGGCATGTCCCAGCCTGCGGCGGGCTCTGCGTTGGCGGAGGAGACGAAGAGGCAGGATTTATCGATGGCGAAGGCGTGTTCCTTGCCGTCTTTCATGCGGACGATGACGGCCCCGGAGACGGCGGGGTTGTGGCCGTCCTCGTTGAGCACGCTGACGGCGACGGCGTTGGACCCGCGGCGGAGGAGACCTGTGACGTCGATGGGGCGGATGAACTCCCAGCGGGCGATGCGGCCGGCCTCCTTGCCGTTGATGCGAACCTCGGCGAACTGGTCTGCGGTGCCTGCGAAGTAGGCGGATTCGATCTCGCCGGCGGGGAGGGTGAATTCGCCGCGGATGTGGGCCTTTCGTGGGGAGCGTTCGGGGCCGCCGGCGGCGCGGGCCCAGGGGAGCTTGCGGAAGTAGTCGCGGCGTTCGGCGGTGAGCGGGGCCTGCGGCTTGGCGTCGAGGCCGATCCAGTCGGCGTGCCAGTCTTCGGGGCGCATGAGCCCGAGGGAGAGGGTGGCGATGTCGCTCCATGGGCTGGGCTTGCCGGCGTGATCGATGACCATGACGCGCCACCAGAGCCTGGCGCGAGAGCCGAGGGGCTTGCCGGCGTAGGGGACGCTTCGGGTGTCGCGGCCTGGCTGACCATCGACGAGCCCGGTGTCGAAGGCGAGGGCGTCCGGGCGTGCGTCGGGGTCGCGCAGGGTTTGCGGATCGAAAGCGGCGACGACGCGGTAGGCGCGTTGCTCAACGCCGCGTGCGTCGGGGTCGCGAGGTGTGAGCGACCAGGAGAGCCTGGGGTGTGGCGTGCCGATCCCGTCGGGATTGGCGCGGAACTCGGCGGCGAGGTCGGTTGCCTTGATCGACCCGCCGGGCGTGCACGCGCCGAGCAGGCAGGCGAGGAGCGCGAGGACAACACCCTTGAGCAAACTTGCTGTACCCATGGGGCGGAGTATGTCGTATTTCGCGGCGACGTGCGCGGCGGCGGGTCGGCGTGGTCGGTACGCTGTGTCGCATGCGTGCGCAGTACAGGGCGGCCCTCTTTGCGTCCCGGGCGGCAGCCCTTGTGGGGCTTCTGGCGGTGCTGTGGGCGGTTGTGTCGGTGGTGAATCCGGCGTTCGCGACGGGGATGGCGTTGCGGGATGTTCTGACGGCGGCGGCGCCGGTGCTCATTGTGGCGGTGGGCGTGTCGCTGGTGATGCTGGCGGGAGAGATTGATATCTCGGTGGGATCGATGTACGGGACGCTGGCGGCGGTCCTGGCGTTGCTGTCGTCGCCGACGGTTGCGGGTTGGCCGGCGTGGGCGGTGTGCGTGGTGGTGGTTGCGGCGGGCGTGGCGTGCGGTCTCATCAACGGGGTGTTGGTGGCGTGGGCGCGGGTGCCGGCGATCGTGGCGACGCTGGGCACGATGTCGATCCTGCGGGGGACGACGGAGCTTTTGATGGGCGGGGAATGGATCACCGATCTGCCGGCGGGTATGCGGGCGATCGGGACGGGCGTGTGGGTCGGGCTGCCGGTGATGGTGTGGGTGGCGGGGGTGGTCGTGGCGGCTGGCGTGGTGCTGACGCGACGAACGCGGTTTGGGGTTCGGCTTGCGGCGGTGGGGGATCGGGCGGAGGCGGCGGCGTATGCCCGGGTGCGGGTGGCGTGGGTGAAGGTGGCGGCGTTCGGGGTGTGCGGGGGGCTGGTGGCACGGAATGTGCCACTGCCGGCGAGTATCGCCT
>ERZ761603.2413-NODE-2413-length-12863-cov-19.271861_pt1 | contig 12863 bp, 10 predicted proteins | sample MGYA00511879_ERZ761603 | MGnify/ENA primary metagenome ERZ761603 (study PRJEB28899, sample SAMN02850040) | bioreactor sludge metagenome | biome: EBPR Sludge; feature: EBPR Bioreactor; material: flocular biomat | place: Australia: Thorneside Wastwater Treatment... | reverse complement strand
CCTCGCGCCCCATCTGCCGCGCTTCGACGAGCTCCACGCCACGCTGCGCCGGCGCGTGTTCGAGCATGTGCTGGCCTTGCTCGACGAGCGGCTCGCGCCGCCGCCTGCAGCGCCCGCCCGTCCCCCGTCCGTGCTGGCGAAATGGTTCGGCGGTGCCAAGCCGGCGTCGGTGCCGAGCGCCACGCCGGCAGAGCACGAACACGACGTGGTCGCCCGCTTCAAGGCCGAGGGTCTGGCCGCCGGCGATCCGCGCGAGCGCGCGGTGTTCCGCAGCGTTTGCCGGGTGCTGGGGGCGGTGCTGGCCTGCAATGGCCGGCTCGGCGCGGACCATGCGCTGCTGGCCGAGATCGTCACCCGGCATGTGTGCAACACCTACGGCAGTCGGCTGATCGGCGCCGAGATCGAGCCGCTGATGGCGACCGCGATCGAGCGCGAGGGCTATCCGCGCGTGCCGACCCGCGCCGCGCCGGTGCTGATCAGCCTGAAGGGGCCGTCGGCGGCGGGCAAGAGTTCGATCCGGCCGATGGTCAAGCGCCTGATGCACGACAACGGCATCGAGCCGGACGGCTACGCGACGATCAGCCCCGACGTGTGGCGCCGGCTGCTGCTCGATTACGAGTCGCTCGGCGAGGCCTACAAATACGCCGGCCATCTCACCAGCCGCGAGCTGGTGGTCATCGACGCCAAGCTCGACCGCTACATCCGCGACAAGGCCAACCGGTTTCAGGCCATTCCGCATCTGCTGGTGGATCGCTTTCGCTTCGACAGCTTCTCGACCCAGGAAATCGGGCGCATCCTGCAGCGAACCTATGCGCAGTACGTCTCCACACTTCACATGTACTTCATCGTGACGCCACCCGAGGAGACTGTGGAGCGCGGCTGGCAGCGCGCGCTTGAGCGCGGGCGATACAAGGCGGTGGAGGATTTCCTCGGGCACTGTGTCGAGGCCTACGGCGGCATGCCGCGGGTGCTGTTCCGCTGGCTGGGCTACGCCAACGCCGACTTTCGCTATTACTTCCTCGACAACCGCGTGCCCAAGGGCCAGTTCCCGACCTCGATCGCGACCGGCAACCGCAATTTCATGGCGATCCATGATCCGCTGGGGCTGATCAATATCGACCGCTACCAGAAGATCAACGTCCATGCGCGCTGCCGGGAGGAGGTCTATCCGGACGGCGAGGCGCTGGCCGTCGGCAACAACCTCGGCTTCCTGCGGCAGTGCCTGCGTGCCATCCCGGTCGTCCGCTTCTTCGACGGGCCCGAAGGGACAGCCTATCTCGAGTATTCGGAAGGTAGCTTCCGCGTGCTGGATCCGACGGTCCTGGCCAGCGTGTCGAGTCGTGAATGCGTGGCGCCCGTCCTGCGTGCAATCGTCCCGGACCTGATTGCATCGGGTCACGGCACACCGGGCTGATCAACCGATCAAGAGGTCGCGACCGGGTGTTCATCTCTCGCGCCGCATGCGGCAAGTCGAGGCATACCGCGCCATCAGTCGCCGACCCACTGCGCCCCTCCCCAGTCGTCACGGAGAACGGCTTCCTTCATGCATTGAACCAGCGCGGACACCACGCAGCGCACGGGTGCGGAGGTCTGGCGATGCGTCGGCAGGGCCAGGACGATCCGGCGCTGCAGGTTCGGCTCGGTGAGCGGGGCTGCCGCGAGCCGTCCCTGCGCAAGGTCGTCCACGGCTGCGATGGTGGGCAGGACGGTGAGGCCGTGACCACCCAGCACCAGGCTCTTCTGCACGCTCATGGCATTGGTTTCGGCGACCACGTTCAGGGTCAGGCCCATCAGGGCCGCCTCGTGTTCGACCAGGGTGCGCAGGCCATGGGCAGACCCCGGCAATACCAAGGGGTGGCCGGCGAGTTCGCGCAGAGTCATGGGCCTGTCCTTCGACAGACCTGACGACGGCAGGCCGACCGCCAACAGGTCCTCATCGATCAGAGGTTCAGTGTGCAGGGCCTGGTTGGGCTTCGGGTTGTAGAGCAGGGCTACGTCGACCTCGCCCGATTCAAGCCACTGCTGCAGGTGTCCCGCGTAACTCATGGAGATGCGGACCCGGATCCCCGGGTAGCTCTGTGCGACGGCGGCGACCAGCGGACTCGACAGCAAATCGCAGGTGCTGGGCAGCAGGCCTACGGTGACGATGCCGCCGATGGCGCCTTGTGAGGGGCGGATCTCGGCACGGGCGCGCTCGATCTCGTTGAGCACGCGGCGGGCGTACTCCAGCAAAGTCTTGCCTGCCTCGGTCAGCTCCATGCCGTGGCGCCCACGGTCGAACAGCACGGTGCCTACGTCGTCCTCGAGCAGCCGCAACTGGCGCGACACCGCAGGCTGGACGATGTGGAGCAGTTCCGCGGCACGCGTGACATTACCGGTTTCCGCGACCGTGACGAGGGCGCGCAGCTGTTTGAAATCCATTGGGGCGACTCCCATGCAGGTCCGTGATCGAAGCAATCAGAAAATAGCATTTTTTGTGATTAACGATCACTGCGTAAGATGGAATTGCAGTTCGGGGTGCCGCGTTCGACAGGGCAGGGCGTTCATGTCAGTGACCGGTGGCCGACGGGGCTGCGCTGATCGGGGGGCGGCTGGGAAGCCCTGTCCGGCCACCACCAAAAAGACAGGAAGGAGACACCATGAGATTCCACAAGACACTCGCAGCGATTGCGCTCGCTACTGCGGCGGCAACGGCCTACGCCGCGCCGCAGTTCATCAACATCGTCACTGGCGGGACCAGCGGGGTGTACTACCCGCTCGGCGTCGCACTTTCGCAGGCGATTTCCAAAGAGATCCCCGAGGCCAAGACAAGCGTTCAGGCCACCAAGGCGTCGGTCGAGAACGCCAATCTCCTGCATATTGGGCGCGGGGAGTTGGGCTTTGCGCTTGCCGATGCCATGGCCGATGCCTGGGCGGGCAACGAAGAGGCCGGTTTCAAGGTGCCGCTCGATAAGCTGCGCGCGGTGGCGGCTATCTATCCGAATTACATCCATGTGGTTGCGCATGCTGGCGCCGGCGTCCGAACCCTTGACGATCTCAAGGGCAAGCGGATCTCGGTGGGCGCGCCGCGATCGGGCAACGAGTTGAATGCGCGCGCCATCCTGACCGCCGCAGGCCTGAGCTATGGGGACTTCGCCCGCGTGGAGCACATGCCCTTCGCCGAGTCGGTGGAACTGATCAAGAACCGCCAGATCGACGCGACGTTGCTGTCCGGCGGCTTGGGCGTTGCGGCCATCCGTGACCTGACGGCGAGCGTCGATCTGGTGTTCATCCCCATCCCGCCCGATGTGGTAGCGAAGATCGGCAACACGGCCTATCAGGCGGGTGTGATTCCGGCCGGGACCTATCCGGGTCAGGACGAGGATCTGAACACGGTGAGCATTCGCAACGTGCTCTTCACCCATGCCGGCGTGCCCGGCGAGATCATCTACTCCGTCACCAAATCGCTGTTCGAGAACCTCGACCAACTCGCGAATGCCCATGCGGCGGCACGCGCAATCGCGAGGGATCAGGCGACCGTGGGCCTGCCACTGCCGCTTCATCCCGGCGCCGAGCGCTACTACCGCGAGACCGGCTTGATCAAGTAAGCGGGCACCCGTTACGTCTGCCGCTGGGCAGGCGAGGTTCGCATTCCGAGACAAGACCGTCGCGTCGGCCCAGGGGGGCGTGCGCGACGGCGCCCCCGAGGTTCGCCATGTCGACATCCAACGCTCCTGTTGCGCCTTTCGGCTGGGACAAGAAGTACGGCCTCCAGGGCCGTCTGCTGTTCCTGATCGCCGTCGTTTTTTCCATTTACCAAATCGTGGTGGCCGCGTATCACCCACTGTCGTCACAGGTGGTGCGTGCGCTTCATGTCGGCTTCCTGTTGTTACTGACCTTCGGCTTGCTGCAGGCATGGCTGCCGCGGCACCGCAACGTTCCGCTCGTGGCCTGGATCGTGGGGGTAGGAGGCTTTGCGTTGTGCCTGTACCACTGGGTGTTCGAGACCGAGCTGCTGCTGCGCGGCGGTGATCCCACCGCCACCGACATTGCGGTCGGTGTCGCGACGCTGCTGCTCGTGTTCGAGGCAGCGCGCAGGATGATGGGCATTGCGCTGCCGCTCATCTGTGCGTGCTTTCTCGCCTATGCCGCCCTCGGCGAATATCTCCCCGGCGATCTCGCCCATCGCGGTTACGCCGTCGAGCAACTTGTCGAGCATCTGACCTTCGGTACAGAGGGCATTTTCGGTGTGCCCACCTACGTGAGTTCCACCTACATCTTCCTGTTCATCCTGTTCGGTGCTTTCCTCGAGCAGGCAGGCATGATTCGGCTCTTCACGGACTTCGCGCTTGGCATGGTAGGCCATGCGAGGGGCGGGCCGGCAAAGGTAGCAGTGATCAGCTCGTGCCTGATGGGCACGATCAGCGGCTCCGGTGTCGCGAACGTGGTCACCACCGGCCAGTTCACCATCCCGCTGATGAAGCGCTTTGGCTACCGCCCGGAGTTCGCCGGCGGTGTCGAAGCGACCGCCAGCATGGGCGGGCAGATCATGCCCCCGGTGATGGGCGCAGTGGCCTTCATCATGGCCGAGACCATTGGTGTTCAGTACGTGGAGATCGTCAAGGCCGCACTGATTCCGGCGATCCTGTACTTCGTCACGGCGTTCTGGATGGTGCATCTCGAGGCTGGTCGGGCGGGCCTGCACGGAATGCCCAAGAGCGAGTGTCCCGACCCGTGGGTAGCAATCCGTCGCCAGTGGTATCTGCTGTTTCCGCTCGCCATTCTGGTGTACCTGCTCTTCTCGGGCTTCACCCCGCTGTTCTCGGGCATGGTCGGTCTTGCCCTCACGTCGGTACTGATCCTGGGCGCTGCGGTCGCGCTGCGGCTGACGGGTACGGCGCTGCGCGTTGCCTTCTGGGTCGCGCTGGGCATCTTCTGCGCGGGCTTCTTCAAGTGGGGCATCACGGCAGTCTTCGCCGTGATCGCTGTGCTTGCCATCGTGTGCCTGTTCATCCATGGCGGGCGCGAGACCTTGCGGTTGACGGTCGAAGCGCTCGCCAACGGGGCGCGTCAAGCCCTACCGGTAGGTATTGCTTGCGCACTGGTGGGGATAATCATCGGCGTGATGACACTGACGGGGGCCGGGACGACCATCGCCAATACGATCATCACACTGGGCAAGGAGAGTCTGCTCCTGTCGCTCGTGTTGACGATGCTGGTGTGCCTGTTGCTGGGAATGGGCATTCCCACAATTCCGAACTACATCATCACCTCGTCGCTTGCCGCGCCGGCCCTGCTGGAGCTGGGTGTGCCGCTGGTGGTGAGCCACATGTTCGTCTTCTACTTTGGCATCCTGGCCGATCTGACGCCCCCGGTGGCACTGGCCGCCTTCGCCGCGGCGCCGATTGCCGGTGTTTCGGGCATGCGCATCGGCATGCAGGCGATCCGGATCGCGATCGCCGGCTTCGTCGTGCCCTACATGGCAGTTTATGCCCCGGAACTGATGCTGCAGGGCGACCCGACAGCGCTCGCGGTGGCCTACATCGTGCTCAAGGCCCTGATTGCGATCGGGCTGTGGGGCGCCGCATCGATCGGCTACGTGAAGGGGCCGATGTCCTGGCCCGAACGTGCGCTAGCCCTCGTCGGTGCTGGCCTGCTGATCGCTGCGCTGCCGCTGACCGACCAACTGGGCTTTGTTGTCGCGACCGTCGTCATCGCCTGGCACTTCCTGCGCCATCGCGGTGCTGCCCGCACTGCGGCGCGCAATGGCGCGGCAGGCTGAGGACAAGGGCGGCGAATCGCCGCCATCTGGCCCGTGCTGGGTGGGCCGTCCGCGGATCAAGCGAAAGGAAAATCCATGAGCAATTGCAGAAAGCGTGTGGTGCGTTTCGATTTCTGGATCGATCCGGCCTTCGACGAGCGCCTCGCTGGGGAAGGCGGCATCGAGCTCGGCGTGGCGGCGCCCTTGGGCGACGAGCAGGCCGCATGGAAGCTGCTCGAAGGCGCGCAGGTCTATCACGTGTCGCCGGCGAAGAATGAACTTCCGCCTCAGTGGCAAGTGGGCGAGGCCTTGCTCGCCCGCTGCCCGCAGCTCTTGTGCGTCTCTTCCGGCGGTGCCGGGCACGACACGGTGGATGTCGAGGCGTGCACGCGCGCCGGCGTGGCGGTCGTGAACCAGATCGGCTGCAATGCAGCCTCGGTTGCCGAGATGGCGATCGGACTGATGATCGCGACCTCGCGTCGCATCGTCGAGTCGGACCGCAAGCTGCGCCGCGAACGTGGGTTCTCTCGCGAGTCGCTGATGGGGCACGACATTACCGGCAAGACACTCGGCATCGTCGGCATCGGCCACATCGGGACGCGCACTGCGGCGCTGGCGCACGCCTTCGGCATGCGGGTGCTCGCCTGCGACCCCTTCGTCGCCCCGGACGAGATCCGCGCCCGCGGCGCCGAGCCGGTGGATCTGGACGCGCTGCTGCATGAAGCCGACATCGTGTCGCTGCACTGCCCGCGCGACCGGACGACGCTCGGGCTGTTCGACGCGGCACGCTTCGCCGCAATGAAGCAGGGTGCGATCTTCGTCAGCACCGCACGCGGCGACATCCACGACGAGCAGGCGCTCTGCGAGGCTCTGCGTGCCGGCCACCTGAGCGGCGCCGGCCTTGACGTGTGGGAGCCGGAGCCCCCGGCGCTAGACCATCCGCTGCTGGCCCTGCCCAACGTGGTGGCAACCTTCCACACCGCCGGCGTCTCACACGAGGGGCGACACAAGGTCGCAGCGATGGGTGCGGATCAGATCGTCGACGTACTGCGCGGCAGGCGGCCACCACGACTGGTGAATCACGAGGTGTGGGATCGCTTCATGGGTCGTTACCGGATTGCCTTCGAGCGGTGAGCAAGATGGGCATCCTTCAAGCGCTGGAAGCAATCGTCGGGCCGCCGCATGTGCTGCGGGGCGCGGATGCCGCGCCTTATCTGACCGACTGGCGCGGGCGCTTCACCGGGCAGGCACTTGCCGTGGTGCGCCCCGCGAGCACGCAGGAAGTCGCGCAGATCGTAAAGGTCTGCGCGCATGAACGTGTGCCCATCGTGCCGCAGGGGGGCAATACCGGCCTCGTCGGCGGGGCGACGCCGGACGGGTCGGGGAGGGCGATCGTGCTGCTGATGACGCGGCTGAATCGGGTGCGCGAGGTCGATCCAGACAACGACACCCTGACGGTGGAGGCCGGCTGCATCCTGCAGGCCGCCCAGGAACAGGCGCAGGCCGTGGGCCGGCTGTTCCCGCTGTCGCTGGCCGCCGAAGGCCGTTGCACGATTGGTGGCAACCTCGCCACCAATGCCGGCGGGACTGCGGTGCTGCGTTACGGCAACATGCGCGATCTCACGCTCGGTATCGAGGTGGTCGACGCCGAAGGCGAGATCTGGGACGGTCTCCGCGGTCTGCGCAAGGACAACACCGGCTACGACCTGCGCGATCTCTACATCGGCAGCGAGGGTACGCTCGGCATCATCACCGCCGCCACGCTCAAGCTCTTTCCGCAGCCCGCGGCCCGCACCACAGCCTTTCTCGCCTTGCCAGGCGTGGAGGCGGCGGTGGCGCTGCTCAAGCGCTCGCGGAGCGGCTTCGGTGCCGCGCTGACCGGCTTCGAGCTTATGGCGGAGAGCTGTCTCGAGACAGTCACCCGCATCTATCCGCAACAGCGCGTGCCGTTCACTTCGCCTTCACCTTGGTATGCGCTGCTGGAAGTGTCCGATGCCGAGAGTGAAGCGCACGCGCGCGAGCGCTTCGAGTACGTGCTTGGTGAGGCGCTCGAGGCGGGTGAGGCGACCGACGTGGTGATTGCCGAGAACATCGCCCAAAGCAGGGCGCTGTGGCATCTGCGCGAGAGCATCACGCTGGCGCAGGCTGAGGCCGGAAAGAGCATCAAGCACGACGTGTCGCTCGCAATCTCGCGCATCACGACCTTCGTCGCGACCACCGACGCCTTGTTGCAGGCGCGCTTTCCCGGACTGGTCAACATGACCTTCGGCCATCTGGGCGACGGCAACCTTCACTACAACGTCGGCACCTCGGCGGGTTTCCCCGACGAGGCCCTCACCAAACACCAGGCCGAAATCTACCAACTCGTCCATGACAGCGTGCATGCGCATGGCGGCTCGATCAGTGCTGAGCATGGCGTGGGTCAGCTCAAAGTGGGCGAGCTGACCCGCTACAAGAGCGGGCAGGAGCTGCGGACGATGGCGCGCATCAAGCGCGCGCTCGATCCGCTCGACATCCTCAATCCCGGCAAGGTATTGCGCGCGCCTGCGGCCGCGTGAGCGATAGGTTCATCTGGTTATCGCCGTAAGGCGTTTTCCATGAGGAGGTGTGATTGAAAAAATCACAAAATGGTATTGGATGATATATAACATCACGAAATATCATGAAATTCCACGCACCACCACACCACATGAGGTTCCTATGAACACAACAGAGTCAAGCGCGCCGGCCTGGCAACAGGCAGCCTTCAAGGCACTGAAGGAGGGCGGCATCCAGCAGGTCGCCTACGTTCCAGATGCCGGCCATTCGTTCGCGATCCGTGCCGCCATTGCGGACCCCGAGATCCAGGATACGGTGCTGACCACCGAGGAAGAGGGTGTCGCACTGGTTTCGGGGGCCTGGCTCGGCGGTCAGCGTGCAGTGCTGCTGATGCAGAGCAGCGGGGTCGGCAACTGCGTGAACATGTTCTCGCTGCTGAAGAGCTGCAATTTCCCCTTTCTGACGCTGGTGACGATGCGTGGCGAGTACGCCGAGTTCAACCCCTGGCAGGGGCCGATGGGCAAGAACACCCAGGCGGCACTGGAGCTGATGGGGATCACCGTGCTGCGCGCCTCGGACCCCGATGAAGTGGGCGAGATCGTCAGCGCGGGTCTGGATGCTGCCTTCCTCGCCGGGGAGCAGGTGGCCGTGCTGTTGTCGCAGAGCCTGATTGGCCGCAAGAAGTGGGAGCGCAACTGATGAATACCGCCGTGAAGAAAGCTGTGACCCGCCGCGCCTTTGTTTCCCAACTGCTGAAGGCGGTTCCTGACGCGCTGGTCGTCACCGGACTCGGCTCGCCGTCATACGACGTGTTCGCCGCGGGTGACCGCGACCAGAATTTCTACCTCTGGGGGGCGATGGGCGGTTCGACTTCACTGGCCCTGGGCCTGGCGCTGGCTCAGCCCGACAGATCGGTGGTGGCAATCACCGGCGACGGCGAGCAGCTGATGGGCATCGGTAGTCTGGGGACGGTTGGCGTGAAGAAGCCGGCCAACCTGACCCTCGTCGTGCTCGATAACGGCCACTTCGGCGAGACCGGCATGCAGCGCAGCCACTCAAGCCTCGGCACCAGCCTGATAGCGGTGGCGAAGGGCTTCGGCATTGCCGATGCCTTCGAAGTAGACGATCTCGACGAGGTTGGCGCGGTTGCACGGCGGATCAATGCACGTGACGGCACGGCCTTCGCCCAGGTCTTCATCAATCCCGACGAGCCACCCCGCGCGCTGCCGCCGCGCGATGGCGTGCATGTGAAGAACCGCTTCCGCGCCGCGCTTGGCCATCCGACGTTCTGAGCTGGCGTCCGGCCTCGCACACAGTGCGGCCGGGCGCCGACCACCGATCAAGACAGTGCAAGAGGTGAAGGTATGAAGCGTTATCAGTTGCGCATCGACGGGCATTCAGTCGACCCCGTGGGCGAGACCTGGTTCGAGACCGCGAACCCCTATACCAGCGAGGCATGGGCCGAGATTCCTCGATGCGACGAGCGTGACGTGGAACGTGCGGTGCAGGCCGCGCATCGTGCCCTCACCACAGGCCCGTGGGCTGAAATGACCGCCACCCAGCGCGGCCTGCTTCTGCACCGACTAGGTGATCTGATCGCGCGCGACGCACGCAAACTCGCCGAGATCGAGGTGCGCGACAACGGCAAGCTGTACGCGGAGATGCACGGCCAGCTCAACTACATCCCACAGTGGTACTACTATTACGGCGGGCTGGCGGACAAGGTGCAGGGCAACGTGCTGCCGCTGGACAAGAAGGGCTACTTCGCCTTTACCCGCAACGAACCGATCGGTGTCGTCGCGGCGATCACGCCTTGGAACTCACCGCTGATGCTGGCGAGCTGGAAGATCGCGCCGGCACTCGCTGCCGGGTGCACGGTGGTGATCAAGCCGTCGGAGTTCACATCGGCTTCGACGCTGGAGTTCGCCGCGCTCTTTGACGAGGCCGGCTTCCCGCCCGGTGTGATCAATGTGATCACCGGTTTCGGCAAGGACGTCGGTGCGCCCTTGGTGGAGCACCCCTTGGTCAAGAAAATCAGCTTCACAGGCTCCGATGCGACGGGACGACTCATCAATGAGCAGGCGGCGCGTCACTTCAAGCACACTGCAATGGAGTTGGGCGGTAAGTCACCGAACATCGTGTTCGAGGATGCGGATTTGGAGCAAGCGGCATTCGGCGCGATCTCGGGCATCTTTGCCGCCAGCGGTCAGACCTGCATTGCCGGCTCACGGCTGCTGGTGCAGGACAGCATATATGACGAGTTCGTCGACAAGTTGCTTGCGATCGCAAGCACCGCGCGTATGGGCGACCCAATGGACCCGGACACGCAGGTGGGGCCGGTTACCACGCCCCCGCAGTTCCAGAAGGTTCTCGAGTATCTGGATGTGGCGCGACAGGACGGTGCGACACTTCTGCTGGGCGGGCGTCCAGCTGATAAGCCCGAGTGTGGCAAGGGTTGGTTCGTCGAACCCACCATCTTTGGTGACGTCCGGAACTCAATGCGGATCGCTCAGGAGGAGGTTTTTGGGCCGGTCCTGTCGATCCTTCGTTTCAAGGATGAGGCGGATGCCATCGCGATTGCGAACGACGTCCGCTTCGGTCTGGCTGCGGCTGTATGGACGACCGATATAGGCCGGGCGATCCGGATGTCCGAGAAACTGCAGGCCGGTACGGTGTGGGTCAATACGTACCGTGCGGTCAGCTTCATGGCGCCGTTTGGCGGTTACAAGGACTCGGGATTGGGACGTGAGAACGGCATTGACGCGATTCGTGAGTATCTCCAGGTGAAGAGTGTCTGGCTTAATGCCGGCGTTGTTGCGGGAAATCCCTTTGTCATGAGATGAGGCGCGCTGTGCGCCTGTCTGGCCTCCTGCTCCGGCAACCCGCGGAATCTCCTCTTGGGGATTGCCGGTGCTTTGCCTGCTCGGTGGGTGGATGGCCTACCGAGCAGGGCTCTTTCGCGATTCGATCTTGAGCAAGACCGAGGGGGGGCGAGGGCGAATTGAGAACGAAGGTTGGAGTCTGCACATGAATGAACCGCAGGTCCGTGATCTCTGGGGCGGTCCGGCGGGTCGGATCGAACTCATCATCGATCGTCCTGCCGCTGCTCCCCGTGGGGCGGCGATCATCGCTCATCCACACCCGTTATTGGGCGGCAATGCTGAGCATAAGGTTCCCGCCATGCTGGCAAGGACCTTGAGAAACGATGGATGGATGACTTTACGTCCCAACTTCAGGGGGGTAGGAGCGACGGAAGGCGAACATGACGAAGGAAATGGGGAGGCAGACGATCTTGTCGCCGTTGCAGCTCGTTTGCGGGACATGCATGCAGACTTGCCGCTTGTGCTGATCGGCTTCTCGTTTGGTGGCTATGTCCAGATCGCCGTTTCGCAAAAGCTCGTCGACAGCGGCGCCCCGCCTATGCGCCTCGTGCTCGTCGGAGCAGGGATCGGCCACGTGGAGGGCAGCAGGGTTTACGTGCCTGGCAACGTACCACCGGACACCTTGATCATTCATGGCGAGAAGGATGAACGTGTTCCCCTCTGCAACGTGATGCGGTGGGCCGAGCCGCAGGGGATTCCGGTGGTGGTCGTGCCCGGGGCCGACCACTTCTTCGCTCGCCGCCTGCCTGTACTGACCCGATTCGTGCTCGCACATCTGAAAGGCGACGCCTGCAACCGCTGAGTGCCCCCGCGGAATTGAATGTCTCGCGCCGTCACTGCCGAATAGCGAGCATGTGCCTTCGCGGCTGGTTTGACTGCTGCAAACCAAGGGTGACTTTGGATGCTCGTCTATGGGGATACTTGTCTGACATGTGGGGCTGCCAGTACCGAGCGTGGGGCCCATGATGCCGCTTTGCCTCGCTACTACCATTGGTGTCGCTACTGTTGCGCTGGCTGGCAATAGTTTCACGCTGGCTTGGGTACATTCCATCGAGCGGGTCCGCTGGGAGGAGACATGGCGGGTGGAGGGCGGCGATCTGGTGCTTGATACTGTTCGTATTCGCGGTATCGGCGCGGGGATGGAGCCGCCGCCCGAGGCGGTATTCCGGAATGGCGTCTGGACATGGCACCCGGGTACCCGGAAAGATGTCCTAAAGCTCACCCGATCTCCCTACGTCGCCGACTATGAGTGGTGCGAGCCGAGCCGGGGCTGTCGCCCGATGTCGATCATCCTGTCCTCTGATGGGGGTGTGACGGAGGTTCGAGTGTGTGCGGCAGGCCATTCAGGCGCAATGGACTAGCTCCGCTGGGGTGCGCGTTGCTGCTCGACGACATCTTCGGAGATGCGCTGCGGTCCAACGGCAAGCGCCTGTCGAATGAAACGCTAAAGAACCCCGTTGAGCATTTTTCGACGCAGATGCGGTCGGCTGCCCACGTGTCAGAGGATGAGCTCGGCTGGTCAGTCAGCGCGGCGCAGCATCCGCTGCAAGACGCGGGCGCGGCCAGCCCTTCCTTTCCCCGGAGAGCGATGGGGCAGGAATCGGGTCAAACCTCGATGCTGATTTCCTCTCGCCCGTCACGCCGAGGAGTGGCAGGTTGATGCCATGTTCTGCTGACTCCCCTCAGCAACATGCCCAGGTAGC
>ERZ761603.2412-NODE-2412-length-12864-cov-43.942306_pt1 | contig 12864 bp, 12 predicted proteins | sample MGYA00511879_ERZ761603 | MGnify/ENA primary metagenome ERZ761603 (study PRJEB28899, sample SAMN02850040) | bioreactor sludge metagenome | biome: EBPR Sludge; feature: EBPR Bioreactor; material: flocular biomat | place: Australia: Thorneside Wastwater Treatment... | reverse complement strand
GATTCAACCGCCGATTCGATCTCAGGACCTTGAACGCGCGGCTCCTGCTCGCCGCGCTAGCCTGCGCGCCGCAGTCCCAGCGCTCGATTCGGGCGGCTGACGTTCATTGCTAATTAGGTTCGTTGATGCCTGTGCCGTTGCCAGCGGATGAAATCAAGGTCCGACCACAGTTCACGAGGCGCGGGCTGTCAATTCAAGGGTTCGGTGGATAGTCAGGAGGACCTGGAAAATGGGCCGACCCAATAATTCCAGCGAAGGAGCCGATCAAGCACAAGTTTATGCGCTTGGCCATTCAGATCAAGAATTGGAGCGCCTTGCCGTACAAGCACACCTATCGATCCGATCACCCGAAGATTCTGTCGAGAGGTCGGGATCGGCATCCGGAATGCGGGTGCTTGATGTGGGCAGCGGTGCCGGTGACATCACCTTCCATTCCCGAGGCCCTTTGACGCTGTCGTTGGCCACTGCGTCCTCGTCTTCCAGCGCGACCCCGCGAAAGCGCGCCATGCAAGTACGGCCTGGCGGCGTTGTCGTTTTCCATGAACCCGACTTGTCCAGCGAGCGTTCGTTTCCATCGGTGGCAACTTGTGATTGCTGCTGCCGATGGGTTGCCGAGACTCTGCGCTTGTCGGGCACCGACCCGTGCATGGGGCATCAGGCTGCATGCGACGTTCGTCGCTGCGGGATCACCTGTGCGGTCGATGCGCTTGGAATCCACCATCAGTGGCGGTGCGGACAGTTCGGATCACGTACGTTTCAAGGCAGATCTCGCTCGCGCACTTGTTCCCGAAATGCGACGTTGCGGGGTGGCGACCGTTGATGAGGTCGACATCGAGACGCTGGCTGGACGTATGCTGGATGAAGTCATCGCCAGCGGCAGCGTCATTGTCGGACACTCCGAGATCGGTGCGTGCTCTCGCACCTGATTGGTCGGAAGCGGGTGATGCTTCCCCTGTGGGACGTCCTGCGGTTGACCTTCGCCCGTGATCCTCCGGAGAGAGACTCATGCCATACGCCACCAGGCTCATTGCCATCGCGCACCAGATGAAACAGGCACAGGATGAGGTACGCCAGATCCCGCCGTTCAGTTCTCGCGGCCGTTCTTGAGGAGCAACCCGAGTACCTGCCACTACAGCCCGGCGAACTGGTCACGACGGGCACCCTCACCGTCGCGCAGCCGTTGAGTGTTGGCCAATGTTGGCACGCTGAAGTGCCGGGCATTGCCCTGCAGGGACTTCGCGTGGAGTTCTCGTGGTGATCATCCCCCATGTGTTTCCTACCCTTCAATCGAGCGGACAACCGCAGCGCCACTATCGCACGAGTCGTTTAGTCCATTGCCGAAAATCGGGAACCTGGCTTTATGGCATATCGCTCATTGCCAATATGTCCTCTGGGTGGAGCACCGCTCAAGCCACTGGCTGAATTCAGGGGACCGCTATAAGATACCGTTTGGTAAGCTTGGGTAAGGCAGCGTAATTTTGACGACGGTGGATCAGTAAGTTCAGTGGAGGCACACCATGGGCAGACGCCCCTTGCGTATCGGTCTCTCCGCACGCATCTACCACCCGGTGGCCGGTGCCACCGGATTGCAGTCAAAATCCCTGCAGTATCTCGAGCAGTCCGTGGCGCACTGGGTGATGTCCCGCAACGTGATGGTTTTCATGATTCCGGCGGTCAGTGGCGACGCCACCGTCCATCGCAGCAGCATCCGGCTCTCGGACTACCCGGAATATCTGGATGGCCTGATTCTGCAAGGTGGTGCCGACATCAATCCGCAAAGCTACGGGGAGACGCCAGCGCATCCGGACTGGGCGGGCGATCGGGTTCGTGACGCCTACGAAATGGAACTCCTCCTGGAATTCATGGAAGCCGGGAAGGCAGTCCTCGGAATTTGTCGTGGCGCGCAACTGATCAACGTGGCACTCGGTGGAACGCTCTATCAGGACATCGCGACACAGATCGCGACAGCGGCCGAGCACGTTCATGCCGATTACGACCGGCACAGTCATTTGGTCGAATGGGCCGACAAGTCGGGGCTCACCAGGCTGTATCCGGGCACGAGCGGCGGACGAGTGGTGTCGATTCATCATCAGGCGATCAAGGTACTGGGCCGGAACCTGAGGGTCGAAGCGCGCAGCACCGACGACGGAGTCATCGAGGCCGTACGCTTGCAAGGCAGACCTTATGTCCTGGGGTTGCAGTGGCACCCGGAGTTTCATCCGCCCGGCAGCGACGATCTATTGGATTGCACGCCAATCCTCGACGAATTCCTGGCTGCCGCGCGCGGCCGATTCTGGTGAGCAGAGGCCCGGTACTGTCCTGATCCGGCGTTCCCGTCCGGTTTCGAAAGCACCACTCACCCGCCAGATACCCGAGCGGTTCCGTTTCGTCGCCAGGCGCCTCTGCATCTCGCGGTCGTGCCCACTGACCGCCGCAATTTTCCAATCCGCCCGGGCACGGGGAAACTCGAGTGTTTCGCTGAACCTGTGCCATGCGAACTGAACCCATTGCTGCCGGTCGTATCTCGCAACCGGAATGAGGAATCGACAATGAAAAACCTGCTCGGGTGCAACGACGCCCTCCTCACCGCCATCCCGCGGTTGCCACACTCGCAGCGCCGGCTGGCTACGGTGCAGCGTCCCCGTCGTTGCAGGGCATGCTGATCGGAGGGCGAATAACCGCGCGTCGGCCGCGCCGGTTTTGACCCGCGCGATGATCAGGTGCACCACCGGCAGCCGGCTTGCATGGTCCTGCGGGTCAAAATACAGGACGCGAACCATCACTTCTGACATGATTTGCCTGTCCAGAACCAGATCCTCCATGTTCCGATGATCCATACCAGCTACGCCACTCGCGGCATGGTCGTTGCGCCGCATGCCCTTGCCAGCCAGTCGGCCATCGCGGTGCTGCGCGAGGGCGGCAACGCGATCGAGGCGATGATTGTCGCCGCTGCGACCATTGCCGTTGCCTATCCGCACATGAATTCGATCGGTGGCGACGCCTTCTGGCTGATCCAGGTGCCGGGGCAGCCGGTACGGGCGCTCGATGCCTGTGGCGCCGCGGCTGGCGCGGCGAACGTGGACTGGTTCGCCGCGCGCGGCATGCGCGAGGTCATCCCGTTTCGTGGTGGCGCGGCGGCCAACACGGTCGCGGGAACGATCTCCGGATGGGACGCGGCTTACACGCTGAGCAGCCAGCTTGGCGGCCGGCTGCCGCTTGCCCGCCTGCTGAGCGACGCCGTCGGCTATGCGCGCGACGGCGTTCCGGTGACGCGCAGCCAGTATGCCGCGACCGTCGGCAAGTGCACGGAGCTGGAGGCGCAGCCCGGTTTTGCGCGCAGCTTTCTGCCGGACGGGGCGCCGCCGCTTGCCGGCAGCCGCTTCCGCCAACCGCGGCTGGCCGCCACCCTCGAACATCTGGCGCGGGTCGGACTCGACGACTTCTACCGCGGCGAGCTGGCCCGCTCGCTGGCCGCCGATCTGGAAGCCGTCGGCAGCCCGCTGCGCCTCGCCGACCTCCAGGCGCAGCGGGCGCTGTGGCGCGCCCCCTTGACCCTCGAACATTCGCGCGGCACGCTGTACAACATGCCGCCACCCACCCAGGGGCTGGTGTCGCTGTTGATCCTCGGCCTCCTCGACCGGCTGGATCATGGCGCCGTCGAACCGGAGGGCGCGGACTACGTGCACCTCGCCGTGGAAGCGACCAAGCAGGCCTTCGCCATCCGGGACCGCTACCTGACCGACCCGCACTACATGCCGGTGGACGCGCAGTCGCTGCTGGCCGACGCGGCACTGCAGACGCTGGCCGAAGGTGTGCAGAGCCACCGCGCCGCGCCCTGGCCGCCCGGCCGGGGGCCGGCCGACACGGTCTGGATGGGTGCCATCGACGAAGCGGGCTGCGCAGTCTCGTTCATCCAGAGCATCTACCACGAGTTCGGCAGCGGCATCGTGCTCGGTGGCAGCGGCGTCAACTGGCAGAATCGCGGTTGCAGCTTTTCGCTCGACGCGCGTGCGCTCAACGTCATCCGGCCCGGCCGCAAGCCCTTCCACACCCTCAATCCAGCCATCGCCCGGCTGCGCGACGGGCGACTGATGGTCTACGGCAGCATGGGTGGTGACGGCCAGCCGCAGAGCCAGTGCGCGGTGTTCACCCGTTGCGCCGTTTTCGGCATGGAGCCGCAAGCCGCGATCAGCGCACCGCGCTGGCTGCTCGGCCGCACCTGGGGCCGGAGCAGCGACACGCTCAAGCTGGAGTCGCGCTTTGCGCCGGAAGTGGTGGCCAGGCTGCGCGCGCTGGGGCACGCGGTCGAAGTGCTGCAACCTTTCGACGAAGCCATGGGTCATGCGGGATGCATCATCCGTCGTCCGGATGGCTTGCTGGCGGGTGGCGCCGATCCACGCAGCGACGGCTCGGCGGCCGGTTTCTGAGCGGGAATCGCGCTGCCCCGGAAGTGGTGTCCGGTGCTGCCATGTCGTCTCGGTGGCCGGTGGAATCGCCCCCGGCGTTCGACGATCATCCGGTATTGCTCGGGCCGAGCTGCGCTGCGCCGACCTTGAAGCAGATTTGACGACGGCTCGATCAGCCCCGCGGTGGCGGACCTGGCTGCCCCCATCCCGTTGGCGGTCCGGCGTGCCTGGCTGGCGATCATGCAGGCGACGTATCCGGCCTGATGGCGCAGGCAGTCGCCGACCGTCTGGCCATCGATCCCGACGGTTGCCAGCGCATCGTCGAACGCGAGGCCGGCAGGGATGCCGCACCGCTCGACCGGATAGCGGCACCCTTCAGCGGTGTTCAATGGCACCGGCAGGCAGTCGGTGTGCTGGCCGCTGATCCCGACGACCATGTCGGTGCTCGGCAAGTTGTGGATGTAGGGGATGTGCTTGTCGCCTATGCCCCGGATGTCGTGCTCACCCGAACCGTTGCACAGGAGGGTCGGGCATTCGGTTGCCTCGACGGTCACGATGCGTCCCCCGGGTTCCTGTTCGAGGTGCTTACCGCTTGCCAGTGTGCCGCCGATACCCGAGGCGGACACATGGTCCGCCAGTCTGGCCCGTCGCTGACCGCCGCTCACCGCGTCGAACAGTTTCTCCAGCGCTGCGCCAGGTGGTTCCCGAATTCGCAGCTTCCCGGTCGAGGGTCGGGATGATGCGGGTTGTCCGGGTGCACTGTCGCAGCCGGTGCACTTGGTCACTTGGTCATCGAGCGGCTCTTCTGCTAGGGTTCGGCTGCACGGCATGCCCTTCCTGTACGACTTGGGGCGGGGTTTGCTTGTTTTCCGGTGGCCGGAGGCGCTGCATTCCGGTCGACCCTCGTCATCCAGCCCGGCCGCTCCTTGCCCGAACACCACCCCATGTTGCCTTCCCTCCGTCGCTTCTACCCTGTGGCTGCCTTTCTTGGCGGCTTTGCCTGGGATGCCCTGACACTCGGCCAGCGCATCCGGGTCATCGATTTCTGGCGTCTCGGGGCCTTTCTGTCCGGCGCAGCCCTGCTGACGCTCTGGCTGGCCCGGCGCGAGGCACTGGCGGGGGTGCCGCCACCAGTGGAGCGCTCCTTGTTCGGTCGCCTGCGTTCGCTCGTCTGGCAAGCGCCCTATCTGTTGCTGCAGTTCTTTTTTGGCGGCATCTTCTCGGCGCTCTTCATCCTCTACTTCAAGAGCTCGGGACACCTCGGCACCTGGCTGATGGCGGCCTTTCTCGGTGCCCTGCTGGTCGGCAACGAGTTTGCCGGGGATCGTTACGGTCGACGCTTCACCCTGACCTGGGTCCTGTTCGCACTCAACGCCATCCTGCTGATGAACTTCGCCCTGCCGCATGCCCTGGGCAGTCTCGATCCCCTCTGGTTCCATGTTTCGACCGCCGCCGGCGTACTTCTGACGCATGGCCTGCGCTGGCTGGCGCCGGCCCGGCCGGGGCGTATCGGGCCGGCCTGGGGACTGGCCGTGCTACTGATGCTGGCCTGGAGTCTCGACATGATCGCGCCGGTTCCCCTGGTCAAGCGTGACCTGGCGGTTGGTCAGGAGGTCGGTCGGGACGCCGGTCGCTATGCGGTGCAGATCGAACCGGCGTCCTGGTGGCAGCTCTGGCGCAACCAGGCAACCATCGTGCATGTTCCCGATGATGGGCGGCTCTACGGCGTATCGGCGGTGTTTGCACCGCCCGGCGTAACGGCCGCCCTCGAACATCGCTGGGAGCTGCACGAGGCCAACGGCTGGCGAGTGGTCTACCGCCGGCCTTTCCAGAGTACGGGTGGTCGCGATCGTGGCTTTCGCGGCTATTCGTGGGTACTCAATCCCCCGCCCGGCGAATGGCGCTTCATCGTCGCCACCCAGGATGGTCGTACGATCGACATGCTGCGCTTCGCGGTCGAGCCGGGGCCGCCGTCGCGCGACGACCTGCGCATTCAGGAATTCAACTGACCACGGACAAGCGTGGGGTGCCCCGGTCATCGGCGGTACTCTCCCTGCCCGTCCCGGTTGCTGCATCAGGCAACCACGCCCGCCAGCTGCCAGATCGCAAAGCCGAGCAGGAACAGGCCGGCGAGGCGGTTGATCGCCTGCATGACGCGTTGTCCGATGCGCTGGCGAAGCGCCGCGACGCCGAAGGCCAGGGCCAGCCACCAGAGGGCCGAACCGGACAGCACGCCGAGGATCATGATGACCATCGCCGCGCTGCTGGTCGCCGCTGCGCCGCCAATCGTTGCAAACACTGCGATGAACGAGAAGATGGTCATCGGGTTGGTCAGCGTCAGCGCGAAAACCGAGGCGAAGGCACGCCATGAGCCGACGCTGTCGGATGCTCTTGCCGCCCCCGCAGCAGGGGCGGCGCGTAGCAGCCGAACACCCATCCAGCCGAGCACGATGGCTCCAACGATGGCGAGCGGCGTGGCGAGGGTGACGAAGAAGCGTGTCACCATGGCCAGGCCGAGGGCGCCGAGCGCACCGTAGACGCCATCGGCGGCGGCCGCACCGAGGCCGCTGACGAAGCCGACACGCGCGCCGTGCACCAGTGTGCGCTGAATGCATAGAAGGCCGATCGGTCCGACCGGTGCGGCAATCGACAGACCGATCAGAGCCGCCTTGAGAAACAGGAAAACATCCATCGCGCAATCCCCGGGCAAGCGTCCTCAGACGGTTCATTCTGGCAGTGAGGCGTGTTCTTTTGAATGGAGAAATTAAGGCGGATCGGGTAGATTGCCTTCCTTATTCCTGTCCTTGACCGATCTGCCGAACAATCATGGAGCTTGACAGCAAAGCCTGGAAAATCCTCTCCGCTGTGCAGCGCGACGGCCGTATCTCGCTCAAGGCGCTGGCCGATCAGGCCGGCCTGTCCGTCCCCGCGGTATCGGAGCGTCTCAAGCGGCTCGAAGAGGCCGGCGTCGTCACCGGTTACCGTGCGGAAGTCGATCCCGTGGCGCTTGGTTACGGGGTGATGGCGATGATCGGCATGACCACGCCGCAGGCCGACAAGGCAAGGCTGATCACCCTGCTGCGCAGCCTGCCCGAAGTGCGGGAATGCCTGCATGTCACCGGCCAGGACTCCTACCTGCTGCGCGTCGTGACGAAGGACATCGGCCACCTCGAGCACTTCGTCGGCCTGATCAACCATTACGGCGAAACCCGCACGGCGATCGTCATGTCGGCGCCGATCCCCTTGCGCCCGCTGGCGCCACTGGCTGCTGGAGCGCCGTAGGCAGGGGAGGCTGTTGCTGACGCAGCGGGTTCCTGGCTGCCCGACAGGCCGACCGCCGTCCGGCGCGCAGGACAGTCAAGGCGGCAGGGCGCGGGCGATGGCCAGCAGACTGACCTGTGTCGCGCCGTGCAGCTTGACGGTACGCGCCAGTTCGTCCAGCGAGGTGCCGGTGGTCATCACGTCGTCGACCAGCAGCAGCCGCTTGCCGTCGAGATCCGACGCGCAGTCGAAAGCGCCACGCACATTGCGTGCCCGTTCGCGCCAGGGCAGATCGGCCTGGGCGATCGTGTGGCGGGTACGGCGACAACTGGTGGCGTCGATCGGAATTCGCCAGGCGGCGCTCAACGCCCGGGCGATTTCGAGTGCCTGATTGAAGCCGCGTTCGCGCAGGCGCAAGGGGTGCAGCGGCATGGGAACGATCAGGTCCGCCTCGATCCGCTTGGTCAGCGAGGCGAGCTGATGCCCGAAGTAGCTGCCGAGCGCCAGCCGATGGCCGTACTTGAACGATTGCACGAGTCGGTCGATCGGAAAGGCATAGCGATAGACGGCCGAGGCCACATCGTAGTGCGGCGGCTTCGTCAGGCAACGCCCACAGACCTCACCCAGCGGTGTTGGCAGGGCGCAACGCGGGCAGCGGGGCAGCGCCAGTCGCGGCAGCCCCTGCGCGCAGGCGGGACAGAGGAGGCTGTCACCGCTCTCTGCGGCGCACAGCAGACAGTCCTGGGCGAGCAGGGCGGCGCACGATCTGCGGACCAGGCCTGCCGTTTGCGTTAAGATTGACATCCTGCGAGTGCTCGTAAAGAATCCGTACTGACTGGCCTCATCACCCCACCCCTCAGGTTTACCATTCATGAATGCAATTCCGCAAGCTGACGCGCTGATGCGCGACGATGCCACCCCGGTCCGCAGCGCCCGCTGGACGGTCGCCGAAGTCGAAGCGCTCTACCAACTTCCGCTGATGGATCTGATCTATCGGGCGCAGCAGGTGCACCGCGAGAACTTCGATGCCAACGAGATTCAACGCTCGACACTGCTTTCCGTCAAGACCGGTGGCTGTTCCGAGGATTGCGGCTATTGCTCGCAAGCGGCACGCTACAATACCGAGACCGAACGCGAAGCCCTGCTGCCACTCGATGAAGTGATCGCCGCGGCGCAGGTCGCCAAGGACAAGGGCGCCTCGCGCTTCTGCATGGGTGCCGCCTGGCGTGGCCCCAAGGACAAGGATCTGGCGCAGGTCGGCGCGATGATTCGCGCGGTCAAGGGTCTGGGTCTGCAGACCTGCGTCACCCTCGGCATGCTCAAGGACGGTCAGGCCAATGAACTCAAGGAAGCTGGCCTCGACTACTACAACCACAACCTCGACACCGATGCCTCGTTCTATGGTCAGGTGATCACCACGCACAAGCACGCCGACCGCATCGATACCCTGGGCCAGGTCCGTGCAGCCGGCATCAAGGTCTGTTCGGGCGGGATCATCGGCATGGGCGAATCGCGCCGCAACCGCGCCGCGCTGATCGTCCAGCTCGCCAACCTCGATCCACCGCCCGAATCGGTGCCGATCAACAATCTGGTACCCATTCCGGGAACGCCGCTGGCCAACGTCGCGCCGATCGACAACTTCGAGTTCGTGCGTACCATCGCTGCCGCGCGGATCACCATGCCGACCAGTTTCGTGCGGCTGTCGGCTGGCCGGCAGGCGATGGCTGAGGAATTGCAGGCACTGTGTTTCCTGGCCGGAGCCAATTCGATCTTCTACGGTGACAAGCTGCTGACCACCGGCAATCCTGAAGCGGACCGCGACGAAGCACTGTTCGAAAAGCTCGGACTGCGGCCGATCTAGCGCCTGATGGAGCGGGCGCCGGCGCAGTTCGTCGATCAGCGCCAGGTCCGACGGAATTTCGCACGCGCGGCGGCGACTTACGACGAGGTCGCCGTGCTGCAGCGCGAGGTCGGCAGCCGCATGCTCGAGCGGCTCGACTACGTGCGCATCGAGCCGCAGCGCATCCTCGATCTCGGCTGCGGCACCGGCGCCAGCCTCACGGCGCTGCACGAAAGATACCCGAAGGCGGCGCTGATCGGTGCCGACCTCAGCGAAGCGATGTTGCGGGTCGGTCGGATACGGCGTTCGCGCCTGCGCTGGCTACTGCCGTTCCTGCGCAGCAACCGGCTACCCGTGGTGGCTGCCGAAGCGACCTCCCTGCCCTTGCGCGCGCAGTCGGTCAGTCTGTTGTGGACCAACCTGATGCTGCACTGGCTGGACGACCCGCTGCCGGCATTGCGCGAAATGCACCGCTTGCTCGAGCTCGACGGACTGTTGATGTTCTCCGCTTTCGGGCCGGACACCCTGAAGGAGTTGCGCGCCAGTTTCAACGATGGTTGCATCCACACGCAGCGCTTCATCGACATGCACGATTACGGCGACATGCTCGTCGAATGCGGCTTTGCCGACCCGGTGATGGATGTCGAGGTGCTGACCCTGACTTACACCAGTTTCGATGATCTGCTGGCCGACATCCGCCGCAGCGGCTCGACTTGCGCGATGCAGGAGCGACGGCGCGGACTGACGGGGCGTTCGGCCTGGGCGGCAGCGCGCGCCGCCTATCAGCGGTTGGCCAGCGCCGGTCGCCTGCCGGCAACCATCGAAGTGGTCTACGGCCACGCCTGGAAAGCACAGCCGAAGAAGACCGCCGACGGGCGGACGATCATCCGCTTCGATCCGCAGCAGCGCAGCCGCTGAGCGGGCAGCGGCCCGGTGACACCGCAGCCGGATGGTCGGCTAGCGGAAGAACTCCTCCAGGCGTATGAATACCTCGTGTTCGGCGCCGTGCCGGCGCACCGACAGCACGTCCTCGAGTTTTTCCACTTGCTTGACCATCTGGTCGAGGCGTTCGTCTTCATTGACCAGCAGCCAGATGCGGCTGGTTTCGCCACTGCCCACCGGCATGACCAGAATCGCCTCGACGTTGTAGGCCCGGCGTGAAAACAGGCCGACGACATGCGACATGACGCCGGCGTGGTTGTTGACCTCCAGTTCGAGCACCGTGCGGGCCAGCGCCTGATTTTCCGTTCTTGTCAGCGAGTTCATCGTTCAGCCTCCGATCATTTCCTTGTTGGCCGCACCCGGCGGCACCATCGGCAACACCTGTTCGTGCATCGCGATGCTGGCGTGGATCAGCATCGGGCCGGGCGTCGACAGGGCGCGGGCCAGCGCGGCGAGTGGCTCGCTTTCCTGGTCGAGGTCGAGGGCGGCCACCCCGAAACCTTCGGCAACCCGGATGAAATCGGGCATGCCCTTGAATTTCGAAGCGTAGATGCGTTCGCCGTAGAACAGTGTCTGTTGCTGGAAGACCAGGCCGAGCGACGAGTTGTTCATCAGGACGATCTTGACATTGACTCCCTCTTCGGCAGCGGTCACCAGTTCCTGGATGTTCATCAGGATGCTGCCGTCACCGGTGAAGCAGACCACCGTTCGTTGCGGTTCGGCGAGCGCCGCGCCGATTGCCGCCGGCACGCCGAAGCCCATCGTGCCGAGGCCGCCGGAGGTCAGCCACTGCCGCGGCCGGCGCAGCGGATAGGCTTGTGCCACCCACATCTGGTGCTGGCCGACATCGGTGGTGATCGTCGCTTCGTCGTCCAGACAGCTGGCGACCGCACGAATCAATCCATACGGCGTGCGCGGATCGTCGACGCCCGGCATGCGCAGGGGCTGCGCCTCCTTCAGGCTGGCGACGCGCGCCAGCCAGTCCTGACGCGGCGAGGCGTCGATGGCCGGCAGGAGCCTCTGCAACACCGTGCTCACGTCGCCCGCGATGCCGACATGCGCGGTCTTGATCTTGTCCAGTTCGGACGGGTCGATGTCGATGTGAATGATTCTGGCCTGTGGGCAGAAACCTGCCACCTTGCCGGTCGCCCGATCGTCGAAGCGGGCGCCGACGGCAATCAGCAGATCGCACTCGTCGAGCGCCAGATTGGTGCAGCGCGCCCCGTGCATGCCGAGCATGCCCAGTGACAGTGCGTGATCGACCGGCATCGCACCGAGCGCCATCAGGGTCATCACGGTGGGCAGGCTGGCCTTTTCGGCCAGGGTGAGGGCCAACGGCGCAGCGCCCGAATGCACGACGCCGCCACCGAGGTAGAGGATCGGCCTGGCCGCCTCGTTGATCATTGCCGCTGCGCGCGCGGTCAGGCTGGCGGCAGGGGCCGGAACGGCATCGGCACAACCCGGCTCAGGCCATTCATCGACCTCGATGAGCTGATTCTGCACATCCTTGGGAATGTCGACCAGCACCGGTCCGGGGCGGCCGGAAGCAGCGATGCGAAAGGCACGCGGAATGACGCTCAACAGATCATCGGCCGAATTGACCAGGAAATTGTGCTTGGTGATCGGGATGCTCAGGCCGTAGGTGTCGACCTCCTGAAAGGCATCGGTGCCGATCATCGGGCGCGGCACCTGGCCGGTGATCGCCACCAGCGGAATCGAATCGAGCTTGGCGTCGGCAATCGCTGTCAACAGGTTGGTCGCGCCGGGACCCGACGAGGCCATGCAGACTGCCGGCAGACCGGTGGCGCGGGCCATCCCCTGCGCCAGGAAACCGCCTCCCTGCTCGTGTCGGGCGAGCACATGATGGATCAGCGCGGATTTCGAGAGCGCGTCGTAAATCGGCAGGATGGCACCGCCCGGAATGCCGGCCAGTGTACGCACGCCCTGTCGTTCGAGCAGGCGGACCACGATCTGTGCACCGCTGAGGGTTTCGGGGGGTTGCTTGGTCAAGGGACTCTCCTCAAAAAGAATTGCCAGGTTCGGTTTGCCGGCCGCTGGTCCGCCAAAAGCAAAACCCCCGCCCGGTCTGCACCGGCGGGGGTTTCTGGAATCTGCTGTCGTCTCTTACGCTTCGACTTGTCTTCTCTCGGCCCTCGACGGTGCGTACCGTCCTACGCCTACCAGGCGTACTACGGCAACTACCGGAGCACCGGTCGCACCAAAGCACGCAGTCCGGGCTACGGCAGGGTGGTTTGCGCCAAGGGGGTCGAGGCACCGCATCATGGTCGTATCGAAGCTGGAAGAAACGAAGGCCCCATTAGAACCGAGAGCGGGTCCAAATGCAAGCCTGATCGTCGTCCTGCTTACCACCTATCATGTTTCGGCCCCCTGAAAGAACTTGGGAAGAGGCAGTGC
>ERZ761603.2408-NODE-2408-length-12884-cov-17.279523_pt1 | contig 12884 bp, 12 predicted proteins | sample MGYA00511879_ERZ761603 | MGnify/ENA primary metagenome ERZ761603 (study PRJEB28899, sample SAMN02850040) | bioreactor sludge metagenome | biome: EBPR Sludge; feature: EBPR Bioreactor; material: flocular biomat | place: Australia: Thorneside Wastwater Treatment... | reverse complement strand
GCCGACGAAGCCCGCCGACGCGCCAGCCCCAGTGGTGGCGCCGGCAGCGCCAGCGATCTCTGAAGTTCCCGCACTGGACGCCGAAGCGATCAAGAAGGCCACCATTGTCGCGGCGATGGAGCGTGCGCGCGCCCAGCGCGCAGCGGCGCAGCCGAGAAATACCGATCAACTGACTTTCGAGCAGAAGCGCCAACTGGCGGCGGTCGATGCGCGGAGGGCGGCGCTGCAGGCTGAAGAGAAAGCAGAGGCAGCAGAGGCAGCAGAGGCAGCAGAGGCAGCAGAGACGGTCGCAGCGAGCGCCCCCGTCGACACGCCAAGGCGCGTCGAGCAGCCGGGGCGAAGGTCCGAATGATGGTTTTCAGCACCCCCCCCTATCTGCTGCAGGAGCGTAGCAGCGTGCGCCGCGTCATGCTGCAGGTGCTGCTCGCCCTCTTGCCCGGCATTGCCGCCTACGTCTGGCTGATCGGCCCGGGCATCGTCGTACAGCTGGTGATTGCGACCCTGACGGCGCTAGCCGGCGAGGCTTTCATGCTCGCCCTGCGGCGCAAGCGCCTGGCCCTGTTCCTGAGCGATGGCAGCGCCATCGTCACCGCCTGGCTGATTGCCTTGAGCTTCCCGCCGCTGGCCCCGTGGTGGCTGATCGTCGTCGGCACGCTGTTGGCCATCGTCGTTGCCAAGCATCTCTATGGTGGCCTGGGTCAGAATCCGTTCAACCCGGCGATGGTCGCTTTTGCCGCCTGCATCGTTTCCTTTCCGGCGCTGATGTCGCAATGGCCGGCGCTTGGCCTGAAGCTCGATTTTCTCGAGCAGCTGCAGATCATTGCCGGCCTGGCGCCACGCATCGACGTGATGAGCGGCGCGACGCCGCTCGATGCGCTCAAGACGGCGCTGAAGCTTTCCGATGGCAGCATCGATGTGCCGACGCTGCTGGCGACGCAGGAGGTCTTCGGCAATTTCGCGGGGCGTGGTTGGGAGTGGGTGGCCAGTGGCTATCTGCTCGGCGGTCTTTGGTTATGGCAGCGCAAGCTGATCAGCTGGCACGCGCCCTTCGGTTTTATTCTCGGCTTGAGCTTGCTGGCCGCTGCGCTCTGGGCGTGGAACCCGCAGCAGTTCGCCAATCCGGTCTTTCATCTCTTCTCCGGTGGCGCACTGCTCGGCGCTTTCTTCATCGTCACCGACCCGGTGTCCGGCTGCACGACGCCAAGAGGCAAGCTGATCTTCGGTCTGCTCGCCGGCCTGCTGGCGTACATCATCCGTGTCTTTGGTGGCTTTCCGGATGGCGTCGCGTTTGCCGTACTGCTGATGAATCTCTGTGTGCCGCTGATCGACATGTATTCGCAGCCGCCAATCTTCGGCCTGAAGAACGAGCCATGACGCCGCCGATCAAGACGCTCAGCGCCGCGTCAATGGCCGTGCGCACGGCCATTGTCCTGTTCGTTTTTGTCGTTGTCTTCACCGGCCTGCTGGCGGCCGCCTACCGGGCGACCGCGCCGGCGATCGAAGCGGCCGCTGCCGCCGAGAAGATGAAGCTGATCGGCGAAGTCCTGCCGCGCGAGCTTTACGACAATGAGCTGCTGAACGAACAGCGCCTGCTGCCGGCAAGCACCGGGCTCGGACTTGACGAGCCGTCGCTGGCCTATCTGGCGCGCAAGGGCGGCAGCGCCAGCGCGCTGATTTTCGAAGCCGTCGCTCCGGACGGCTATTCCGGCAGGATTCGCCTGTTGCTTGCGGTGGCCGCCGATGGCACTCTGCTCGGGGTGCGCGTCACGCAGCACAAGGAGACGCCCGGCCTCGGCGACTACATCGACCCGCGCAAGGACAGGAACAAGCTGCGGCCATGGATCAGCCAGTTCGACGGCCTCTCGCTGGCGAGCGTTCCCGAGCGCGAATGGGCGGTCAGGAAAGACCATGGTCGTTTCGATTCCCTCGCCGGCGCGACGGTCAGCCCGCGGGCGGTGATCAAGGCGGTGCACCAGGCGCTGCAGTTCGTCGCCGAAAACCGCCAGCAGCTGTTCGCCAACCCTGACGTGCCCGCGCTTCCCGCAGTTTCCACGCCGCCGGCAGCGTCCGCGCTCCCCACCACGCCCGCAGCCAGCCCAGGAGAAAGCAAGTGATCGATCGCGAAGAATTCCGCCAGATCAGGGACAACGGCGTCTGGCACCAGAATGCCAGCCTGATCCAGCTGCTTGGCCTCTGCCCGCTGCTGGCGGTGACCACGACCCTGGTCAATGGGGTGATGCTCTCGCTGGCGACGATCATCGTCATGGCAGTGGCCAATGTCGCCGTCGCCACGCTGCGCAATTTGATTCCGCACGAGATTCGCATTCCGGTCTTCATCCTGGTCGTGGCGGCGCTGGTGACCGTTGTCGACCTGGTCTTCAACGCCTTTTTCCATCAGCTGTACCTGGTTCTCGGTATCTTCATCCCGCTGATCGTCACCAACTGCATCGTCCTGGCGCGCGTCGAAGCTTTCGCCAATAAGAATTCGCCCCTGCAGTCGCTGCTTGACGGCATCTTCATGGGCGTCGGCCTGCTGTGGACCCTGGCCCTGCTCGGTGGCCTGCGCGAGCTGATCGGCGGTGGCACGCTTTTTTCGGGGATCGAGATGGTCTTCCCCGGCATGCAGGGACTGCAATTACTGCCGGCCGACTATCCCGGTTTCCTGCTCGCCGTCCTGCCGCCAGGTGCTTTCATTCTTCTCGGCTTCCTGATCGCCTGGAAGAACTGGGTCGAAGCGCGCGCCGCGGCGCGTAAGCCCGATTCGGGATCGGAGCAGGGCTCGCCGCTGCCTCTTGCCGACGGCGTCTGAGCGCGACCGAAATCTGCTGCCCCCACTATTACCAATGAACAGCCAGCAGCGGCAACAAGCCTTCGCGCGGCTACGTGCGGCGAATCCCGAACCGCGCACCGAGCTCGAGTACGCCAGCACTTTCCAGTTGCTGATTGCCGTCATCCTGTCGGCGCAGGCCACTGACAAGAGCGTCAACCTGGCGACGCGCAGGCTGTTCGCCGATGCGCCGACGCCGCAGGCGATGCTGGCGCTCGGCGAGGCCGGGCTGGCCGCCTACATCAACCGCATTGGTCTCTACCCGAGCAAGGCCAGAAACGTGATCGCCACCTGTCGGCAGCTGATCGACTTGCACGGTGGCGAAGTGCCGCCCGTGCGGGCGGCGCTCGAAGCCTTGCCGGGAGTCGGTCGCAAGACCGCCAACGTGGTGCTCAATACCGCTTTCGGCGAAGCGACGATTGCTGTCGACACGCACATTTTCCGGGTTGCCAACCGCAGCGGCCTGGCGCCAGGCAAGACGCCGCTGGCGGTGGAACGCGAGCTGCTGGCGCGCGTTCCGGAGGAATTCCTGCTATCGGCGCATCACTGGCTGATCCTGCATGGGCGCTACGTCTGCAAGGCACGTAAGCCCGAATGCTGGCGCTGCGACATCGCCGATCTGTGCGCCTGGCCAGAGAAGAGTGATCCCTTTGGAGCGAAGCTGCCATGAGCGTGGCCAGCGCGCTGGTCGCCGGTAACAAGCCACTGCCCGCTCTGGCGGAAGAAGCCTTGGCGAAGGCGCTAGCCAGGACCGGTGCCAGCCACGCTACCGGCGTACTATTGTTTCTGACGCCGGACTTTTCGCGGCACGCGCAGCAGACAGTCAGCGCGGTGGCACGGGCAGCCCAGTGCACCGAGGTGGCTGGAGGCATTGCGGCCGGGGTCTTCAATGAGCAAGGCTGGGTACTCGATCGTCCCGCAGCTGCGGTGATGGTCTTTGCCGGCGATCTTTCGCTGGATCATCGCCAAGGCGGCGTGTCCCTTGACCCGGCAGCTCAGCAGGCTGTCTTGAGCTATGCCGGCGGCAGTTTCCCGTACCCGTGGGGCGACGCGACAAAAAGGCGTTTCGGCGGCAGCTTCGCGGGGAGCGGCGGCGGCAGCGCTCCCACCGCCTGGCAGCACAGTCGTCTGGCGGCCAACTGCAGTGTGCAGCTGCGCGGCGCACAGATCGATGTCGGCGTATCGAGCGGCTGGAGTCTACTTGCCGAACCACAGCCGATCGAGCGCAGTCGTGCCTATGACTTGCTGCAGCTGGGTGGTGAAAATGCGTTCGACAGCCTCCTCGCCGTCTTGCCCGCTGATTTGCGCGCACAGGCACCGCTACCGTTGGGCGCCCTGGCGGCGGTGCTCATCGACGAGGACAGTGCCGGCTATGCGGGTCGCACCGGAAGCCTTGGCGGTGCGTTTGCCAGTGCGGGCGCTTTCGCGGCCGGTGCCTGGCATTCGGCCGCCATTCTCTCGGCCAATGCGGCTGATCGCTCGGTGAGCCTGGCCGAAGGGACCAAGCCGGGACAGAGGTTGGCGTGGGCGATTCGCCGACCGCAGTCGGCTGTAGACGACATGCGCCGTAGCGTCGAGCGGCTGGCCGCTGTGGTTGCGAAACCCCTCGCCGGCCTGATTTTCTCGTGCTTCGGTCGCGGTCCCTATTTTCATGGTGGCAACGACCGGGAGCTCGACTGCCTGCGGCAAGCCTTTCCCGGTCTGCCGCTGCTCGGCGTGTACGGAACCGGGCAGATCGCTGCCTGCGCTGCCGGTGGCAACCGTTCGCTGCACAACGCCGTGGTCACTGCCCTGATCAGCCACCCCTCCCGGAGGTCCGATGTTCAATCCCAGTCGTGAGCAGGTACGGCAGTTCTTCTGTACCGCGTGGCGCAAGCATCGCGATCGCGCCATCCTCGAAGGTGCCGAAGTGACCGCCGCCGATCTGATCGTCGAGCACCCCGAATATCACGCCCTGCTCGAAAACCCGGAGCTGGCGGTGGAGCAGGAGTTCACACCCGAAAACGGGCAAATGAACCCCTTCCTGCACCTATCCCTGCATCTCGCCGTCGCCGAGCAGATCAGCATCGACCAGCCGCCGGGCATCCGTGCCGCCTACCAGACGCTGCGCGGACGGCTGGAAGTCCATGACGCAGAACATGCCATCCTCGAGTGTCTTGGCGAGGCGCTGTGGCGTTCGCAGCGTGATGGCAGCGCCATCGACGGCGTCGCCTATCTGGATTGCGTGCGGCGTGCCGGCGGTGCTTGAGCGGTGTGTCTGACTGCTGGCCTGGTTCGCCGCCAGCGATGACAGTGCACTTCGCTGAAGTCGCGCGGCTGGAATCAGGGTGGCGTGGCGCGGCGTGACGCTGTGAGCGCGCAAAAAAAAAGCCAGCCCGCAGCGGGCCGGCCTTTTATGTCGGGCTGTAATCAGGTCGCCCGACGCTTGCGGAGCGCGCCCAGACCGGCCAGACCGAGACCCAGAAGAGCGAGAGAAGCGGGTTCGGAAACAGCATTACCGTTCCCCAGGCCAACGACGCCGACGGTAATGCCGTGCCAGTTTTCGGATGAGTCCGTAAAGGAGATCGACGAGTACGAACCAGGCAAACGGATCACGCCATGGACTTCGCCACTTCCGAAGAAACCGGTACCGGTTGGGTTGATGACAGGCGTTCCGCTTCCCCAGTGTCCGGGGCCGAAGCTCAGGATCTGGATTGGTACGCCGAAGTCCACCGTGTTGCTATTCCAGCTTACCAGGGCGATCAGCGGATCAAGGACGGGCTGCGAGAAGCTTATGGTTTTCAAGCCACCGGTGCTAAGTTGGATGATGTCGGAGTCGGGTGGGGCGTTGTCAACCAGAGACGAACCGGTGTAGGGCGCAGGGCTTCCTTCGCCCCAATAGTTGGTGCCGCCACTGGTCTGAGCAAGGCTGTAGGCCCCGCTGTAGGTCACCCCGACGGTGGTCGCGCCGACCGCTAAGGAGCCCAAGACGCTTGTCGCAGTGGGGGCGCTTGTCCAGTCGGTCCACGATACAGGAACGGCAACTGCGAGAGACGAAGACAGTAGCAGCGCCGGTAGAAGAGCAGTGCGAAGTTTGCTAATCATTTTTCATTCTCCATTCTCCATTGAAGATTACAAAGAGTGCCAAGCAAAATACAGGCCAGCGAGCGAACTTGCGCGAATTTGCCATCTCTAAAGCCCGCCTGCAATTCGGCTGCACCAGGTGTTCTAGACCGCCGCCAGAGCCACACAGAGCAGAAGCGGCATGCGGCGTGGCTCAGGACGTGGCCGGTATCAAAAACAGAAGCGACCGCCTGTAGTTGAGTTGTAAGCATTAAACGTGCCATATGTATAAGCTGCGGCTTTAACAAGGGTTTTATTACGGTTGGCTAAGCAGTTGTAAAAATAATCGACAGCGTTCCTTGTTCGTGTAACGTCTCCAATTGCCTGAGGATTCGAGGCCGGTTTTTGCCGCGGGGCAAACGGGTTCCTCTGGCTCCTTTCGATCGCTTCCGCCGGCGACGGCCGAGGCGGGCCCGTCAGCATTGGCCGCCGTGAGCCATGCCGCGTACTTTCCGGGTAAAATTGATCGATCATTCGAGAAATGGAGCGTGGAAAAAGCGGCGCTCCTTGCTCGGTGTTCACGCCGCGTAATGCCCTGCGTACATCCGGCGAAATTGGCGTTATTCATTGCGTACCACGACATCTGTCGTCTTGGCCACGGCCCTTCGAGAGGAAACTCCCATGCGCTTTTCCGGCTCCGAGAATTACGTTACCACCGGCGACCTGACTCTCGCGGTAAATGCCGCTGTCACGCTACAGCGACCCTTGTTGATCAAGGGGGAACCCGGTACCGGCAAGACCATGCTCGCCGAGGAGGTCGCCGCCTCGCTCGGGCGGCCGCTGTTCCAATGGCACATCAAGTCAACGACCAAGGCGCAGCAGGGGCTTTACGAATACGACGCCGTTTCGCGCCTGCGTGACTCGCAGCTCGGCGAGGCCAAGGTCGCCGATATCGGCAGCTACATTCTCAAAGGCGTGCTGTGGCAGGCCTTCGAATGCGAAACGCCGTCGGTGGTGCTGATCGACGAAATCGACAAGGCCGACATCGAGTTCCCCAACGACCTGCTGCGCGAACTCGACCGCATGGAGTTTTTCGTCTACGAGACGCGCCAGAACGTGCGTGCCCGCCACCGGCCGGCGGTGTTCATCACCTCGAACAATGAAAAGGAACTTCCCGACGCTTTTCTGCGGCGCTGCTTCTTCCACTACATCAAGTTCCCTGACAAGGAAACCATGAAGCGTATCGTTGACGTCCATTTCCCGGGCCTGAAGCCGGCCCTGCTGCGCGAAGCGCTGGAAGTGTTCTTCGATCTGCGTGAAATTCCCGGTCTCAAGAAGAAGCCCTCGACCTCGGAACTGCTCGACTGGCTGAAGCTGCTGCTGGCGGAAGACATCCCGCCGGAAGCGCTGCGCAGCAAGGACAACAAGAGCGCCATCCCGCCACTGCACGGGGCCTTGCTCAAGAACGAGCAGGACGTGCATCTCTTTGAGCGGCTGATTTTCATGGCCCGCCAGAACCGCTGAGCGGCGATGCGCGCATGAAATAGGCGCTAGCGACGATGCTGATCGATTTCTTTCTTCATCTCAAGGAAAATCGCCTGCCAGTGTCGATCAAGGAGTTCCTGGCCTTGCTCGAAGCGCTGCAGCAGCATGTCATCGAGCACAGTCTCGACGATTTCTATGTGCTTTCGCGCGCGATTCTGGTCAAGGACGAGACCCACTTCGACAAGTTCGACCGCGCCTTCGCTGAGTACTTCAAGGGCGTCGAAGCGCTGCCCGGCATGGAGGCGCTGATCCCCGAAGAGTGGTTGCGGCAGGCGGTCAAGAAACACCTCACTGACGCCGAACGCGCCAAGCTCGAAAAACTCGGCTGGGACAAGCTGATGGAGACTTTCAAAAAGCGCCTCGCCGAGCAGAAGGAACGCCACTCCGGCGGCAGCAAGTGGATAGGTACGGGCGGCACTTCGCCCTTCGGGCACGGCGGCACGCATCCCGAAGGGATCCGCGTCGGCGGCAAGAGCGAGAACCGCTCGGCGGTCAAGGTCTGGGAAAAGCGCGAGTACCGCAATCTCGACGACAGCCTCGAGATCGGCACACGCAACATCAAGATTGCCCTGCGTCGTCTGCGCCGCTTTGCCCGCCAGGGGGCGCCCGAGGAACTGGACCTCGAAGGCACCATCGCCGGCACCGCGCGCAATGCCGGCTGGCTCGACCTGCGGTTGCGTCCCGAGCGCCACAACGCCGTCAAGGTGCTGCTGTTTCTCGATATCGGGGGCTCGATGGACGATCACATCCGCGTCTGCGAGGAACTCTTCTCGGCCTGCCACAGCGAGTTCAAGCACCTCGAGTACTACTATTTCCACAATTGCGTTTACGAATACCTGTGGAAGGACAATCGCCGCCGGCACAACGAGCGCATTGACACTCACGATGTGCTGCACAAGTACGGCAATGACTACAAGCTGATCTTCGTCGGCGACGCGGCAATGAGCCCCTACGAGCTTCTGCAGCCCTGGGGCAGCGTCGAATACAACAACGCCGAGCCCGGCGCCACCTGGCTGCGTCGTCTGACCGACACCTGGCCGCACGCGATCTGGCTCAACCCCGAGTCGGAACATGCCTGGCAGTACCGGCAATCGACTTCGCTGATCCACAACCTGATGGGTGGGCGCATGTTTCCGCTGACGCTCGACGGACTGGAGCGGGGGATGCGGCTGTTGAGCAAGTAGGCGCGACGGTGCCGTCCGGCCGCCTGCAGTGCCAGCGAGATGGTCGTCGAGGTCTACCGCCTCGGGACCGCCGGAAATGATGTTCCAGAGCCGGCTACCGTTTTCTTGATGCTGCTTACTTTGGGTGCATGCGCGATACACCGGAAACGGTTTCTAAACGGATCCTGATGATTCTCCGGATTCCGCGGCGAATCCGCAGCGCAGCGAGTCGCCCGCACAGCGCCTCATGCCTCATCCCCCGGCTGGTCGTCATTGGCTGCACGGCGGCGCAGTTCCATTTATCCCACCCAGATTGGGGTGCTGCCCCGTTGAGCGCACAATGCCAGTGCTGGCGTCGAACATGACGTCGAAAAACTCCTGCTCATTCCAGTCGTTGCAGAACAACCATGACCAGGCGAGTTCATTGCTTCGCGAGAAAAACTGCGTCCATAGCGACCCCGACGGACCGAGGATGCGCAACACCTGGTCCTTGCTCATGCCCACCTGGACACGCGCAAAATGCGCGCTGTCCAGCACCTTGTCGATGCGCTGAAGTTTGCCATCCGGCCCGACATGGACCATGAAAGTCTGCGTGCCGGCTGGCCCGCGCGGGTAAGCCAGTTGCTCGCTTCCATCGGGATCTTTCCAGGTCATCGCCGGCTCGCCCATCGACGCCACGATCTCGGCAAGAGTGGACACCCCCGGCCTTAGATTGCTGCCACTGTAGCCGGCGCAGGCGGCAAGCAGCAGAACACAGAAAACAAGCAGACTACGTCGCCATACTGCAAAGTTGCCGTCCATTTCGCCTCCACACTCAGTCAAGGTGATTTCATTTTCACATCCTCACCGCCAGCATGAAGAATAGATATTTAAGCGGCCTTCCGCAAGGACCGCTGATGCTGTGCATCACAGCCGATCGCCGATTCCGCCTCGGCAAGCGAGCCGACCATTGGCCGGCCGCCGCTGGCCCCGGGGCAGCTCGCCGACTCTTGTTCGATTTCACTCCGGCCTGCGTTCGCCGCTTGCCGTCTCGAAAGCTCTCCATGCTGCTGATATAACGGGCACTTGCAGGAAAAAAGCGTCGGAATTTTTTACACTTTTTCGTAGTGGAAGCAGGCCTATGGCTTGCGGACGCAGCTAGCCCATTGATTTTTGGCAAATTTCCATTTACGGCCTGATTTTTGCTTTAAATAGATACGGTTAGCGTTGCAGACGGGTCGCCGCGAGGCGAGAACGAGCTGGCTGGCTCAGGAGCGTGACCTACGAACGCGCCGTGAAACGAGAACTGCTTGTTTGGCAGCATGTTGAGCTTCGCAGATTTGACCGATTCGGTTTGCTGGCTCGGTTGACGACTCTACTTCTCGGCCACGAGCAGTCGATCCTTTGAGTGGTTTCGTGACCAACCCAATGGAGGGTGAACACATGTTCGATAAACAGACGCACATCAGGAAAGGCCGCAGCTTGCTCATTGCCGCAATGGCAATGCTATCGTCGGCGACGGCGAGCGCAACCGTGCTGGTCAATATCCCCACCGGCACCGCGTGGCAGCAAGCGATCAACGCCGGCAATATCACGGCCTCGCAAGCCGGCGATCCCCTGACCCAAGCCGCCATGGCGTTCTACGGTTCCCAGTTCCCTTCCCCGCCCCCTCCACCCCCCTTCCAAGTAGTGGCCGCAAGGCTGACGCCCGACGTTGATGGGGTGAGCGACATGACGGGGCCGCCGCCCACCACCGTTGATAACACGCTGGTCATGTCGTGGGATCTGCCCACCAACAATGATCTCGCCATTGCCTGGTGGGACTACCGCTTCGACCCGACCGGCAATGGTACGGTCGATATGCGTAGTGGCAGCAGCATGATTCATTTTTCAGTTTATCCACCACCCGGTGTCTGGGACCTGTCGCTCGAATTGATCGATGTCAATGGAAATTCCCGCGGTTGGTTCCGGAGCGGACCGGCCAACGTTTGGGACACTTTCTGGATCAGCCCGAATGGCCGCGAGCAGGGCCCGTTCGATTTCTATTGGAGCGACCAGTTCTTCGATATCACCCAGGTGCTGGCCGTGCGCTTCAACGAGTCCGGCATGTTTAGCGCCCCCTTCCCGATCAATCCGACGACCGGAAGCACTGACGGCGGCTGGAACGCCTGGAATAGTCTGTTTATCAAGGTCCCCGAACCGGCGACCCTTGCCCTGCTGGGTTTGAGCTTGCTGGCACTGGGCGCGAGCACGCGATGCAGGCGGTGAGTCCGCCAAGGAGTGATCAGGGTAGGCAGCAGCTACGGCAGCTCGGGGGAACATGAACAGGGCCGATCGCCTGTTTTGACCACCAAAGCGGTTCCGCCGCCAAGACTACACACGCTGCAGGCCTCTTTGCCAGTCAGCTTCCGACTGGCAAAGACTGCGGCCAGCTCAGCCGGGAAGCGCGCCGTAACCGGCTGCCGTACCCTTTAACTCGCGCCACAGCTCGCTGATTGGCACGCGGTTCTTGATCGTCCGATCGACCCACTCGGTGGGCCTTGCCGTGCCAGGGTGGAAGCGGACTCCCCAGATCGGCTCGAAACCGTCGGTACGCAGCGAGTAGCGCGCGTCGCCGATCACGCTCGGGTCGGCCGTGGCGCGCGCGACCCAGCCGGCTGAAAAATAGCTGAAGCGGGCATAGTCGCGACGAACGCGTTCATCGGCCAGCGCCAAGGGTGGCAGATCCTTTTCCAGCAGCAGCTCGACCGTACTGCCTTGCTTCCAGCTCGTCGCGGCGCTACTCACGACCCGCAAGCGGTCGGTGTATAGCGTTTCGCCTGATTGATAGACTGATCGCCAAAGCAGTGGATTGCCGACCGTCGGAAACATCTCGGCGCGATCGAGTGGATGGCCACGGGCGGCGGCGATCCGGACCTGCATGTCAAGCGCGCGCTCACGCTGCCAGGCAGCCGTCCCCACATAGGCGAGGCTGAGCGCCAGCGCCACCGCCGCGGGAAATCGTGAGCCCCGGCGAACCGCAAAGACCAGGCCGACGAGCAGCATCAGCGTCAGCAGCGGGCCAATCGTCGTGATCCAATGCCAGGCGACGCGCTGCGGCGAAAACGGCCACAGCAGGTGCGTGCCATAGTTGGTGCAGGCGTCGAGCACGGCATGAGTGGCGTAGCCGATGGTCGTGGCCGCCACGATTGGCCGCCAGTTCGGGCGATATCGTGCGCGTGCCAGCCAGGGCAAGGCGGCAAATATGCCACCGACCGGAATGAAGGCCAGCGCGTGCGTAAAGTGGCGATGGTACTGAATCGCCAGCAAGGGGTCTGCCGAACTTCGGATCAGGATGTCGGCGTCGGGGAGCACGCCACCGACGGCGCCGAGCAGCCATGCCTGGCGACCAAGGCGCGGGCCAAGCGTGACTTGCGCGGCGGTGGCGCCGAGCAGGGCATGAGTCAAGGGATCCATCGGGCTTCCAGGGAGTGGTCAGGTTTTGGCGGATAAGCCGGGATAGACCCGACAGGAGAGAATCGGTTTCACTTGGCGGGACGCATGGCGCGCGCCGGGCCACCCTTGGCTATTCAGAATTCAGGGCTCGTTGTTGCGGGCGACGAACTGTGCATGGAGTGAACAGGCAAGCCGGCATTATCGCCCGAAGCCGCCACGTAATTGCAGGCGGCCGCTCGCGGCCAGCTTTCCCGCTCAATACTCAAGCCCCGCCAACGCCCAGGAGCGCCCAGAAGTTGGTCGCGGATAGCCAGCCGGAGTGGGAAAAAAAGCGGGCAACAAATCGCGGGTAAACGAGAAAAGGGCGGCCGCAGCCGCCCTCTGTGCTGTAGCCGGTCAGTCGCGTTCGCCGCTCAGCATCAGCAGCAGGTTCAGCAGGCTGACGAAGACGTTGTAAATGCTCAGGTAGACCGACAGGGTCGCCGAGATGTAGTTGGTCTCGCCGCCATTCACGATACGGCTGATGTCATAGAGGATGTAGGCCGAAAAGACCAGTACCGCAACCGCCGAGATGGTCAGCGACAAGGCCGGGATCTCGAGGAAGATATTGGCTACTATGGCCAGCAGAACGACGATCATGCCGATGAACAGAAACCGGCCCATGAAGCTGAAATCCTTCTTGGTGATCGTAGCGACTGCCGCCAGCGAGAAGAAGATCGCGCCGGTACCGCCTGCGGCCATGGCGATCAGCGGACCGCCATTACTGAAGCCGAGCGCCACCTGCAGGATGCGCGACAGCATCAGCCCCATGAAGAACGTAAAGCCGAGCAGCAACACGACTCCCATGCCGCTGTTCTTGGTACGCTCGATGCCCCACATGAAGCCGAAGGCAA
>ERZ761603.2407-NODE-2407-length-12884-cov-34.233066_pt1 | contig 12884 bp, 18 predicted proteins | sample MGYA00511879_ERZ761603 | MGnify/ENA primary metagenome ERZ761603 (study PRJEB28899, sample SAMN02850040) | bioreactor sludge metagenome | biome: EBPR Sludge; feature: EBPR Bioreactor; material: flocular biomat | place: Australia: Thorneside Wastwater Treatment... | reverse complement strand
ACATCGCTATTGCCTGCCGCTACGCGCCACCTGGCAGACCGCCGCCGGCGGCCTGTGCGAGCGCCAGGGCTGGCTGCTACGCCTCGCCACCAACCACAACGCCTTTGGCTACGGTGACTGCGCAGTGTTGCCGAGCAGCGGCACCGAGAGCGCAACCGCGGCGCAGGGCGCGCTGCGCGCGTTGCTGCCACGCCTGCTCGGGCGGTCTGCCCAGGACGCCCTCGCCACGCTCGAGTGCGCCGACCATTGCGTCACGCCGGCAGCGCGCTGCGCCGTCGAAAGCGCGCTGCTCGACCTGCTCGCCCAGGAGGCTGGTCTGCCCCTGGCGACCTACCTGTGCGACCCGCGGCCAGCAGCCATGCCACCCGGGCCGCCGCCTGCCGTACGCCTCAATGCAGCACTGGGCGGCCTGGGCCTGAGCCGCGACGAAGAGATCCTTGCCGCCTGCAGTGAAGGCTTTCAGGTGCTCAAGTTCAAGCTCGGGGTGACCGCGATCGAGCACGAGATCGACCGCCTGCGGCAGATCGCCGCTCTCCTCCCGAGCGGTGTCGCACTGCGCCTGGACGCCAATCGCGCCTGGCGCTTCGACGATGCGCTGCGCTTCCTGCACGCCTGTGCCGACCTGCCGGTGGAGATGATCGAGGAACCGCTGACCGCGCCGGATCTCGCACAACTGCAGCGTCTGCAAGCCGGCACATCAATCAGCATCGGTCTCGACGAGTCGACCGCGCACTTCAGTCTCGCCACCCTCCTCCAGCGGCGCACCGTTCTGGGGGTGTGCGCGATAAATGAAGGTGCGGGAGCGCGATAATTGGTGGGACGAGGTGGTTTGTGGCGGGTTTAGGTGGGACGGGGATGCAAGTTTCTTGCGCGAGGTGAAATGCTCGGAAGGACCAAAAATAGCCGTTCAGTAGAACTGGAATATCAGGACTTGGCGCCGGCAATATAGTCAGACAGCACCTGCTGAATCCGCTGGGAAAGCCCTGGCGGAAGCCCACGAGCCGCATCAGGGAAAAACGGCCTCGCCGGTATGTCGCCCCACAGGTGGGGGAAGTCCGCCTTCTTGCCGCCGAACTGCTGTATAGCCGCGTAGATCACCGTCGGACGGATCTCGACGCCATTGCCGACCAGCCGCCAAGCGAACTGCGTGGACAGAGACTTCGACTCGCCAATCAACGGCTTCTTGTAAGACAGCACCCGCTGCCCTCGCGCCGACAGATGGCCTTTGCTTTTCGTGAAGTTCTTGGCGTTGCTGTGCAACATCCGGCGCAGCGTGGTATCGGCATTCGGCGCCCACGGATTGCCGTAGGGGTCTTGCGAAACCTCGAAACGGGTCTTGGTGAATTCCACCAATAACTCACCGATCGCCTTCAGCGCTGGCCGTGGGTTGTCTAGGGCATGAACCAGGCGCGCGAGTTCGGCGTGGACCCCGGTATCGGTGGGGGTGATCTGGATCATCTGTCCTGGCGCCGTGAACTTTCTTGCTGGCCTAGTAAATCAGCTGATCTTCAGTAAGCACCGTCGGCGTGGGGTCGTACCCGGCAACCGGACCGCCAAACTCATAGTCCGGATCATCCTCGCCGTCGACCAGCGCCGGGTAGGCATCCTTCAGTTCTGGCGGCAGCCAGTGCAGATGACCGACGATCGCAGCCAGGTCGGTACGGTTCTTCAGCGGCGTGGAGCTAAGCGTATGCGCGGCCGGGATCGGATGCATGGGCACCTCACCTGCCTCTGCCCAGCGCATTATCTCGATTGCGCCGGGACCGCTGACCGTTCCCGCTTCATCATCCCAATCAAAAATAAGCGGCTTGATCTGCGGATTGCCGCTGCAGCTCGGGCACTCAAAATGATATTTCATGACTTATGGCTTCCAGTAAAACAACAGGCCGACAGTAAAGTCGACCATTTCCCGGTCATCAGTATAGACCTTGCGGAACCACTCTGCCGGGCTTTCCCGCCCTGGCAAGGCCTTTCCACGTGCGCCAAGCACAGCCTCCATAGCCATGGTCATCACCTCCAACGGCTTCCCGGAATACTCCTTGCCTTGGTAAGCGTTCGCGTACTTGTCTTTCCGCGTCCGCTCATTTGCCCTATAGGGGATAGGCGTCACATCCCGAAGGCGTTCAAGCGGATGACCAATCGTCCGGCGCTGATGCAGATCCTCAAACAGCGATTCCAGCCCCGGCAGCGCATGCTGCAGACGATGGGCGAACTCGTGCACCGCGTTATTCAAAGCACCCGTTCTCGTCAATAGGTAACCAGCGGCTTGCTCCCACGGCACCCGGCCGAATTCCGGAAGCACTTGAGTCGCACCAGGGTAAGGCGGGGGCATCGTCTCCGTGTAATGAAAGCCGCGAGCACCCGCCTTCGCTTTGGTATAGAGGGGTCCGAAATGATCGGCTGCGGTTGTCCAGGAATCCGGAAACAACTGCGATGCCTCTCGCACCAGTTGCGCACCGGCGCCACCCGAAGCCACCACGCACGGCGTGGAGATCCCTACTTCGGCCTACAGCCGGGAAATCAGCGCTTGGTGGCACGCCAGCGGATCACTAGCGCCATCGGGTAACGCGTCCATGATGGCTTTCCCAGCGGCGATAAATTCATCCAAGGACACCGGCATCGTAGCGCCAGGCGCCAGCATGGACGCCACATCTGTAACGAATGCCTGCCCGATCGGCCCCGGCAACGTTGCCACCTTGTTCTCCACCAGAGTCCTCAGTTCGTCGCGGACCGACGCCCCCGGCGCATACGCAAAACCGGGATCGATCCCGGCAAGATCGTCAGCGGCTGGCGCATTGGCCGGCCCCTTGCCGTTGGCAATTGCGTGCAGAAAATCGCGTTTCGACACCGCGATGATGCGGCAGTGGCACCCCCAGCCGTTAGGCGCAAAGTGCGTTGTCCAGAAAGGATGTTCTGGGGGAAGCGTCAGGCCATCCCACGACACATGCAGCGGCCGCGGATACATCACCCCATCGGCGTGCTTGTATTGCCAATACGGCAGCACCGCCAGCAGTTCCGGGTCCGTGAGCTGCTGATACCGACCGGCGGCGTAGCTGGTGGCGAGGTTGGTCTGGTAGATCACCTTGGTGCGCCAGGCGACGCCCGCCTGGCTCCCTTCCCCGGTCCAACCCGACCACCCGTTCCTGGCCACCAGCGCCTTGAAGTCCTTTTTGAACGTGTTCAGACCCGTCCCGTCCGCCTGCGCCTTCAAAACCGCGGCGTTCAGGTCCGCCAGCAGGTCTGCCACCTTGGCGCCGGCGACGATAAACGACCGGTCGTGCTCCTCGTGGCGAATATCATCCCAGCGCTCGCTCGGCAGGTTCAGCTTCTGCTTGAAAAAAGCGACCTGCTCGGCGAATGGCCGGTGATAGTCAGACACTGGCGCGTACCCTCAGCGCCGCCACTGCACGCCATCCCAGCGCAACAGCAGCCGGCCCGCGCCTTCCACCACCCGCTCCAACGGGTTTATCGGCCCTTGCATCAGGCGGCTACCGCCCATCGCTACGCCGATTGGTAGCCGCTGCCTCGTCGCCCACGTCCGCCATGCCGGCGAGCCTGGCCACCATGAAACCGCTCTCCATCACCGCCCGCAGATCGTCGAGCGGCAGCCCGTCGTATGCCGCCAGCAGCGACGCCTGTAAGCCTGCCAGGCTCTCTGCCTCTGACACCAGACGCTCCACGTGCGCCAGTACTGCCCGCCACGACTCGCCACTCTCCACGGCCATTCGTTCCGCCAAAGCCACCGACGGCTCGGGCGCGGCGGCGATTGCGGATTTCAGCCCGCACGTTGCGGCCAGCGCAGCCCCAGCACCTGGCCGAAGAGCGCCACGCTGCTCTGCTTTACCGAGGATTTCCTCGCCCTCCATCGGCGCCGGAATATGCAACTTCTCCCTCGCCCACGGCGCCGGAATTTGGAACAGGCCGGCCAGCTTGGGCAGGGCATCGGCGTAGGCAGTCAGGTCCTCCGGCTCACTCGAATCAAACACCAGGCGCGGACAGCGCCGCAGACCATCGATTCCACCGCGGTTGAGTGCCAGAATCGGATAGACGAGATCGCGTGTAATCGTCCCAGCCACCTGACGCGCATCAGCCACCAGGATTTCGTGTCGCACCGAGTCATGTACCTTCCCAAGCGCGTTCGTGCTGGACTTCCCGTCCGCCTGACTGGTCAGCGTCGCCCCCAGGATGCACTTGCTCTGTGCTCGATCCGCCCAGGACATCATGTCCAGATGCGAACCCCCGCCCGGTGAACCCCCGGTGATCTTCTGCACTTCCAGCGTCATGTCCGCCGGCATGATCGCGCGCGCATCGTGCCCGAGCGCCGTCACCGCCCGCATCAGGCTGGATTTCTCGTCCGAAGTCGCCGCTGCGTGGTATTTACCGACGATGATCGGCAGCCCATAAGTCTCCAGAAACTCCGCGAAATCCCCCAGCGCATACGTCTTGTAGAGGAACGGCCAGCACAGTACTCGATACAGCCCCAGCCGCCCGAGATAGCCCGTTTTCGCCTTGCCATGCTGATGCATCACCCATCCGAACGGCTGCAGTGCCGCGCCGTCGGCGCTGGCATCCCGCAGGCGCAACGCAGTGCGATCACGAGACAGCCTGAACCACTCCTGCGGCCTGGGATGGAACCCCGGCAAGAACTCCCTGCCAGATTGCCGCCACTCGATCTCGATTGCCGAGAAACCGTGCCCAACCCCCTCCATGCACGCGAGGATCAAGTCCTCGAAATCGTCAACGCCCTCCTCAATCACGGCTTTCACCCACTCGGCTGCCGACTTCTCCCCTGCAGTCGCCTCACGCGGCGGCACAATATCCCAATCCAGATTCAGCAACGCCAGCTTGCGTTTTCCCATCTCCGCCGTCAGATGAGGATCACGCTCCTCCATGTCCGCAAATAGTCGGTGCTGACTGACCAGATCGCCCAGATCAGCCGACCGTAGCGCCGCCGCCAACCGGCGTGGCGACAGGCCGTCCAGCATGGGCGTGAGGTAGGGGTTTTCCAGGGTACGGATCGCGCTCGTCTGCGGCTCACGCAGCGCCCCCGTATCGATCGGTTTGCCGAATTGATCCAGAAAGCGGGTCATAGCATCTGCCTGGAGGCGTACTCCAGCTCCTCATTGTCGGCGCCTCGGCGAGGCGCTGAGATAAACCCGTCGCACCGCCCAGGCAGGCCCTCAAAACGCAGCGCGTAATCCGCCAGGAACAATGAAATTGCAAAATCCCCGTGCCGCTGCATCCTCTCGGCGCCATGACCACTCTGGCGCTGCGTCGCCGAATTCGGCAGTTTAGGTACCCCGTTGAAGATCCGGATGGCCCGCAGATCGTCGCGACATTGATCGTCGCGGGGCAGTGCCTCCAGCATCGCATCCTCTAACGCGGCCTTGAAGCGCGGCATCTGCTCGCGATAAAACGCTTCCGAGAGCTTGATCTGCTCGATTCTGGCCAGACCGTAGCGGTCAGCCGCATATTCCGCCAGCGCAGCGCCGTTCCCACTCGCATCCATCGCCCCGTGGCGCAGCCTCGGAACGCGGTCGACGAGGTACGTCAGGATCTGCTCCTGCTGCCGGAACGGGCAATTACCGATTTCCACCACCAGCCGGACGCGTCGCACCAGATCCTGCCCCTCCTCGAGCACCGTGATCACCGTCAGATCGCCGACGCGGGCAAAATCCTCGCCGAATCCATGCCAGCGCGTCGCGTCCAAACCCTCGAGCAGTTGCCTCAACTCCTCCTCGCACCACGCCAGCACCTCCCGCCGCCGATCGCCCTCCGGCTGCTGACCGAACGAATCCGGCCAGCGTCGGCGCACGATCGGCGTTTCCCGCACCATGCGCGACTCAATCAGCGCCATCGCCAGAAAAACGCCGCCGCCTTCGGACGGAATCACATCCAGTTCCTCGGAAGCCGTCTCGCCGTACATCGCATAAATCTTCGCGACCCAGGCCTCCTCGGTCTTGTCCGCCAGACGATCACCCTGGATCAGCGCCACCCGCTGATACAACCCCTGTGTCACCGCCTCGCGGAACGTCGTTCGATGCAGCGAATAGCCCAGACGACCGGCGCGGATCGACTCCACGATCTCATTGAACGGATTCTTCGTGCCGTTGTGCGACGAGAGCAAGCGCACCTTGCCGCCCCAGATCAACATCGCCAAAGAAGCCTTCATCAGCCCCGGCAAGTCATCGTGAAACGCCGCCTCGTCGATCGTCACCCGACCCTGCTTGCCGCGGATCGAGCGCGGCCGGCTGGAGAGCGCCAGAATCTTCTTGCCGCTCGCGAAATCGATCCGAAACGCCTTGATGTCCTGCCCCTCGTCCGAATAGATCACCTCCCCGAGCCAGGAAGCGGCGAACGAAAACGCCTTCGCCCACATCGCGCAATCGTCGATGTACTCCCGAGTCATGTCCTCGCTGTAGCCAATGTACAGCGCATCCATGCCCCCCTCCGGCGCCGCCGTCAGCACCGCTTCGGAGGCATCGCACCACGAGGCGCCGATCCGGCGAGACTTCTCCCACACCGCCACTTCGGCCGGGTCACCGACCCAGGCCTGCTGATACGGCAGCAGCACCGTCGGCGTCATGCCGTAATTCCGAGAATCTCGCGGCGGATCATCTCCACTGCATCCGCTGTCAGACCGCCCCGGCGTGCCACCGCCTCGCAGGCCGATGCGGCGGCCAGCGCCTTGGTGCGCAGCTCGTCCTGCCACTTGCTGAGGGCGACCTGCATCCGTCCCACATCGGCATGCGCGCGCGCCACCTGCGAGATGGATTTCGCCGCTTCGGCCGGGTCAGACTCCGCCTGGCGCAGCGCGATCGAAATGCGCAACAGTTGCTCCTGCAGAATTCCGCTGGTCGCCGAGAGCACATCGCCCTCATCGCCCTCGTTCCGCACCGCCTTGGCCAGCGCGCGCGTACGCCGCACGTCGGCCATGGCCTCCTCGAAATCCGCTTCCAGTTGCGTCCCGTGCCGCTGCAGGGAACTCTTGCTGATCTCGTAACCGATTTCTCGCAGCCACCCCGCTAGCCCCGTGTATCCGCCGAACCCAGATTCGACCAGTCGCCGATTGAGTTCATCCCTGACCTCCTCGGGGAGCTGCGAGACCGCTGAACGCTGCCCCACCTCAGATCCCTGACCGTGGCCGCGGCCGTGCGACACCGGGAACCTGTGATCGTCCTGCCGACACATCCTGTCCAGCCTGCGTCAGCGTCGCCAGGGTCATCCCGAGTTGTCCTCCTGCCGTCTGCCTGATGACCAGACCCTGCTCATCGAGCCAGGCCAGATGAGATCGGATCGCGTCATACGATTCGCCCAGACCGATGCCCACCAAGTATCCGTGCAAAATCCCATCCGTGGCGGTGTATTCCGGAGCGTCGGAGAGGCAAATCAGGATGGCCAGGCGTGTTTCCAATTGAATTCTTGCCCTGAACGAGAGGCCACACAAATCACCCATGTTAGTGTTTATCCAGTAAGTGCTGATTGATCATCTGCAACGTTTTCTGCAATGCCCCAACCGATCCGCGCAGTTGGTTGGCCAGCTCGGAGACATCGCCGATCGCCTCGTACAGGCGTGACAGATCGACCCGTGTCGGAGCCTCGGCGAGGCGGGTACCGATTGTGCGCATCTCCTCGTCTATCCTCCTGCGTCGAAGATCGATGTCGGCCCGGAGCGCATCCAACGCCCTGGCGTGCTCCTCACGCAATTTCGAAACGGCCTCCTGAGTCACCTGGTTGCGCCTGTCCCAGTACAACCATCCGGTGACCGCCAGGCCCCAGGCCAGAATGCCCATATCAACCCAGAATCGGATCGCCTGATAATCAACGGACACGCGCCGTCCTCTCCCTGTCGCGCTGACAGTAGACACATCGTTTGACTCCTGGATAAATGGCCCGACGCGCCTCTGGAATGCGCTCGCCGCAGTCCACGCACGTCTCGCTCGAGTCGTCGATTGACCGTCCGGACAGCCCGGACAGACGTCCGTGCTGGTAAATATGCTCGGAGAGAATCTCCTGATCGCGCTCCTGAGCGCGATCGATCTGGTCAGTCATCTCAGGAATTCCTCTCGCCGATCTCGTCATCGATATCCAACCATTGCCGCCGCATTGCCTCGGCTCCACGCAGATACAGCGTCGCCTCGTCGTTGCGCCGCCAGAAATGATCCGTCACCGCCCAGTCAGGCCCCTCCCCAAGTTGTGGCCCGGCGCGTATTTCTGCCGCTACCCAATCCCTGTCGAGGCAGCGCACGGCTTCACGCACCTCCGAATGCTCATAGGCGCAGATCCCAATGTCCAGGATCAGTGAAATGAGGGCATCGAACTCGTTCTGTCGAAGGGCGGCCGGCAGGGTTGCCAACAGGTAAATTTCGATCGGTCGTAAATCGTCCCTCAGCAGGCGCAGCGCCGCCGCATGGTCCACCACGCAGCGCGGTTCGCCGGGTCGCAGCACGTGCCCGTAACCGACAGTCGACAGGCCGAACCGTCCCGGCTCAGGAACCGGTCTGAAATGGGTATGGCGGGAAATCAGATCCAGACCATCTGCTGAGGTTCTGCGGAAATTATTTTTTTCCGCTCGTTCGTCGGGTTCGGGAAACCAGACCATCATGCGGTGCGCACCGGGAGCGTCGCGGCGAGCGCCAGGATGCGCCCGCTGGAGAGGGTGGCGAGGCAGCGGAAACGGTAGTTCGCGCCGTCGACACCGCCCTGAAAGGCGTGCAGGACGACGCTGCCGCCGGCGATCTGGGGCGCGCCGTCGAGCAGCGCCGAAGGGTTGGCGTCGCCGCCGGAGAGCAGCGTGACGCTCAGCGTGGCGTGGTCGATCGTTTCGCCGCTGTCCAGTTCGGGACTAAAATCGAAGCTGCAGATGAGCTTCTCGGCGGGGTCCTTGGCCGGCCAGGTGGTGCTCATCGGCGGCGCCCCGAGGCGCAGTGGAGGACCACCCGATACGATCGGGCGGCGCTCCGGGTGGCGAGGTAGCACGGGTGGGCGACGAGCCCGCCGAGCCGCTGGCCGCCCCAGGTGGCGTTGGCCGGCCGCCAGGGGAGGTGCGGGCGCCAGGTAAGCGAGGTCACGGCAGCGTCGCTGCGTAGCGGTAGAGCGCTCGCACCTGCTCTTCGCTGACGCCCAGTTTGGCGACGAAATGGGCGAACACCGGGTTGGTGCGGTCGAAGTCGGTCGCGCTGTCCATGATCAGTTGCTCGCGCGCCGTCAACTGGCCCTTTAGGCCCTGGATGGCCGGCAGGTAGCCGAGGTCGAGACAGGCCACCCAGAACTGGCGGGCCGGGATGAGGGTCGGCGGCTCGTTTGCCGGAGAACGATCGACGCCGGTACGCACCCGGTAAATCGGCGACTGCCCCTGGCGGGGGAGAATCTGCAGATCGCTTTCCGGTATCGCGCGGGCCGCGGCTTCGCTGTCGTAGTCGGTGATCATGGTCAGGCTCCGTAGGATCCACAGCAGCGCCAGTGGTCGAGAACCAGATATTCACTGGCCGAGGCGCTGTTGAGGGTGATCGAAACGGTTTTGTCCACCGTGGTGTCCACCGAGGTGAGCAGTTCGACGGACGCCCCCGTTGACCCGGTGCCGAATGGCGACGAGGTCGAGCAGAGCCCGGTGACCTGTCGATTGGTGACCCCTCGGTTACTGACCTGCATGACCGATTTGAAATGGCTGGTCGTCGTCAGGTTGATGCTCGGCCCCATGTTGGTGGTACCCAGGAATAGCTTGTACACCTTGACATTGGCCGAGCTGACGTATTGCAGGGTCACCAGGCTTTCTAGGCAGCCATTCGGCCCCAGACTGTTTGCCGGCAGGGTGAAGCTCGGCCCGGTGATGTCTGCAGAAGTCGTCTGGGTGTAAGCGCCGCCGGTGGTCACGGCATTGACCAGGGTGACGACCGTCGTCGTCGTCGAGGAGAATTCCAACCAGCCTCCGGGGTGGCTCCCGACGGCAGGCACATAAACCCAGCCTCCAGAGGTGTAGGAGCGGACCAGCGCCGTGGCCAGGTTGTCGATGGTCGCCGATCCCGCCGACCCCGCGTTGAGCGTCCCGGAGGGCAGCAGAATCCACGGTCTGGCGGTGTTGTGGAAAACCTTCAGATAACCCGCCCCGAAAACCATCTCCAGCAGACGGGCCTTGAGGTTGGACCACGAGAAACCCTTCAGCAGGTTGCCGGCGGCCGAGTCCGTCAGACCGAACCAATCGTTATCGTCCGGCGAGCTTTTGGCAGTGGCGCCCTGGATCAGACTACCGATCGTGGTGGTTGTCTCGTTGCCTGTATTGGTTCCGGAACACGTCCCGGATCCGCTCGGCGCGCCGACCATCGCGGCGGTAATGCCGCCGACCACACCGGTGAAGTTCGGCGAGTCCAAGTCGGCCTTGAGGCCGAGGGCCGTCTGTTGCGCCGAGCTGACCGGTTTGTTGGCGTCGCTGGTGTTGTCGACAGCCGCCAGGCCAACGTCTGTTTTGGTTAGCGTGACCGCTCCGGCACGGCCAGCGACGCTTTGCACGGGAGCTGCGGCAGAGGCTTCTGCAGAGGTCGTATAAATCGGGTGCGGATCACTGGCGATGAGGTGTGCCGCAATCGCCGCGGCGGCGGCCTCGATTTCGTCGCAGTGTTCGTTCCAGAGCAGGTCGATTTCGACGCCCGGGTCGTCCATTTCTTGAGTCGGCAGGACTCTGGGCAGCGGCAAGGTCATGACAGTGGGTGGTGGGTGATGGACATGCGCGGCCATTGTCGCGCGCGCGCAAGGCGTGAAGCAGGGGGAAGGGGTTCGTCACCCCGCAACAAAAAGCCCCGCACGGGGCGGGGCAGGTCGTTCAGGTAGGAGCTGAGCACTGAATTGCGCTCATCAATTCTCCAACGCCAACGAAAGCTGGCCCCAGCCAGAGACCTGGCGTAGCGCTGCGCGCCGCGACGCCCCGACTTGCGCCGCGGCAACCTTCGCCGGCGCCAGCAGGCCGATCTGGATCATCCGCTGGATCGCATAGCGCACCGCGCCGACACTGCGGGCAATGGCCGTCGCGATGTCGCGGTAGCGCTCGCCGGCCAGCACCCGCGCGCGGATCGCCGGCCAGTGCGGGTACTTCGAGAAATAGTAGTTTCGGCTCTGGTTGCGCTCCCCCTCGGCCTCGCCTGTCCAGTGTTCCCAGAGCACGTCGTCGCATCGCCGCTGGTAGTCGAGGATCGTTTCGCGCAGTTCGGGGCGGACCTTGTTGGCGGAAACCGTGTTCAACCAGGCGAAGGTTTTGCGCAGCGGAATGCAGACACTTTCGCGCAAACCGGCAGGGGTCTCCGTGGTCATTATGACCACGGACCAACGATCCTTGTCGGCCATCAGTTTGCGGTGCTGGGTCTTCCAGTCGAGCCCCATCCCTTCGACGATCGGCCGCATGGCGACATACGGCTGCCCGTCGTGACCAATCATTTCCAGGGTGGTGTTGCGGAATGGCACGTTGATCAAATCGTTCATGGTCAATTCCCTTTCGAGGCGAGTTGGCGGTGCAGGTCGTGCAGATCAGAACCAAGCGCGTACGCGAGATCCTCGGCCGGGCCGAGCAGGCGGCTGACGGCGCTGGCCAGGTTAGTGAGGTGCTGCAGGCGGGCCAGCGTCATGGCCTCATCGCCGTCGGGAATGATCGCCGGCAGCGCGAGCGCCACCGAACGGCAATCGCCGATCAGCGCGGCGAGGTCATAGGCACGATGAAACAGGGGAGCGCCCGCGGCGGGCGTGGGTTGGCAGGGGCACATGGTCAGGCCTCCCCGGTGAGGGCGAAGAGTTCGCCCTGGGCGGCTTCCGGCAGGGCGGGCGTGGCCAGCAGGCCGGCCTTCAGCGCCTCCCTGCGGTTGCGGCGTGCCGATTCCAGGCAGCGGAAGCCGGCGGCGCCGGCCTGGTCGCGCGTCTTGAGGCCGGCATCGGCCGCCTTGAGGCCGGCATCGGCCGCCTGGGCCACCAGGCGCATGCGCGGGCGCTTGCTGTAGATGTAGTGCTCCCGCTGCAGGGCCTTGAGGCGCCAGTGCTCGGCCTGCCGCTGCAGGTGCGCCAGCACGAAGAGGCCGAAGGCCTTGGCCTGGTCGGTGGTGGCAAAGAGTGCGACCTTGAGACAGCCCTCGGGAAAAGACCAGATGCGGGTGGTCTTGGCCCCGGTTCCCGGGCCGCGTTTCTCGGTATTTGATGACTCACAGTGAGTCATCAAATCGACGTCAACGAGGCGGGTATCGGCTTCGGTGAACGCCTCCGGATGGCGGTCAATGATGTTCTGAATGACTCGCCGATTGGTGCCGAGGCAGCGGCCGAGCACCCGGTTGGTCAGCCAGTCCTGGCCGGACTGGCGCGACAGGTCGAGGGAAATGCCGGAAAAAGCGAGGGAACCGGCGGGCGCCGGCAAGGGGGTGTTCATGGGGTAACTCCTTTTCAAGCGGATAGAGAACCGCCCGCCCGCTGCTAAACGGGGAGGGCGACCGTGCGGGTTAGCAGACCGGGAAAAGGAACCGGCAGGGCCGAAGCCCTCCCGCACGGCCGCCCGAAACTGGGAGTGCCATGCTGACGGACGTAAAAAAACCGCTCGCGGCGGTTCGTCCGCCTTTTCTCCGGGCTGCTAAACCCGTATCGCTGAAGTGCAGCGATCGAGAAATCATGCACCCGGATCGTGGCCATGTCAAATCACGTCTGGCGCCGCGGTGCACCCGGCGGGTTGAGCACCTGCCCGTGCGCCCAGTGCGCGCCGGCGATCGCCGCGCAGGCAATCGTCACCGGCGCCCAGGCCAGGCGCCAGAAGCGCCACAGCGCGGTATTCAGGGCGACATTCGGCGCGCTGGCGATCAAGGGTTGTGCGGCGCGTTGTTCTGCGGGGGTCATGATGGGTCTTGCTCCTCGTGAAAAATCAT
>ERZ761603.2401-NODE-2401-length-12916-cov-6.820620_pt1 | contig 12916 bp, 5 predicted proteins | sample MGYA00511879_ERZ761603 | MGnify/ENA primary metagenome ERZ761603 (study PRJEB28899, sample SAMN02850040) | bioreactor sludge metagenome | biome: EBPR Sludge; feature: EBPR Bioreactor; material: flocular biomat | place: Australia: Thorneside Wastwater Treatment... | reverse complement strand
TGGCAATAGCGGCGGCGGCGTGGTTGGTAATGCGTACGGCCGTTTGCAAATCGTCTTCGCTGTATTTCCCAATCACGTCACTCTCAATGGCAATGACGCCAATCAGCTCCTGCTTGTTGATAAACGGCAGTGTCATTTGGGAATGCGTATTAAAATTGGCGGCAATGTATCGAGGCTCTTCGTGGACGTTGGGCGCGTTGTGCGGCTGGCCCGAGTGAATCACCTGGCCAATTAGCCCCTTGTCGGCCCCAATCTTCGACTCATCGAACGTCTCGTCGTACCCCTGGGCCACCACCCGATAAACTTCCCTGGCTTCGTTCACCAGCACAATCGAGCCAGCCACGCCCTGGTAAATGCTCAACATCCGGCTGAGGGTGAGGTTGAGCACGTGATCCAAATCCAGCGTTGTACTCAAATCACGATCCAGCTGTTGGAGGAGCGATAGTTCATCAACGCTTTTTTGCAGCGCCTCGTCGGTTTGGGCCAGCAGTCGGGCATTTTCCATGGCCACCACTGCCTGCCCGGCAAAAGCGGTTAACAGACTCTGGTCTTCCAGGCTAAACTCAATGCCGTTGCGCTTGTTGATGACTTGCAGCACGCCCAGCACGGTGGTTTGCCGCACCAGCGGCACGGTGAGGATCGACTGCGAATTAAAGTCGGACCCGGCATCTACGGCCGAAAACCAGCGCTCATCTTCCTGCACCCGGTTGGAAATGATGGCGCGGCCAGTTTGAGCGGCCGTTCCGGCCAGACCCGCCCCCAACGGCAAACGCCGCCCCACCAGACCACCGCTGGATGGGCCACGAGCCACGCGGAATTCCAGCTCGCCGTTTTCCTCGCGGGAAATCATGAAGGTGCCCGCTTCTGTGTCCAGCAGCTCGATGGCTTTGTCCAGGATCAGCTCCAGCAGTGGGTCCAGCTCCTTGGTGGCGGCCAGCGAAAAGGTGACCTCGTTCATAATCTCAAGCTGCTGGGCACGCTCCTGCAGCCGCTTGTTGGTGTCGATGCGCTCCAGGGCTGTGGCGGTGCGGTCGGCAAAAACAGTAAAGAGCTGCTGCTGCCGGGCGCGGATTTTGTAGGCTGGATCGCGGTAGTAGGTGTGAATGGCACCCAGGGTATCGGCCCCGGCATTCAGCGGCGCGGCGATCCAGGAACGGCCGTATTCATCTTCCTTCACCACCATCTGCCCCATGTTGATCACCTGGTGAATGGACGGATCCGTCACCAGCCTGGTGGCACCTTCCTTGTTTTCGTAACGCTCGCCGTCTTCCAGGTAAAACACGGTGTAAATTTGCTTGGTAGCCTTGTCGCGCAGGGAAATGAAGAAATCGTTGATCCCCAGCAGGCGCTGGAAGTTGGTAAACACCAGCTCCAGCAGCGCGTCGAAATCAATGGTAAAGTTAAGCGCCTGGGAAAACTGGCTCAACATGTCCAGCTCGGCCACACGCGTCTCCAGCCGCCGGATCACGTTGGCCCGCTCCAGACCAATCAGCGATTGGTCCACCAGCGAGCTGATGTAGTTAATTTCCGTCGGGCGAAAGTGCTGCCGATTTTGCTTGGGTGAAAGGGACAGCCAGCCAAGCAGCTCACGGCCGTTGTTGATGGGCACCAAAACGGCCGCATTTAACGCCTGCACCGCCTCCGTCTGGCCCGCCAGCGAGTCTGGCCAGGCTCGTTCCTCGGTCAGGTCAATGGGGCCGTTGGTCTGGCTCATGTAGGTCACCAGCGGCGATTCCACGCTGAGCCGCCCCGAAGCATGGTTGTTATGGCTGGCAAAATAGTTCATCTGCGCATCGGGCAGAAAAAGATACGGTGTCGCCTCTGGCACACCTGATGCGACGTATTTCAGCAGAGTATTGGCCACCTGATCGGTGTTTACGGCCGTAGTCAATGCCCGGTTATACGCCCGCAGCAGCTTGTCCAGCGCCACTGGCTCGCGGAAGAAGAGCTGGTCGATAGCCTCTTGCAGCCGACTGCGCAGCGGATTAAAGACCAGAACCAGCAAGACGATAAAAACCGACAGCACAACGGGATTGTCAATCACCGTGCCAAACGTGTTGCTCAGGCCAACCGCCACCAGCACAAAAGCAGCCAACACCAGGCCCGTCATGAGGACGTAAGAGATGGACCGGCGCATAATCTGGTCTACGTCCAGCAGCCGGTAACGAATGATGGTATAGGCAATGGCCAGCGGATAAATGACCAGTGGCGGCAGGTAAAATGCCGTAGGCAGCCAGGCCACATCGATCATTTGCGAGGCGGGAATAAAAAAGAGGACCAGCGGCGTGAAGGCAATCAGGCTGCCCAGCAGGATGATGCGCGCCTGCTGCCGCACCAGCGGCGAGGGAGACCAGCCGCCCCGGTACGCCATGAGCGCCAGGGAAAGGAGAATCGCCAGCCCGTTGAGCAAAAACAGGGTACGCCAGGGAATGGCGTAATACCAGGCATTGGCCTCGTTGTAGAGCCAGATTTGCGCCCAGATGCCCGCGGCCACCCCCGGCAGCAGCAGGAGCCACTTGCTGCGCGGGTAGCGGATAACAAAATTCATTTCGTGGGGAAAAACGGCCGCTAACCACACACTCAACCCCGGCGTCAGCGCCAACGCTAGCAGCCAGATGCGGGCAAATTGGTGGGAGGTGAGTAAGTTAAACAGAGAGCCCACCGCCAGCGCGGCCAGCCCCATAAACAGGGCAAATACCTGGGCCGACTCCGCCTTGGGCCGCACCGAAAAGGTCCAGATGCCAATGACAAACATGATGAAGCCCGTGAGGTAGAAAAGGCCAAAATGATTCCACAGGCTCAGGTAAGTCAGCGGAATGACGGGCAGTTCGACTACGCGTTCTGGTTCGGGAAAGTTCGGCTCGATGTCGATGCCGGGGGGCGGCTGGACCAACGTCAGGCTGACCAACTCGCCGGTTTGTTTGCCTTCCAGGGTAGCCAGAAATTGCTCGATGGTAGTGACAGGTTGGTTATCAACGGCCGTAATCCGATCCGGGTAACCCACCAGCCGATCCTCACCCTGGCTGGGCCACGACGGTTCGCCGGAATCGTTTATTACCAGGTTGGGGTCAACAAAGAAGCCAAGAAAGGGGGTTTGCGCCCAGCTTAGCGCGGTAAACGGCAGCAGAATGTACAGGATGCTGCCAACCATCAGCAACAGTCCTACCAAACCGACCCGGAAATGGCTATAGCGTTCCGCTGTCACAAATAGAAAACCTTTCAGACGTCAATAACCGAGGCGTTTTTACGGTTGAACACGGATATCCGACAATAATAAGCGATCATCAATATAGTGTCCATCCTCGGCTACAATATTCTGCGGGGCTTTTGTTACCGCGTCAATTAATGCCACGTGAATACTGTAAGAACCGGGAGCCAGAGTCGCATCCAGCGGCAAAACATGGGAATCAACCACAATCTGGCCGTCTTGCCAGCGGCTGGTGGGGGCGGCGGTGGGAGGTGAAACGGCCGTTACCAACGCTGGCTGCCAATCGGGGCAGGGCAGCGGGCAAAGGGCCACTTCGACCAGGTAATCTGGCGGCGCATCGCGCAGCGCCTCCCAGTAGAGCGTGATTTCCAGCGTGTCACCCGGCGCGAGAACTCGTTTGTTGTACTCGTACCCCGTCAGGCGGAGGTCGTTGAAAAAGTTTTGGTTGAGCAAATTGGGGAACGACTGGCCATCCTCGCGCCAATTGTCCACCTCGGCGATGGCGACAGTGCCCAGCGGCAAGGCATCGCCCACAAAGCTGCCTGCGGCGTCGGCAATGCCCAGCCGGTAGCTGTTTTCCCCCGGCGCGTACAGGCCGATGCTGAGTTCGGCCGTTCCCGGCGTATACATTGTCTCACTGGCGTGCAGCCGAATCGACTCGACAAAGCGGTCGCCGGGCTGCCACTGGCTGCTGGGGAAGTTGCCCAGGCCCGGATGGGTGTCGCGTTGGGCAATCAGCGTGCCGGTTGCCGCATCAGTTAGATGGACAAAAAGCAAAAAGTTGCCCGGCGGCTGGTTAATCACTTCCCAGTACAAATCGAGCGTGAGATAGCCGCCCGGTTGCAGCGTCGTGTTGTCTAGCTCATAGCCGCGCAAAATGACAAAGCTGTCGAACTGGGCGTTGGTGGGGTTGGGTACGGCCGTCTCCGCTGCAAACGGTTCAGGCCGGGCAAAAGCTGCCGCCAGGTAGCCAAAAATAGCGACGACGGTGAGGGTGGCCATACCTGCGTTCACCACTGCGGCCAAAACGGCCGTCGGTTTTGGACCGCCTAACCAATCAACCCAGGCAGACAGGCCATAAAAGGTAAGCAGCGCCAGCGCGGGCAGCGCCGGGAAGAAAAAGCGCCCCATTGCCCCGGCGGGGCTGACCAACAGGTAGTTGAAGACGACGGCAAAAAAGAGAATGACGTCGAGAATTAGTAAAATTGACCCCCACCCTGGCCCTCCCCCTGGGAGGGGGAGGGAATCCGGCCCCCTCTCCCACAAGGGAGAGGGCTGGGGTGAGGGTGAAAACGGCAAAATCCGCAACACCAACCCCAAAAGCCCAATTCCCACCAGCCAGCGCAGGCCGAGGTAGATGCCATCGGGCAGGGGGACCTGGCCATAGCCAAAGCGGCCCCACAGGCTGGTCCAGGTGTAGGGCAGCTCGAAGATGGCCACGCCCCAGCTCTCGGCGGGGTTGCGCACGCCCCACAACTCGGTGAGGCGCTCGAAGCCGGTGGGTTCGCCGTACAAAATCTGATTGCGCCCAAACCACCAGCCCGCCAGCAGCAGGGTAAAGGCGGCGATGAGCAGATTGGCTTCCCACCACAGCCGCCACTGTTTTTTGCGCCAGGCGGTCCAGGTAACGGCCGTTTCAATCAACAGCGCCACCGCCGCCAGGTTAAACTTGCTCAGCAGGGCCACGCCAAACAGCACGCCCAGCCAGATGCCCCAGCGGCGCGACAGCCCGGTGTCTGACTGCACCAGTTGGACGCTGGCCACGAGAACGGCCGTCCCGCTCAGCGCGGCAATCACATCGTTATTGATCGACCCGGCCATGTAGACAAACATCGGGTTAAAGGCGACAAAAGCTGCCGCGCCGACGGCGAGAGACGGCCGTTTGGGCCACAACAGCCGCCCCAGCAGCCAGGTCAGGTACACCACCCCCGCGCCAAGCAGCACGTTTAAGCCGCGCACGATGTGGGCCGCCAATGCCTCACCCGTCCAGGGGAACGCTTCGGCGGCGGTGTGCAGGTATTGGTTTTTGTTGTCGTCGCCTACTTCCCAATAGCGGTACTGCCAGAACGGATTGTCCTCCAGCGTGGTGCAGACGGGCTTGCCGGTATCAATCCAAAACGTGGCGGCTGCCCCGAGCACGTAAAACAGGGGGGGGTGGTGCCCTTGAGCACTGCACCCCTCGCCCTGCACCGGCAGGCTTTGCTGCTGAATGATGTGCTGCACAAAGCGGTAATGGCGCAGCTCGTCTGTCGCCTCAAACAGCGGGTTAATGACGCTGGAGGCAAAGGACAAAATGACAAACGCCAGCAAAATGAGGGCGATGGGTTGTTTGGTCCAGGCGATTGTCTTTGTCACATAATTCTCCACACCGTAGAGACGTTGCAATGCAACGTCTCTACTCTACGGGATGTCCAGGCTTAAATGATCACGGCCGTCGGTGGTGCGAATGCGCTCGCCCGTCATCGGATCGTACAGGCCGAAGATGGCGGTAGTGGCCACGCGGCCCTCTGGCGGCGTTAGCCAATGCTGCTGCAAAAAGGTGTCGCCCGGCTGCAGCGTCACCGGGTCTACCCACAGGCCGTCATCCCCGACCAGGAAGTTGCCCTCGGCGTCCAGCAATTGGGCAAACACCTGCAAGCGCGGCCCGGCGTACACACCCGGCGGCGGCGGATTACTGATCAGCGGCATTTCGGGCAATTCCAGCGTCTCGCCCACCTGCCAGCCTAGCTCCAGATGGTTGGTGGCGGGATCAAAAACGGCCGTTAACCAGCACAACCCGTTGCTAAAACAAATACGTTCTTCAGACCGTTCGGCCAGCATCTGCGCTTCGGTTTGGGCCAGCGAATAATAGCCTGACGTGACTGCTGGGGTGACCGGGTTTAGCAAGGGTTGGTAGGCAGCGGCCGTTTCTGGAAAGCCCACAAAACTCAGCGGCGGGCTGAGCAAAAGCGCCCGCTCCGCGTTGAACCAGCGCGGACGCACTTCTGCATTATTATGTAAACCAATTTGCAGCGCCAACCGATCCCACGGCCCAGCCAGCAGGCCAGATATACCAAAGTCAGTCAGTTCGGGAATAGTGTTGACAGTGTCTGCCACATCCTGAATGTCGGCCCGGTACAAAAAGCGCACCATGCCCCGCTCGGGCCAGCGCTGAAAATAGTCCGACAAGTCGCGGGCGGCGATGCTGCCAACAAGTAACACCGTCAAAATAATCGCTAGAAGAGATTGCAGATTGGAGAGTGGAAATTGAGCGGCAAATCGCCAATCTCTAATCTCTAATCTCCTTTTGGCCAATCCTCCAATGGGCAGCGCCGCCAAAATGTAGGTGGCAGGCTGGACCAAAATAGTGTGCCCCAGGCTGGCCGGTGGCACACTGATAAATCCCGGAACAATGCCCACCAGCCACCACAGCAGCAAAAAGGCCGCTGGCAGCGCCCGGCCCACTGCTTCTGGCGTTTTGCGGCGGCGACCCCACCAAAACGCCCCAACATCGACAAACGCCAGCAGCACACCGCCCCAGAAAAAAATCGCCCCGACTACACCAAACAACGGCCGATTCGGGATGTTGTACAACCATTCACCGTCGCCTGTAGCGTGGAACATGCCCAGGGTGATGACCATGTACTCCCGAATGGGCATAAAGTTACCCTGCCGCGCTTCCACCAGCGGCATGGCTAGTTCGCTCACCCTGCTTTCAGCTTCCGGTTGGGCCAGCAAGGTAAGGATAAGCGGAACAGCCAGGACGGCCGTTACCGCCATCATCACCACCCAAAGCCGCCACTGCCGCCAAAAAATCGGCCGCTGCACCAGCCAGACAAAACCCATAAAAGCCAGCAAAATCAACGGGACACCACGCCCGGCAAAGTAGGTGTAGAAGCCGAGGCTGATAAAAAAGGCAGATAATAAATAGTTTGCCAGTGGCAAGTGGCGAGTGGCAAGTGGCATATGTGCTTTTTTGAAGCCGCGCCAGAAGAAGTAAAAAGCGGCCGTTACCAACATGGGCATCATGACATGGCGTATACCAAAACGGCCGTACATCAACCCCCAAAAACTGAAGGCCAGCCCAGCGGCAGCAACCAGACCAACCCGACTACCAAACAATTTGCGCCCCACTAGATAAGTTAGCGGTACGACCAGTGTGGCCAAAATCGCCGAAAGCAACCGAATACCAATCCAGTTAGCCCCAAACAGCCCGATCATGACGGCATTCAACACGTGGTACAGCGCCTCGTGGCCGGACGCGTCTGGGTAATAGACAGCCAGATCACCATCTAGAACCTTCTGCGAAATGATCAGCGATTCGATCAACTCATCGTCACGCCAACCGGGCGGGAAATGATCCAGCTGCCACACGCGCAGCACAAACGCCACAAAGGTGATGGCCACCACCAGCCAAAAATCACGCCGCCGCTGGTTCACACCGACCCCCAAGCAGCCGCGGATTTCGCGGATTGACGCGGATTTTTATGTCCCTCGTTCCGTGCGCTGTGTGGCATGAAGCTGGCGGCGCTCCGCGTCGCAGGGGCATTCACCAGGCGCATAAAGCTGGATTCCCGCCTTCGCGGGAATGACAAATCAAGTTTCTCTCCGTGCAACTCCGTATCTCCTCTGTGCAACTCTGTGTTCCTCGCTATTCTGTAATCAACAAATCCGTCAGCTGTAGATGGTCGCCGACGGCCGTTCCATCCTGCCACACCGTCAACCGCTGCGTTTGTGTGCAGGTCGCATCCAGACAGGTGTACAGGCCAACGGTGAGCGGGTAGGCGCCAACGGCCGTTCCTGCCGGCACCACAAATTCATGCAGCTGCACCAGCCAATCCCCCGCCACCCAGCCGCCGCTCGGCGCATCCAGCCGGTCCGCCTGGGCCAGCGGCACACCGTCCGGGCCAACCAGGTGAGTAAACAGGCGCAGACCAGATGGAGCGCTCTGCACCTGCCACACCGTCACAAGCTGCACCATCTCACCCACCGCCACTTCACCGGATGACAGATCATAACCCAAAAGAGCCGCCGCCTCACCAAATTGGGCAGGCTGCAGCGTCAGCCACTGCTGCCAATCCACCACGGCCTCGGCGGCCGTTACGTGATACACCCACACGGGCCGATCCGCATCAGTGGAGCGCAGGAGTAGCGTGTCTTGCAAAACGGCCGTCGCCAAATACAGCCGCAGCGCCTCCGGCAGCGGGGCAAACCCGGAAAAAACAACCAAAGCTTCATCTGCATTGGGCACAATCAGGCTGCCCCGGCCATCAAACCAGCGCGGCTGGACGACGTCTTCGGGCAGCGTCAGCGCGGCCACTGCCGGGCTGTGAAACTCACCGGGTGTGATGGTGGAAACGCTCGTATCCGCCACCTGCTGCTCTGCGAGATAATCCAACACAGCCACCATCGTGCTCTCGTACTGCACGCGCACCTCCGGCGCATTGGCCCAGGTGCCAAAATAATCCCGCGCGGTGATAACGGCCGTGCCCCCAAACAGAAATAACGTGCCAACAGCCAACAGCCAATTGACCATTAACCATTTACTATTAACCATTAACCATTGCCACCCCCAATCAATCGCCACCGCTACCAACAGGTAAACCACCGGCTGCATCCCCATCGCCTGGGTTGTGCTCAGCTCCGGCCCGGTGATGAGCACGGGGGCCAGGCCACCCACCAACCAGACCAGCGCGGCGGCATAAGCCAGACGGCCGTTCTCCCCGGCCATTCCTCTCACTTGCCACTTGCCACCTGCCACCTGCCACAATGCCAAGCCAACGCCAAGATAGAACAACCCACCCATCACCGGCCCCAGGAGCGGCCGTTCCGGGATGTTGTAGCGCCAGGCGGTATCGCCCGCGACGGTAAAAATCGCCAGCCCGCCCTTGATGTTGGCCCACAGCAGGGCAAAATCGCCCTGGCGGGCAGCGATGAGCGGCGTACTTAGCTCGTCTATGCGAATTTCCGCGCCGGGATTGGCCCGCAGGTAAGCCAAGAGCGGCCAGGCCAGAACAGCAGCGATCAGGAGGGTAACGGCCGTTCCCGCCCAGGCACGCCGCAGCCACCGCCGATCCCACACGCCACCCACCAGCAGCAGCGCGGGAAACAGCAGCCACAGGCCGCGGGCAGGGATGTAGGTGTAAAAGGTGAGGCCGAGGAGAAGGCCGGAGAGGAGGAAGTGAAAAGTGAAAAGTGAAAAGTGAGACGTGAAACGTGAAACGTGGAGCGTAGGGGGTTTGACATTGTGTGCCGCTAATTGCCTGTTGCCAATTTCCAATTTTTGCAGGCCGCGCCAGAAAAAGTAGAGGGCCAGGCCAAAGAGGGCAGGCAGGGTGATGGAGCGCAGCCCCTGGCGGGCGGCCATGACGGGCCAGAAGCCCACAGCCAGCCCAGCGGCGGTGAGCAGGGCCACCCGGTTGTTAAAGGCCAGGCGCGTCCAGGCGGTCATGGCCCCAATCATGAGCAAACTGAAGAGAACGGCCGTACCCCGCAGCACCCACGCCTTTTGCCCCAGCAGCGCCATCAGGCCCGCCGTGGCGTAATCAAACAGCGGTTCCCGGCCATGCCCGACGGTAAAATAAATGTCGCGCGCGCCGTTGAGGATGGCCACGGCCGTAATGCCATGATCGGCCTCGTCGTGGGTCAGCCCGGGTGGTATGGTGGTCAGCTGGTAGAGGCGCAGGAATACGGCCGTTAGCAGCACCAACAGCAGCCAAAAGGTCAACCCGGCTCGCTTCTCGACGTCCAAAAAGTTAAGCATCGCTGGCCGATATTACAAGAGCCACACCGCTGAGACAAATACGGCCGTCCTGCGTTTGCACCACAAAAACACGCTGGCTCATTGGGAACTTGCACCGCAGCCAGTTCGTGAAACGTGAAACGTGATTTTTTCACGCCTCACGTTTCACGTTTCACGCCAAAAATCTACTCGTGGATGTCCAACGGCACTTCGTTGCGCAGGCCGGTGTGCAGGGCGAAGGCGTTTTTGACGGCGGCCACCAGCGCGGCCTCGATCCAGCGGCGGTGGCGGCGGTCGCAGGCGTCGTTGGCAAACCAGATGCGGTTGACGGGCCGGACGATGTTGTCGTAGAAACGGCCGCTCATCTCGTGTGGGCGGAACAGCGGGCCAATGCCCCCGGCATATTGGTCCAGCGACCAATCGTGCGAGATGCCAAATTCAAACGTGCTCCGGGCTTCCGGGTGGATTTTGCACAAATCTTGCAGCGCCTGGCCGATGCGCTCCTGCTCGCTCAACATGCTGTACGCCATGCTGTCCTGCTCCCAGGCGTACGAGGCGATGATGACGCCCTTGTGGTAAGCCGGGTCCTGCCCGGCGGGCGTGTAGACCACGTTGCGAATCGCCAGATCGGTGACGGTGACGCCGTGGGAGATGTGGTACTTTGTTTCCCACCAGCGCTCGCTGAACTGCATGAAGATTTTGTGGGCACGGCCGTAATACACATTGCGAATGGTGTACCACTTGTTCACGTCCAGCCGACCAATTTCCATGTGGCGCAGCAGGTTAAACGGCACCGTTAAAATGCACTCATCGCCGCTGACGGTCTGGCTGTAGCCTGCCGGGTCTTTGAAGGTGACAGTGACGCCTGCTTCCGACTGCTGAATTTCCTGCACGATGGCTCCCAGGCGAATGCACGACTGCAAGTGCGGCACAAAGGCGTTCGGCAGGGCATCGGCCCCATCTTCGATGAACACCAGGTCGCCAAAGACGTTTTCGTAGTAGTGGGAAAACCACTCGACCAGCGAGAAGTGGAAGCGCCCTTCCAGGTTGAGCAGCGGACCAATCATGGCCAGGGCGGCGTCGCTGAGGCTGCTCTCACGCAAAAAGTCGATGAGCGAGTAGCTGTCGTAGCGGTTGACCAGGTAATCCCAGCCGCCGGGTTCGTTGATTTTGTCGATGAGCGGCTGCATGGCGGCTCTGAGCAGTTCATCGGGCAGCTTGCCTTTTTCGGGGGCGGGCAGGTTGAAATCGACCTTGTCGGGATGAAACTCACTGCGGCGTAAGCGGGTGCCATTGACGTAGATGAAGGTGTCTTCATCGAACATGGGAAACGGCCGTGTGGCCAACTTAAAGCGGTCGTGGATGAGGTGCTGGGCCAGCTTGTGCTGCTTGGGGAAGCGCATCGCGCCAAATTCGCCATACATTTTGCCCGGAAAGCCGTGATAGGTATAGACGCGCCCGCCCAGCCGGTTTTGTGCCTCCAAGATGGTGACGCTGTGGCCCGCCTCTTGCAGCAGCAAAGCGGCCGTCAGGCCCGCCATGCCCGCACCAATGACGATGATGTGGCGCGGATTGGCGCTGCTGCTGGGCAGCCCTTCTTGCAGGATTTTCAGACAATCAATGGTTTGCATGGCGACTTCCTTTTGTGGTGGGTTGTAAGTGGCCACAGAGGGCACAGAGGACTCAGAGGGGGCGAGAGATTCTGTGCGGCCTGGCCCGGTGTTCGGGCGCAGAATAGCACAGCTTTTTGGAAGATGTCAATTACACGGTAAACGGTAAGCCGTAATCCGTAAGTGGTTTGCTGATGGGGAGGGTCTTGGGACTGGGGGAAAAGCATCAAAGATTTCGCAGATTAAAAGATTTTTTATCTGTCTAATCTGCGAAATCTGTTGATAAAACTATTATTCTGAAGTCAGGTTGGCTGTTATGAAATCCAGGATTCCGTCACTTCGCCGGTCCAGCCGTCGCTGGTGCGGGTGTAGTTAATGGTGAAGCCGCCGCCGCTGAGGTAGATCATGTCGGAGTCAGCGCCGATGGCCCAGCTGCTGCTCAGGGAGATGTTGACCTCGTCGGGGGAAACGGCCGTAAACCCCTGAAAGCGCAGGTACGGGAAGTCGCCATCGGCATCGGCTTTGGCCTGAATCTCTTCCGGCGACATTGTCACCAGGTCCACACCGTCCAGTTCGGGCAGCAGGGCCGGGTCGATGTTTTCCGTGGAGAGGACAATGGGCTCCTGATCGGCCAGCAAGGCGTAGTCCGGGATTTCCTGGTCTACCAGGGCGCGTTCCAGCGTCAGGCGCAGCAGCTCGGTCAGGTCCTCATCGGGTAGCCCGAGGTCAGACAGTGAACCGCCTTCACCATCGGGCAGCTGGGGCACGTTGTCCACATCGAGGGTAAAGCTGCTGGTTGTGCCGTTCACGTCCACGGTGTAGGTCCCTGCGGGCAAACCGGCCACGTCCAGGGCCACATTTTCTTCAAAGCCAACCAGCTGCTGGGTACACATCATGTCGGCGGGGCGCTGGGTGAAAATGTGGACAGAAAAGGTTTCGCCGGCCTGCTTGGTGGTAATGTCGCCCAAGGTGGTGCAGCCATCACCCAGGTAACCGGTCACGTGCACGTTTACCTGCACGGGGAACGATTCCATAATCATCACGTCAATCGATTCAACGGTGGCATCGCCAATGATGATATTTTCGGCCGTATCTGGTTTTTCCTCAGGTGTGGCAGTGGGGTCATCGGAGCTAACGGGCGCATCCAAATCGGGCGTTGCGGTTGGCTCGTCGGAGGCTGTCGGTTCGCTGCCACCGGAAGGTGTGCAGGCCACCAGGGCCATAAGCAGCAGGACGAGTAGTGTCAATTTATACTTCATGAGTTGATTCTCCTTTCTTTTCAGTAAAAAAGACCGAGGCAATTCCGGCCTTCATGAAGTATAACGAGGCAGGGGGCGATTTTGTTCCCGATTAGTTGCCCCAGGCGGCAATGACGTC
>ERZ761603.2399-NODE-2399-length-12920-cov-7.775515_pt1 | contig 12920 bp, 14 predicted proteins | sample MGYA00511879_ERZ761603 | MGnify/ENA primary metagenome ERZ761603 (study PRJEB28899, sample SAMN02850040) | bioreactor sludge metagenome | biome: EBPR Sludge; feature: EBPR Bioreactor; material: flocular biomat | place: Australia: Thorneside Wastwater Treatment... | reverse complement strand
TCCGATCTGGGTTGTTCCGATTGAACCGGCTGGGTGATCGCTTGAGGCGTGCCAAGCAAAGACACCTTATGCTGCGAAAGGAAAGACTTGAGCTTTGCCGGCTCGACACCGGATAGGCCGAGATCGACCAGGACTTTGAAAAGATCGTCCTTGGCCTTCGCCAGTTTCTTTGCCTCTTTTTCTTTTTCTCTGGCCTCGATGGCACGTAGCTTGGCCTGCATCTTTTGAATTTTGTCCTGGAGCTTCTGCTTCTCAGGGAGCGTCGTTTTTTCAGTCATGTTGAGAACTCCTTGTTCTGTACCTCTCAGAATTTTACAGAACAAGTGAGCTGGGCAACAGTGGGGGACTTGGTGAAATCCGTCTTCTGATAGAGGCGGGCGGAGGGCTGTCATCTGGAGAGTTTGAGCTGTCTTCGACAGGAGGCGACTCTAGCGGGTTGTCCACCTACGGCGGACGACCCGGAAAGGGCGATACCCCCTTCGGGGGCCCCAAAAAATTTTCCACACCATACGCAACTAGCCGTTGCATGGCTAAGTAATTGTCAATAAAGCGTATTTTGTGTAGACAACGGGTCTATGAGATACTTAACTTGCTTTCACCGTGAAAGCACAATAGCCGTTATAGATCAACAGGTTATTGCTTTTTTAAATGTAGTCACTATCATTGGAAACAATATGAGCCAGTCATCTATCCCATGCCGCTTCGATGCGAACACCGCAGCTTTCCTGAAGGCGGAAGCGGCGCGCGAAGGCGTGTCTCAGTCGGAGTACATCAGGCGCATGGTAAGTAAGGGACTTTTGGCGCAGTCGCTAGAGGATGCAGTCTCGGAAATCCGCTCAATTTCTGGTGGGTCAGGCCACGGCATAACCGAGGAAGGTTTCCGTTTTTTGGCCACAAGCATTCTTGAAGTTAGGAATCTACTGCGCATCATTTCAGCAAAAAACTTCCCAACTGCTGTAACCGAAGCGAAGATGGATGCAGAGGAAGAAGTGAAGCGCCTTCTTGGCAATGGGGATAGCAATGTCGGTTAGAAGATCGACCAACACGGAGAACCTTGTACGTGGTGCGGATACTCTTTTGCACCAAGGAACGATGCTGGCAAAGGCCGCGCTTTGGGCTATCAGCTCAGGGGTTCTTGTGGGCTCTGTGGTGGTTTCAATCGGGGCATCTCTTGTCACCACAAGCACTGAAAGGACGTTCGCTTACAAGCACATTGCCGCAAAGACAAAGGTGTTTTTTTCGCAGGAAAGGCACTCGATTGATCTGGTCATCAATGGTAAGGAAGTGTCGCTTCCTGCCGACCAGGCGGCGATTGTCACAAGCGGCATTTTTGAGAAAGTGCGCGCGAGAGTTGCACTTGTCGGATTGTTCGGTTTTATCGTTGGCGGTGCGACCTCCTGGGCACTCGTTTTGTACTGGAGGCGGCGAGGAAGCAAGCAGGCTGAAGATGAGTTCATCCGGGGAGCCCGTCTCGTAGATGCTAGCCATCTTGAAGCACTTATTAGGGCGGATGAAAAGGCGAGCAATATCACCATTGGAGGGGTTCCGAATATATCGGGCGGGGAGATGAAGCACACGCTTATTTCTGGCGCTGTCGGAACAGGTAAGTCGGTGTGCATTCTCGAAATTCTGGATTGCGTCAGGAAGCAGGGAAAGCGGGCAATTGTCTATGACCCGACAGGAGAGTTCACAGAGCTTTACTATCGGGAAGGCCGCGATGTGATCTTGAACCCGTTGGACGCAAGAAGCCGAAATTGGAATCTATGGCGGGAAATACGTGAGGACGTGGACTATAGGAGTTTTGCCACATCACTGGTTCAAGTGAAAAGCCAGACCGATCCATTTTTTGAACAATCTGCCCGGATCATTGCAGAGGAACTTTTTAGAAAATTGGCCCAGACAGGCGGGGCAACAAACCAAGCTGTTTATGATGCGGCTGCCAAGCTGACCCTACAGGAGCTGTTCGAGCTGTTGAAGGGCACTAGTGGGGCGAACCTGATCGATCCGGCCGGCGAAAGGACGGCGCTTTCCGTGCGCTCTGCTTTCTTGAATGCCATGAATTCGTTTCGCTATCTTCATGATGAGGGCGAGGCGTTCTCGATCCGGGAATGGGTGGCGAATGATTCGGCGGACTCTTGGTTGTTCATTCCCTCACGCCGCGATCAACATGAGGCGATCAAGCCCTTAATCACGCTTTGGCTGGAAATTGCGATCCTGGGCGTTATGAATTTGCCACCGATCCGGGAGCCTAGGTTCTGGTTGGTGATTGATGAGCTGCCGAGCTTGCAAAAGATCGAGTCACTACGGACGGCTGTAGCGGAAACGCGAAAGTATGGCCTGTGTGGTGTCTTCGGGCTTCAGTCGGTTGCGCAGTTGCGGGATTTGTACGGGAAGGACATTGCGCAAACCATCATGGGGTTGTGCCAGACCTGGGTTGTACTCCGTGTGGCCGATTCGGAAACGGCCAAGTACCTCTCAGACACACTGGGCCAAGCCGACATCCAGGAGAAGGATGAGGGCCTTTCCTTCGGTGCGGAGTCAAACCGGGACGGAACAAACCTTGTCTCCAAACGGACGGAGCGCGCAATTGTGCTGGCCTCGGAGATTCAGCACTTGCCCGACCTGGAGGGCTACATGCGAGTTCCAGGGGCGTACCCCGTAGCGAAGATCAAGCTTCAGTATCGTGACCGGGCGAAGATTGCTGCGCCATTTGTGCCGCGTCAGCAAGGTGTGTTTGCAGCAGCAGCGCCGGCCGAAGCGGCCGACGCCGATCCGTTCGCGTAAGGGGAGAAACGATGCTCTCCGCGAAGGTGATCGAGAACGCGCAACAGGCCGAACACTATTTCAGCCAGGACAACTACTACACGACCGAAGAAGGGTTCGAGCAGTCCGCTTGGGCTGGCAAGGGTGCGGCGGCGCTGGGGTTGTCTGGTGGCGTTCATCGTGAGCAGTTCATGGAGCTGCTAGAGGGAAAGGTCGACGGCCAGGAGCTGGGAAAGTGGGTCAGGAACGAAGAGACTGGCCAGAAGGAGCGCGAACACCGCCCAGGAATAGACCTCACCTTTTCGGCCCCGAAAAGTGTTTCCTTGCTGGCCGAAGTCGCCGGCAACGAGGAAGTGAGCAAAGCCCATGATGTCGCGGTCGAGCGGGCGATTGCATACCTCGAACGTGTGGCCGCTCAGGCGCGGACTACTGTTGATGGGGTTACGTCCCGCGAAGATACCGGCAACTTGGTTGTTGCCCAATTCCGCCACGATACCAGCCGGGAACTTGACCCGCAGACCCATACCCATGCGGTTGTTTTCAACCTCACCAAACGTTCGGATGGTCAATGGCGCTCCCTTTCCAATGAGGAGTTGCTAGGCCATATCAAGGATGCAGGCGCCTACTACCGCACCGAGCTGGCGGGGCAACTGTCTGCGCTGGGGTATGAAATCGAGCGCACGCACGCTGATGGGCGCTTCGAGGTAAAGGGCTTTACCAAGGAACAGCTTGAGCATTTCAGCCAGCGTAGCGGGCAGATCGAGCAGGCTTTGTCCGAGCGCGGCAAGAACCGTCAGACAGCGACCACTGAGGAAAAACAGATGGCCGCCCTGGACACCCGCCAGGCGAAAAAAGAGGTTGATCGTGGCCCACTTCGTGAGGAATGGCTTTCGCGTGCGAAAGATGTAGGGATCGAGTGGGACAAGATACCTCGTGACATGGGCGTGACTTTCGCGCGCGAAAGTTCGGCGGAACTCTACCTCCGGGCGAAAGAGGCAGTTGATTACGCCACGAAGCACCTGAGCGAGCGGCAGGCGGCTTTTTCCGCAAAGGATCTGTATCGGCACGCCGTCGAGTTTGGGACTGGACGAACCACTATCCAGGCCATCGACAAGGCCATCCGTGAGTCCAAGAAGTCGGGCGACCTGATCCCGATCGGAGACAAGCAGGAACGACTGACCACCCGTGACGCGGTTACGGCAGAGCTGCGGATGCTGGATGCGCTCGAACGCTCGAAGGGCGCGGTTTCTTCCGTGGTCAGCACCAACCGGCTAGATGCAAAGATCGAGGCAGCACAGAGCCGCCTTATCCGGGATGGGGTAATCGATGCCCAGCTCAATGCCGGACAGTTGGATGCGGCAAAACTGATCCTGGGCACCAATGACCGGTTTGTAGGCGTTCAGGGTTATGCCGGTACTGGCAAAACCACAATGCTGAATGTGGTGAAGGCTGTTGCCGAAGAACAGGGATACGTGGTGCGCGGCCTCGCGCAAAGTGCTTCCGCTGCTGCCACGTTGGAGGCTGAAACGGGGATCAAAAGCCAAACGGTGGAGAGCTTCCTCCTGGAGCGGCAGAGAGAGCGGGAAAAGGCCGAAAAAGAGGCGGAGCGCACCACCAAGAGCAGTGACAAGGACAAGCCCACCAGCCGGGATGTGATGGGGAATCGCTACCTGGAGATTCCGGGCGGAATGTTCAAGGAGCGCCAATTGTTGGTTGCTCGCGGAACCGTTACCAATGCGCTGGCTCTGGAAGCCGTGGACAGACTCCGGGAAATGAGGCCCAAAAACGCCTTGGCCAAGGAGGTGCGCGCCCATGCCCTTGCTACAGCCCGTGGCATGGTGAAGTGGGAGCGGGCAAGCACGACTGACCAAGTTCTTTTCAGAGCGGTCGAGGTGGCTTCCAAGGTGAAATCGCTTTTTCAAGGGGCGAAGCCACAGGAAGCAGCCAAGCCCAAGGGGGAAATTTGGACTGTTGATGAGGCCAGTTTGCTGGGGCAACGGGACATCAACCGCCTGCTGGCAGAGGCTGAACGAGTCGGGGCCAGAGTCCAATTCACAGGGGATGTTCGCCAGTTATCGGCCGTCAGCGCTGGCAAACCGTTCGAGGTCATGCAAACGGCGGGCGGCATGCAGACGGCCAAGATGACGGAGATTCACCGCCAGAAGAACGACCTGCTCAAAGACACCGTTGCCGACATTATCGAGAAGCGCGAGCAGGACGCTTTCAAGAAGCTGGCCGGGAATACCGTCGAGCTGAAAGACAACGAGAAATTGATAGCCCGCATCGTTGCTGATGTCCGCCAGGATGTCGGCCGCGAGATTCGGCACGAACTGTCTGGCGCTGGTGAAAAGGCCCACAAAGACACATTGGTCATCACCGCTTTGAATGAAGACCGTCGGGCGATCAATAACGGTGTTCGGCAGGCGCTCAAGGAAGATGGCGTTATCTCTGGTCAGGCCCGCGATACCGAGGTGTTGGTTAATCGAGGCATGACCAAGGCGCAGGCATCTCACGCGCAGAACTACCACGAAGGCGATGTAGTGCGGTTTGGGCGTGACTATGAACGCCTCGGGGTAAAGGGTGGCGAGTATGCCCGCGTGGTTGGCGTGAGCGACCTTGGCACCGTAAAGCTGCAAAAAGCGGACGGGCAAACCCTAGACTGGCGACCCGCGCAGACTTCAAAAGTTGAGGTGTTCCATGCCGAGCGCCGGGAGCTGCAAGCCGGCGACAAGATCAGATTCACGCGCAATGACAAGGACCGTGGCTTGAACAACGGCGATGTTGCCTATGTGAAAGCGATCAACGGCGACAAGGCCACGGTGCAGTTAAAGGGCAAGACCGTTGCGATTGATCTGCGCGAGGTCAAACACTTGGACTACGCCTACGCATCCACGATCCATTCCAGCCAGGGGAAAACGGTGGATGCGACTGCCTTCCACATCCGGGGGAAGTCCGGGCAGGTCTTTGGCGACCGGGCCTTCTACGTTGGCGCAACCCGCTCTAGGCACGAGCTGCGCATCTACACAGACGACAAAGACGCCGCGTTGCGCGCCGTTTCCCGAGATCAGCACAAGGCGAGTGCATTGGAAGAGTTGAAGCAGGGCCAGAGCGCCGGCCGCCAGCGATCCGGGTATTCACGTTAAGGAGGAAGAATGGAAAAACGATTCAGATTGACTTTGTTGGCCGTGGCGATGCTTGCCCTGTCGATGGGGGCTTACGGCCAGAAGATGACCGACCAGGTTATCCAGCAGCAGAGGGCGGAGGCCATGAAAACCCCCTTTCAAGTTCGCCAGGAGAAGAACGAGGCTGATTACAAGAAGGCCAGAAGCTTCCTGGACGCAGGGAATTACAGGGCGGCGATCCCCTATCTTCAAGCAGCGGCCGAACGTGACCACCTGGATTCAATGCTTGAGCTGGGCATGATCTATGAGGATGGGAGAGGGGTTCCCGTCAACATGGCCAAGGCACAGGAGTATTACGTTCGTGTGGCCGAACGGAACCCGGACATCACGCTAAAAATCAAGGCCGCGCAGCTCTTTTGTGGTGGTGAAGGGCTGTATGCCAATGATGGGGTGATCCGTGATCCTGAGCGCGGCATGGCGATTCTGGCCAAAGAGTACAGCCGGCAATGGAAGGTCGAAATGGACTGGTGGAAGTACGTTTGCTATGCGCGGACGGCCAGCCCTGACCCCAAAAAAGCCGGGCAAATGCTCAATGAGGCTGCAAGTTATCTGACTGGAGGGGATCGGGATAACACCATCAACGACAAGGCGGTGAAGAAGGTCAAAGACGAGATTTTCAATAGGGTCTATGCCTTCCGTCTGTATGACCGCGATGGGGCCTTGAATAAGTACGGTGCTGCTGCCGAGGCTGGCGACAGCACGGCCCAGCGCGCACTGTACGAGGCATATAGCGATGGCCGCGGCGCACCGCAGAGCAGACAGCTTGCCTTTGAGTGGATCATGAAAGCCGCATCGGCTGGCGATGGCTTTGCCCAAACCGTTGTCGGTGAAGCCTACCTGAATGGATACACCCCCGTTGACCGCGATTACCAAGCGGCGATCCAGTGGCTCACGAAAGGCGCAGAGCGTGGCCAGTGGCTTGCGGCCTGGATGTTGAGCGACCTCTACAAAAAAGGTCTTGGTGGCAAGCCTGACAGCAGCCGCGCGCAATTTTGGGCAAACCGTTGCAACGAGCTGGGCGGGAAGTGCGGCGGACAGCGCCAGACGGTTGCACCAGGTGCGCAAGGGTCGGCTATCCAGAGGGCTTTTCAGCAATGAGGCGGGCTATCGTTTTTTCAGCCTTGATGGGCATTGCGGTCGGTGCGAACGCTGCGAGCGTTGGGACGGAAACGCGGGAAGGCACCGACACGAAGCAGGGGCAGACGATTGAGAACAGCCAAAACATCCAGCTCCGCAAGGGCAACAGCAAGCGGAATGTAACGGGTTCTGATCGCCGGGCCGCTGAGGAACGGGCACGCGAGAAACGCCAGACAGATGACATTTCGGCCGAGCTGCAAGGAGCCGCGCTTTTCATCCCCATGCTTCAGCAGATCGAGCAGGGACAAGTCGATACAGGGAGCAATCCTGTAGCCGAGTTGTTCCAGAGCTGCCGCTTCTTCACCAGCGCCCAGCCGGTTCCCGTGGCCCTTGGGGCTTCTCCGTCCCCAATGGAGGTGAACTACCTGGCGGGTGGCAATGTGTCGATGATTTGGGGTGCCCAAAACTCGGAAGTCAGCATTTCCGCGAACGACAAGATTACTGTTCGCAGCTCTGATCCGGCCGTGCCGCGCGTGCGGGTATCGGGCGCATCGATCTGGGAGCGGTACTACTGGCATGAGACAGCCAGTCTTTTCCGAGTAGGAGCAGCGCGGGACATTGCCCGCTGCTATTTCGCCTATGGGCTGACGATAGCCGGGGCCATGAAGAATCTTGCCCAAGGGGGCCGCTTCCAGGAAACCAAGCTCAGTGAAAAGGTCGTGCTGGTTCGTGGCGACCTTCAAGAAAGGGCTGCCGGCGCGCTTGTCGCCGCCATGCGGGCACCGACGCTACGCAAGGAGATCGAGGCCAACACCCTGCGCGTGACAAGTTCCGATTGCATTCTCCCCACCTTGGCCGGTTTGAACCAAGGCAGCACGGAATGGCAATGCGGGAGCTTGAAGGTTGATCCCAGCCGAGTCATGGCCACCCTTGGGGGAATGACCGTGCTTGGCGAAAACCAATTCATGGGCCAGCGCCTGGCATTTGCCCAAGTGACCGGGCAGAGCGTAACGGCACGCTCCAGCAACAGCCGTTCTACCTATGCCTCCCAGGATGCCACCAGCGAGACCGGCCAGGATGTTTCGATGGCCAAGCGCAAGAGCTCCACGGTTGACCGTTCGACTACGACCGGCGCGTCTGGCAAGGCTGATACCAACGCAACCCCGAAATAAGGAAATCCAATGAAAGCCCTTACTGGAGCACTCATCGGCACAGGCGCAGGCGCGATTGTGCTACTGGCGTACCTCTCTCTTGGCCAGCAGGCAGAAACGAAGAAAGAGATCCAAGTCGACAAAGCCAAGATCGAGCTGGAACAGGCCCGATTCGACAAGCAGTTTGACGAGAAGTGGGCCGAGTTCGACGGGAAGAAGCCACCGAAAGAGGTGAAGGACGCCCATGAGGAACGCATCCGGGAGGCCGGCAAGGACTTGGCCCAGGCGCGGGATGCTCTCGGGGTCACCTCGGCCAAGAACGCCAGCGACCTGGCCGAGATGAAAGCGGCCATCGATGCGATGGACAAAGAGTCCGCACCGCGCAAGTGAAGGGGGAAAGCATGAAACGCACTATCACAGCCGCTTTGCTTTTCTCATTGGGCCTCGTCGCTCATGCGACGGATGCCCCATCGTCCGAGCCGATCCCGGCCACGGAGGCCACCAGCGCCGGCATCAAGTTCGACCAGGTAGAGAGTCGCGGGGCCATGTCTCTACCGGCCGGCACAAAGTCTGTGCCCCTGTACGTGGATTTTCAGGGTAGCCCGAAGCTGACGCGCCAACTCTCCGAGCAACTGGAGGCGATGGGCTGGCAGGTGACGGATGACCGCAATGCCACCCACTCCCTGACGGCGAAGGGCGAACTTCACGTGTGGGGCAAGGGATACGGGCTTGGCAGTAGTTCCCGTGTTACGGCCACGCTGGCCAGCTTTGTCGAGGAAAACAAAGTACCCACCAGGCCGAAGCCTAGCGGCCTGTTTGGTGCCTTTGGCTCCATGCGGGAGAGCTTCAATTCCGCTGTCTCCGGTTCGCCTGATGGTTGGTGCCTTTCCGACCAATGCCGCCTTGTCTGGCAGACCGCTGTTATCACGATGACCTATCGCAGTGCCAATAAAGACCAGCGCCTTGACGTGTCCGTGCGCGGCTCTGGCGATGCCTTGAACCTTGATGCCGTGGTGGCCGAGGCCGTCCGCAATTCGTTCTCTGCCATCAAGGCAAGTCCTGATCCTGTTGCTTCTACTCAAACCATGTGAAAGGAAAACCAGCCATGAAGATCAAGAACCTTCTCCCCATCATCGCCGTTGCCGCAATCACACAAGGCGCATTTGCGGCCGAGATCGACGCCGTAACCCTATCCCACGATGGCCGCATCCTTCGCGCTCAGGGAGCGCCGGCAGCCGTCCAGGTTGCGGCTTTCAGCAGTACGGCCCCGGACTCGGTGCCGGCGACGTGCAAGGCGTTCGACATGGCCGGCTTTCTGAACCGGGACGATGCCAAGCCTGCTCTACCTGTGGTCGAGGGGGTTCCCTATGGCTCTCGTCTCGTTTCTGCCTGGCACGAAGCGGCCGGCATTGTCGGCCGCACGCCGGATTCCATGTTTTTCTGCATGACCAAGGACGGTGAACGGATGTTCGGAGAGGGTACGAGCTTCAACCCGTCCTATGAGTACCGGAAGGCGGCCGGTGCAGCGCCAGAGCGTGGCCAGATCGTCAGTGTGATTGGTGGCAGCGTGGTGATCGGTGTTGTGTTCTGGAACCCGGTGACGCCGGTTGCCGAATCCAAGTACGTCTCTATGAACTTCGGCCGCTGACTTTCGCGCGCGAAAGTGGGGGCCGGCGACTTTCGCATGCGAAAGTCTGCTGGCCAGCCTATCGACTATCCAAGGATTGAAAATGAGTTCTGGCTTTGCTCTCGGTAACAACCGGCCTCAGTGGGCCGACTGGCATTTCGCTCTGCCGCTTCTTTTTGTGGTGCTCTATGGCTCCGGTTTCGTTGGGGCCAAGCTAGGGCTTCCCGATGCCGGCCCCTTTACCTTCCTCGCGCTGCGGTTTGCGCTGGCCTCGATCATCATGGTTGTGATCGCCCTGGCCATCAAAGCACCGTGGCCGAGCACCCCGAAAGAGTGGCTGCACATTGCCGGCGCCGGCTTCTTCGGGGTGGGGGTTTTTTCGGCGGCGGCTTTCTCCAGTATCGCGCTGGGTGTGCCGCCCGCCGTTTCTGCTCTGATCGTGGCGCTTAACCCCATCGTGGTGGCTTTGGCAGCGGGGCCGCTCCTGGGCGAGCGTACCAACTACCGCCAGCTCCTGGGGCTGCTGCTGGGCTTCTGCGGCGTTTATCTGGTCTTGCGGGATCGGCTTGGGATTGATGCCGGCTATACCACGGCGGTAATGTTGTCCGTGCTGGCCCTGCTGGGCCTGGCTGTCGGCAATCTGTACCAAAAAAAGCACTGCACCAGCATGAACCTTTTTACCGGGGGGGCCTTGCAGTGCTGCGTGTGCGCCCTGGCCATGAGCGCGGGAATGACGATCTTTGACGAAGGCCCGGTTCACTGGACGACTGAATTCATGGTGGCTTGGTTCTGGATGGCCATTGCTGTTTCGATTGGGGCCGTCAGCATTCTCTACATCATGATCCGCCGCGCCGAGGTTAGCCGGGTGGCCAGCGTGTTTTTCCTGATGCCGGTTAGCGCCGCCGTGATTGCCTATGCACTCTTTGGCCAAGCACTGACGGCCAGCGCGTTCCTGGGCATGGGCGTTACGGTTGCCGGCGTGATGCTGGCCCAGCGCCGGTAAGCCACATTCGTCTATCGCCGTACATTGGGAGAGAAGCATGGAAAACCAACTTTTGGCCCCGGAGGCTGGACAGGCAGAGCCGAAAGCGAAGCCGGGCAAGCGCCGGCGTGGCTCCATCTACAAGGATAGGCAGGTAGTGAGTTTGCGGCTTCCAGAGGGCTTGCACGCTGATTTGCTGGCCTTTGCCGACGAGCAGCAGGTAGTTTTGAATACCTACATCATCGGACTGGTGGAGGCCGACTTGGCCGAGCGTCGGAAACTTTCGCGTGCGAAAGTCGGGAAAAAGTGATGTACGGCGATAGACGAGTCCGGCCGACTTTCTCGCGCGAAAGTCGGCCGTATCGGTGACACTGAAGCGAGGCGGGACATGAAAGACCGATGCCACGATGAAGCAATGGCCGAGATGTTCAAGGAAGCCCCAGCCTTTGCGGTCGAGCTGGTGAACAGCATCCTTGACGATGGCGACCAGGACGATTTGCAGATTGCCTTTCGGCAGATGGACAAGGCCGGGCTTTTCGACCGTGCCGGCGTGCTGTACGAGGTGGCTTGTGATGTCATTGGGGCGATCATCGCCCACTACTCCGAAACACTAGCCCATGAGCGCGGGAAGCCGGTTCCCGATGCTGCGACCGTGGAGCGGATCGAGGCCACCAAGCGCGCTTTGAGGATGGAGCGCGACGAGCTGGATGCCTCGAATGCAGAGGCAATCAAAGCAGTGATTCGGAAGTATGGCCCTCAGGCGCGGGCACTCTACCAAGTAGGTAATGGGAGGCCGATGTGAAGTGTCCTTGCTGCGGTGGAGCCGAGCTTGTCCGTGATACCCGCGATATGTTCTATGCCTACAAAGGCGAAACGACCGCTGTTCTGGCTGTAACAGGAGACTTCTGCCCCGCCTGCGGGGAAGTCATCTTGGATCGGGAGAATGGCGACCGTTACATGCGCGAAATATCGTTCTTCTCGAAGGATGTGGACGCCAGGCGCTGACTTTCGCGCGCGAAAGTCAGGCTGGCTTATCTAGTAGCCGGGAAATGGTGGATGGGTGGACGTTGAACAACCTGGCCACGTCAGCAGCCGACTTCTCCCCGCTGGCCACCATCCGGCGCGCTTCCTCTTTTTGCTCTTGGTTGAGCTTGCTACGTCGGCCGCCGATCCGGCCTTTCTGCCTGGCGGCGTCGAGGCCGGCTCGTGTCCGCTCTCGGATCATCGCGCGCTCGAACTCCGCGAAGGCCCCCACCATCTGCATCATCATGCGGCCGGCCGGTGTCGTGGTGTCCACGGCTTCGGTAAGGCTGCGAAAGCCGGCCTGCACGGCGTCGATGCGCTCAATGATGGTGAGCAGGTCTTTCAGCGACCGCGATAGGCGATCCAGCTTCCAGACCACAAGCACATCACCAGCCCGGAGCTGTTCGAGGGCCTTGGCCAGCTCGGGCCGATCCCAGCGGCCGCCCGATGCCTTCTCGGTGAAGACTCGCTCGCATCCAGCTTTCCGCAGGCTCGCAGTTTGCGCGTCCGTGTCCTGGTCATCAGTGGAGACACGGGCGTAACCGATGAGCATGGTCAATCGTCCAGCATCTTTTTCACCAAGTAGCCGATGCCGACGATGCCGACAAGGCCGCCCCACTTGGTGTACCACGCATCCCACCAAACAGAGGCTGACTCTGGATTCATGAAGGACGGAATTTCCTTTGCTGCCCAAAAGTCGAGAGCTGGCCACCAGCAGACCCAGAAGACGCCAAGCAGCAGCGGCCATGTGTTCCCCAACCTGAACATGTCCCAGGAGTAGCTATTGCTACTGTAGAGCGCAGCGCCGGCCAAGACTGCAAAGACCACCAGCCGACCGATCACGCTGAAACCCGTGGCCATGTCGAGGCCAAACGTGTTCGAGAACTGCCAGACGCCATAGGCGCACAACCCCGCCAGGACGAGGATTACGACGCCAACCCAACTGTCATCACTTCTATTGCTCATAGAGCCTCCTTTCGTTGCAAAAACGTATTGCGTTGATTTTATGTTTCGCAACAGGTTTGTGCAATGTCATTTGCAAGGCATTTAGGGCATCTCCTGTCATTTTCAGAAGACGACTGCACGGAATATCAGGAGTCGGCTGCACTGGTGGA
>ERZ761603.2398-NODE-2398-length-12931-cov-18.761883_pt1 | contig 12931 bp, 9 predicted proteins | sample MGYA00511879_ERZ761603 | MGnify/ENA primary metagenome ERZ761603 (study PRJEB28899, sample SAMN02850040) | bioreactor sludge metagenome | biome: EBPR Sludge; feature: EBPR Bioreactor; material: flocular biomat | place: Australia: Thorneside Wastwater Treatment... | reverse complement strand
ACACGGTCTTTCCCGACCATCGTCATCCGTCAGCCAGATCGTGAAAATGCTTGTGCGTCCCACCCGTAAAGGAACCGAGCACCTGCGTCACCTGTTTGGCCGCATTGCCCTGCCCGTAGGGATTGACGGCATCCCGGCAGCGCGCGCCGAACTGGTCGGACAATGCCAGGTGGAGCGTGCCGACAATGGCCGCGGTCTCCGCCGGGCAGTGCAGAACCGATTCGGCGGCCAGACGCCCGAGTTGCCGGACACCGACGTTGACTGTCGGGATGCCGAACGCCGGGACTTCAATGATGCCGCTCGAGGAGTTCCCGACGACAGCAGCGGCGTGTTCGACCGCCGCCAGATAGCGTCTGAATCCCAGCGACGGAATAGCGAACACCCTCGCCGGTTGCTGCTGCGCATAGTGCTCAAGCAGGGGAATGAGCGCGCGGCCACCATTGTCGGCATTCGGATAGGTGAAAATGATCCGGCATCCCGGAAACTGATCAAGTGCCGCCAGGAGTGCGTTGAAGCTCGGTTCCGGATCTTCCCCGAGCAAAGTGACCGGGTGATAAGTTACCAACAGATAAGGCGCGTCCAGCGCAAACCCGAGGCTGGAGGACAACTCGTCGCGCGACATCCGCGGCGCACGCCGCAAATGGTCGAGCCCCATGGCACCGACATTGAAGACGCGTTCCGGCGCTTCGCCCATCTGTATCACCCGCCGACGGTACACCTCGGCGGCGACGAAATGGAGGCTGGCCATCTTGGTAATCGCATGCCGGATAGCGTCATCGTAGGCGCCTTCGCTAAGCTCACCGCCATGCAGGTGGGCAACAGGTATCCGCATGATCAGCGCGGCCTGAGCGGCCGCCAGCGCTTCGAAGCGATCGCCAAGCACGACCAGAACATCCGGCCGCAGGCGGTCGAGGGCGTCGGCAAGACCGATGGTAGCGAGGCCGATCGACTTGATCACACCGACCGGAGTGTCCGACGACAACAACATCTCGACCTTGGCATCGATGTGAAACGCGTCCTCCTCGATCTGTCGCCAAGTGTCACCGAACTCGGGCGACAGATGCATGCCGCTGACGATGAGCTGCAACTCCAGTACTGTGCTCGCCTGGATGTCCTTCATCAACCAGTAGAGCAGACCGTATTCGGCGCGGGTGCCGGTGAAGACCGCGATCCTGCGTGTCACTGTTGGAACTCCGGCAGCACGCTGCTCGGCAAGTTCACCACCCGCGCTTCCAGCCACTCGGCGTTGCGCAACTCGCCCCGCCGGCAGTGCGCGTAGATGGGCAGGTGATTCATCAACGCCCAGATCGGACGGGTCATGACCCCCTGCTCGTTGGCCGCCCGCAGCAACTCGTCACGTTGTTCGCGGCCCTTACAGATCACGGCATTGAGCCAGTAGTTCGAGCGGCATTCCGGGGGTTCGCTGACGAACTGCAGGTCGCTGTCCCGCAAATGCTCCGCATAGCGTTCGGCAAGGACGCGCTTGGCGCCGACAAAGGCCTCGATCTGTTCCAGCTGCGCGCACCCGAGCGCGGCATTGAGATTGGGTAGGCGGTAGTTGTAACCGACCTGATCATGGACGTATTCGTAGGGATGCGCCTGTTTCGCGGTCGTACTGAGGTGCTTGGCGCGCGCGCCAAGGCCTTCGTCGGTCAGAATCATGCCGCCGCCGCCGGTCGTGATGATCTTGTTGCCGTTGAAGCTCAGTGTGCCGAGAAGACCAAACGTCCCGGTGTGGCGACCTCTGTAAAAGCTCCCGAGCGACTCGGCAGCGTCCTCGACCAAGGCGAGCTTCCACCGCTTGCAGACATCGAGCAGAGCGTCGAGTGCGACCGGGTGGCCGAAGGTATGCATCGGCAGGCAGGCACGGATGATCCTGTCGTCGGCCAGCAATTGGCATTCACCGTCGTTGTTTATGAAGGCGCTTTCCTGCAGCCACGCCTCCAGCGCCTTCGGGGAGAGGCCAAGCGTTTCCCGGTCGACATCGACGAAGACGGGCTCGGCACCACAATAGGCAATGGCGTTGCTGGTGGCGACGAAGGTGAGTGGCTGGGTGGCGACGAGATCCCCACGTCGGACGCCGGCGAGTTGCAGCGCGATGTGCAGCGCCGCCGTGCCGTTGACCATGGCGACTGCCCGCGCACTTCCGGTGTACTGGACCATGTCGCGCTCAAAGCGGTCGACGAATTCGCCGACGCTCGAGACGAAGGTGGACTCGATCGTTTCGGCCACGTACTGGCGCTCATGGCCATTGAATACCGGCGCATGCAGCGGGATAAAGTCGTCGGTACGGTACTGGTCGCGAATGAAGCGTACAAGGGTGTCGAACATGGCGGGCTTAGACGTTGTAGATGCCGGCTTTGTACTTGGCGAGGTTTTCCGGTCGGGTAAACCAGTCGATGGTTGCCTGGAGACCGGCTCTGAGGCTGTATTCCGGCTGGAAGCCGGTCATTTCTCGGATCTTGCCGTTGTCGCACCACAGGCGAAACACCTCCGATCGCTCCGGGCGAATTCGTTGCTCGTCGGTCATGAATTCGACGTCACTGTGCATCAGCTCGCGGATCAGCGCGAGCGTATCGCCGACCGAGATCTCATGATTGGAGCCGATGTTCACGGTCTCACCGATCGCCTTGTCGGAACGAGCCAGCGCCAGGAGCCCGCGGCACGTGTCGGCCACATAGTTGAAGTCGCGCGTGGGAGTAACGTCGCCGAGCCGGATCTGCTTGAGCTGGCTGGCGATCTGGCAGATGATCGTCGGTATCACCGCGCGGGCCGACTGGCGCGGCCCATAGGTGTTGAACGGCCGGGCAATCGTCACCGCCAGGCCGAAGGCGTTGAAAAAACTCATCGCCATGGCATCGGCACCGATCTTCGAGGCGCTGTAGGGTGACTGCGGCTGCAGCGGATGCTTCTCGTCGATGGGCACGTATTGCGCTGTGCCATAGACCTCGCTGGTCGAGGTATGGACAACGCGGTCGACGCCGTTGTCAAGAGCGGCCTGGCAGATATTCAGGGTGCCCTTGACATTCGTGTCGACATAACTGTCGGGGGCGGCATACGAATACGGAATGGCAATCAGCGCAGCCAGGTGAAAGACTGTATCGACACCCGCCGTGATCTTCCGGCAGTAGTGTGGATCGCGCACATCGCCACTCAGGACTTCGATATCCGCGAGGCAGTCGACATCCTCCAGCCAGCCCCAGTAGTTGAAGGAGTTGTACTGCGACAGGGCCTTGACCTGGTAACCCTGGCGCACCAGGAGTTCGGTCAGATGCGAGCCGATGAAGCCATCGGCCCCGGTGATGAGAACATTTTTCATGGTTTTCGGTTTGGATGGTGACGGTCAGTCAGGGCCGTGACTCGCGCTTCTGCATTCCAGGTCGAAGACAGGCTCACGTGTCGAGAAGTTGCTGGCTGCGCGTCGGCTCTGACGCGCGATGGTACGGTCCGCCGACACGCGTTGGGTGAGCGCGAAACGATCGCCGCGCCGGGGGAGGCAAACCCAACCCTGCCGATCCATGCAGCAGGCATCGCCCCGGAATTGACCGAGAGACAGCGGCTGCTTTGAAAGACGGCGGGCGCGAAGCAAGGTCTGGACAATCTTGAATTGGACGTCGACGCAGTATGATAGCATGCGATGCGGTTCGCCGGCGCAGCCCCCTGCAAGGATTCGGGATGGCCGCAAGAGGAAAGGCGCGCCTCATGGCCACGCAGCGCACGAGAACGAGATTGTTCAGACGCTTACGAATCGGGATTGACCTCGGCGGTACGAAGATCGAACTCGTCGCTCTCGACGAGTCCGGGAACGTGCTGCGGCGGCGCCGTCGTCCGACCCCGCAAGGCGATTACCTGGCGACAATCAGGGTCGTCACGGAACTGGTTGCTGCCGCCGAAGACGATCTCGGTGGGCGAGGCAGCGTCGGGATAGGAATTCCCGGTGCCGAATCCGCCGTGACCGGTCACATCAAGAATGCCAACTCCACCTGCCTGATCGGCAGACCACTGCGGGACGACCTTCAGAGGCTGCTGCAGCGCGAAGTACGTTTGGCCAACGACGCCAACTGCTTTGCCCTTTCGGAAGCGATCGATGGTGCTGGACGTGGTGCGGAGGTCGTTTTCGGGGTCATCCTCGGCACCGGTGTCGGCGGGGGAATTGTTGTCAATCAGCGGGTACTGACCGGGGTCAACCGGATTGCCGGGGAATGGGGCCACAATCCGCTGCCGTCGGCCGAAGAGGAAGGCCTGCCGCCACCAGCGTGCTACTGCGGGCGTTCAGGCTGTGTCGAAACGTGGCTCTCCGGTCCCGCGCTCAGCCTGGACCACTGGCGCCACCACGGGGAATCGCTGACTGCCGAAGCCGTCGGCGCTCGCGCCGGCGCCGGTGACCTTGCCGCCAATGCGTCACTGCAGCGCTACGAACGGCGCCTGGCGAAGGCGCTGGCCCAAGTGATCAACATCCTGGACCCGGACGTGATCGTGCTTGGCGGCGGCCTTTCCAATCTTGAGCGCCTGTATCGAAGCGTGCCGATGTTGTGGACAGCGCACGTCTTCTCCGACGAGGTGCGCACCCGCCTGCTGCCCAACGTGCATGGGGACTCCTCCGGCGTGCGCGGGGCCGCGTGGCTGTGGGACGAGGCGTGAAACAACCGGACTCCTGACCAATCCATGCTCTGGCTGAAACTATTCCTGCCCTTCGCAGGCGCCTACTTCCTGTCCTATCTGTACCGGACGGCCAATGCCGTTATCGGGCCGATACTGACTGCCGAACTGGCACTCGGCGCCGGCAGCCTGGGCCTGCTGACCAGCGCCTACTTCCTGTCCTTCGCCGCCGCCCAGCTGCCGCTGGGCATGTTGCTCGACCGCTTCGGCGCGCGCCGGGTCGAATCGGGGCTGCTCCTGATTGCAGCTACCGGTGCCGCGACGTTCGCCATCGGCAAGAGCATCGGCGACCTGGCCTTCTCGCGTGCGCTGATCGGGCTGGGCGTTTCGGCGTGCCTGATGGCCGCCTTCAAAGCGTTTTCGCTGTGGTTCCCGGCCGACCGACAGGCATCGCTGACCGGCTGGATCATGACCTCCGGCGGTCTCGGAGCGCTCGCTGCGACGGCACCGCTGGAAGCAGCCCTGCAGGTAGCCGGCTGGCGCGAGATCTTCGTCGGACTGGCCGGCCTGACCCTGCTGGTTGCCATCTGGCTGTTCCTCAGCGTCCCCGAACGCACGGACGGGGCAAAGCCGGAACCGCTCGCGGCGCAGTGGGCCGGCGTCAGGCAAGTCTTCGCCAGCGCCCATTTCTGGCGCTTCGCGCCTCTTGGACTGACGCTGGTCGGGGGCTTCATGGCCGTGCAGAGCCTGTGGTCGGTTTCCTGGCTCATGCAGGTGAACGGCTACGCGCGCGCGGTCGCCGCCGACCATATGGCGGGGATGAGCGCGGCGATGCTGATTGCCTATCTCCTGATTGGCCTCCTCGCCACCGGCTTGGCCAGGCGCGGCATCAAGCCGCTGATGTTGCTCGCTGCCGGACTCGGTCTTTCGCTACTGACGCTCGCCCTGATCGTCACCCAGGCCGTCGAACACACCTACCTCCTGTGGATCGCCTATGGCAGCTTCTCGAGCTTTGGCACGCTCGCCTATTCGCAGGCGGCGGCGGGCTTTGCGGTGGCGCTATCCGGCCGCGCCAACACGGCATTCAACCTGATGGTCTTCGTTGGCGCCTTCGGCGTCCAGTGGGGGCTCGGGCTCTTGATCGACCTGCTGCAGGCGCAGGGACAAACGGCCGCCATGGCTCACCGAAACGCTCTCCTGGCCTTGCTGGGAGCACAGCTCGCCGCTTATCTGTGGTTCCTGCTTGCCGGTCGACGGGTGCGCTGAGCAGCACGCGCCGACGGTGGCCACGGGCGCACAGGGCAGCCGATCAGCGATACAGCGGCAGGGCCGCCAGGCGACGCTCGATTTCGGCCATTACCTGCGCATAGGCGGCGTTGCCGCTGCCGCCGAAGCGCCGCTGGAACTCGCTTTCCGACAGATACTCCGGAAGCCCGCCAAGCGCTGGCGCCAGGTCCGCATCGGTCAGCGTTCGTCCCAGCGCATCATTCAGGCGTGGCGACGCGTCCGCAACCAGTTGTCCAAAACGGGTACCGGCGCGATCTGCGGCAAGATCCGCAAACGAGAAGCCACTGCCATGGCGCGCGTCCTCGACTTCCTTGTAGACGCCGATGGCGTTGGCCGCCGGCTCGCCGGCCCAGGCAGCCAGGGCGGCTGAAATGGCGAAATGCTGGGCGCTGTCGCCGCGGCCGAGCAGGATCAGCTTGACGGGTCGTGGGCGTGGCCATTGCCTCGCCTGCGGCAACAGCCTGACCAGGCTCTGTCCCGACTGGTGCGTGGCCAAAACCAGTAGTGCCGCACGACGCTGCACGAGGGATCCGTCGCCGGTGTGCGCCAGGAGGGTGCCGAGAATTTCCGGCAGGGGCACGCGCGCGCGCGGTCCGTGGTGATCGAGAAGGCCCGCCAGGGCTCGCTGGGCGGCTTCGAGATGGAGCAGATCCTCGGGCGTGAAGGCCAGCGCCAGCGCACGATCGAGGATTTCTGGTTCCCAGACGTAGGTGATGACCACGACGCCCCGCCCGGGCTCGAACATCAACCGCCGGATGCTCTGTCGGGCCAGCTGCCAGTCGTCTCCAAAACCGGCAAGCTTGATCGCCGAGGCCATCAGCAGCTCGATCAGCGCGGCCGGAACGGGCAACGAACCCAGGGTCGCCGAGGCGACATGCGGTTCCCCCTCGGCTTCCTTGAAGACCGCGCCAAGGTTCAGAAAACGGGGTCCGGGCAGACCGGGAACGCGGACGCTGAGGCGGATCTGCGCCGAGTCCTCGCCCATGACGAAGGCACCACGTCCGTGCAACAGCCGGTTCGCCAGGTGATTGACGCCATCATCGATCAACGCCGCCGGGAGATCTGCCGTTCGTTCATCGCCGCGCGCCAGTCGGCGCGGATCGTTCCTGGCCAAGAGAAGTTTGGCCTGCGCAATCGACGCGGGCGAGATCGTCTCGCCACGGGTAACCAGGGGCGCTGGCTCAAGCGCGGCGACCAGCAGACAGAAGACGACGAGCAGCGACAGCAGCAGGGATGCAGCCAGCCAGGCGAGAAATCGCATCACCGCGACCCGCGCGTCACGGCCGGTGTGCCGTTACGATGCCAGCCCTGGTCAGGGACGAAAAGGTGAGTGGTGCACTGCACAGGCGGTCATTGCCGACGGTCATGGCAAGCCCGCGGCCGGTGCCGGCGGCAGCGTCACCGGTCCGCTGCGGCCGATCTCGAGATCGAAGCCGGCCTTGCGAAGTTGTCTGGCTTCGATCTCGAGATCGGCACGCGTCAGTGGGTGCTGGTCCAGCCAGCCCGCCGGAAGCCGCAGAACCAGTCGCTGCCGGTCGACGCGCAGGCTGATCGCGGGCAACGGCTCGCTGCTGCGACCCCGGTGGAGAACCACCGCCAGACGCAGGAGAACGCACAGGCGGCGTGCCGGCCGCGCCCAGTCCTTTGGCAGATGGGAAAACGCATCGGCCGGGAACGACCGCCGGTGGCGCCCGACCAGGGCCGACAGCAAACGCTGATCGTCGCGCGAGTAACCGGGCAGGTCGGAATGCTCCAGCACGTAGGCGCCGTGCCTGTGATACTGGTCGTGGGTGAGCAACAGGCCGATCTCGTGCAGGCGGGCGGCCCGTTCGAGGACGTGTCGCGCTTCCTTGCCGGTCAGTTGCCATTTCGCGCGTACCTGTCGGTGCAGTTCCAGCGCCGTGCCGCTGACTCGCCCGGCCTGAGCCTCATCGAGGCCGAAGCGACCGATGACATCGGCGATGGTTCGGTCGCGCACATCCTCGTGCCGGATGCGGCCCAGCAGGTCATAGATCAGGCCCTCGCGCAAAGCGCCTTCCGAGACCTCGAGCTGCTGCACGCCGAGCGTCTCGCACAGACCGTGGAGGATGACAAAGCCACCAAAGAAGACGCGCGCGCGCGCGGAGTCGAGTTGCCAGCGACTGGCGATTTCGGCCGTGTCGCGCACTTCGAGCAGTGCCGTGCGCAGTCGGCGCAGGGCGTCGAGACTGATTCCCTCGCGACACCAGCCTTCGCTGACGACCACATCCTGGATCGCCTTGATCGACCCCGACGCACCGGTCACCACCTCCCAGCCGCGCGCCAGGTATTCCTCGCGCACTGGTTCGAGATTCAGCTGGACAAGCAATTCGGCCTCGCGCAGGCGGCCCGCGGTGACTCGACCGTTACCAAAACAATGGCGACTGATGCTGACGCAGCCCATGCGCAGGCTCGCCAGATGCAGGGGATCGAACTGCTCGCCGATGATCAGCTCGGTGCTACCGCCGCCAATGTCGACCACCAGACGTTGCCCGGGCACGTCGCCGACGCTGTGCGCAACACCGAGGTAGATCAGCCGCGCCTCCTCCTGGCCGGCGACGATCTCGACCTTGTGGCCAAGAACCTGCTCGGCGCGGGCCACGAACTCGGCGCTGTTGCGCGCCTGTCGCAAGGTGTTGGTGCCGACGATGCGCACGCGGGTTGGCGGAATGTGGCGCAGTCTCTGGCCAAAGCGCGCCAGGCAGTCGAGCGCCCGCTGCTGCGACTGTGGCGACAGGCGGTTGCGACTGTCGAGGCCCGCAGCCAATTGAACCATCTCGCGCAGGCGGTCGAGAACCTGCACCCGTCCATTGGCGATACGGGCAACAATCATGTGGAAGCTGTTCGAACCCAGGTCAATCGCGGCTACGAAATCGGAAGACACGTCAGGACTCCTTGGTGGGTGGCGCCAGCAGACGAGGCCCGTCTTCGTCGCGTGAGCGCCGCAGCGGCGCGGGCGTGGCAAGCGCGACCCCCATCTACCGGCACCCGATAGAATAGCTGGCGGGGATTCGCCGCGCTGTGAAATGGTGCACGCTGGGGAGCTGGCCAGGCTGGCTTTCGGGAAGAGTATCCCTGGGCCCGGCGGCTTCGTCAATCCTTGCCGGTGCGCGACAGCGGGCCACGCGGCGGCTCGCTCGAGCGGCAAAGGGGCGGGGGCCACGAGGGCGCTACCGTGGCACAGGCGAGGTGCAGCGCCCGCACACGCGCTGGCCGCGCCGCCAAGTCAGAACTCGAGCGGGTCCACCTCCAGGTGCCAGCGCAGGCTGCCCGGCGCCTTGATGGCTTCGATCTGCACCACCCAGCCGGCAAGAAACTGCTGCAACACGCGACGTGACGACGACTCGACGAGCAACTGCCCGCGTTCGCGGCTGGCTCTGCGCGAAAGGCGCATCGGCACCGCGTCGTAGAAGGTCACGGCGTTCTCGCAAACGGGTGGCGGACAGGCGCGCGCCGTATTCAGGAAGCTCAGGGCGTCTGCCATGCGTGGCGCTTCCGCGCGCAGCATCGCCTGATGGGTGTAGGGCGGAAAGCCTGCCTGCTGCCGTTCCTTGAGATGGGCCGCGGCGAAGGCCGAATAGTCGTGGTCGACCAGGGCAGCGTACAACGGATGGTCGGGGAACTGCGTCTGGATCAGCACTTCCCCCGGGCGGTCCGCACGCCCCGCGCGACCGGCCACCTGCATCAACTGGGCAAAAAGTCGCTCGGGCGCGCGCCAATCGGCGGCAAAGAGCGCAGCATCGGGAGAAACGACGCCGACCAGCGTCAGCTTCGGGAAGTCGTGACCCTTGGCGAGCATCTGTGTGCCAACAAGAATATCGACCTCGCCGGCGTGGATCCTTGTTACCAGCGCTTCCCAATGCGTGCGGCTGCTCGCCGAGTCGCGGTCAACACGCAGGACGCGTGCCTTCGGAAAGCGCTCACCGAGAACCACCTCCAGGCGCTGCGTGCCGCGACCGAAGGCGCTCAGATCCTGGTTGCCGCAGGTCGGGCAGGCCTTCGGCACGGCCGCCGCAAAGCCGCAGTGATGGCAACGCAGGCAACGGTCGGCAAGATGCAGCACCAGATGGGCAGCGCAACGCCGGCAACCGGAGGTCCAGCCGCAGGCCATGCAGGCGAGCACGGGTGCGTACCCGCGTCGATTGAGAAACAGCAGACTCTGCTCGCCGCGTTCCAGGCGTTTCCCGATCGCCTCGAGCAACGCGCCGGACAACCCGTCAATCGGTTTGTCAATGCGCGTGTCGACGCGCCGCACCACAGGCAGGCGAGCCCCATCGACCGCGCGCGCGCGCAGCGAGAGCAGGCGGTAGCGGGCGCGCGCGCCGTTGCCAGCGGCGTTTGCCCAGCTTTCCAGCGACGGCGTCGCCGAGCCGAGGACGATCGGAATTCCGCACTGGCGGGCACGAAACACAGCAAGGTCGCGCGCCGAATAGCGAATGCCGTCCTGCTGCTTGAAAGAGGCATCATGCTCCTCGTCGACAACGATCAGGCCCGGTTCCGGCAAGGGAGCAAAGACGGCCAGACGCGTGCCGAGGACGATTCGCGCAGCGCCGCTCAAGGCTGCCCGCCAGTTCCGGTTGCGCGCGGCTTCCCCGAGTTCGCTATGCAGACTGACCAGCCCGGCAGCGGGAAAACGCGCCCTCACCCGCGCCTCGAGTTGTGGCGTCAGGTTGATCTCCGGCACCAGCAACAGCGATTGCCGTCCGGCAGCGAGGGTACGCTCGATCAGGCGCAGATAGATCTCGGTCTTGCCGCTGCCGGTGACGCCATGCAACAGGTAGGCGTGAAACCCCGGGCCACCGGCCGCAATCGCCGCCAGCGACATTTCCTGTTCGCCGGTCAGGGCCGGCGCCGCGATCGCCCGGGTGTCGTCGGGCAACCGCCGGACCGGCCGGGGCTTCGCTGGAGTGGTCGAGCGCAGGCCGGCGGGCAAGGTGGACAACATGACCTGACCCACAGGAACGTGGTAATAGGCGGCGCAGAACTCGACCAGGCGGAACCAGTCAGCGGGCAAGGGCGGCAAGTCGCGCAGCACTACCTCGCAGGATCGGAGCTGGGCGAGCGGAACTGCACTGTCGCTCGGCAATTCGACGATGATGCCGATCTTCCGTTGCTGGCCGAACGGCACGCGCACGCGGCAGCCGATGTCGTCCACCGACAGGCACTCTCCTTCCGGTACGCAGTAGTCGAAGAAGCGGCGCAGAGGCACATCGAGGGCGACGCGGACTATCTGCGGCATGCACATCCGATCTCGAAACCGGTTGAAGTCAGCGGGAAATCAGCGGGCCACTTAGCGGCGGAAGCTCGCGCCAGTTCTCTCAAAGCCGCCTAACATCCTCAGTTATCAGAGCTTTCGACCCGACGCACAGATCCTGTGGATAACTCTGTGGATCGTAGGTCAGACAAGTGCCGCAAAGGCCCTTCCCACAAGGGTTTCAGGTCGTTGCCGGAAAAATAAGCGACAAGAAAACTCCCAATAAATCAGCGTATTATTGATAGACCTCTGATTCTTGGGAGATTTCCTGGCGGGCGCGATACATGCGCGGCATTTCTGTGAATAAGTCAAGTGGTCAACCAATGTTTATTCGCCTCTGGTGCGCAGCAACACGCTATGCGCATGTACTGTCTCTACCAGTGCCGTGACGTTCTCCGGCGGCGTAAACTGGGAGATGCCGTGCCCCAGATTGAAAACGTGACCCGTGTTCTGGCCGGCGCCATAGCTCTCCAGCACCCGTCGAGCTTCGGCGGCAACTTTCTCGGGCGAGGCAAAAAGCACGGCCGGGTCGATGTTGCCCTGCAGCGCCACCCGGTCACCGACGCGTCGGCGCGCTTCCCCGATGTCGATTGTCCAGTCGAGGCCGACCGCATCGCAGCCGATGTCAGCGATCGCCTCCAGCCACAGACCGCCACCCTTGGTAAACACGATCGAGGGAACGCGCTCGCCACCTCGCTCCCGGAGCAAGTTGCCGACGATACGCTGCATGTATTGCAGCGAGAACTCCTCGTACGCAGCCGCCGACAGCGAACCGCCCCAGGAATCGAAAATCATCACCGCCTGTGCGCCGGATTCGATCTGCGCATTCAGATAGGCGGTGACGGCGTCGGCAGTGACCGACAGAATGCGATGCAGCAGGTCCGGCCGCTCGTAGAGCATTCCCTTAATGCAGCGGTAATCGCTGCTCGAAGCGCCTTCGACCATGTAGCAGGCGAGCGTATAGGGACTCCCCGAAAAGCCGATCAGCGGTACCGAGTTGTGCAGCGCGCGTCTGATCTCGGCGACGGCGTCCATCACGTAGCGCAGGTGATCCCAAGGGTCGGGCGCCGTCAGATCGCGGATCGCCCACTCCTCGCGCAACGGACGTTCGAAGCGCGGCCCTTCGCCATCGGTGAAATAGAGGCCGAGGCCCATCGCATCGGGTATCGTCAGAATGTCGGAGAAGAGGATCGCCGCATCGAGATCGTAGCGGGCGAGCGGTTGCAGCGTCACCTCGCAGGCCAGGGCAGGGTTCTTGCACAACTGCAGGAAGCTGCCGGCCCGCTTGCGCGTCTCGCAGTACTCGGGCAGATAGCGCCCGGCCTGACGCATCAGCCATACCGGCGTGTACGCGGTCGGCTCCTTGAGCAGGGCGCGCAGGAAACTGTCGTTGCTTGGTCGGGTCACGGCGAACTCCACCGGCGAGGGAAGTACGCCGGAAAGTCCCGATTATCCGCTTTTCGCCGTCACTTGCGCCAGAAGGCCGAAGGCATCACTGGCCCTGCGAAAGTCGCTGTCAGCCGCTGGGGCCGGCGGCGACAGCCACCCGGGGCCGTGTCACGCGCAGACGCTGACCGCCAGTGGCGCCATTTCCTTGTAGAGCAGAGGCAGCGGCGGCTTGAGCGATACGGTGATGATGCGCGTCCCCGGAGGGTAGATGAGGTGGTAGGTCAGGAACATGTGCGTTTCATCGCCGGCGAGCAGCAACTCGCGCAGCGCCGCATAGCCGGAATGCCCAAGAACCTCGACCTCGTCGTAGTCGTAACGGTTGAG
>ERZ761603.2395-NODE-2395-length-12937-cov-66.942633_pt1 | contig 12937 bp, 10 predicted proteins | sample MGYA00511879_ERZ761603 | MGnify/ENA primary metagenome ERZ761603 (study PRJEB28899, sample SAMN02850040) | bioreactor sludge metagenome | biome: EBPR Sludge; feature: EBPR Bioreactor; material: flocular biomat | place: Australia: Thorneside Wastwater Treatment... | reverse complement strand
ATCTGGATACCGTTCTCGCGAAATGACCGCCAGATCGCCAGGTTGATCGCCGAGCGGATGCTGCCGGTGCCGTTCTCCGGGTCGGCAATCCAGTAACAGAGGTCGAGATTGATGCCGCTGTCGGCGAAGGCGGTCAGCAGGACCTGCGGCACCGGGTCGGTCAGCACCCGCTTGTGCACCAGCGCCGCCTCACCCATCAGTTGCATCGCGATATCGAGATCGGTGCCGTAGGCCACTTGCACGGTCAGTATGAAGCGCACCCGTGAATCGGTGAACGACTCGTTGCGCACGATGTTCGACACCAGATACTCGTTGGGGATGATCACTTCGGTGCCGGTCAGCGTGCGCACCACCGTATAGCGCGCGGTGATCTGCGTCACCACGCCGGTGGTCAGCGGATCGACGGCGACCACGTTGCCGATGCGAATCGAACGGTCGAGCAGGATGATGAAGCCGCTGACGTAGTTGCTGGCAATCTTCTGCAGCCCGAAACCGAGGCCGACCGCCAGCGCGCCGCTGAACACCGACAGCGCGGTAATGTCGATGCCGACGATCGACAGGCTGAAGAGCAGGGCGACCACCGATAGCACGGCCTTGACCAGGCGGCTCAGAACGACACTGATGCTGGCGTCGATGCTGTCCTTCGCCAACAAGCGCGTTTCGATGGCGCCGGAAACCCAGAGCGCGAGCAGCACGGTGACGATTACCGTGACCAGGCCGGTCAGGATCGTCCACAGGTCGAGTTGTTGCTTGCCTACATTCAGGCTCACCTGCTGCAGCATGTCGATCAGCGGCGTGGACAAGCCGGTGAGATGGAGCGCCAGACCCACCCAGATGCTGGTGGCAATGAAACGCTCTGAGGTGGCCAACAGGCTGCTTGGCGAAAAGGCGTGGTGCACCACGTAGATCGCCGTCCTCACCAGCGCCATCGACAGCAGCAGCGGCACCGCCAGGTCGAGCAGGCTGACCGGCCCGAGATCCCAGTAGCGGAAGCACTTGCGCACGATCAGGAGCAGCAACAGCGACAACAGCGGGAAGGCGATGCGTTTCAGGCTGCCCGTTCCGAATGCTCGTAGCAGGCCATGATCGTCGCTCGAGCGTGCGTGCTCCTGGCGCAGCCAGTAACGCGACAAACCCCAGGCCAGCAATAAACAGGTCGCGAGCGCCAACACCTGCCAGAGAAATCCCGGGTCGCTGAAATCCCGCCAGAGGTCGACAAAAAGCGAGGCAAAAGTTGTTTTTTCGTCGAGTTTTTCGCTCATTTCGTTCACTTTCTCTCCATGGCCACCGCATAGAAGGCGTCGGTCGCGTGCCGATGCGGAAACAGTCTCAGTTGCTCGCCGCAGGCAATGGAAATCTCCTGCCGGGCGAGAATCTCCTCTGCTGAACAGACAACAAACTCCGGGTGCTGCGCGAGGAAATCGTCGATTATCACCTCGTTTTCGGCATCGAGCAGGCTGCAGGTGGCGTAAACCAGTCGCCCGCCTTTCTTGACCAGACCGGCGGCCGCAGCCAGGATCGCCGCCTGCTTGACGCTCAGTTCGGCGACGCTGGCCGGCGTTTGTCGCCACTTCAGGTCAGGATTGCGGCGCAGCGTGCCAAGGCCCGAGCACGGCGCGTCGACCAGCACCCGATCAAGCTTGCTTGCCAGGCGCTTGATCTTGAGGTCCCGCTCGGACTCGATGCGCGCCGGATGCACATTCGACAGGCCGGAACGCGCGAGGCGCGGCTTCATCCTGGCCAATCGGCGGGGGTCGACATCGAAGGCATAGAGGCGGCCCTGCGAGCGCATCAGGGCGCCGAGCAGAAGCGTCTTGCCGCCAGCACCGGCGCAGAAATCGGCGACCATTTCGCCGCGCCTGGGCTGTAAAAGGAATCCCAGCAACTGGCTCCCTTCGTCCTGCACTTCGATGCTGCCGTCGATGAACAGGGGATGCCTGGACAGCGCCGGCTTGCTCGCCAGCCGGATGCCCAGCGGTGAATACGGGCAGGGCTCGGCCGCCAGCCCGTCAGCCTGCAGTCGGGCCAGCACTTCCGGCCGCGCCGCCTTGAGCGGGTTGACGCGCAGGTCGAGTGGCGCCGGCTGGCTCATTGCGGCGGCGAGTTCTGCCACTTCATCTTCGGCGAAGCGCGCGGCCAGCAGCTCGTGCAGCCAATCGGGCAGATCGAGGCGAACGGCGGCGGGCAGCTCGCTGACCTGCACCGCCTTGGCCTGTGCCAGCCAGTGCCGCTCGGCTTCGCTGAGCACGACGTCCAGTTCGCGGCGGTTCATGCCGTGCAAGCAGGCCAGCGCGGCCAGCAACAGTCGCCGCGAGGTCAGCTCGCCGGCGCAGCGCGCGGACAGCGACCGCTTGCGGCGCAGTACGCTGAAAACCGTTTCGGCGACAAAAGCGCGGTCGCCGTGGCCAAGCTCGCGATGCTGCCGAAAGTAGCGTGAAACGACCAGGTCGGCCGGAAAACTTGAGCGCAGCAACTCGGACAGCAGCGTCTGGGCGTGATGAAAAAGGGCGGGCGTAAAACGCATGCTCAGGGTTCCTGGTTCGGTGTGATGACCGTCTCGATGACCGTCGCCGTCTGGACGTAGATGGCGCCGTCGCGGTCAACGTGCTGGATCTTCACCGGCAGCAGCGAGCGGTCGTAAGCCAGCCACAACTCGGTGGTTGCCACGCCCGGCACGCGCAGGTGCAAGCATCGGAAGCGTCCGGCCGGTGTCTGAAGGTCTTCATCACCGACGACTTCGATCCGATACTGCTCGTATTTCTTGCCGGTAGCGATCGGCACCACCGTGCCGCTGGCCAGTTCGGGGAGCAGGCCCAACTGGTAGTGAAACGACAGCAGATCCTGCGCGCCCGCGTTCAGGGTCTGCGGGGCCCTCTTGCCGACGCGTACCTGCATCTGCGTCCAGTCGAAGTCGGCCTGTTCAGCGGTCTCGAGACCTTTGCGGCGGGTGACGAAGCGCTCGGGAACCAGGCCGGCAGCAGTCAGCCGGCCGCGGCTTTCGAGTTCGATGCGCAGCGGCTTGAAGATCGCCACCAGGCCGCTGGTTTCGGTGACCGCAGTGATCCGGTAGGCACCGTCCGCGATGTCCCAGTCATGCGTGGACCGACCAATCTCGAAGCCCTGGTCGCCACGATCGACGCGATAGCGAATCATCCCGCGTGCGGGCAGGCGCCAAGCGGCAGCCGGCGTGGCCAGCTCGGTTTGCGCTGATCGCGCCGAGGCCCCTGGCGGCGCTGCCGGTGGCAAGCGATCGAGCCCATCGGCTGCCGATTCGGTGGTCGGCCCAGATTCTGCTTCGGGGATTGGCGCTGGCGAATCCGGCACGCTCAGGATCGGTGGTCGCGTCGCTGGCGGTGGTGGCTTGCGCTTAGCGGTCCTGCTCCTGGCAGCCGTCGCCGCGCGCTTTGGTGGTGCCTCGGGTGGCGGCTCGGTGGCCGGCGGTGGCATTAGTTCGGCGAGCAGCGGTGGCGGCTCGCTGGCCGTCGACAGGTCGATGTCGGGACCAAACAGAACGAGGGCATGCATCCCGAGCGAGGCGGCAAAAGCGAGGATCAGAACGATGGGCATCGACTGGCCGACTGGCGGCTCGCACTCAGGCCGCGTTCGGGACGATCAGCGCAGCCGCGCCATCCTGAGGTGAGTCGAGGACCACGCGCCCGTCGCGCAGGCGCAGGCGCGCTTCGGCAAACCAGCGAACGGCCAGCGGATAGACCCGGTGTTCCTGCGCCAGGACGCGGGCGGCGAGCGTCGCTTCGTCGTCGCCATCGAGTACCGGTACGGCGGCCTGGACGATGATTGGGCCGTGGTCAAGGTCGGGGGTCACGAAATGCACCGTGCAGCCATGAATCCGTACCCCCTCGGCCAGCGCCCGCCGGTGCGTGTGCAGACCGGGGAAGGCTGGCAACAGCGAGGGATGGACGTTCAGCAGTCGTCCCTCATAGCGGCGGACGAACGCTTCGCCGAGGATGCGCATGAATCCGGCCAGCACCACCAGGTCCGGCTCTAAACAGTCGATGGCTGTAGCCAGCGCCGCGTCGAATTGGTCGCGGCTGGCAAACAGCCGGTGGTCGACGACCCGGCTCGGTACGCCGCAGGCGCTGGCGGCCGCCAGTCCGGCTGCGTCGGGCCGGTTGGCGAGAACGCCGACGATGCGTCCCGGCATCTCCGCCGATGCAGCGGCGGCCAGCAGCGAGGCCATGTTGCTGCCGCGTCCGGAGATCAGAATGACAATCCGGATCATGCTTCGGACCTGCGGTGCTGCAGCCAGCCGACGACCAGTGGCAGCAGCGAAACGACGATGATCGCCACGATCACCAGCGTCAGGTTCTGCTGGATCCAGGGCAGGTTGCCAAACCAGTAGCCGGCCAGGGTCAGCGAAGCGACCCACGAAACAGCGCCGATCAGGTTGAAGAAGGTGAAGCGCGCGTAGGTCATCGCGCCGATTCCCGCCACGAAGGGGGCGAAGGTGCGAAACAGTGGCAGGAAGCGCGAAATGATCAGCGTCTTGCCGCCGTGTTTCTCGTAGAAGGCGTGCGTCTTGTCGAGCGCCGCCTTGTTGAAGAAGCGCGACTGCTCCCAGTGAAAGACCTTTGGTCCGAGGTAGCGGCCAATCTGGTAGTTGAGCATGTTGCCGAGGATCGCCGCGGCGATCAGTACGGCCAGCAGGATGCTGATCTCCATGCCGCCCAGCGCGGCCAGTGCGCCGGCGACGAAGAGCAGCGAGTCGCCGGGCAGGAATGGGGTGACGACGAAACCGGTCTCGCTGAAGATGATCACGAAGAGGATGACGTAGATCCACTGCCCGTATTGCTGGACCAGCACCGCCAGGTGCTTGTCGAGATGCAGGATGATGTCGATGAAGTGAGTCAGATATTCCATTGGTGGCCAGGGGATGCGCGGGTGGAGGGTGGCGCGGCGAGGCGGGCGGTAATGCCGGGCGCAATGCAAGCGCCAAGGCGCGATTCTACCGGAAGCAGGGCGCCCTCGCTGCCCTGCTTGAGCAGTGTCAACGCACCTCGGTGCGACCGGCAGCCCGGCCGCCGCCTGCAGCGACCCGGTTCTCGTGCGGGCCGGGTGGCGCTCAGTACGGGCGTGGTTCTCCCTGCGGGCGGGTCTTGAAACGGCGGTGAACCCAGTAATACTGCTCGGGCATGGTCCGCACGGCAGCTTCGATGAAGGCATTCATCCGCCGGGTATCGGCCTCGACGTCGTCGCTCGGGAAGTCGGCCCACGGCTCGCCGACTTCGACCGCGTAGCCCTGACCACCGGGCAGGATGCGCGTCAGACAGGGGACGACGGTCGCGCCAGCCAGCCGGGCCAGTCGCGACAGGCCGGTGATGGTTGCCGTCTGGACACCGAAGAAGGGGACGAAGATCGAATCCTTGCTGCCAAAATCCATATCGGGCAGGTAGTAAAGTGGCCGCCCGGATTTCATCGCCCGGACGCTGGCGCGAACGCTTTCCTGCCGCGAGAGCAGCAACTGATCGCCGAAACGCTTTCGACCACGGTACAGCAGGCGGTCGAAGACCGGGTCGGACTGCACGGCGTAGATGCTCGCGCTATCGAAGCGCATGGCGATCGCTATGCCGCCGGCGTCCAGGCCGACGAAATGAGGCGTCAGCATCAGCACCGGACGACCAGCGGCGAGCAGCGCTCGAAGCCGTCCTTCGCCGTCGACCTTGAACAGCCGCGACAGGCGCTGCGGGCTCGCCCACCAGAGCAGCGAGCGCTCGAGCATGCTGCGGCCCAGGACCTTGAAGTGGTCCCGAGCCAGGCGCCGCCGCTGCGCTTCATCCAGGTCCGGAAAACACAGGCGCAGATTCACCAGCACGATGTGGCGGCGCCTGCCGGCCAGGCCGAACAGGGTCAGCCCCAGCGCCTTGCCGAGCAGGCCGAGGACCGACAGCGGCAGGAAATGAAGCACCCAAAGCGCGGCGACGAGCAAGCGACTCAGCATCGGTTCGCGCCCGGCGAGTTCGGAGTTTGGCGCGGGCCGCGTTGATGGAAGTTGGTCATGACGTGCACGGTGAGACAGTCAATCGCCGGTCTGATGGGCAAGAGGAGAGAGATCAGGCGGATGCGACGGAAGGGACAGAGGGCGCCGTATTGTACTTTCATTCCCCTGCCGCCCATTCAGTTTTCCGGGCTGATGTAAGGTGGTCCCCTGAGTCAAAACGAATATCGACCCGGTTTGAGTTGTGTACTTGACTCCACTAGCAGCTGGACGGCACGGCCCCGGTGCTGCCTTTGACCGTGCTGTTGACGCCGCCGTTGTCTGTTCTTCTGCGGGTGGGGAATCTCCTTTTTGCTGCGCTCCACAGGTGATTTATCGACGACCCGTCAGGCTCCGAAATCCCGGCGTGCGCATCGGGCATCGCTGCCGGCCCAGTCGTGCGCGACGGTTGTCGGGTAGCCTGCGGTGCGGTTTGTCAGGTACCGCGCCGAGCCAGCCAGTCGCGGACCGCCGGCCCGGTGCCGAAATCCCAGGCCTTGAGTTTCTCCGGGGCGATCAGGCGGAACTCGGCAAGTTCTTCGTTGAGGCGGATCTGACCGTGACCAACCAGATGATAGGCGATAATCACTTCGTGCTTGCGGGCGAACGGATAGACGCCGATCAAGGTCACCTCCGCCGCCTCCAGTCCCAGCTCTTCCTTGACCTCGCGCGCGGCGCCGGACATCGGGTCTTCGCCGCGTTCAAGAAAACCAGTGATCAACCCGAAAGCACCCTCGGCCCAGGAACGGTTGCGCGCCAGCACGATCCGGCCCTGATACTCGACCAGCGCCGCAAGGACCGGCGCCGGGTTGTCCCAGTGCACGAAACCACAGCCTGAGTGGCAGGCGAGTCGCGACCGGCCGCCCTCTTCGCGGGCGTCGAGCCGGGCGCCGCAATACGGGCAGAACTGCCAGGCGCTGATCACGCCATCAGGCCCCGTCTGCCAGCTGGCAAATGTCCGCCAGCAGCCGATCGACGGTCTCCGGTGCGGTATCCCAGCCGCACATGAAACGTGCTCCACCGGCACCGATAAAGGTATAGAACAGCCAGCCACGCGCTCGCAGGTCCTGCTCGACCGGGTTCGGCAACTGGACGAAAACGCCGTTGGCGTCGACCGGAAAGAGCAGCCGCAGACCAGCGACCCTTGCCAGCCCGCCCGCTAGTCGCTGCGCCATCGCATTGGCGTGCGCGGCGTGTCGCAACCAGGCGCCGCCTTCGAGGATTCCGAGCCACGGAGCCGAAAGAAAGCGCATCTTCGAAGCCAGTTGCCCGGCTTGTTTGCAGCGATAGGCAAAGTCGTCGGCCAGCCGGCGGTCGAAGAAGACCACTGCTTCGCCAACCGGCAAGCCCATCTTGGTACCACCGAAGCACAGCACATCGACGCCGGCGCGCCAGGTCAGATCGGCGGGACTGACGCCGCTGCCGGCCACCGCGTTGGCAAAACGGGCGCCGTCCATGTGCACCCGCAGGCCGAGCTGGTGCGCGGTAGCGGTGATCGCCTGCAGTTCGTCCGGGCGATACACGGTACCCACCTCGCTGGCCTGGGTCAGGGTCACCACCTTCGGTTTGGGATAGTGGATGTCGCTGCGCCGGGTCACCACTTCGACGATCGCCGCTGGTGTCAGTTTGCCCTGTTCGCCACCGACCGCCAGCAGCCTGGCGCCGTTGGAGAAGAACTGTGGCGCACCGCATTCGTCGGTCTCGACGTGCGCCAACTGGTGACAGATGACGCTGTGGTAAGACTGGCAGAGCGCGGCGAGGGCCAGCGAATTGGCTGCCGTGCCGTTGAAAACGAAATACACGTCGCAGTCCGCCTCGAACACGTCGCGCAAGCGGTCAGCAGCGCGCAGCGTCCACTCATCGTCGCCGTACGAGCGAACGTGGCCGTCGTTGGCCGCCAGCAGCGCGGTCAGCGCTTCCGGGCAGATGCCGGCGTAGTTGTCACTGGCGAAGTGCTGCATCATGCGGCTGCCTCTCGCTTTTAGATCCGTTTCGGAAGTTGGCCGTCTGACATCGCCTGGCGAGGCACTCCGGGGCGGGAATCGCCGGCCGGAAGGAGGTATGCAGGAGGCGAGCCGGGACTACAGCCGCTGCTCGACCCATTCCCGCACCGAGGCCAGCGCCGCCGGCAGCTTCGCCGGTTCGTTGCCGCCGGCCTGCGCCATGTCCGGGCGACCGCCGCCCTTGCCGCCAACCTGGCGGGCAACCATGTTCACCAGCTCGCCGGCCTTGACCTTGCCGGTCAGGTCGGCGGTGACCCCGGCGATCAGCGTCACCTTGCCGTCGGCCACCGAGGCGAGAACGATCGCCGCACTACGCAGCTTGTCGCGTAGCTTGTCGATCGCCGAACGCAGGGCCTCCGCCTCGGCACCTTCCATAATCGCCGCCAGGACCCGGGCGCCCTTGACCTCGACTGCCTGCCCGAGCAGATCGTCGCCCTGTGCCGACGCCAGCTTGGCCTTCAGGCGGGCCAGTTCTTTTTCCAGCGAGCGGGCGTTGTCGAGCACCTGTGCCAGCTTCAGCGGCAGTTCGGAGATCGGCGCCTTGAAAGCGGCAGCCGCTTCGCCGAGCACCGCTTGCTGGTGCTGGACGAACGCCAGCGCGGTATCACCGGTGACCGCCTCGACGCGTCGGACGCCAGCGGCAACGCCGGTTTCGGAAACGATCTTGAACAGACCGATGTCGCCACTGCGGCGGACGTGTACGCCGCCGCAAAGTTCGATCGAAGAACCGATCGTCAATACCCGCACCTGGTCGCCGTACTTCTCGCCAAAGAGCATCATCGCACCCGAGTTCCTCGCTTCGTCGATGGCCATGACGCGTGCCTCGGTCGCTGCATTGGCCAGAATCTGGTCATTGACGAGAACCTCGACGCGACGGATCTGGTCGGCGCTCATCGGCGCGGTGTGCGCGAAGTCGAAGCGGGTCTTCTCGGGATCGACCAGCGAGCCCTTTTGCTGGACGTGCGCCCCAAGCACTTCACGCAGAGCCCTGTGCATCAGATGCGTCGCCGAGTGATTGCGTACCGTGCGCGCCCGCGCCAGGACGTCGACCCGGGCGGCCATCTGGTCGCCAACGCCGATCACGCCGGTGCTGACCACCCCCTGATGACCGAACACCGTGGCCTGGATCTTCTGGGTGTCCTCGACGGCAAAGATTCCGGTCGAGGTCTGCAGCACGCCGCGATCGCCGACCTGGCCACCGGACTCGGCGTAGAACGGCGTCTGGTCGAGTACCACGACGCCAAGCTCGCCTTCCCTGAGCGCCTCAACCGGACTGCCATCCCGGTACAGCGCGAGCACCCGACCGGTGACTTCGAGCGTATCGTAGCCGTGAAAGCTGGTCTCGGGACCGCTGTAGTCGAGCGCGGCGGCGATCCTGAACTTGCCGGCGGCGCGCGCTTGCTCCTTCTGCTGCGCCATCGCCGCATCGAACGCGGCGACGTCGACACGCACCCCGCGCTCGCGACAAATATCGGCCGTCAGGTCGAGCGGAAAACCGAAGGTGTCGTGCAACTTGAACGCCGTCGTGCCGTTGAAAACGCCTTGCCCGGCCAGCGTGCCGAGTTCGCCTTCGAGGATGCTCATGCCGTGCTCGATGGTCTCGAAGAAGCGTACCTCTTCCTGCCGCAGGACGTCGCCGATGCGTTGCTGACTGCTGACCAGTTCGGGATAGGCGGTGCCCATTTCAGCGACCAGGTCGGGTACCAGGCGATGGAAGAAAGCCGCCCGCGCGCCGAGCTTGTAGCCATGACGAATGGCCCGCCGGATGATTCGCCGCAGGACGTAGCCACGCCCCTCGTTGCCCGGAATCACGCCGTCGGCGAGCAGGAAGGAGCAGGCGCGAATGTGGTCGGCAAGGACCCGCAGCGATGGGCTGTCGAGGTCCGCAGACGACGTTTCGCGGGCAGCCGCAGCGATCAGCCTGATAAACAGGTCGATCTCGTAGTTGCTATGCACGTGCTGCAGAACTGCGGCAGTCCGCTCCAGCCCCATGCCGGTGTCGACCGACGGCTTGGGCAGCGGGTGCATGACGCCAGCCTCGTCGCGATTGAACTGCATGAAAACGTTGTTCCAGATCTCGATGTAGCGGTCGCCCTCTTCATCGGGCGACCCGGGCGGCCCGCCGGCAATCCCTTCGCCGTGGTCGTAGAAGATTTCCGAGCACGGGCCGCAGGGACCGGTATCGCCCATCATCCAGAAGTTGTCGGAGGCGTAGCGCGCGCCCTTGTTGTCGCCAATGCGAATCACCCGCGCCGCCGGCACTCCGATTTCCCGGGTCCAGATGTCGTAGGCTTCGTCGTCTTCGGCATAGACCGTCACCCAAAGACGATCAGGAGGCAGTTGATAGACGTCGACCAGCAATTCCCACGCGTAGCGAATCGCATCGAGCTTGAAGTAGTCGCCGAACGAGAAGTTGCCGAGCATCTCGAAAAAGGTATGGTGGCGCGCGGTATAGCCGACGTTTTCAAGGTCGTTGTGCTTGCCACCGGCGCGCACGCATTTCTGCGAAGTCGCCGCGCGCACGTACGGCCGCTTGTCGAAACCGAGGAAAACGTCCTTGAACTGGTTCATGCCGGCGTTGGTGAACAGCAGCGTCGGGTCGGCGTTCGGCACCAGCGAACTCGAGGCGACGATCTGGTGGCCCTTCGATTCAAAGAACTTGAGGAATTTCTCGCGGATTTCAGCGCTGCTCATCGTCGTGGGGGTTGTCATCGGATCGCCTACCATGCCCGGCTCGGGCGCGTTCAGAAAGCGGCGATTTTAACTTGAAAGTCTGATGCGCGACCGGCGAATCTCCCGGCACCCGCTGGCCAGCCAGTCCAGGCTGCTCCCACCGGCCAGTCGGCGCCGGATCAGTCCAGGCCGACGCGGTCGACGCGGTCGATGCGGTCGCTGAACACTGCCGTCACCCCGCGCCTAAAGAGCGCAGCCGCGGTCAACGGATCGTTGACCGTGTAGCAAAGCACCGGCATATCGCTTGCCCAAGCCGCCGACAGGACGCTATCGTCCAGCGCGTCGGCGTCGCAGTGCAGGCTCAGCGCCGCTACCTGATTGGCGCGCGCCAGCCAGTCTGCCGGTGGCCTTTCAAAAAGACTGCCGAGCGGCAAGTCGGGCGCAGCCTCGCGCGCCGCGGCCAGCGCCACCTCCGAGAACGATGAAACCAGCGGCAGATCGGTTCCTGCCCACAGCTCACGGACTTGCCGGGCAACCTGCTCGCCGGTCGTCGCCGCCAAGCCCGCTGCCGGTTTGATCTCCACGTTGACCAGCAAGCCCAGCTGCCTGCAGAGACGCGCCGCCGACTCCAGGCTGGGCAGCGTCTCGCCGGCAAACGAAGGATGCTGGTACGCGCCTGCGTCGAGGATGCCCAGGCGGTCGTCGTGCGTCTCGCAGACCCGGCCGCAGCCGTCGGTCGTACGCTCGAGCGTTTCGTCGTGGATCAGCCAGGGCGAACCGTCAGCCGACAGCATCACGTCGAACTCGACTGCCCGGACGCCCAGCATGGCAGCGATACGCAGTCCGGACAGGGAGTTCTCGGGTGCCAGCGCACCGCCGCAGCGGTGCGCGAAGACGCGCGGCAGGGACCAGCCAAGCCGCGGGCGGATCACTGCAACAGTTGCGCTTTCAGCGCCGCGGGCAAGGCAGCGTTGCCGCGGTCGACCGCGTTGTCGAGCGCTTCCTTGGCCGGCTTCCTGCCGGCCCACGCCGCTTCCAGTTCGTCCTCGACGATAATCCGCACCGGCTCGATCTGCGATACCCGCAGTTCGCGCAGAGCACCTTTGCCCTGCAACTGGTTGTGGGCCACATTGAGACCGGCGACGTCGGCCCGCAACAGCTGGCTGTCGGCGGCCGCGCGGGCGACCGGGGTCATTGGCAGGAAACCCTCCAAGGCAGTAAATTCGACCTGCAAATCGGGCTCCAGAAGGAAGCTGACAAACTTTGCGACGCCCTTGTAGTCAGCGGCCTTCTTGCCGGCACCGACCCACAGTGAAGCGCCATCAGCCAGCGTTTGCTGCGGTGTCCCCTGCACATCGTCGTGGTACGGCAGCGAAGAAACGCCGGTTTCGACCTTGCGGCTCTCGTGCAGCATCCCGAACAGCGAAGACGAACTGGTCAGCATGCCGCACTCACCCGCCGCAAAACGCCGGTCGGCCTCGTCGCGGCGACCGAAATAGATAAAGAACTTGGCTTTCGACCAGGTCGTCAGCATCGCCGTATGCTTGACCTGAACCAGACCGTTGAAGTCCAGCTTGCCCTTCGCGGTCGACACCTCGGCGCCGTTCCAGGCGCTTAGGTTGTCGATGTGCACCCACGCCGGCCACGAGGTGGTATAGGGGCAAGCGCTGCCGGAATCGAACAGCTTGTCGGCCGCCTTTTGTGCCTCCGCCCAGGTCTTGGGCGGCTTCTCGGGGTCGAGGCCAGCTTTCAGGAAGGAGGCCTTGTTGATGTACAGGACGGGGGTGGACAAGGCGACCGGCAGCGCAAACAGATTGCCCTTCTTGTCGCCGAGACCGACGCGCAGTTCGGGCGACAGCTTGCGGCTATCGAAGGGCTCCTTGGCCTGCTGCATCACCTGATACAGGGGTTTGAAATTTTCCTTGGCGGCCATGAACTGCGCCTGCTCTTCGCGCGTCACCAGGTTGAGGTGTTTTGGCGCATCGCCCTCGACGCGGCGCACGACCCTGAGCTGGTAATCCTTCTGTCGGGAATTGAAACGGTCGACCAGCTTCTCGAGCCGCTCGCCGCGTTCCTCGTCCAGTCGATGCGAGAGGTCGATTTCGATTGGCGCAGCAGCCGCGGGTAGAGACAGGGGGGCAGCAAGGGCAAATGCCACCGCGGACGGTAGAATGGTGAATAGGCGCATGGCGATCCCCGGAGAAACAAGTTGAAGAACCCGGAATTATAGCCGCAGCTGGCGACAAATCGTACCAGCGCGGCTGCGCTT
>ERZ761603.2393-NODE-2393-length-12942-cov-18.099790_pt1 | contig 12942 bp, 12 predicted proteins | sample MGYA00511879_ERZ761603 | MGnify/ENA primary metagenome ERZ761603 (study PRJEB28899, sample SAMN02850040) | bioreactor sludge metagenome | biome: EBPR Sludge; feature: EBPR Bioreactor; material: flocular biomat | place: Australia: Thorneside Wastwater Treatment... | reverse complement strand
TGCCGAGCAGGAGGCGCTGCTGCGCCTGGCAGCGGCGCGGGTGGCCGAGGGCGGCTGCTGCGGTACTGGCGATTGCCGTTGGCGCCGCGGTCTGGCTGCCGCTGGCGCTCGCCGGCGCCTTGTTGCTTGGCGCCGTCACGCTGGAGATCGGCGTCGCTTGGGCGAGACAGTATGGCTGGCCGACCTTGACCCGCGACGGCGCAGCCGTTTCGCTGTGCGCTGCCCTGGCCGCGTTTTTCGTGTTGCTGGTTTGCGGTGCTGTCCATGGCCTGCGCCTGCTCGATCCTGCAAGCGCTGCCATAGCCTTTGCAGTGGGTTTTCTGATGCCACTCGTCACCGGTGCCTTGTCGCAACTCCTCCCGGTCTGGTGCTACCCCGGCCAGCGCAATGCACCCCGCGAGCGCCTGCGCGTCGCACTGACGTCGGCAGGCGCGGTGCGCGCGCTGTTCTTCGTCTGTGCAGGTGTGCTGCTGGCTTTCGGCGTGGACTGGGCAGGCCTCGCCCTGGCGGCTGCGGGCATGCTTCTGTTCTTGATTTCGCTTCTCCGCGGACGCGCGTCATGAGATAATTAACATTTGAAATCAAAATATTGTAGTGTTAATGTGAAATATTGCTCAAGATTTTGAAGAGACGACCGTTAGCACAGGCATAACCCACACTCGGTTGCAGATCTGAAGGAGTGAATGCCATGTTCAAGCACGATCAGTCTCTCCTGGTACACGCCTCGCGCCGTACATCACCTCGCCTCCACCGCAGACCGACGACGATTCTGGCAACAACTCAGGGGCACGCGCTTGCTTTGCTGGCGACTGGGCACAAGCGCCGCCGTCCCAGGCAAGTCGAGACGCCCGCGTCAGCCACCCCTTTCCTTGATCTGCTCGCCGCCGAGGCGCGCGTTGCAAAGCTCGAAGCAGCCCTGAGTGAAGCGCGCGCCGCCGCCTTTACCGACCCCCTGACCGGTGCCCTCAATCGACGCGGCTTCGACGAGGCGTACCAGCGCGAAGTCGCTCGTGCGGGACGCAGTGGCCGCCACCTCACGCTGGCCCTGATCGACCTCGACGACTTCAAGCGCCTGAACGATACACTGGGGCACCAGGCGGGTGACGACGCGCTTGTTCACCTAGTCGCCACCCTGCGCAAAACCTTGCGCCCTTCCGACGTCCTTTGTCGCTTCGGCGGCGAAGAGTTTGTTCTCATGTTGCCGGAGGCGACCCTCGCGCAGGCAGCAGCGGTAATCTCCCGCTTCCAGCACAAGTTTGCGGCAACCGCCCTCCCGGGTTGGCAGACAGCCTTGACCTTCAGCGCCGGTGTTGTCGTTTGTGAACCCAACGAAACGCTTGAAGAAACACTGGCGCGAGCCGATGCCGCTACCTACGCCGCCAAGCGGGCAGGCAAGAACTGCGTCGTCAAGGCGTGAACGGTATCCAGACGGTTGCATTGCGGTCGGTCGAGCAGGCCTTGAGGAGCGTGCTAGACTGCCCTCTTCCCGGCAATCTACGGCTTCTCCTGCGAGCATCGCCATGCGCTACCTCTCGACCCGCGGTTACTCTTCCGGCACCACAGGCCCCAGTTTCAGCGAGATCCTGCTTGCAGGTCTGGCACCCGACGGCGGTCTTTACTTGCCCGAATGTTACCCGCAGGTCGGCCAGGACGAGCTCGCCGGGTGGCGCGAGCTGTCGTATCCGGATCTCGCTTGCGCGGTCCTCGCCAAGTTCATTGACGACATTCCGCCGGCTGACCTCAAGGAACTCATAGTTCGGACGTATACCGCAGCAATTTACGGCAACGGTCGTTCGCCCGAGCAGGCAGACCAGATCACGCCCTTACGCTGGCTGATACCGCCGGATCCCGCGCGCAGAGAAGCCGGGCTGGCGATCCTTGAGCTCTCCAATGGTCCAACGCTCGCGTTCAAGGACATGGCGATGCAGCTCCTGGGCCATCTCTTCGAGTACGTGCTGGCGAAGAGCGGCCAGGAGATCAATATCCTCGGTGCAACCTCGGGCGACACAGGGTCTGCGGCAGAATATGCGTTGCGCGGCAAGAAGGGGATCCGCGTCTTCATGCTTTCTCCCCACGAGCGAATGAGCCGCTTTCAACGCGCGCAGATGTATTCGCTGCCGGACGCCAATATTCACAACATTGCAGTGCGCGGCGTGTTTGACGACGCGCAGGACATGGTCAAAACGGTGGCCAACGACCACGCGTTCAAGACGAAGTATCGGATCGGTGCTGTGAACTCGATCAACTGGGCGCGTGTTGCGGCGCAAGTCGTCTACTACTTCAAGGGCTACTTCGCGGCGACCAGCGGGGTGGGCGGCAGCAACAGTCAGCAAGTGGCCTTTGCCGTCCCGTCAGGGAACTTCGGCAACATCTGCGCCGGCCACGTCGCGCGCATGATGGGCCTGCCCATTGGCCGCCTCGTCTTGGCGACCAACGAGAACGACGTGCTCGACGAGTTCTTCCGCAGCGGGGTCTACCGGCCGCGGTCAGCGCGAGAAACGCGACCGACCTCGAGTCCATCCATGGATATTTCGAAAGCGTCGAACTTCGAACGCTTCATTTTCGATCTCGTCGGGCGGGATCCAGCCGTGGTGCGCAAGCTGTGGGCCGAGGTCGACAGCGGCGGCAGCTTCGATTTGTCGGGCACTCGATTCTTTTCCCGACTGGGCGAGTTCGGTTTTGTTTCCGGGCACAGCACGCACGCCGACCGTCTGGCGACGATCCGCCACACTTTCGAGCGCTACGGTCTGATGATTGATACCCACACGGCTGACGGACTCAAGGTCGCTGGCGAGTGGCGAACAAGCGACATGCCGATGGTCGTACTCGAGACGGCGCTGCCCGCCAAATTCGAGGACACGATTGTCGAAGCGCTTGGCCTGAGGCCGAAAAGGCCGCGCGCTTTGCAGGACATCGAAGACCGGCCGCAGCGATTCGAAATCGTCGATGTCAGCGTGGACGCCGTCAAGGCGATCATCGAGCGGTGTGCGTCGCGCTGAAGGGAAACTCGGCAACGGCGACTTCTTGCGCGTCAGTGCTCGGCTAAAGATAGATCACGGCGGGAAAGACGGCGGCAGCGAGCACCAGAACCAGCCATTCGAGATTGTGACGTGCGAGGAAGCCGGTGAAGTGCATGATCAGGATGGCAATGGCAACCACGTAAAACAGCGCAAATAGCATCGAACCACCCTTTCTCTCTGCCCAGGCTGCCGCCTGCTTCGTCTCGCTGGGGCCGGATTATATAACCGCCTCGGTCAACTTTTGACGTGTCGGCCTCCTGCACACACGACTCCGATGAACCGACCGCGACCGCTGGACGCGCCGGCTGACCTAGATCACAAAACGCAGCGACAGGTCGAGCGCGCACACGTCCTTGGTCAGTCCGCCCACAGAAATACGATCGACGCCGGTCTCCGCGATCGCGCGCACGGTCGCGAGGTTGACGTTTCCCGAAGCTTCAAGGACGGCTCGACCGGCAGCCAACGCCACGGCTGCACGCATCTGATCGAGGTCCATATTGTCGAGCAGTATCATTTTCGCGCCGGCTGCCAGGGCTTTGCGCAGTTGATCGAGCGTCTCGACTTCGATCTCGACGAACTGGCAGCTTCCGCCGGCTGCGCGTGCGAGCCGGTCCGCGTTCGCCAGCGCCGCTTCGATACTTCCGGCAGCGGCGATGTGGTTCTCCTTGATCAGGATCCCGTCGTACAGACCAAGCCGGTGGTTGCCACCCCCTCCACAGTGTACAGCGTATTTTTGCGCCAGGCGGAGGCCGGGAATGGTCTTTCGTGTATCGACCACCTGCGTTTTCGTACCGCTGAGGAGGTCGGCGAAACGACGCGCCTTACTCGCCACACCCGAGAGCAGCTGAAGAAAATTCAGGGCACTGCGTTCAGCCGTCAGCAGAGCACGCGCGTTGCCGTCGATCTCGCAGAGCAGTTGGCCCGCCGTAACCGTCTGGCCATCGTGCGCTTGCCAAGCGATGTTGACCGCTGGATCGAGCTTGCTGAAACAGCGTGCGAACCAGGCACTCCCACAGAGGACGGCAGTTTCGCGCGCGATGACCTGGGCACGGGCGAGCGCAGCGGGGGGAACCAACTGCGCCGTGAGGTCACCGCTGCCGATATCCTCGCTCAACGCAGCAGCTACGTTGCGTTCGATTTCGCTCTCGAGGGTAGGTGCAAAGGTCATGACAGATGGCGTAAACTGAAGCGTCAGAGGAGATTCTAACACCGAGGGGAGCCATCCATGTTCGACCTGCTGCTCGCCAGCCTGGGGGTTCTGATCGCCCTGTCGATTGTCGGTGGCATGGTCCTGCTCTACGTGCAGGATGTGACTCAGGAAAAGCACGCGGTCCTGCGCAACTTTCCCCTCGTTGGTCATTTGCGCTATGCCTTCGAGCGCCTCGGTGAGTACTTCCGCCAGTATTTCTTTCTCGGTGACCGCGAGGAGATGCCTTTTGACCGTGCGACGCGCAGCTGGGTGTATCGGATGGCGAAAAACGAAGGCGGCATCATCGGCTTTGGCTCGACCTACCGGATTCACGAGACGGGAGCGTTGATTTTTGTCAACGCGCCATTCCCGGTTCTTGACAGCGAGCAGCAGCCGTCGCCGGCGGTGATCATCGGCGAGGGTTACTGCGCGCAACCCCTGGTCGGCAAGTCGCTGGTTAACATCAGCGCCATGAGCTTTGGCGCGATTTCCCGGCCAGCGGTCTGCGCGCTGTCGCGGGGTGCGGCGGCTGCCGGCTGCTGGCTCGACACCGGGGAGGGCGGGTTGTCCGCCTACCACCTGGAAGGCGGCTGCGACCTCATTTTCCAGATTGGCACTGCCCGCTACGGCGTGCGCGACGATCGCGGGCGCCTCTCGGACCAGCGCCTGCGGGAAGTGGCCGCTCATCAGACCGTCAGGGCGTTCGAGATCAAGTTGTCCCAGGGAGCGAAGCCGGGCAAGGGCGGCGTCCTGCCGGGCCACAAGGTAAGCGCTGAGATTGCCGCCATTCGCGGTATCGCGCAGGGCGAGGATTCGTTGAGTCCGAATCGGCACCCGGATATCGCCAATATCGACCAGTTGCTCGATACGATCGAACACGTGCGCAGCGTGACCGGCAAGCCGGTGGGGGTGAAGACGGCGATCGGCGGTGATCGTTTCCTCAAGGACCTCTGCGCCGCCGTTGCCCGCCGCGGACTGCAGGCCGCACCCGACTTCCTGACCATCGATGGTGGCGAAGGTGGCAGCGGCGCGGCGCCTCAGGCGCTGGCCGATCACATGGCGATGGCGATCGACGAAGCGCTGCCGCTGGTTGTCGATGCGTTGCTGGCGAACGGGTTGCGCGAGCGTATTCGGGTCGTTGCCGCCGGCCAGTTGGTGACGCCGGCACGCGTTGCCTGGGCCCTCGCCGCTGGTGCCGACTTCGTCAATACGGCACGTGGCTTCATGTTCGCGCTCGGCTGCATCCAGGCCCTGCGCTGCCATACCAACACTTGCCCGACCGGCGTCACCACGCACGACCCGCGCCTCCAGCGCGGCTTGGTGATCACCGACAAGGCCGCTCGCGTGGCGGCCTACTGCCGAAACATGAACCAGGAGGTGGAGATGATCGCGCACGCGTGCGGCCTGCCGCACGCCCGCGGTTTGCGCCGCGAACACGTGCGCATCGTACAACCGTCCGCACAGAGCGTCGCCCTTGACCTCCTGCACCCCTATCCGACAACGAGCGCGAGCAGTTCCTCGCCGTAGCGCTCGGTCTTGGCGATACCGATACCGGGGATGGCGAGCAGCGCCGGCAGTGAATCGGGACGGCGCGCTGCGATTTCGAGCAGTGTTCGATCGTGCAGAATGACGTAAGCCGGGACCCCCTGGACGCGGGCCTTCTCGCGGCGCCATGCGCGCAGCACCGCCAGCAGTGGCGTCTCGACGGCAGGCGACGCTTTGCCGGACGCTGCTGCGGTCTTCGTTGTCGCCTTGCCCGCCGGACGGGAAAGCGGACGACGCAGCTGCAGCCGGATTTCCCCTTTCAATAGTGGACGTGCGTTTGCGGTCAGCTTCAACGCGCCCCATTCGCCGGCATCCGCTTCGAGCACACCCCCTGCCAGGAGCTGTCGGAACACCGAGCGCCAAGCCATGGCGTCGAGTTCGCTACCGACACCAAAGGTTGGCAGGCGGTCGTGAGCGAACTGTCGTACCTTTTCGGTGGCCTTGCCGCGCAGGATGTCGATCAAATGGCTGGCGCCGAAGCGCTGGCCGGTACGCCATGCGGCCGACAGCGCCTTTTGTGCGGCCACCGTGCCATCCCAGACGACCGGGGGCTGGAGACAGACGTCGCAGTTGCCGCAGGGCGCTGCGGTTTCGCCAAAATAGCTGAGAAGAACGACCCGACGGCAGTTTGCGGCCTCGCAGTAAGCCAGCATGCTGTCGAGTTTCTGCCTTTCGATTCGCTTCTGCTCGGCTGGAGCGGCGGAGCCCTCGATCATCTGGCGGTGAATCACCACGTCGCCAAGACCGTAGGTCATCCATGCTTCGGACGCCTCTCCGTCGCGGCCGGCTCTGCCGGTTTCCTGGTAGTACGCCTCCAGGCTGCGCGGCAGGTCGAGATGGGCGACGAAACGGACATCGGGTTTGTCGATTCCCATGCCGAAAGCAATCGTTGCCACCATCACCACGTCGTCGTCTTCGAGAAAGCGTCGCTGGTGGCGCTGGCGCTCGGCGGTGGTGAGTCCGGCATGGTAGGGCAGTGCTGTCAGGCCATGCGTGCCAAGCCAGGCAGCGGTTTCGTCGACCTTGCGGCGCGACAGGCAGTAGACGATGCCGGCAGCGCCCTGATGACTGTGGAGAAAGGCGAGCAGTTGCCGGCGCGGATTGTCACGGTCGACCACCGTGTAGCGGATGTTCGGCCGGTCGAAACTGGAGACGAACAGTTGCGCGTCGTCCAAGCTGAGGCGGCGACGGATTTCCTGTCGCGTCAACTCATCGGCGGTCGCGGTCAGTGCGATGCGCGGGATCCCCGGAAAGCGTTCGTGCAGTTGCGAGAGCTGCAGGTATTCGGGGCGAAAGTCGTGCCCCCACTGCGATACGCAATGCGCCTCATCGATCGCGAACAGCGCCAGTGCGCCGCGTGTTGCCAATTGTTCGAGCAGACCGAGAAAGCGCTCGCCAAGCAGACGCTCCGGTGCGACATAGACCAGATCAAGGCAACTGGCGAGCAGGCGGCGCTCGGTGTCAATGGCTTCGGTCAAGGAAAGCGATGAATTGAGAAAAGCCGCGCGCACGCCAAGTTGTCGCAACGCATCGACTTGATTCTGCATCAGCGCGATCAGCGGCGAGACGACGACCCCGACCCCCGGTCGCAGCAAAGCCGGGATCTGATAGCACAACGACTTGCCGCCACCTGTCGGCATCAGCACCAGCGCGTCGAAACCGCTGGCAATGTGATCAACGATGGCGGCCTGTTGGCCGCGAAACGACGGATAACCGAAGACGCGACGCAGGACTTCGGCAGCCCGCTCGGCAAGCGTCAGTGCAGCCTCTCCCGAGTCAGTCGTTCGCCATCCCAACACAGACAATCTCCCGCCGTCTCGTGCCAGTCGGACAATACCCAACGTTCGACATGGATGCCATCGACGAGGTGATCGTGGCGTGCCGGACGGTGCGTGTGACCGTGAATCAGGCTGGCGTAGCCATGCTGGCGCAAGAAGTCGTCCGTCGCGGCGGGATTGACGTCCATCAGCTCGAGCGTCTTGCCGCGCTTCGCGTTCTCGCTTTGCGCTCGCGCGGCGGCGGCCAGCGCCTTGCGCTCGGCGAGCGGTTTCGCCAGGAATGCGGCCTGCCAAGCGGTGTTGCGTACCTGACGGCGAAAAGCCTGGTAGTCGAGATCGTCGGTGCACAGGAGATCGCCATGCGAGAGCACGAACTGCCATGCCGGCAGCGACAGCACGTAAGGATCAGGCAGCAGGCGAACGCCACAGCGCCGAGCGAAGTCTGCGCCGAGCAGGAAATCCCGATTGCCGTGCAGGAGAGAGACCGCAACCCCAGCCGAACTCAGCCCGGCCAGCGCGTCGGCAACTTCGGCCGCAGAGATTTCCTCGACGTCGTCCAGGCAGTCGTCACCGGGCCAGGCGTCGAACAGGTCACCCAGAATGAACAATTGCTCGGCGGCCCGCGCGCGACCAGCGAGGAAGTCGAGAAAAATGCGGACGCTGCCCGTTGTCGCCGGCGACAGATGCAGGTCGGAGACAAACAGGATCACAAGCGTTGCCAGCCAGGATGGCGGCCAGGGTCAGCAGACTTCGGCACGCTCGATCAGCACATCTGCAAGCGGAACGTCACTGTGGAAACCCGAGCTTCCCGTTTTTACCGCTCGAATGCGATCGACGACATCGGTTCCTTCGACGACCTTGCCAAAGACGCAGTAGCCCCAACCCTGTGCATTTGCGGCGCGAAAGTTGAGGAAATCATTGTCCACGACATTGATGAAGAACTGTGCCGTGGCCGAGTGAGGATCCGAAGTGCGTGCCATGGCGATCGTGTAGGCGCTGTTCTTGAGTCCATTGTCGGCTTCGTTCCTGATCGGGGCCGCGCACGCTTTCTGTTTCATGCCCGGCGCGAAGCCGCCTCCCTGGATCATGAAACCCGGGATCACCCGATGAAAAAGCGTGTGGTCGTAATGCCCCGAAGTGACGTAGGAAAGAAAGTTGCTTACTGTCAGCGGAGCTTTTTCGGCGTCCACGTCGATCGCGATGACGCCGAAGTTGGTGTGCAGCTTGATCATGGTTTTCCTTGTTTCCTTTCCGGGAGGACCTTGACCGACTGAATGAGCACCGGTTCGAGCGGAACGTTCTGATGCCCCAAGCGGTTGCCGGTAGGCACCCTGGCGATGCGGTCGACGACGTCCATGCCCTGGGTGACCTTCCCGAAAACCGCGTAGCCGGCGCCGTCAGGCGATGGATAGTTGAGTGCGGAATTGTCCTTGTGGTTGATGAAAAACTGCGAACTCGCCGAGTGGGGGTCGGCCGTACGCGCCATCGCAATCGTTCCGCGGTCGTTCTTCAGGCCATTCCGTCCCTCGTTGTCAACCTTGCGCAGCGTCGGCTTCTGCTCCATGTTGATCGTGAACCCGCCGCCCTGGATCATGAAATCGGGGATGACGCGGTGAAACACGGTTCCGTTATAGAAACCTTCGTTGGCGTACTCGATGAAGTTGTGTACGGTCTTCGGCGCCTTCTCGGCGTCAAGTTCGACGACGATCCTGCCCACGCTGGTCTGGATCTCGACGCTGGGCGCCGCGAAAGCGGCAAAGGAGAGGATTCCGCCGGCGAGCAGGGCGGACAAGCGTCGCATCATCAGACAGTTTTCCCGTGAGAGTATCATGGCGAGCTTTCGGCTCGCGCCTGTGGCGCCGGCTAGCCGGGTTTTCCGCTGCGACCGGCGATTTCGACTCGCTCCGTCGGTCCGCCGAGCGGCACTCCATCCTGTTGCAGCGACGTCTTGGCCGGACCACTGGTCAGCTCGCGCAGCGTGGCCAGCTTGGCACGCAGCCCCTTGTTCGTTGGGTCGAGCTGCAGCGCTTTTTCATACGTCTGACTGGCAATCTTGGCGTACACGTCGCCAAGATTCTCGTACGCAGTCGAGTAGCCCGGGTTCGTTCTGATCGCCATCTCGAGCGCGGTGCGCGCTTTGTCATACTGTTTCTGCTGTGCGTAGAGAACGGCCAGATTGTTGTACGGTTCCGGCAACTCGGGAAAGTCTTCGGTCAGTTTGCTGAAGACGGTAATCGCCTCCGGCGAGCGCCCTTGCTCAGTGAGGATCAGCCCCCTGAGAAAACGGCCTTGCGGATCCTTCGGCTTGCTGGCGACGTAAGTGTCAACTTTCTCCAGCGCCTGCGGTAACTGTCCCTGCTTGCGCAGGCGCTGCGCGTCTGCCAGATCGTCGGCGTGCGCACCGGACGCCAGCGCGTACAGCAACAGCGCGAACAGAAAAGCCGGAGGTCGGAGAGTCGGGAGCTGCGGGAAGTGGTGGAGCATCGGTATGGTATGATGGGCCATGCAACGGCGGGCTAACAGCAGCCAGCCCATTCTAGCAAGAAGTCCCTTGAAAACCCAAGCGCTTCGTAGACCTTGCCGTTTGTATCCCGCGCTCACCCGACCCCGAGAATGCTCAGAATATTCAACTCGCTGACCAAGCGAAAGCAGGACTTTGTTCCCATTACGCCCGGCAGCGTGCGCATGTACGTCTGCGGAATGACCGTCTACGACTACTGCCACCTTGGCCACGCCCGCGTCCTGGTCGTCTTCGACGTCGTACAGCGTTGGCTGCGCGCGAGTGGGCTGCAGGTGACCTACGTCCGCAACATTACCGATATTGATGACAAAATCATCAAGCGGGCCGCCGACAACGGCGAAAGTATCGGCGCCCTGACCGCGCGCTTCATTGCCTTCATGAATGAGGACGCGGCGGCTCTCGGCGTCGAGAAGCCGGACCATGAACCGCGGGCTACCGAGTACGTTTCACAGATGCTGGCCATGATCGGCCGCCTCGAGAACAACGGCTTGGCTTACCAGGCTGCCGGCGGCGACGTTAACTTCTCGGTGCGCAAATTTCCCGGCTACGGCAAACTCTCGGGCAAGGCTCTCGACGACCTCAGAGCCGGCGAACGCGTGGACGTCGACGAGGCGAAGGGAGACCCGCTCGACTTCGTGCTTTGGAAGCGGGCACGCGAGGGCGAACCGAGTTGGCCGTCGCGCTGGGGTGATGGCCGCCCGGGCTGGCACATCGAATGTTCTGCGATGAGCAGTGAGCTGCTCGGCAAACACTTCGACATTCACGGTGGCGGGCAGGACTTGCAGTTTCCGCATCACGAAAACGAGATCGCACAGTCCGAAGGCGCCCATCGCTCGCCGTTCGTCAATTACTGGATGCACAACGGCTTTGTTCGCGTCGATGACGAAAAGATGTCGAAGTCACTGGGCAACTTTTTTACGATCAGGGAGATCCTGAAAGCGTACGACCCGGAAGTGGTGCGCTTCTTCATCCTCCGCGCACATTACCGTAGCCCGCTCAATTACTCCGACGGGCATCTCGATGAAGCGCGACAAGCGCTGAGTCGTTTGTATACCGCGCTCAAGGCGGTCGACGCGGGCGGCCATGCGCTGGACTGGAACGAGCCGCACGCGTTGCGCTTTCGCGAGGTCATGAACGACGACTTTAATACGCCGGAAGCGTGTGCGGTACTCTTTGACCTCGCCGCCGAAGTCAATCGCAGCCAATCGCCGGCTCTGGCAGGCCAGTTGCGCGCGCTCGCAGGGCTGCTCGGTCTGCTCCAGCGTGAGCCACAGGACTTCCTGCAAGCCGCACAGTCAAACCGCAGCGCACTGGCGGTGGCGGAAATCGAAGCGCAGATCGCCGAGCGACTGTCGGCGAAGGCGCACAAGGATTACGCAACAGCCGACCGGATTCGTGCCGAACTGCTGGCGGCAGGGATCATTCTCGAGGATGGGGTCAAGGGAACGACCTGGCGCCGCGCCTAAAACTCAGTGTGGTGATCAGCGTAGCACGCGGCCACCGCTGCCGATCACGGTCAGGTCAACGAAACGCGAACCGGTTCGGTCGGCCGGCGAGTAGCTGACGCGATAGCCACCCAAGTCGTGGTTCTGCATGCTTTCGAGAGCAGCCATCAGTTTCTCGCGCGTCGGATCCTTGCCAGCTTTGCGTATCGCGTCGACGAGGACCTTGGCCATGGCGTAGCCTTCGAGTCCGAAGTACGAAGGTTTCGCCTGTTTGCCGAGCAGCTTGTGATACTCGCGCACCAAAGGAATCGTGTCGTTCCACGGGTAAGGCATGACCTGTGCAATGCCGATGCCCCGGGCGTCGTCCCCCAGTTCCTGCACCAACAAGTCGGCACCCACCGGTGACAAGGTCATGAACTGCGGCGTTTGTCGCGCCTGCTTCATCTCGCGCACGAAGGCCGCGGTCGCCTTGTGCAGCGACACCATCACCACCGCTTGAGGATTGGCCTTGGCGATCGCCTGAACGGCGGGACCAACCTCGAGCGAATTACGTTCGAAAGTCGCCACCACCGACGGCGTCAGGTTGTTTTTTTTCAACGCGTTGACCACGCCATCGAGCCCCGAGCGGCCGAAGCCATCGTTCTGGTAAAGCACAGCAATATTCTTGATGCCCAGCGAAACCAGCTGATTGACGATGGCTTCGGTTTCGGTTGCATAGCTGGCCCGGACGTTGAACATGTAGCGATTGTTAGCGTTTTCCCGGGGCGACTGGCGCAGGGTATCGGCGCCGGAGATGGTACCCACGAGCGGCACCTTGGCCGGACCGAAGACCTCGTTCATTGCCGCCGTCGTCGGGCTCGATCCGTACGAAGCCAGCAGTGCGAACACTTTCTCGTTGTTGATCAAGGTGCGGGTGTTGGTCACTGCGCGCTCGGTCTCGTAGCCATCGTCCAGGGCGCGCAGCTCCAGCTTGCGGCCGTTAATGCCGCCGCTGTCGTTGATCTGACGAAAATACGCGCTGATGACCGCTTTCATGTCCAGCCCGTAGGCACCGCTGGGTCCGGTAAACGGTGCCGTCATTCCGATAAGAATGCTGTTCTCCGATACCCCGACCTCGCCAGCGAACGCACAGGCGATCGAACTCAAGATACCGATAAGCAGGGCCTTTACGCAACGCATCGTGTGTCCTCCGGTGTCGCGGGAAGGCAGGCGCAAGGCGGGCCGCATCCGAACGTCGCGTAGCGACTGACGTGCTTCCACAGCAACGAACGCTGCCCTGCTCCCCGAGCCTGCAACAGTGACGCAGGAAGCTGACACCCTGCTTACAACAGGGAATACAGGGGGAATCGATGCCCGGCTGCTACCTGCAGACGCAGGACTCGCTGTCGCTCAGGTCGCGGCGAAGAAGTCGCGCACCCGGTCCATCCACGACTTGGCGCGCGGA
>ERZ761603.2392-NODE-2392-length-12942-cov-38.251028_pt1 | contig 12942 bp, 14 predicted proteins | sample MGYA00511879_ERZ761603 | MGnify/ENA primary metagenome ERZ761603 (study PRJEB28899, sample SAMN02850040) | bioreactor sludge metagenome | biome: EBPR Sludge; feature: EBPR Bioreactor; material: flocular biomat | place: Australia: Thorneside Wastwater Treatment... | reverse complement strand
ACGCCCCACAGCCCGGCAAAGGTGAGGACCGCGCCGGCAATGCCAATCGGCGTGATCAGCAGAATCCAGATATTTCGGTAGGAGAGCACCTCGCCCATCCCACGCAGGATCGGTGTGTGGGTCTTGCCGGTGGCTGCTGCCGGGGCATGGCTGAGGTAGGCGACGTCTTGCGGATCATCGCGGACGCGCAGCCAGATGGTCACGGAGAGCAGGGCGGTGAGGGCCGCCGAAGCGCCCATCACCGGACGCCAGCCCCAGGCCTCGATCAGCACGCCGAGGGGTACGCCGGCGATGACCCCGCCGACGACGCCGAACAGCAGGGCCAGGCCAGAGGCCAGGGCAAACTGGCGCGGTGCAAACCAGTGCGTTGCCAGCTTCAGCATCGAGACAAAGGCTACGGCCACCGAAGCGCCGATCAGCAGACGTCCGGCGTTGGCCCACCAGAGATCGGCCGCGACGGCAAACAGGGCCGTGCCGATGGCCGCCACCGCTGCTCCTGCCGTCAGCAGCCGGCGAGGCCCCCAGCGATCGGCGAGGATCCCGGTCGGGATCTGCATTGCCACATAGGAGTAGAAATAGAAGGCCGAGAGGTTGCCCAGTTCGGTCGCGCCAATGGCAAACTCGCTCATCAGCCGGTCGGTCATCACCGCCGGCGCGACCCGCTGGTAGAAGCCGATCAGGTAGAGCAAGGCACCCAGTCCCCATATGCTCCAGGCGACGGCGGCCGGTGGATACCTGCGGTGGTCCGGGTTCAACATGCTTCGCCCGTGTGTTCGCCATCTGCGCTGGCCGGTCGGGCGGGGTGGCGGCCAGCCGGCCAGGGTGCGGGAAAACTGGAAGATACGGTAGGGCTCAAAGGACTCCTTGTTCTACCTTCGTCTATACTTCGGGCTTGGTCGCAACGATTCCAGCGACAGTGAGTGGGGTAGGAAAGACATGTTCGCTAGACCTCTCGCCGGTATCTTTCTACCCGCTCTGATCGCGGTTGCCTTTTCCGCCTGCGATGTCGACCGGCTGAGCAAGCTCAGGCCGGGCAGCAGCACCACCGACGACGTGCGACAGATCATGGGCAATCCAAGTCTCGAGTGGCGGGATGCCGACGGTACGCGCATCTGGGAGTATCCCCGTACGCCGGAGGGAATGGTGAACTATATGCTCGTCATTGGCCCCGACCATGTTCTGCGCGAGGTACGGCAGGTCCTGACTGAAGAAAACTTCAACAGGGTCAGGCCCGGCATGACCAGGGACCAGGTGCGCTACCTGCTCGGCCAGCCGGCTCACCAGAGCCGCTTCCCGTTGAAGCAGGAGACGGTCTGGGACTGGAAGACGAAGGTCGAGCCGGGCATGGAGTGGTACTTCAACGTACATTTCAATGATGACGGAGTGGTGACGGGGACGAGCACCAACTTTGTTCCGAAGGGCTGATCGAAGCCGTGGTGTCGGGCCCAATCAATCACTGGCGCAGTATCGAGTCGATCGCACCAGGCGGGCAAGCCGGTTTGCACCGCTTTCCGCCCTTGGCTGCAGCTGGCCGGCGACGGTCGCGGGTCGCCGCCCGTAGCGGTCTCAGACATCCGCATCTGGCGCCTGATCTGCCGGTTTGCCGAAAGCGGGGAATCTGCCATGCATGGATTGCATCTGACTGCTGAGCTCTACGAGTGCAGTTGCGACCCGCGGCTGCTGGCCGACGTCGGCGCCCTGCGGGAGCTCTGCGTGGCGATTTGTGCCGAACCAGGCCTGACGCCGGTCGGCCTGGTCTTTCACCAGTTCGGCAGCGAGCTGGCGCCGGCTGGTGCGACTGGCGCCGTGATTCTCGCCGAGTCACATCTCGCCGTGCATACCTGGCCCGAAGCGAAGGCGGTGACGCTTGACCTCTATGTCTGCAATTTCAGCCAGGACAACAGCACGGCAGCACGCAAAGCCTGCCAGCGATTGATCGGCGCCTTTGTTCCCGGGCGATTGGTCCGACGCGAACTGGAACGAGGTGTTCCGGACCTTGCCGGGGTCTTACTCCCCTCCGTTGGAAGTGATTAGCGACCGGGTCACGGGGTATACTTCGCGCCTCATATCGACAATAAGTGCAGGGAGGCTGTGTGGAATCGCTTCGCATCACGCTCGAACAGTCCGAGATCCCGACCCATTGGTACAACGTGGTCGCCGACATGCCCAATCCGCCGCTGCCGCCTCTGGGCCCGGACTGCAAACCGGTGTCGCCGGAGCAAATGGGTATGATCTTTCCGATGGCGATCCTCGAGCAGGAGATGTCGGCCGAGCGCTGGATTCCGATCCCGGAGCAGGTACGCGAAGTCTATCGGCTTTGGCGTCCATCACCGCTGATTCGTGCCCGGCGGCTGGAAGAAGTGCTCAGCACCCCGGCCAGGATCTACTACAAGTACGAAGGCGTTTCGCCAGCCGGTTCGCACAAGCCCAATACGGCCGTGCCGCAGGCTTTCTACAACCAGCAGGCGGGTATCAAACGCATCACGACCGAGACCGGGGCCGGGCAGTGGGGTTGTTCGATGGCCTTTGCTGGCCAGATGTTTGGCCTCGAGGTGCGGGTCTACATGGTCAAGATCAGCTATCAGCAGAAGCCCTTCCGCCGCTCGATGATGCAGACCTGGGGCGCCGAAGTGTTCGCCAGCCCGTCGACCATGACCCAGACTGGCCGTGACCTGCTGAGCACGGATCCCGAGAGTCAGGGTTCGCTCGGCATCGCCATTTCCGAAGCCGTCGAGGAGGCAGCTTCGCGGGCGGACACCAGTTACGCCCTGGGCTCGGTGCTCAATCACGTGGCACTGCATCAGACGATCATTGGCCAGGAAGCGAAAAAGCAGTTCGAGAAGGCCGGCGATTGGCCCGATGTCATTTTTGCGCCCTGCGGTGGTGGTTCGTCGTTTGCCGGAGTGGCATTTCCTTTCCTCGCCGACAACGCAGCCGGTGGTCGGAACGGCAAGCCGACGCGACTGGTTGCCGTCGAGCCGACTTCCTGCCCGACGCTGACCAAGGGTTGCTACGCCTACGACTTCGGCGACGCCTCCGGCTTTACGCCGCTGATGAAGATGTACACCCTCGGTCATGATTTCATGCCACCGGGTATTCACGCCGGGGGGCTGCGCTATCACGGGGATTCCCCGCTGGTTTCACAGCTCTACCATGAAGGCTTGGTCGAGGCCGTTGCCGTTGCGCAGTTGGCGACCTTTGAAGCCGGTGTCATGTTTGCTCGCGCCGAAGGCATCATTGCTGCGCCGGAGTCCAATCACGCAATTCGGGCGGCAATCGACGAAGCGCTCCGCTGCCGGCAGAGTGGCGAAGCGCGGACGATCTTCTTCAATCTCACCGGGCACGGGCACTTCGACATGGCTGCCTACGACCGCTATTTTGCTGGTGAACTGGAGGATTTCGAGTATCCGGCCGAAGCCATTCGGGCCTCTCTGGAACATCTGCCCAAGGTCGGATGATTGCCTCGATGCGGATTGCCGTTTTCCTTCTCGTCCTGGCCAACCTGCTTTTCTTTGTCTGGACCCGGGGCTACTTGGGCACACCAGCCAATCCGGACGCGCGCCGAGCCGAGCAGCAACTGCTGGCCGACCAGGTGCTGGTCGTTTCGCGCGGCGAGCCGCCGGGTGCAGGCAACACCAGACAGGACGCGGAAAAAGCCGGCGACAGGAAGAGTGCTGACAGCTGTCAATCATGGACTGATCTGGCCAGCGCCGATGCAGACAAGGTCGAGCGCCTGTTGAGCGAGAAATTCCCTGCCTTCAAGGTGACACGACGCTCCGTGTCGGAGAATACTGGCTATTGGGTCTTCGTGCCGCCGCTCGCCAACAAGGAGGAGGTGAGCAAGAAGACGGCGGAACTGAAGGAACTCGGGGTCGAGGATTACTTCGTCGTCCAGGCCAGTGGACCCAACCAGCTGGCCATATCGCTTGGCACGTACCGCACCGCGGAAGCCGCCAGCGCGGGACTCGAAGCCCTGCGCGCCAAGGGTGTCAAGTCTGCCCGAATGGGCGAGCGCACGGGAAGACCGGCCTTGGCCATGCTCGAAATCCATGGCCCCGAAGGGCAGGCTGAAGCGTTGCGTCAGGCGGTTGTCGCGCTGCTGCCTAAGGCCAGTCCCGGGGCCTGCCGGGCAAAGGCCGAGTCGACGCCATGAGCTTCATTGTGGGTCTGACCGGCGGCATCGGCAGCGGCAAGACCACGGTTGCCGATCTCTTTGCCCAGCGTGGTGCAGCGCTGGTGGATACGGATGCCATCGCCCATGAACTGACCGCTCCACAGGGCGCCGCCATGGCCGCGATTGCTGCCGCTTTTGGCGCTGCTGTGCTGCGTCCGGACGGTGGTCTGGACAGGGCTGCGATGCGCGCCGTGGTTTTCGCCGACCGCGCTGCCAAGACGCGGCTCGAAGCCATTTTGCATCCGTTGATCCGACAGCAGAGCGAGGCTCGCTGCAAGGCTGCCACGAATGCTCCCTACGTCCTGCTGGTGGTGCCCTTGCTGGTCGAGACGGGCAGTTATCGTCAGCGTGCGGATCGGGTGCTGGTCGTCGACTGCGACGAGTCAGTGCAGATTTCCCGCGTCATGGCGCGTAGCGGTCTTGCCGCCGACGCCGTCAAGGCGATCATGGCAACGCAAGCTTCGCGGGCCGAGCGGCGGGCGGTGGCGGACGATGTGGTGCTCAACGAGGGCGGGCTGGAAGCATTGCTGCTGCAGGTCGAAGGTTTGCACCTGCGCTATCTTGATCTGGCCAGGGCCAAACCTCATGCTGGCCGTTGAGGTTTTGCTGCAAATGATTCAGAATCATGGAAAATCCCCGTTTCCGACCCTGGCGGCCGTGTGATCACATACGAATATCCCTTCAATGAACGCATACGCACGCTGTTGCGTCTGGAGGATTTGTTCCACAAGGCGAGCTGTTTCATGGAGCGGGATGGATCGCAGGAGCACCATGTAGTTCTCATGACCCTGTTCGAGATCCTTGATGTCGCCGGACGTGCCGACCTCAAGATGGATCTGATTCAGGAACTCGAGCGGCAGCGCCAGAGCCTGCTGGTTTTCCGGAACAATCCGGCGATTTCGGAAGAGGCGCTTTCCGGCGCCCTCTACGAGATCGAGCACGCTTCTGCGGCGCTACTTGGCATGGCCGGCAAGATCGGCCAGCACCTTCGCGACAACGACTGGCTGATGAGCATCAAGAGCCGCGCCAGCATTCCCGGTGGCGTTTGTGAGTTCGATCTTCCTTCATACCATTATTGGCGGCATCAGGCGCCCGATGTCCGGCGCGATGCATTGCTTGGCTGGCTGCAACCCCTGCTGCCGCTGCGTGATGCGCTGCGCATCGTGTTGCGCCTGTTGCGTGGCAGTGGCCGAGCCGAGCATCACGTCGCCACCGGCGGTGCCTTCCAGTTGATGCTCGGTGGCAGCAGTTCGCAGATGGTCCGCATTTCGCTCAAGCTGCACGATCCCTACATCCCGGAAATCAGCGCCAACAAGTACGCGCTGAACATCCGCTTCACCCGTCCCGACAGCGATCATCGGCCGCGTCATTGCGACAACGACGTCGAATTCGACATGCTGTTCTGCAACCTATAGACACGCATCCAGACGTTTCAGAACGTCGCAGAATTCACGCAAAGCCCCGATTATTCGGGGTTTCTTGTTTCTGTGCGTGCCACAACGTATCATAACAACGCGCGGTTTTTGTGTAGCTAGGTGCGTAGTTACAGGGGCAGCGTGTAGCTAGCTTGTGTAGCTAGCCGTTTTCCTTCTGCAAAGGTGCGTTATGGGCACTCTCAATGCGCTTCAAATCCGACAACTCTTGAGCGCTGGCGAGGCGGCAACCAAGAGCGACGGTAACGGACTCACTTTCACAATGAGCGCGGCTCAGGCGAAGGCTGGCGCCGCTTCGTGGGTATTGCGTTACCGATTCGGCGGCAATCCTCGTGAAATGACGATCGGGCGCTTTCCCGACATCACGCTAGCCAAGGCGCGAGAGCTGGCGACGCAAGCGCGAGCGAAGATCCAGCAAGGTGAAGATGTGGCCACCGAAAAGCAGCGCGACAAGCAAGCAAGCGCGCGCGCATGGACGGTCAAGCGCCTGGCTGATGACTACCTGGAAAAGATAACGGGGCGCTTGGCGCCGGGCACTGTCTCGCAACGCCGCCAACAACTGCGGGACCATGTGGTTAGCGTAATCGGCAGCCGACCGGCCGCGGACGTTAATCCGGCCGATATTGTGGACATCACCGAGGCCGCGGCCGCCAAGTCGCTACATGTGGCACGCCTGGTGCTTATGGTCCTGCGTGAGCTTTTTTCCCATGCTGTAGCGCGGCATGTGCTCGACTCCAATCCTTGCGCACACGTCAAGGGAAAATCCGTTATTGGTCCACGGCCAGTGAATCGGACTCGAATCATGCTCAATGATTCCGAGCTGCGCGCCATGCTGCCGGCTCTGCCTTCGATCGGTCGAAGCAATGAGCTAGCCATCAAACTATTACTTGCCACCTGTACCCGAATCAGCGAACTCACGCTTGCCGAGTGGTCAGAAATCGACTTCGAGCAAAGAGAGTGGACCATTCCGCCTGAGCGCGCAAAGAACAGGAAGCGCTTTGTAATCCCGTTGACTGATGCGGCTCTTGGCTGGTTCATGGAGCTGAAAACAATTGCCTTTGCTTCTCGCTTCGTCCTGCCCGTGCGGGTTCGCTTTAATGATTCGATGCAAGACAAGCCGATGGAGCCAAGCACTCTAAACGCTGCTATCAATCGCCTGTGCGCTTCCATTGGCGACAAGTGCCGACGATTCACGCCGCATGATTTGCGGTCTACCGCCCGCTCCCACCTGGGCGCGATGGGCGTCGACATCCTGGTCGCTGAGCGCTGCCTTAATCACTCGCTGGGCGGACTCGTGGCCATCTACGACCAACACGACTACATGACTGAGAGGCGCGAAGCGCTGAACCAGTGGGGAAGCTTTATCGAAGCTTGCGAATCGGGCAAAGATTGGAACGTCGACACCTTCAAGCGGGCGCCGATGGCCTGAACGCGTTTTGCCGCGCCTAGTCCGACGGGACGAAAACCGGGACCTTGACCGGCCGGCGCGGCATCCATGACAAGGGAGCACACAAAGGGTGCCAATGATGATTGAATGGAATAGCTTTTCAGCTTTTGACGACGCAAGAGAGCTTGAGCATGTTGTCGATTTGCTCCACGATTGGGCTGATTCCGGGCAAATGGTTTCAGAACAGAATCCGCCTTTTAACCGATATGACTTTCAAACAGGCGAAAAGTCCCACCTTTGGGCGCGCCTGTCTCTGCAAGCAGCAGAAACAGAAAAGATACTGGAAATAGAAAAACCCGGCCTTTATCCAAAAACGGACATTGCTGATAATTTCTACAAGCTGTTTTTTGACCTTGAAGATGTGGCAGAAAAGCCTTTTCTGCTGAAGCCAAAACTCTCAGATATTGTTCTTCGATTGCACAAGGCATTGATCTACGCACACGAGGTGTTTAACCCGGATCATTTGGAGATAATGCTCGATAAGCTGAAAAATGATGAGAGGGTTAAAGCATCAGCTGAGATTGCCAAGGCAAAAAATGATGAGAGGGTTAAAGCATCAGCTGAGATTGCCAAGGCAAAAAATGATGAGAGGGTTAAAGCATCAGCTGAAATTGCCAAGGCAAAACGTGATTCCCAAGTTAACGCAGCGACAAAGAGCCATGAGGGAAGGAAATTAACGCGAGAGTACACCATCAACCAATTCATGCAAAAGAATGGGGTTTGGGACTCTATCTCTCATGCCGCTAAAGATCTGGAAAAAGAAGTGGTTCAATACAGCAGTATGTATCCAAGACCGCTAGCGCCAACAAATGCTAGCCGATCGATTCGAGAATGGATCGGGGGTTATTTACGAGAAAACCCAGAAGCAAAACATAAAATCTCCGAAAAAGGGCAAAGGCTCCTAAAGTGACGCAGGGTAAGAAAGTTCGCCCGTAACGATATACGGTAGCGAGCAACCGTATTCGGTAGCCAGCTACCGACGTATCAATATGGTTGCGTGTCGTTCTAAAGTCTTGTCGTGGCATGTGCCATGACATGGAGCGACACGCAATGATTCAAGACGCAAAACTACCAAGCCCCGTCAAAGTTGCTGCGCTGGAAAAAATCCAGACGGCCGCAAGCAGAATGGGCATCTCTGTTTCTCAGGCTTACCGAGAAATCAAGTCTCTTCGAGTTGGCCCGCTGGTCAAGCTGGGCCGGAGAGCTAGCGCTCTGCCGTCTTCGTCTGTGGACGCCTGGATCGCCGCTCGTATCGCCGAAGCAAGCGCGGGAGCGAAGCAAGGCGCCCCGGCTGAGCGAGGAAGGCCAGCATGAGCGACGCAAACGCCAACCTTGAAACGCCTGAGGCATACTTACCGTGCAGGGAACTTGAAGACGAGTTGCAGTCCGATGCAATTATCTCAACCTGCGGTTTCATGGAAACTGCTGTTGATGAGGTAACAAGGAAACTAGAGCGATACGGCAGCAAGGCAGAGGAGAAGATGCCCGAGCTATCCGCTGGCGTGACCGTGGCAACGGCTATCGTCTACCTTGCTGACCGTATCGGACTGCTGGCTGATGAAATGCGGGACGGTCTACGGGGAATCTCCGAGGCAATCAGGGGCAACCACGACAGAAAGGGCCAGTCATGACGATGGCCCAACGGCAAATTCTCGGCTCGCTCGCACGCCGTCCACGTCCTGACCGCCCGCGAAAATGGTTGACACGATTCGCAAACCGGGCGCAGAGTTCACGTGTCGCTGCTCATCAGCGATGCGGGTTTGGAAGCCCGGAGAAATGGCGGACAAGCCGCCAGCATCGCGGCTTTTTTCATGTCCGTTTGCATGGTGCCCAGTTCTGGGCGACCGTGTGGGGCATCTTCGGATGCGCCGGTTCCATTTCCCGGTCTTCCAACCCGCACGGTCTGCCCTCCCCGTTTGGAAGCGGGGATGGCGGGAAACATCACCGCCCGAAATGGAGCACTACCATGCCCAAACTCCACGACGCCGCCGCGCGTCAATCCCGCACGCTGCAAACACTCGCCAGCATAGAGCCAGAAGGAATCACCGCCCTGGCCGCCGCTGGCTTGGTGCTGTGTCATTGCCTCAACGACGCACGCCTTGTGATCAATCCCGAGTTGTCGCCCGACCTGGCCGCCGTTACCGACGATCTGATTGACGGTTTGTATACCCTGCAAGATGCGGTCTTCGGCAGTGCCGATCGGATACCGGCCGCGCTGGTCGCGCTTCTCGCAATTGCCGACCGCGAAGTGGACGGAGCAACGGAAACGCTGCGCGTCATGTCTGGCGCTGCGAAAGGCGGTGCACAATGAACCCGCTGAGAATCGACGACAAGCCCGGAGAGGATACCCGCCACCTCGTGCGCGCTGTGCTCTCGTTCATGCGTGACGCCTTTATGGCGATCTCGACAACCGGCGCCGATCCTCTCAGCGAGAGTTCAAGTCTTGGCGTGTCCAGCATCCTAAGCGTGTGCGCGGATGCCCTGCGGGAAGTGCACGACGTAGAAGTCGACAAGTCATGAGTTTTGAACATGAGTTTGTTAATGCCCTGCAAGCTGCCGGCCTGGCGATGCACTGCCCGGCTGACCTTGTGGCAGATAGCCGATTGCATCGCTACCGAGTGGACGGGGACAAGTCAGGCAGCAAGAACGGCTGGCTCGTTCTCGATTTAGGCTTCCCGGCTCACGGCGCTTTTGGTTCCTGGAAAACCGGCCAATCACACACCTGGCGCCCGGAACAGCAGACTCATTTGACCGATGCGGAGCGCGAGATACTTGCACGACGCGCGGAATCTGCCAGAGCTGCACGCCTTGCCGAACAGGAGAGAGTGCACGCGGACGCTCGCCAGCGAGCTGCAAAACTCTGGACGCGGGCGAAGCCGGCTGTCAATTCGCACGAGTACCTGGCACGCAAAGCCGTTGCGGCTTATGGCCTGCGCGACCTTCGTGGACAACTCGTGATTCCATTGCGCGACGTGTCCGGCGAGCTGCATTCTCTTCAGTTCGTTGGTGCGGATGGCCGCAAGACTTTCTTGACCGGGGGCCGAAAGCGCGGCTGCTATTGCAGTATCGGCAAGCCTGGCCGTGCACTGGCCATCTGCGAGGGCTACGCCACCGGCGCGACCATCTATCAGGCTACCGGCTTCGCCGTGGCCGTTGCCTTTGACGCGGGAAACTTGGTCGCAGTGGCAAGGGATTTACGCGACAAATTCCCGCGTTTGCCGATCGTCATTGCGGCCGACAACGACACCGAAACACCGGGAAACCCTGGCGTTACGTGCGCCGAACGCGCCGCAAAAACGATTGGCGCTGCGCTCGCGATTCCGCACTTTACGAAAGCTGACGATGAGTAACTTATCTGATTTTAACGACCTTGCCAGAGTAGCAGGGGCGGGCGCTGTGGCCGACGTATTCGCGCGCTCGCTGTCTGGTTTTGAGTCTGAGAAGCCGAGCGACAAACAACGACCGGCTGATGCTTCCACGATCGCCGATAACTGGCCGGAGCCTGTCCTGGTGAAGCAAATGGCCGTTCCTGATATACCGCCTGACTTGCTGCCTTCATGGGTCGGAGAGATGGCTTCGGCGGTCTCAAGGTCGACACAGACACCGCCAGCCCTGGCCGTTATGTGCGGACTGTCCGTGCTGTCTGCCTGCCTTCAGCGCCGTTTTGAGGTTGCGCCTTGCGGCGACGGAAACGGCTACCGAGAGACGCTTAGCTTGTGGACTCTCACGGCTCTTCCGAGTGGCACGCGCAAGACTTCTGTCTACGGCGCTATGTGTGCGCCGCTGCTGGAATGGGAGAAGAGCGAAGCGGAGCGCCTGAAAGTCGAGATTGCCAGAGCTTTCACAAACCGCGACATCACCAAAAAGCGAATTGAGAAACTGACCAAGCTGGCGGTAAACGAAGAAGAGGACGAGGCGCGCGAGAAAATCCGCGAACAGATAGAGGGCCTGAAGCGCGACATGCCACCGGAAATTCTGGCGCCCCGACTATTTACCGGAGATTGCACCGCCGAAAGATTACAAGGATTGCTTGCCGAACATGGCGAACGCATGGCCGTCTTGTCGGATGAGGGCGGTATGTTTCTTATCATGGGTGGAATTTACAATAAAGGCGTTGGGAATATCGACGTATTTCTGCAAGCGCACGCCGGGGCGCCGATGCGCGTCGACCGGGCTGAACGAGTGGCGCACCTAGATCGCCCTGCGTTGGCTTTTGGCATGGCAATTCAACCGGGGGTGCTGGAAGACGTAGCCAGCAACCGCAGATTCCGAGATAGCGGACTGCTGGCGCGGTTTTTCTTCGCCTTGCCTGAAAGCAATATTGGCAAGCGCGACGTTCGCCAGAATTACGCCATTCCTTCGGGTGTATCCGCCACTTACGAACATCGCCTGAATGAATTGCTTGAGGGCGTTGGGCGCGCCGCCAGAGCACCGGCCGTTCTTTCTTTGAGCGACGAAGCGAAGGAGGTTTGGCTATGTTTTGCTGAAGAGATAGAAGGGAAGATGGCCAAGGGCGGCTCGCTCGAATCAATTGCCGATTGGGCTGGAAAGCTGCCTGGTGCGGCTGCTCGTGTCGCTTGCTTGTTCGAGATCGCCGAGCGTGGCACGGACCAATGGATGGTCGGCAGCGACATGATGCGAAAGGCCGTTGACCTGTGTCGCCTGCTGATTCCGCACGCTCAAGCGGCTTTCGGAATGATTGGCGCGGATGCCATAGACAACGATGCGCGGGCTATCGTCGCTTGGGCGCAGGAAGGAAGTCATGGCAGCTTTAGTAAGCGAACGTGCCAAAGAGCAATGGAGGGCCGATTCAAAAGCGTTGCAAGGCTGGATAAGGCACTTGAGCGCCTCGAACAATCTGACGCCTTACGCCTTGACAAAACGCCAAATAAAGGCGCGCGGGCTTCTGTGCTGGTACGCATGAACCCGAAACTATTCGGGTAGTTTGTCGGGTTTGTCGAGTTTGTCGCCTGTAGCCTATTTTAAAGTATACTTATACTTATATAAATCAAGAGCTTACTAGCCATAACGACAAAATTGCAAACCCAAAAGACAATGCGCAAGATTTGCCGCGGGTTGCGCCAACAGATAGCCAGCGAAGAAGGCCGGCCGCCCTGTCGGGGCGCCTGGTCGGTATGAGAATCAAATTAAGAATATCCGTTACGACAAACGACAAACTCGACAAACCCGACAAACCCAAGAGACAAGGCGCAAGATTGGCCGCCGATCGCGTTACAAGACAGCCAGCTTCGTCAGTCAACGGGCGGCTATGGGGTGCGAAGATCGAGGCAAGTGCAAGGCCCGGCCGAGTCTGTCTGGTTTGTCGAGTTTGTCGTTTGCCTATAATCTGTGCTCAAACTGGCTGCCGTGGGGGGGGGTAAAAGTCTACGAGCCTTCACCTGGGGACCGTACTCATAAGGCCATTTCGACGTGCGCAAGATAGAGGGAGGGGGGGTTAAAAGTCTACAACCTTTGGCCGTGGGACCGTACGTGTAGTGCCGTTTTTACGGTCGCAGGTTTTGAGATTTTTTTATAGCCGTGAGCTATTGCTGTTCATGACTCGATAGTTTTTCATGTGTAGCACTGATCGCCACCGGCCCCCGCTCCAGCTGCTCGCCCTGGTCGTCTTGGGGATCGCTTCGCCGATCGAGGCGCCAGAGCTGGCCAGGTTGCCAGAGATCGAGAGGCACGCCGGGCACCGGGCACGGGCACCGCTCCAGCGGGGCGCCTTCTTCGCCTGGTGGATCACTTCGCCGATCGAGGCGCCAGAGCTGGCCGGGTTGCCCGAGATCGAGAAGCACGCCGGGGACCGGGCACCGATCGCCACCGGATCCCGCTCCAGCTGCTCGCCCTGGTCGTCTTGGGGATCGCTTCGCCGATCGAGGCGC